>Ga0335078_10008455_pt1 | contig 15308 bp, 10 predicted proteins | sample Lox_Sample_32_FD_206711 | JGI IMG/M metagenome (GOLD analysis project Ga0335078, IMG submission 206711) | Soil microbial communities from Loxahatchee National Wildlife Refuge, Florida, United States - Lox_Sample_3.2 | ecosystem: Environmental > Terrestrial > Soil > Wetlands | place: USA... | reverse complement strand
AAGATACTCCCGACTTCGGCCACGGGGTGGCCACGCCGTACCTGCTGGGCATGGCCAAGCAGAAAGGCAAAGTCAAGATTCTTCTGGACATCAATAAGGTGATGTCGGAGCAGGAGGTCCACGGGCTCGGCGATGCGCTGCTGTAAAGCCCGGGCGTCGAATGGCTGATCCCCTCGAACTGAACGAGCTGGCAAGCGATCCGGAGCTGCTCCGCGATTTCATCGTCGAATCGCGCGAGCATCTCTCCATGATCGAGCTACACCTGCTGGCGCTCGATCAGGATCCCTCCGATACCGCGGCGCTCAACGCCGTGTTTCGGGGATTTCATACCATCAAGGGACTCGCCGGATTCCTGGAGCTGGACGCGATCCAGACGCTGACGCACGACATCGAAAGCGTGCTCGATCTGGCGCGCAACAATAGCATCTCCATCACGCCCGCGCACATCGACGTGATCCTCGCCAGCAAGGATTACGTGCACGCGTGCCTGCGCCAGCTCGAACAGGCCGCAAGCGGCGCGCCCTGCGACCTTCCCCCCAACGCTGAACTGCTCGCTTCCATTCACGCGGTAGCGGAGGGGCCGCAGGCTAAACCCGCTGAGGTGCCCGCGGCCATGAGCGCGCTCGCCTCCACGCAGCCGGCCGAGCCTGAACCCGCGCAGCCCGCCGTTGAGGCGAGCTCCATCAAGGTCGACACGCATAAGCTGGATTTTCTGGTGGACATGGTGGGCGAGATGGTCATCGCGCAATCGCTGGTGAAGCACGATCCGGACCTTGCCGGGCTCGCCAAACCGCGCCTCGCGCGCAACCTGGCGCAGCTTGCGCGCATCACGGGCGAGGTGCAGCGCACCGCCATGGCGATGCGCATGGTTCCCATCCGCAGCCTGTTTCACAAAATGTCGCGGCTGGTGCGCGATCTGTCGCGCAAGACCGGGAAGCAGGTGGAGCTGGAGCTGATCGGCGAGGAAACCGAGCTCGACCGCGGCATTGTCGAGGAGCTGGCCGATCCGGTGATGCACATGGTGCGCAACTCGCTCGATCACGGCGTCGAGACGCCCGAGGAGCGCGCCGCGGCGGGAAAGAATCCGGTGGCGCGGCTTACGCTCAAGGCCGGTCACCAGGCCGGATGCGTCGTGCTGCACGTGATCGACGATGGCCGCGGCCTGGATGCGCAGAAAATCCTGCGCAAGGCCCGGGAAAAAGGCATGGTGGACGCGTCGGCGACACCGGCGGAGAACGAAATCTACAACTTAATCTTTGCTCCCGGATTTTCCACGGCGGAGCGGGTGACTTCGGTTTCGGGCCGCGGCGTGGGAATGGACGTGGTGCTCCGGCAGATTCAGAAGCTGCGGGGCAAAATCGAGATTCAATCCACGCCGGGGCACGGCGCCGCGTTCGTGCTGAAGCTGCCGCTAACGCTCGCCATCATCGACGGGTTGCTCGCGCGCGTCGGAAACGAGACCTACATCGTCCCGCTGTTCGCAGTGCGCGAAATGCTGCGTCCCTTGCCGGAAATGATTTCGACCGTGGAAAATCGCGAGGAAATGGTGCTGGTGCGCGGATCGCTGCTCCCCGTGGTTCGTCTGCATCGCCGCTTCGGGATCGCGCCCAGATCGGAGCAGCTTTCCGACGGCCTCCTGATCGTCAGCGAAGCGCAAGGCAAGCGTTTCTGTCTGGCGGTGGACGAGCTGGTGGGCAAGCAGGAAGTGGTTATCAAGAGCCTCAGCGGACCCATGCGCCAGGTTCGGGGCATCGCCGGCGCGGCGATTCTGGGCGACGGCCGCGTGGGGCTGATTCTCGATCCCGAGGGGCTGTTCGGGCGGAAGGCCGCATGAACGCGTCCGATCCTCCGCAGCTTCATCAAGCCGATTTCGAAAAAATCAGCCGCCTGGCCTACGACAATTTCGGCCTGAACCTCGCCGACGGCAAACAGGCCCTGGTCTCGGCGCGGCTGGCCAAGGAGATGCGCCGGCTCGGATACGAATCGTTCACCGATTACTACCGCCAGGTTTGCGCCGACTCCACCGGGCAGTCGCTCATGGGCCTGATCGACGCCCTCACCACCAACTACACCTCCTTTCTGCGCGAGCCGCAGCATTTCGAATTGCTGAGGTCGCTCGCGGGCACGGAGCTGCGCCACGCCAACCCGCTGCTGGTGTGGAGCGCGGCGTGCTCATCGGGGGAAGAACCCTATTCGATCGCGATGACGCTGGCGCAAGCCGCGCGGCCGGCGCGCATTCTCGCCACGGACATCTCCACGCGGGTCCTCGAGACGGCGCGGCGCGCGATCTACTCGGCCGAAAAGCTCGAGCCATTTCCCGATCCGTGGAAGCGCGCGTTTCTGCTCAGGGGAACGGGCGAAGCGTCAGGCAAATTTCAGATCAAGCGGGAGGTCCGCGCGCTGGTCGAGTTTCGCCGGCTGAATCTGCTGGATCACGCTTCGCCGGGTCAGTTCCATTTCATCTTCTGCCGCAACGTGATGATCTATTTCGACCGTCCCACGCAGCAGCGCATCGCCGGGCGGCTGGCGCACTCCATTCATCCCGGCGGATACCTGTTCATCGGGCACTCGGAGACGCTGAACGGACTCGATCAGCCGCTTCGCTACGTGCGACCTTCGGTTTACCGCCGGGAGAACAAAGCGTGAACACGCGTGTCGTCGGCATCTCCGATTGCAAGGTCTCGCGGGACCCCGGAGACGTTCTGCTGACCTACGCGCTGGGATCGTGCATCGCGGTCGCGGTGCACGATCCAGTCGCACGCGTGGGCGGCCTACTGCATTACCTGCTGCCCGAGGCGTCGATCGAGCCGGTCAAGGGCGCGCGGAACCCGTGCATGTTTGCCGACACCGGGATCGCGCACCTGCTCAAGCGCGTCGGCGCGTGCGGCGCGCGTCGCGAGCGTCTGGTGGTGCGCATCGCCGGCGGAGCGCGAATGCTCGACATCCACGAGAGTTTCGATATCGGGCGGCGCAACCTGCATGCCGCGCGGCGGCTGCTGGCCCGCGAGGGTCTGGCCGTTGCCGGCGAAGCGACGGGAGGCGGGATCTCGCGCACGCTGCGGCTGGAGATCGCCACCGGCCGCGTGTCGATCCGCGGGTGCCGCATCGAACCGCAGCCGGGTGCGCCGCGATGAGCCCGCCCAAGATTCGCGTGCTGATTGTGGACGACTCCGCCATCGTGCGCCGGGCGCTTTCCGAGATCGTCAACGCGCATCCCGACCTCGAGGTGGCCGGCACTGCCTCCGACCCGTTTGTGGCTCGCGACAAGATTCTGGCGCTCCATCCCGACGTCATCACGCTGGATATCGAGATGCCGCGCATGGACGGACTCACGTTTCTGAAGAAGTTGATGCGCTATCATCCGTTGCCGGTGGTGGTGATCAGCTCCCTGGGTCAGGCCTCGAGCCGCTCGGCGATCGAGGCTCTGCAATCCGGCGCGGTCGAGGTGGTCGCCAAGCCGGGCGGCCCGTATTCGGTGAGCGAACTGCGCGCCGAGCTCGCCGGAAAAATTCGCGCCGCCGCGGGTGCACGCCTGCGTCCCGCTGAGACGGTCCATCCGCCGGAACCCGCTCCGATTCCCCGTGTGAATCTGAATGTGCCGTCGATCATCGCCATCGGCGCGTCCACGGGCGGCGTCGAAGCACTGCGCCGCGTGCTGGTCGAGCTGCCCGCCGAAATGCCGCCGATCGTGGTGGTTCAACACATTCCGGCCGGCTTTTCCGCCGAATTCGCGCGCCGCCTGGACGGAATGTGCCGCGTGCGCGTCAAGGAAGCCGCCGATGGCGACGCGCTTCAGCCGGGATGGGTTCACATCGCGCCCGGAAATTTTCATCTGCGCGTCGGCGGCCCGGCCGGATCTTATCGCGCTGAAGTCGCGGACGGCCCGAAGGTCCAGTTTCAGCGCCCTTCGGCCGACGTGCTGTTCGAATCCGTCGCCGCGCATGCGGGCGCGTCCGCGATGGGCGTGATCCTCACCGGAATGGGGGCTGACGGCGCCGCCGGGATGCTCGCCATGAAGAAAGCGGGAGCCCACAACATCGCGCAGGATGAGGCGAGCTGCGTGGTGTTCGGAATGCCTCAGGCGGCCATCCGCCTGGGCGCGGTGGACCAAATTCTGCCGCTCGACCGAATCGCGTCAACACTGGGCGCCTGGCATCGCCCGCGATGAAATAGCCAGCACAAACATTTGTGATGCGGTGTGTTTTATGCACAGGTGTGCGAAAGCGGACACCTGATAGCGAAATCGAACAGATGCAATAGCTTGTAATGAACTGTCGAGGCTTTCCGGCTTGATCCTGATGAAGGAACCCGCCAGGATGTGCGAACGTATGTGGAAGAGGAATTGCACCCTCTGACGAAACGTCCGCATTGCCTGTTAATGGCTGAACGACCCTCTAAAGGATCTTTTCGATGATTTATTTCCGATGTCTGACGATGTTCCTGGTGGCCGCCGCGGCCTTTGCACAGCAGAGCTTCGCCCCGGAAGTGACGATTGAGCGGCCGCGCCACATTCCCCTGGTAGGGCCGGTGATCAAACCGTTCGGGTCGCTGATCCGGCCAGTTGCTCCCGCAAAGCTGAACAACACCACGCGCCTGGAATCGCTTTTGAGCGGCGGCAATTTGTATCTTTCAGTCGACGACGTGATCGCGCTCACGCTCGAAAACAATCTGGATATCGCCATCCAGCGCTACGGTCCGTACCTGGCGCGGGAGGTGATCCGACGCGCCCAGGGCGGAGGTCCGTTGCGCAGCGTGGGACTGCCGGTCCAGCCCGGTCCGGTGAGCGTCAGCACGGCAGGCGTGACCGCCACCGCGGTGGGAATCGCCGGCGGAGGTTCGGGCGTCAGCACCGGCGGCGGCATCATCGCATCCTACGGCACGCAACCGCCCAATCTCGATCCGAGCGTCTTCTTCTATGCCGGGTTTCAGCATCTCTCCACCCCGGAAAGCAATACCGGACTGTCTTTCGTTTCGGCGCTGGTGAACTCCAACCGCATTTTGAACTACGGCTACCAGCAGTCTTTCACCACCGGGACCAACTTCGTCGCGCAGTTCTTCAGTTATCGCACCGAGATCAACAGCGAGGCTTACGTGCTGAACCCGTACACTTCCGGCTACATCGACCTGACCATCACACAGCCTTTGCTGCAAGGCTGGGGCCGGCCGGTGAACGATCGCTACATCCGGATCGCCAAGAATAATCTGAAAGTCACCGACTACACCTTCGAGCTCCAGGTGATAACCACGGTCTCCGCGGTCCTGAATCTGTATTGGGACCTGGTCAGCTTCGACCAGGATTTGAGCATCAAGCAGCAAGCGCTGGAGACGGCGCAGCAGCTTTATGAAGACAATAAGCACCAGGCCGAGCTCGGCACGCTTCCGGAAATCGAGGTGACGCGCGCGCAGGCGCAGGTGTCCCAGAGCAAGGAGGATCTGCTGATCGCGCAGACCAACGTCGCGCAGCAGGAGACCGTGCTCAAGAACGCGCTCAGCCGCACCGGGATCGCCAGCGCTTCGCTTGACGACGTTCACATTGTTCCGCTGGATCATATTGTTGTGCCGGAGAACGAAGAGTTGCCGCCGGTCAAAAGCCTGATCGACGAGGCGCTCGCGCACCGCCCTGAGATCGAGTACAGCAAGATCAATCTGGATAGCGACAAGATCGCGCTCGCGGGCACCAAGAACGCCCTGCTTCCCACGCTGAACGCGCAGTTGGATTTGAACAACGGCGGACTCACCGGCAATCCTAACGTGCTCGGAATCTTGCCGGGACTGGGCATGCCGGAGCCCAGCACGGTCGGCGGATACGGAAACCTGCTGGCGCAGATCTTCCGCCGCGATTATCCCAACTACACGGCCAGCATCCAGTTGAACATTCCTTTTCGCAATCGCGCGCCGCAGGCCGACTACGTCGCCGACGAGCTGACGGAGCGCACCGGCGAGCTTCAGCTTCAGAAAGCCATGAACCAGGTCCGCGTGGACGTGAAAAACGCGGTGGTGAGCCTGCAACAGGCGCGTGCGCGGTATGAAAGCGCGGTCGCCACGCGCGTGCTGCAACAGCAGACGCTTCAGGCCGAGCAGATGCGCTTCAAATTTGGCGAATCGACGATTGCGACCGTGGTCCAGGCGCAGCGCGATCTCGCCACCGATCAGACCGCGGAAGTGGAAGCGATGGCCAACTACACGCATGCCAAGATCGCCTTCGACCAGGCGCTCGGCCGGACGCTCGACGTGAACCACATTTCAATCGACGAGGCCAAGACAGGCCGCGTGGCGCGGGCATCGTCGCTTCCCGAGAATCTGCCGGTGGTGAAGCAGTAGGAGAAATGCGCATGAGAATCAAAAAAATTCTGACGATCGCCGCGGTTTATTCGCTGTGCTTCACGCAATTACGTGCGCAGGAGCCGTTTGTGGCGCGGCCTGCGGGTCCCATCTTCATGCGTCCTTATAAGGCCGCGACTCCCGGTCCCGTGCTTCTCTCCAACTCCGATCGCATCCGGTCGCTGATTCGCGCTGGCAAGCTGTACCTGACCCTCCAGGACACCATTGCGCTGGCCCTCGAAAATAATCTCGATCTGCAAATCGACCGCTACGGCCCGCTCAACGCCGAATGGTACGTCGAGCGGCAGCAAGCCGGAGGACCGCTGCGTGGCGTTCCCGCCGGAACCGGGACCACTAACCTGATCACCAGCGGACAGGGCGTCAATGGCGCGACCAAGGCCGCCGGACTCCTGGTGAACACCAACAGCACCGGAAACAGCAACAACAACACGACCATCCAGCAGATCGGCACCGTCACGCCCAACCTGGATCCTACGTTTCAAAGCGCGATCACCTGGTCGCATGAAACCAATCTCTTTCCCGATCCCATCCTCGCCGGAAGCAACGCGCTGGTGGATACCATTCACAAGTACTCCAATTATTTGCAGGAGGGCTTGATCACCGGCGGCAACGTCCAGGTGCAGGCCAACGAGGAGTATCTGCAGGAAAACGCTCCCAGCAACGCTTTGAATCCGTCGGTGGCGCCCGCGATGTCCGTGTACATCCGCCACAATTTTCTCCAGGGATTCGGCGTGGGCGTCAACTCGCGCTATATCAAAATGGCGCAGGACCAGGTCATCTCCGCAAATGTCACTTTCAAATCGCAATTGCTGAACCTGGTGGCGAACGTCGTGAATCAGTACTGGGGCCTGGTGGCGGATTACGACGATCTCAAGGCCAAGCAGGACGCGCTCACCTTCGCGCAGAATTTTTATCGCGACACGCAGCGCCAGATCCAGCTCGGCGCCATCGCCGGGGCCGATATCTATCGCGCCGAATCGGAGATTTCCACGCGCCAGCAGGACCTGGCCATTTCGCGGCAAAACCTGAGCCAGACCGATACGCAGCTCAAGGACCTGATCAGCCGGGACGGCATCGCCGATCCGCTTCTGGCCGAGGCCGACATCATTCCTCTCGATCAGATCGAGGTTCCCAAGACGGACGACCTTCCGCCGCTGCGCCAGCTGGTCGCGACGGCGCTCGCCAACCGGCCCGACGTGGAGATCGACAAGATCAACGATGAAGTGCAGGGGCTGAGCGCTTTGGGGACCAAGAACGCGGTTCTTCCCACCCTCGCCGGTTACGTGTATCAGACCAACGCCGCAGAGGCGGGCGCGCAGAATCCGCTGTCGCCGTTTCGCGCCAACCCGAGCTTTGTCGGAGGGCTGGGCACCGCCTGGGGCCAGGTCTTCCGCGACGATTTCAAGAGTTTCACCGGTGTCGTGTACCTTACCGGTCCGCTCCGCAACCGACAGGCGCAGGCGGATTACGGTATCGACGAGCTGACCATCACGCAAGGCGACCTGGTGGAGCGGCGCAACCGCAACCAGATGGTGGTGGACATTTCCAACCAGGTGATCGCGCTGCGGCAGGCGCGTGCGCGCTACGCCAACGCCTCCGATACGCGCGCGCTGCAACAGGACCTGCTCGACAAGGAGCAGCAGAAATTCCGGCTGGGCAGCTCCACCATCGACAACATCATCGCCGCGCAGCGCGCGCTGATTGCCGCGCAGTACGTCGAAATTTCGGCGCTGCGTACTTACGAGCAGTCGCGCGTCGCGCTCGACCAGGTACTCGGCGTGACGCTGGACGCCAACCATGTTTCGGTGGGCGAAGCGCTCAAGGGCAAAGTGGAGCGCCCGTCGGTTTTGCCGCGGGAGCTGCCGGAAAGCCCGGCCGATAAACCTCGCCGGTAGAGTCTATGTGAAACCCCCGGCCTCAGCAGTTAACGCTCGCCGCCGGTGGTCGACGTAGAATAGCCGAGCCGCCTGGCCGCGCTCTCCCAAATTTGCAGATGTTCCTTCAGCGTTGGCAAGGCGTCCTGAGCGAGCATCTTCACGTTCGCGCTGGCCCCGTTTTCGGCTTCACGCTGAAACTCGGCGATTGCCTGCCGGTGGCCGCTGATCATCGCCAGAACGTAGGGTTTATCGAAGCTGGCGCCGGTTTTGGCCGAAAGGCTGTCATACAAATTTTTGTCCTGGGCGCTGACGCCGGTTGGTAGCGTCACATTCATGGTCGCCGCGGCGCTTTTCACCCGGCCCTCCAGTTTGGTGTGATCGGTGACCATGCGCTGGCCGTCCTGTTTCACTACGTTGCTCGAAGCGTTGGTCTGGGCGAGCTGACCGAGCTGGATTTCCGCCTGGTCGATCTGCGACGCGCTCTTCAAGAAGGCTTGCGGGTTCATCGCGCGCACAGAAGTCGCCGTTTTCGCCGAATCGGTCTGCGCGTAGACGGTCGAGACAAGAAAAATTGCGATCGTGCAGAGCGTTTTCATACTCCACCTCCGTTCATAGGACCGGCGCGGTCAGGGGTGTGTTTCTCAAGGACGGCACGCCGCGTCGAGGTGAAGCGTTGCGTGCGGCGAGCTAAATTGTGGTTGCGCGGGCGGTTTCGGCGTGCCGGGCGCGAGCCACTTTCCGGATCTCGCGCCGGGCCAGGATCGGCAACGCCAGTGCGATCACCATGAGAACGCCGATCGCGTACAGCGACACATCATAATTTCCGGTGGCTTCGCGCACCCGGGCGATCAGGATCGGCGAGGGGATGATGGCAAATCCCCAAACCAGCATGATCCAGCCAAAAATTCCGCCGACGTTCCTCACGCCGAACAAGTCCGCCGTGAACGACGGCGTGAGGCCGAATCCGCCGCCATAACACAGGAACAGCGTGCACATCAGAACGGTATAGAGCGTCACGCCATGAACGCTCGGCAAGGCGAAAAAAATGAAGACCTGGATCGCAAACAGCGTGAAGTAGGTTTCGGCGCGGCCCAGAGTATCGGAAAGACGCGCCCAGAACACTCGTCCCAGTGCATTGAAGATCGAGAGCATTCCGACAATGGTCGAGGCCCCGATCGCGTCGAGGGAGGTTTGCTGCTGGGTCAGCGGCGAAGCCTGGCTGAGAATCATGTTGCCCGCCAGAGTGTTAATCGACAGCATGGAGGCCAGCAGCCAGAATCGCAGCGTCCCCAACGCCTGACGCGCCGTGAAGTCGATTTGCACTGCCTTCAAATGTGCCGGATACTGCCATCCCGCCGGCGCCCATCCTTCCGGCGGATCGCGGTAAAGTCGTGCGCAGCCGAGCACCAGGAGTCCGTAGCCGATTCCGAACGCGACGAAGGTCGGCGCGATCCCGGTGGCGACGATTAGGCGCGCGGCAATCGGACTGAAGATGAAAGCACCGCCGCCGAATCCCATCACGGCAGCGCCGGTCATGGTCGCGCGATGATCCGGGAACCACTTGGCCATCAGCGCGATGGGGCAGATGTAGCCCATGCCCATGCCGAGACCGCAGAACAATCCCAAGCCTATATAAATAATGATGAGGGAATGCAGGGTTGCGCCCAGCGCGGCTATCAGGAAACCCAAGCCATACAGAAGTCCGGCGACGCTCGCAACCCGTCGCGGTCCTGCCCGGTCCTGCCAGCTCCCTCCAATGTAACTCCCGATGCCGAGCACCGTCATCGCGATCATGAACGCGGTTGACACCCGCATCAGGCTCCAGCCTTCCCCGGCCATCAGCGGTTTTGTAAATACACTCCAGGCGGGAACCGAACCATAACAAAGCTGGCTGACAAGCGCAGCCAGGGCCATCACCCAGCGATTGGGAAGTTTCTCCTCTGCCACGGGCATTCTTCAACAACTCCGATTGCGCACGCCAGTATACACTAAACCGCCTCCGCTGATTCGTACTACTGTTGCGCCTCCGGCTTTAATGGAATTCGAAGATTATTCGTGATCTTCGACCGTGTCGCCAGCCTGAGGTACAGATTGCCAGCCATCAGGCTGTCGCGGTCCTGGTTCGAAAGTCTTTCGCTGCCGGCGAGGCTTTGAAAGTTGTGGTTGGCGAGGACCGCGATGGCGGGCCCATTTTCGCCTTTCGACCTGCGATGAATGCTTGCCAGGAGAACATCACCGTCCGCGAAGCCCGTGGTGGTCACAGCGTAGGCGAGCTCGTTTGTGGTTGGATCGAAAGTGAATTTCGCCGACAGCGTGCTGCTTGCGGCGTGCGCGCTCGATTCCCAGGTGAGCACAGGGACGCTAGTGCGGCCCAGGAGCGCGGGGGTTCTGGTGGGGGCGCGGCGATGGTGGGCCGCCTGCTCATACGCGTAGGCGTAGGAGACGAGCTTGGCGTCGTCCCAGGCGCGCCCCAGCAGCTCGACCCCCACCGGCAGTCCGTCGGGCGTAAATCCAGCCGGCATGCTGATCGCCGGAAATCCTGTGGCTGCGCTGAGCTGGCACGTCTGGCCGCCCTGCGGCTCGCCGATCATGGCGGGCTTTCGCAGCAGCGTGGGATACACTAGCGCGTCGAGTTTCTGGTCGTCCATCAGCTTGAGGATGGTCTGCTGGATCGCCGTCCGCTTCGCCATTGCGATGCGATATTCGTAGCTGTCACGGCCTTTCGAGTTTACGCGAGCGGTCAAGCCCCGTTCTAGCGCCGAGTGAATGAGGCCGCCTTCCACAATTTCCGCCAACGAATGCACTGGAGCATTCGGGTTTGCGGCGAGATACTTTGCGAGATCCTCTTTAAATTCGGCGTTGATGAGCGACGATCCGTTCAGATCGGCTTGGAGGTCCGGCATGGGAACGGGAATGGCAGTGGCCCCTTCCTTTTTGAGCTCTTCGACAGCCGCGCGGACCACGCGGATCACGTCCTGATCGTCGGAGGCGTTGCCGAATAGAGGTTCGAGCACTCCAATGCGGGCGCTCTTGAGAGCGTCCGGCCGCAGCGCCTCCAGGAAGTGCGGCCGGGTGCGGCCGGGATCGAGATGCGTGGCCGGATCCGCGGGATCTTCGCCGACGGTCGCGTCGAGCATGGCGGCGAGATCGGCGACGGAGCGGGCGAGCGGACCACCGACATCTTGCGTGGTCGAAAGGGGAACGATCCCGGCGATGCTCGAGAGTCCCTTGGTCTCCCGCAGCCCGACGAGATTGTTCACCGAAGACGGAATGCGAATCGAGCCGCAGGTGTCCGATCCCATCCCGGCGGCCGCGAAGCTGGCGGCGATGGCGGCGCCGGTGCCTCCGCTCGATCCTCCCGGATAACGCGAGGGGTCGTATGGATTGAGCGTCTGTCCGAAAGCGGAGCCTGTGGTGGTGATGCCGGAGGCGAGCTCGTGCAGATTGGATTTGGCGATGATCACGGCGCCAGCCTCGCGCAGCTTGCGGACTTGGAACGCGTCGCTCGAAGGGACGAATCCGATGAGCGCCATGGTGCCGGCGGTAGTCTGCATATCGGCCGTGCTGTAGTTGTCCTTGACGATGACGGGGATTCCGTGAAGCGGCCCGCGAGGGCCTCTGGCGGCGCGTTCGCGATCGAGGGCTTCGGCTTCGCGGAGCGCGTTGGGGTTCAGCGTGATCAGCGCGTTCAGCCGAGGTCCGCGATGATCGAAGGCCTGGATGCGATTGAGATAAGCCTGCACCAGAGCCTTGGATGTGACCCGGCCTTCTGCCATCGCCTTCTGCTCGTCGGCAATGGACGCCTCGGCGACTTCAAAGGTCTGGGCACGGAGCGCTTGCCGTGCCGTGATCGCGAGGAGACAGCAGACGAAATATCGCGCCGGTTTCATCTGGAGATCGTAACACGGGTGATCGGCGCTGCGACACTCTGTACCGACGCGGAATCGCAAGACGATCTGCTCAATTTGAGCGTCGCGTTACAAGACGCTTATCGCTCCGATTTCAGTTGGAAAACGCGAATAGGCGCGTAACCACTCACATCGGTTTTTCGCCTACAGGACGCAAGGGAATTTATGGAAGGCAACAGAAATTGTGGAAGGCAACAAAACAGGACAGGTCAATCGTGTCTCTGGCGTTTACGCGCCCGTGTGTCATGGCGGCGAGCGGACCATTTTGGAAGGCCAAAGCTTCCCTCGCTGCGGCTACTGCGATCAGTCTACAAGCTGGATCTACGTCCGGTCAAATAAGCCAGCCGTAGGGGACTCATTCTCGAAGCGTGCAAGAGAATAAAAAGGTTGTAGACCGGATTCTTCAAACTCGCCCGCTCTCCGCCCCAGCGTCAAGCATGCGGTGATCGAGGCCTCCGAAGACGGCCTCCTAATCGCTTATCGCGCGCAACTTATGGCGCAGAAGCTTTCCCTGAGCGCTTCTCGATAATTCTTCCAGAAATTCGATGTGACGCGGATATTTGTAGGGCGCGATGGTTCATGTCTATGCCGTCAATGCGGGTCGTTCAATTCACGGTTACTCCGGTGAGGTTCACTGATGCGGCACTCGGGAATTGCCCCGACTACCGCCGAGCGTTATCGCTCACTGGAGATGGGTGCCATCGCGCAACGGTCGGAGGCGCCGCTGATAAAAAACGGTTCAATCTTGGTTCGAAAACTGCACCTCCCGGATAAGAAGGTGGTGTGCGAACCCCGGCCTCACGGAAAGGGCGGTCCGGCTCGCAAGTGGAACCAAGAGCTTGGAACAGCCCCGCCGGTCACGAGGTTCATAAGGCGGAGCGAGAGGGATGCAGATTCAGTCAGCCAATCCTGTCATGCGTCAAGCCGCGCTACCGGTTCTGGCGGTGGATCTGGACGGAACCCTGCTCAAGACCGATGTGTTGCTCGAATGCCTGATTGATCTTCTGCGGCGAAGGCCGTGGTACATCTTTCTTCTGCCGTTTTGGTGGCTCAAAGGTACTGCGCACTTAAAACATCAAATCGCGCGCCGCACCGCGCTCGACCTAACCGTCCTGCCTTACCGCGAAGACTTCATCGCGTACCTAAAGACGCGACGCGCTCAGGGAGGCTCGCTGGTGCTCGCAACCGCGGCGGACTTCGAAATCGCCAAGCGGGTCGCCGATTATCTGGGACTGTTCGATGAAGTTTTAGCGAGCGATGGCGTCACGAATCTCAACCGCGGGGCCAAGCGGGAGCGGCTTGTCCGCGAATTCGGAGAAAAAGGATTCGATTACGCCGGCAATTCCAACCGCGAACTGCCGGTGTGGGCCGCGGGGCGGCACGCGATTGTCGTCGATTCAAACCTGCGCCTTGCGGCACGTGTCAAAAGAGTCGCGGAAATCGATCACGTGTTTAGAAACGGTCGAGCCCGCTTCGCGGACTTGCTGATCGCCTTGCGTCCGCAACATTGGGTGAAGAATCTGTTGCTCTTCGTGCCGCTGATTGCCGCGCACCGAATCAGCGAGTTTCATTTGTGGAGCAAGCTCGTGCTGGCGTTTTTTGCGTTCGGATGTGTCGCGTCGAGCGGTTATCTGATCAACGATCTGCACGATCTGACCGCGGACCGGCGTCATCCGCACAAGCGCTTCCGCGCGTTTGCTTCAGGCAATCTTCCACTTTCCTACGCCCTCGCCATGATTCCGATCCTACTCGGCCTCGCGTGCGCAATCGGCACCCAGGTTTCTGGCCTGTTTGTAGCGTCGGTCGCGACGTATTTCGGATTGAGCCTGGCGTACTCGCTTTGGGTGAGACGGATTTTGATTCTGGATGTGATCTTCCTGGCTGGGCTTTATACCGTCCGCATCCTTGCGGGCTCGTCGGCGGTCGCGATCTGGCCATCGCATTGGTTGCTGGCGTTCTCAACCTTCTTGTTTTTCAGCCTGGCGCTGGTCAAGCGTTACGGCGAGCTCTGCGTAATGAAGCACGCTGACGGAGACCACGCCACGGCCCGGGCTTACGAACTCACGGATGCGGAGCTGCTCGCCGCGATGGGCGTCGCGAGCGGGTACCTGGCTGTGCTCGTGCTCGCTCTGTATATCAACAGCGATAAGGCGCCGATGCTGTATGGCCGTTATCAGCTGATCTGGCTGCTGTGCCCGCTCCTGCTTTACTGGATCAGCGATATCTGGCTGATTGCGCATCGCGGAAAAATGCCGGATGACCCGGTGGTGTTCGCGATGAAAAACCGGACGAGCCGCATCCTGCTTCTGGCGATGTTCGCCATCTGCGTGTTCGCGCTATGAACCGCCCCGCGCTATGTTCGCTGTTCTTCTCAGGCTTGTTGATTTCGGCCGCGGGTCAGGATCCACGCAGCGAGTACGAAGCCGAAGCGCCGAAAACGATTTTCCAGTTGCAGCAGTTCCGCGAGACGAGTTCCATTCAGATTCGCGCGAAATCTGGAGACCAAGGGACAGCCGCTCTGATCAACCTCAATCCGACAATCAATTCATGGTATGTGCTCGTATTGCGATGGGGCAGCGGTCCAGCGTTGTCCTACCACCTCGAAAATGCGCATCCGGGCGGAAGAAAACTGCTGCTGGACGCGAAGTGCCCGTTCGGGCTCGTCATCGAGGAAGGCGGCCATCGCTCGTCGTGCGAACTTTTTGCGAGCGCAGCCGCGAATGCGCTCGACCGGGGGCGATCCTCGCCGCGCGCGTACTATCCACTGTGCGACGGACGAATCTATCTGCGAAACCCCGCCTCAGGACACAATACGACGCTCGAAGCCGCCACGGAATTTCTGCGTGAGCATCTTTGGGGCAGCGAGAAGATCATCGCGATCGGCCACGTCCTCATGGGCGATGTGAATCGCGAGACCGGCAGTCTGGAGACGGAAGGCCGTTCGATCCCCACGGCGCCCGGCGGCAACCCTCCGGCCAGCGCCCCAGTCGATCCAAAGTTTTCCGATCGCCTTCTGACGTCGGCCAACCTGGGAATCGTGCTCGAGCAGCCGGTGAAGAGCGGAATGCGGCCGGGAGCCTGGTACGCGGCAAACGGAAATCCGGGCGTGTTCGTGAGCATTGTTCAACCCAATCTGATCGCTGCGGAAATTCTCGAAAGCTACCAGACACGCGTGAACCGG
>Ga0335078_10008453_pt1 | contig 15308 bp, 13 predicted proteins | sample Lox_Sample_32_FD_206711 | JGI IMG/M metagenome (GOLD analysis project Ga0335078, IMG submission 206711) | Soil microbial communities from Loxahatchee National Wildlife Refuge, Florida, United States - Lox_Sample_3.2 | ecosystem: Environmental > Terrestrial > Soil > Wetlands | place: USA... | reverse complement strand
GCGCTCGCCCCGTTCGTGAGCACGTTGGCGTTCGGCATCGCCGTGTGCAGGCCGAGTACAGGGATGGCGAGCGCCACCAGGACTCCCGCGGCCGGCACGCCAACGAGCACGGGGCGCCGCCAGATGAGGCGGCCCCAGCGTGCGAACGGCTCGCTGCGGTGCTGCACCGCGCCAACCCACGGCAACGCGAAGCGGTCGATGCGCGAACCAAGCGTCGCCAGCACGGTGGGGAGAAGCGTCAGCGAGGCGGCGAGCACGAATCCCACCGCCAGCAGGATCCCCACCACGCTCGTGCGGAACGGCTGGCTCGGCACCAGGACCACAGCGGACAGCGACGCCAGCACAGCCAGACCGCTCACGAGCACCGCCTTGCCGGCGCTGTCCATCGTCTCGCCGACCGCGTCGACCGGGCGCAGCCCCGCACGCAGTGCGGCCCGGAAACGCACGACGACGAACAATGCGTAGTCGATCCCGACCGCGAGCGCGAACATCAACGCGAAGTTCATCGCCCAGATCGTGATTCCGGTGAACCGGCTCGCGACCCAGAGCGCTCCGGCGGCTGCGACGAGTCCGAGGATCGAGAGCAGCAAAGGGATGCCGGCCGCGGCGACCGAGCCGAACGCCACCAGCAGCACCGCCATAGTCAGCGGCCAGGAGGTGATCTCGGAGCGGAGCATCGCTGACTTGTTCTCGTCGTTGAACTCTGACCACAGCGCAGGCGAGCCGGTCAGGTCAAGCTGAATCCCGCCTGGCGCCGCCGCGTCGAGTTGCATTTGGACTCGGCCCGCGGCGCGCACCATCTCCGCCGTGTCGGCGCCGGCGCCGCCGCGCACGACGGCGACATGCCCGTCGCGTGAGATCGACTCGCCCCGGCGGGGAAGCTGCACCCCGGCCACCGCCGGATCACGCCGCAGTGTCTGGGCGGCCGTCTCGATCGCATGCTGGAAAGCGGTGTCGCCCGCGGTGTACCGCGCGGAGCTGACCACGACAGCGAGTGCGTAACTCCCCTGCCCGCCGAAATGCCGCTCGATCAGTCCGCGTGCCACAACGGACTCTGAGCCGTCGGCCTGCCAGCCGCCGCCGGACAGAGCGTGTTCCACGCGCGGCGCGACCGCGCCAAGGGCAAGTATCAGCGTCGCCCATCCGAGAAAGACGGTGCGACGGTGGTGGGCCGACCAGCGGCCGAGGCGTCCGAAGACGCCGAGAGTGAGGCGGGGGGTGGGTGTGGTGGGTGCATTCATAGTGCGGCCACGCTAGGAGCGCCGGCTTCCCAGAAACTTCCCGTCTCACGGTTCCGCCGGGATCTGCTCCGAGCCGGTCGCCGACTCGGAGGATCGGCACGGCCGATCCGGCCCGCCGAGCGCGAGCACCGCCCCGAACGTGCCATACCCGCGGGTCGGAGCATGCGACGGTCGCGACGGACCCGGGAAGGTTTCGGGAAGGCGTGCCGCCGACGCTGCCTGCATGCAAACACACCCCACACACCAAGCGGATCGGGGCGTCGATCCCGACGAGCTCGATCGGCACATCACGGAGATGTACCGCGACGTGGCGAACGAGGTGGACCGGGAGCTTCACTTCCCGATCGGCCGGGCGCTCGCGGAAACGCTCGGTTACCCCGCAGAACTGCTCGACCGGCTACCGGCTGACGCGGTCGCCTCGTTCGCGGGCGTTGGCTTTCACTTTGGCCTGGCGCGCCTGCTGCCGAACGAGCGCGTGCTCGACCTCGGCAGCGGCTCCGGGATGGATGTGTTCGCGGCCGCGGTCCAGGTGGGTCCGCACGGCAGCGTCACCGGTGTCGACATCACGCCCGAGCAACTGGTCAAAGCGCAGCGGCTGGCGCGTGATAAGCCTGTCAGCTTCCGTGAGGCGCGGATTGAAGAGCTGCCGTTCGCTGACGGCTCGTTCGACGTCGTGATCTCAAACGGCGTCGTGAACCTCTCACCCGACAAGCGGCGCGTGTTCGCGGAGGTCGCGCGGGTGCTCCGCCCGGGTGGACGGTTCGCGCTCGCCGACATCGTCACCGAGCGAGAGATTGCGGAGCGCACCGCCGCCCAGGCCGAGCTGTGGGCGGCGTGCATCGCCGGTGCGAGTCAAAGAGACCTCTATCTGGCCGACATCGCCGCCGCCGGCCTCCAGATGCATCTCGTGCAGCCCAACTCGAGCTACCAGTTCACCAGCGAGCGGGCGCGCCGGACGAGTGAGAAGTACCGCGCGCACAGCATCTCGCTCCTGGCGACCAATCCGGTACGTGCTTTCCGCCACCCCTCCCACCCAGATCTGGGTGATCGCGCCGACGTCGCGCGAGCGGCTTCGGAGGAGGGTTCGACCAACACAACCACGACCCAGGAGGTCTCGCAATGACCGTAGTGACAGACACGATCCGCAACGGCGTGGACACCGAGAAGCTGTTCGCCACGCTGGACCTGATCAAGGCGCAGCCCGAGCTCGCGAAGTTCCAGTTCCGCGCCACGAACCGGTGGATCGACGGTGCCCACAACCGCTCGACGATCAAGGACTTCTTCGCCGCGGGCGGCGAGGACACCACCCGCAGCGAAGCATTCGCGATCGACGCGGGCGAGCCGGCGATCCTGCTCGGCACCGATACAGGCCCGAACCCGGCGGAGTACCTGCTGCACGCGCTCGCCGCCTGCCTGACGACGACGATCGTCTACGTGGCAGCGGCGCGCAAGGTTCATCTCACATCCGTCGAGTCGACGCTCGCAGGCGAGATGGACGTGCGCGGCGCACTCGGCGTCGACGATGACCCGCGTAACGGGTTCGACCGCATCAGCGTGTCATTCCGCGTGACCGGCGACGCGCCGGAGGAGAAGCTGCGCGAGATCGTAAGCCGCGCTCAGCAACGCTCAGCGGTCTACGACATGGTCACCAACGGCGTGCCCGTGGCCGTGCAGGTGACCACCGACTAACAGCTCGCATGCGTCCGCCCGTGGCCACGGGGTCGGCCCCGGCCACGGGCGGTGCGTGTGAGCCGGACTGGAGCTACCACCATGCCAATCGAACTTGCAGCCCACACCCCGCCCGGCGCCCGCCTCGTGACGATGGCCGAGGAGCTCTCGCATCAGCTCGCGGCCCGCACCGCCGAGCACGACCGCGCCGGCACGTATCCGTTCGAGGGGATCGCCGCGCTGAAGGCCGCCGGCTACTTCGCCGCACCCATCCCGATCGACCTCGGGGGCCTCGGCGTGTCGTCCGCGCACGACCTCGTCGTCGCGTCCAGCCGCTTGGCTCGCGGCGACGCCTCGCTTGCCATCGGAGTGAACATGCACCTCGTCGCGGTGCTGAACATGGTGCGCCGCCACAGCGTGGCGATCGCGGCCGGGGCAGAGCGCCGCGCCCGCGCCTTCGCCAGCTCACTCGAGCGGATCGCCCGCGACGGCGTAGTTCTCGCTGCCGCGATCAGCGAGCGGGGACAGGATCTCACGCGCCCCGGCACGGTCGCGACCCGCACGGAGTCCGGGTGGCGAATCGACGGTCGCAAGATGTTCTGCACAATGTCCCCCGCGGCCACCGACCTGTACGTGGCCGTCACCTACGCGGACGACGAGGGCGTCGACCGCTACGCGTACGCGATGGTGCCGACCCACGCGCCCGGGGTGATCATCCACGACGACTGGGACGCACTGGGGATGCGCGCGTCCGGCAGCAACTCCGTGTCACTGGACGGCGTCGAACTGCCCGAGGCGGGCGTCCGCGGCGGGTTCGTCGCCGGTGACCCGCTGCCGTACATGGAGCGCAACCTGCACTCCGGGCTGTTCCATGCCGCAGCCTCCCTCGGGATCGCCGAGTCGGCCGACGCGATCGCCCGCCGCGGCATCGCCGGGCAGATCAACGGGGACGCGCGTCCCCGGATGCAGGTGGCCGACAATGCCGTGGACCTCGCGGTCTCACGCGGCGTGCTGTCGCGTGCAGCACTCCTGATCGACGAGCACAGAGCGGCCAACCCCGCATCCGACGGCAGCGCGCATGCGCTGAGCGCCCTCTTCGCCGAGGCGCAGGCGGCCAAGGCATTCGTCAACGAAGCGGCCACGCGCGTCGTCGACCGCGCCCTCGCGCTCTCGGGCGGGGCGGGTTACGTCAACTCCAGTCCACTCGCGCGCGCCTATCGCGACGTCAAGGCCGGCGCATTCATGCATCCGCTCGGCGCCAACCGCGCCTACGACTACCTCGCCCACTTCGCCCTCGGCGAGCCGGCCGAGCTGCACTGAGCCAGGGCCATGAGCTCGACGCGACGGATCTTGCTCGGCCCCAGTCTCGCCGAAGCGCCCGGCGGCGGCGGGCCGGCTCCAGCGCCGTTCGATGCGACCGCGCTCCGAGCGGCGCTCGGACGCTTCGCTACCGGGGTGACCTTGGTGACCGCCGCAGATGCGACCGGACCGCTCGGCCTCGTCGTGAACGCATTCACCTCGGTCTCGCTCGACCCGCCCCTCATCGCCATCTGCCCCTCACGCCGCTCCTTCACCTGGTCGCGCATGCGACGCCGCGGACGATTCGGGGTGAACGTGCTGGGCGCCGCGCACGCCGACTACGTGCGCCGCGTCACCGACCCGGAGGCCGACCGCTTCGCCGGCATCGACCACCGGCTCACCGATTCCGGTGTGCCGCGCATCAGTGCTGCGATCGCCTTTCTCGAGTGCGAGCCCGTCTCGGAGCACGTCGCCGGCGACCACTGGATCGTCCTCGCGCGCGTGCACGAACTGATCGCCGACCAAGGTCCCGATCCGCTCATCTTCAGCGATGGAAGGCTCGGGACCTTCGTGGACGAGGAGGCTCAGTCCGGATGAGCCCGGCCGCTGCACCATCTCAGCCGGAGGATCGCCTGGTCTGATCCCTGGTCGAACCGCGCGTGCGGCCATTTGCTGTCTCCTCTGGACCTAGGGGCGGTCGCTTGGCCGGACGAGTCGATGACCGGCGCGCGGTTCATTCATGACACGCTCGAGCAGCTCGGGTGGGATGTGCTGATCGCCGACGCGCAGCGGGTCAAGCGGCTGGCGCCGGTGGCGTGCAAGACCGACCGGGTCGACTCGAGAGTGCTGGCGGTGCTCTCGCACCGCGACCTCGGTGACAGCCCCGCCGTCCGGCGCGATGCTCCGCCCAAGTCCAGGAGGAGAGGGGCTGCCGTCGGCACCCGTCCGACGGGAGCCGCTGAGAGGCCGCCCCGATGGCTCGCCAGGCGGTTGAGAGGGGTCCGCGGGTGAGGGGCTGTCGGGCGCGCTCTCGATTACGTCGATGACGTGCAAGACGCGGTGAACATATTGGTCCGCGCGGGCATCGATGAAGCGCGTTCGTTGACGTCGCTGACACGCGAATCAGGGGTGAACTTGACGATGATTATCCGGAGTTCCGGATAACCGGAGGTCATCCGATCGGACAGCGTCGAGCGGCCGAATTGAGCAATCGTCGGCTACTGCCTTCGTTGAGGTGCGGCACAGCCGGTGTTTGCACTCCGGCCCGAAATCGTCAAGCGTCGCCCGGCTGCGGCACTCTCGTTGGTTCCGGAGAGACCGGGACTGGACAGGCGGTCGACTGGCCCGGAATTGCGGTCGACGGGAGCAGGTGAGTTGTCAGCGTGTCCGCCGGCTTCCGCTCATCCGGATGAAGCAGGCGAACTGTGTGCCGGTCGCCCCGGCGGCGTCCCTGCCGCCGGGGGCCCCTTGTTGGAAGACGCGCGTTCACGACTAGGCGTACTCTGGCTCGAGTAGGTGCTCGGCTCGGATGAGCGCCTGGGCTAGGCTGCGCGCGCCGACGACAACTGCGGTTCGATCGCGCCGCGGGTCGATGCGCAGCATCAAGTCGCCGTCGTCGAGGATGGTGTAGCCGATCAGCTCGCCGGCGGTCCACAACTCCGCGACGCCGTGGTCGGCCGCCTCGGGGCTCATGATGCTCACGTGGATCTCATGCATGGCTGGCTTCCGTGACTGGGTGCGAGTCGGGGTGCGGGGCCTGGGCGCTTCGCAGCCAGTCGTTGAACTGGGTGTTGCTGAGCCATCCGTCATTCCTGGGGAGGAGGGTGCGCTTGCTCGGCGCGATGCCGAAATAGCGCGCGTGCGCGTCGGTGATGACCTCGCGGGGATCGTTGCGCCCCTCTAGTACTCCACGGATGAGTTCGTCGAGGCGGAACTGTTCCGGTCCCGCGATCTCGACAGTGCCGTTCACCGGCCGGCCGATAGCGACCCGGGCGAGTGCGCTCGCGATGTCATCGGCGGCCATCGGCTGGATCAGCGCCGGTGGGAGAAAGACGATGTTGCCGTCAGTGGCCGCGTCGGCGATGCCATTAATGAACTCGAAGAACTGTGTCGCGCGGACGATCGAATAGGGGATTGACGAGGTCTTGATCAGTTCCTCTTGTGCGAGCTTCGCTCGGAAGTAGCCGCTCTCCGTGAGGCGGTCGGTGCCGACGACCGAGAGCGCGACGTGGTGTCCGACGCCTGCGGCCGCCTCGGCCGCGAGGAGGTTGCGAGACGACGTCTGGAAGAACTGCATCACCGCGTCGTCGTCCCAGTCGGGCGAGTTGGAGACGTCGACGAGGACCTGCCCGTTTCGGAGCGCGTCGTGCAGTCCCTCACCGGTGATGCTGTTGATGCCGGTGGCCGGTGACGCCGCCACGACGTCGTGGCTGTTCTCACGGAGCTTGTTGACGAGTTTGGATCCGATGAGGCCGGTTCCGCCGATGACCACGATCTTCATGACATGCCTTTCGGTTGTAGTGAGCCAGGCCGGCGAGAGCTGACCCGGTGCGTCCGGAGAAGCGCAGGCGTACGCGCGGTGTTCCGCGGAGCCCGCCGTGCGCGTGGAGATGACGGATCAGCAGATAGGGGCTCGCGATCACGGCTGCGAGCACGGCCAGTAAGCAGGTTGCTACTGCCATAACGAGCAGACCGACGACGAGCAGCGCGAGCGGCCCGATGAGCAGGAACACCAGCAATAGCCATGGTCCCACAACGAAGATGATCGGGGGTCCGAAGAAAGCTGGAACGCCGAGCATCGCGGGCCTTTCATCAAGTAGCTCGGCCCAGGTCGGGCGCGGGAGCGAAGCTGAGCCCCGTCGCGAGGCGATGGCACGCGTGGCCGCCGGTTGACGCGATGCGTGGCTCGGGTCTGGATTGGTGGTGTTCATGCCGCGAGGATCCTCTGCTGTGGTGTCGCTCGCGTCCGGAACAACGCCCAGTCCGGCGCCTAGTCGGTGCCCCTGGTGGTCCAGGCACGCGGCGCCGGCGTAGGTAAGCTCCGCGTGGACCGTTGGCGAGGCCCTTCCGCGCACGCGCGGTCCACTATCCGTCGCCCGGAGGCGCTAGATGCTGCGAGATCGACGTGACGAGCGCGACATGTTGGACCGGCAGCTGCAGCGCGTGCGGGCCGGGGGAAGTTCGGTATTGGTGGTGCGCGGCGAGGCCGGGGTCGGCAAGACGGCGCTGCTGGAGTACGTTGCCGAGCGGGCGTCGGGGTGTCGCATCGTTCGGGTCGCGGGCGTTGAGTCTGAGATGGAGCTCGCGTTCGCGGGGCTGCATCAGCTGTGCACGCCGATGCTCGACGGCCTGGATCGGCTGCCCGGCCCGCAGCGGGATGCGTTGCGTGTGGCGTTCGGGCTGCATGACGGTGCTGCCCCGAATCGCTTCGTGGCGGCCCTGGCGGTCCTGAGCCTGCTGGCCGAGCTGTCCGAGGCGCAACCCCTCGTGTGCCTGGTCGACGACGCCCAATGGCTCGACCGGGCCTCGGCGCAGGCGCTGGGGTTCGTAGCGCGGCGCGTGCTGGCGGAGCGGATCGCGATGGTATTCGCCCTCCGCGAGCCCAACGACGCAGACGAGTTCACCGGCCTGCCGGAGCTGGTCGTCGGCGGGCTCGCCGACGACGACGCCCGCTGGTTGCTGGCGTCGGCTCTGCCAGGGCGACTGGATGAGCACGTGCGTGATCAGATCGTCGCTGAGACGCGTGGCAACCCACTCGCGTTACTTGAGCTGCCCCGTGGGATGACGCCGACGGAGCTCGCAGGCGGGTTCGGACTCCCCGACGCGCGCCCGGTGCCCAGCCGGGTCGAGGAAAGCTTCGTGCAACGCGTCCGGGCGCTTCCGCGCGAGACCCAGCGGCTGCTGCTGGTCGCGGCGGCCGAGCCGGTCGGCGACGTGAGTCTGTTGTGGCGTGCCGCCGAACGGCTCGGGATCAGAGGTAGCGCGAGCGGGCCGGCCGAGGAGGACGCACTAATCGAACTGGGGATCCGCGTGCGGTTCCGGCACCCACTCATCCGCTCGGCGGCCTATCGCGCCGCTCCGTTTGGGGACCGCCAGGAAGTGCATCGAGCGCTGGCCGAAGCGACCGATCCCGAGACGGACCCCGATCGGCGAGCATGGCATCGTGCGCAAGCGACATCGGAGCCCGACGATGCGGTGGCCGATGAGCTCGAGCGCTCGGCCGACCGCGCGCGACGTCGGGGCGGCGTTGCAGCCGCGGCCGCATTCTTTGAGCGAGCGGCCGAGCTGACCCCGGACCCGGCACGACGTGGCGCGCGTACGCTCGCCGCCGCCCAGGCCAAGCTCGAGGCGGGGAGCCGCGACGCCGTGGAGGCGCTGCTCGCATCCGCCGAGCTCACCCCGCTCGACGAGCGTCAGCGCGCGGGGCTGCAGCGGCTGCGCGCGCAGATCGCGTTCATCTTCAGTCGCGGCAGCGATGGCCCGCGTCTCCTTCTCGATGCAGCGAGGCGGCTTGAAGGATTCGATCCCGCGTCGGCGCGGGACACATACCTCGAGGCACTCGGAGCGGCTATGTACGCCGGACGCGTCGATGCCGACTCCGGTGTGCTGGAGGTGGCCAAGGCGGCCCGAGCCGCGCCCGCCGCGCCGCAGCCACCGCGATCGATCGATCTGGTGCTCGACGGCATGGCGCGCCGGTGCACGGAAGGACCCAGCGCGGGTGTGCCAGCGCTCCGGCTCGCGCTCAAGGCGGTCCGCAACCAGGCTCTCGACGGTCACGCGGAGATCGTGCGCTGGCTCTTGCTGACCCCGATCGTCCAGTCGATGACGGTGTTCGAGTTGTGGGACGACGACGCGTTCCACGCGCTCTCCACTCGCGCGGTGCAGTTGGCTCGCGACACCGGCGCGCTCGCCCTGCTCCCGGTCGCGCTCGTCTACAGATCGGGCGTGCACCTGTTCGGCGGGGAGTCCGTCGAGGCAGAGGCACTTGTCCAGGAAGCGGACGCGATCGCGGCCGCGACCGGCAACGCAGGGCTGCTATACGCCTGGCTGCTCATCGGCGCGTGGCGCGGCGTTGAAGTCGAAGCCACTCGGTTCATCAACGCCGGCCTCGAGAACCCAACCGCCCGATCCGAAGGCACCGTGGTCGCTCTGGCCGGTTATGCCATGGCCGTTCTCAATAACGGCTTGGGTCGCTACGAGGCGGCCATGGACGGTGCCAAGCGCGCGAGCGACGATGGCGACTTTGGGTACTCCGGTGCCGCGTTGCCAGAACTCGTCGAGGCGGCCGCTCGTGCTGGAGAGCCGGAGGTCGCCTTCAGCGCGCTGCGCCGGCTGGAAGAGCGAACACGGGCCGCGGGCACCGATTGGGCGCTCGGAGTCCTGGCACGCTCCCTCGCGCTGATTAACGAAGGAGAGGAGGCGGACGCCTTCCACCGCGAGGCGATCGAGCGGCTCGAGCGCACCCGGATCCGCGTCGAGCTCGCGCGCGCCCGTCTACTCTACGGCGAATGGCTCCGCCGCGCGGGTCGTCGCGTAGACGCGCGTGATCAGCTGCGCACCGCACACGAGATGTTCAGTCGCTTCAGAGCCGAGGCGTTCGCCGAGCGCGCCCGTCGCGAGCTCATGGCCACCGGCGAAACCGCGCGCAGACGCATCGAGGAGACACGCGAGGCGCTCACCCCCCAGGAGACGCAGATTGCTCGACTCGCCGCAGACGGACAGACGAACTCCGAGATAGGGGCGCAGCTCTTCATCAGCCCGCGCACCGTCGAATACCACCTGCGCAAGGTCTTCCCGAAACTCGACATCAACTCCCGCAAGGAACTCCGAAACGCCCTGACGTAGCTTCCCAATTTGCGTCGCCGGCGGACCAACCAGGGGGCCTCCAAGGAGCGCTCGACGGCGTGTACCCGAAGCCCGATTTACCTCATGTCGCCAACAGCAACGCGCCGGCTTCGTCTACACGGGCGGCGGCCCGCGGGCACGCTGACCAGGCGCCTGGTCCGGACGACCGATACTGCGCTCGAGCTCGTGCCCCAACAGTTCCGCTTCGCCAACGGGCGACAGTCGGGCCCACGGCACCGCTTGCTGAGACCGCACTGAGCCGCGCGTCCCGGGGAAGGGGTAGCCAGCCGCGGTTGCTGCTGCCGTGGCAAACCGCTCGTCCGGTCGCGGCGCTCGGGACGACTCCTTTCGCCGAAGGAGCGGCCCAACCCTTCAGGCCGTCGGCGGCTGCTATCGCGCCGAGACGGTCAGACCCGGAACTCGGTCCCATCCGCAAGCGCTCGCAGCCTGCAAGCACCGAGCCGCCTCCGGCAATGCGCTCCTTGCCCCGTGTCGACGCCGCACCGTCACGGGAGCCTGCTCGTCGCGAGCGCACTGGCGGGCGGCGGCGGCGGGCACGCAGGAGACCGTTTTCGTTTACTAGTCGTCCTCCTAGCCCACGACGACGTGACGGTGTCGGTAGTCACTCTGGCTTCCGCGCCGCCTGCGACGGAACGGGTCGATGTTGACACTGCCTCCGAAACGTTCTCAGCAATCGCCTCGGCCTGTTGCGGGCACCGGGAACCAGGCGACCGGTCCGGCGCGCCGGCTCGGAACCGCACGCCCGGGCTCGGACTGCGGCGCACCTATACGACGTGGTCGTCGATGGTGCCGGGGGTGCGGCGCCTGCAGCGCATCGGCTGGGCAAACCCGTGGTGTACTTCGTGGCGACCGCGCCGATGGGCGAGGCTAGCGCGCTCGCCGCCTCGCGCGGGCCGGCGGGTTCATACTGGACGGCTCAACGGTCCGCGCGTGACGCCGCACACCTTCCGCCGGGCATACCTGGCGTACTGGCTTGGGCAAGCGCCGATAGCCCGAACGGGCACACGGATGCCAGGCTGACGCTCGATACCTCCTGGGACTCACCCGCTCTCGAGGTTTGATGAGGCACTGGGTTGAGGTTGATCGCTTTATTGCGAAATGTGAGATCGCGAGAGCGCTCGGCTGATGCTCAGCTGTGGGCGAGGAGCGGGACGTCGTGAACGATCTGGGCCGGTGTGAAGTTGCTCGGGTACACGACGACGATCTTGCCGGACGACGCGATCCCGAGCACCAAGGCGCTGTGGCTCTGCGTGTCCCCTTTCTTGTTGACGATGACCTCAATATCCCAGGCCTTCCAGACCGGTACCAGCTGCGCGACGGTTCCGACCAGGTAGTCCATCCTCCCGGTCGCCCCCCGCGCGGCGAGGAACTGCGTGACCGCGCGCCGGGTGTCGTTCTTGGGGTCGACTGTCACGGCAACGATCTGCAGATGGCGTGCCTCCGGCCCCAGCTGGCGTTCGGCTGCGGCTAGCTTTGAGACCATCAACGGACAGACGTCCGGACAGTGCGTATAGACGAACGTCACCAGGACCGCCTTGCCGCGAAGGGTCGAGAGGTCTACGGGCTTGCCGGTGTAGTTTCGCAGCGTCAGAGCGGGTGCTGGTTTCGGCGGCTGAATCGCGAGCCCCTCGAACGCCGACGCGGGATCGCTCGCGCGGGTATGCGATCCGCAGCCACCGACGGCCCCGAAAGCCAGGAGTACGGTGAGCGTGACGCCCCGGCGCAGCAGTCGCACGGCCGTATGTTAATGCCGCCCCTCACGGCCGGCAACCCTCTGAACCCGCGTGGGAACCACGCCGAATACGTCCGGACCGGTAGCGCCCAGCTTGACGCTGTCACCGCCCGAGTTGGGCATGGATCGTCGGCGGCAACCTCCTGCTCGGCATCAACCACGGGCGCGCTTGGTGGCGGGGATGTCCGACGCCGTCATTCCGATCGAACACTCCCCATCTGCTACCTGCGGCCTGATCGTGGTCGGCGCCGCCGGCAACATCAACCGCCGCCTGGGCATGATGGCGGGCACTAGCCCCCGAGCCGAGCAATTTACTTGCAACGCTCGGCTTCGCCAGCGTATGCGAGAGGCATCTTCAGCCGGCATGCCAGATCGACCGTCGCGATCCCAGAGCGCTTGGGATCGCGACGCTGCTGCGCGTGCCCCCGGCATCATCGTGAAGACGACTTTGATCAAACTCTCGCCGAGTCCAAGCGACACGACCGCGCTGATCCAGTCCCGCCTGAGCACGCGTCTCGTCGTGGTCGAGACCCCCTTCGGCCAACAGCGCCCACCGCGCGGGCTGCCGGCGGTTTGTCGTCCGGAGACCTTGGCCAATCCCGCGGCGCACCGTTTCGGTCGACCACTTCTCTGTCGGCACTGCGTAAGGGCGTCCGACAGTTCGGTCTTGCTGGGGACCGTCAGCAGCACTCTGGCCAGACAGCTCCCTGCTTCCGAAGGAGAAGCCGATGACCTTCGGAGGCGGCCTGCGCGACCAGCTCGGAGCAGGCCGCCGCGGCTTGACCGGACAAGTGCTTTGCAATGCGCCCGCTGCCGGATCGGGCGCCTGCTTTCGAGGCGACTCGATCGTTCGGGCAGCGCGTGCGCGCTGGCGCAATGCCACGGCTGCCGTAGTCGCGTCGACCGCGTGGCCGTGACCGCCGGCGATCGTCGAATTGTGTACGCCCTACAATCGGGACTGCTGAAAGCCGACCGCCGGCTTCCCGCGTCCCCCTACGCAGTGGACCATCAGCACGAGTCTCGGCGGGGATCCGATTGCGTACTGCTCAGGGGGCGAGCGTGGGTTCGAGCCGCTGCTCGAGCGCGGCAGCGGAAGCGCACCGACGATCCGGTCGACCTCGCGCCGGTCGCGGATCGCGACCCGGAGCGGGATCGACTAGGGCCACCGAAGCGCTCAGCGATCCCGGGATTAGCGTCGACGTCGACCTTGACGACCGTCAGCCGTCCGGCGTGCCGGCCCGCAAGGTCCTCGACCACGGGCGAGATCATCCGGCACGGTCGGCACCACGCCGCCCAGAAGTCAACGACGACCGGCACCGGGGCGCTCGGGTCGACATCGAACCTCTCCGCGTCGGCCTCGACCACCCACGGGAGCTCCGATTTGCATCTCGGGCAGCGCGGAAATCCTGAAGCGATCGGACGGACGCGGTTGCGCGCTGCACAGCTCAGGCGCACGATGATGGCCATGTCCCGTGGATAGAGCGCTCGCCTCCTCGCAAGAGGAATGCGTGTTGGGCCGGTGGCGTGAGGTCGCAACAGCACTCGCGACCGAGGAGGCTGACGGCGCGACGAGTCCCGGTAGGCCCGACCCGCCGCCAGGCTGGAGTCCCGCTCGCATCCGGCGAGTCCCGGACCGGGGGGCGGTATCGCAGCCGGCGAGCTCATTGGAGTGCCCCTTGGGGAAGGGCTATGACGGGGCGTTCGTCGTGCGTGCCTGCGCGAACGCCTGTTGCGGTCACCCTGCGGTGTGACCCGGGTTCGTCGGCGAGCGCAAACGTCAACTCGCGCCGAGGTCTGCTTGTGGTCAATGCAGACCTTCGATCTCTGCTCTTCTTGACACGAGCTCATCCAGCCGTTTGCGTAGCTGAGCCATTTCCCGGTTAATTTCCCGCAGCTCTGTCGTCTGTTGCCACCTATGCAGATAATCGACGCCAAGCTCCTCGGCGATGTACGCCTCGAGCTGGCTTCACAACAAACGGATGTACGGGTTATCGTGGATCGCCCCTTCGCGATATTCGAGCTTTCCAGCGTTGATGCCCTTGACGATGAAATCCGAGTCGACCCCGTAGTCTTTGCGGGCGGTCACGTCGCTCAGAGTCGCACCCTTGCGGGTCCATTCGCCGTATTCGGCCATGTCTTACCCAATGATCTCGGCGCCGAGGTGGCGTGTCGTTGGATGCAGCCTACGCTCACGCTGCGGTCGTGGTCGGCACCACGTCGGGGCTGCAGGATGAGGCCCGAAGCGTCCCCGCGGGCGGTGTAGCTCCTCCGCTTGGAATGCGGTCGCGGTTCGCGGCTGTCGGGTGCCGTCGCCCGCGCACACGGCCGTCTAGGAAGAAGGGCAGACGCTGGTTCTATGCGAAGGGACACCCTGGCCGGGGACGGCGCGCGACTCGCGCGAGCGGCGTGTCCAGAGACAGATCCGCTGCGGCCAACTGTTGTCCTACCTGCCGGTTTGCTGGGGCCTGTTGGCGACCAGGTCGATGGCCGGGACGTAGTCGCGGGGTGAGGTGATGTTCCGGTGCAGCCGATAGTGCAGCGCGGCGAGGTCGAGCCGGACGAGCCCGCCGGCGTCAGCGGCGGCGTGCTGGCAGACCCCAGCGAGGTCGTTCATGCAGCCGAGCACCTGCCGGTCGGCGGTCTTGGCGATGCTCGCCCGGCCGCGGTCGAGTGGGCCGAGAGCGTCAGCGGGAAACCCTTCGGCGGCGAGCTGGTGGGTGATGAGCGGCGCCACGAATGCGTGCAGGGGACGGAGGCCGGCGGCGCGCACCGCCGGGGCGAAGACCGAGAAAAGCGTGTCAGCGTGAGTCACGAGCAGGCACTTGCGGCGCTGGACCCAGAAGACGTTGGCGTACCAGTCGCCCGGGGACGCAGGCCGCTCCTCGGTGATCGGATCGCCGAGGAGCTCGAGCAGGCGCGTGGTGCAGCGCAGGAGCACCCAAGCGAAGCTACCCGACGCGGACGCCGCACGCAGCGCGCGTCCCAAACCAAACAAACGATCAGGAGTGCGTTGCGCCGCACTGGCACCTCGCCACGGGTTGCCAGGCCGATCTGGCCAACCGACGTCGGCGCCGCTCCGTAACCACTCCAGATCGGTCCCTTCAGTCCCGGGCGCTGCCGCCAGACTGTCGCGGTCAGGGCGGTCCGCGCATCGGCCATGCGCACGAGTCGCTCCTGGCGTCGGAAGCTAAGCGCGTCATCGAGAGTCCGCCGAGGCGACCGTCAGCCGGTCAGCGGGGTCGCAGGCGAAGGCGATGATCGCGGCGTCGACGCGGGCGTGATCCGAATCGTGGCTGAGGGCCCGCGCGCCGCTCGTCGCGAAAGGACTCGTCAGAACCGGAACGCTGAGGACACCAAAGCAGTTGCCACCAGCGATGCTGTCCGCGATCACGGAATTCTCCCCAGTGTTGATCACGGAAATTCCCCAGGGCGGTAGCGCGTAGAGGACACGCGCGCGGGGTTCGACGGAGGCGAGGCGCGTAGGGCCGAGCCGTAGTCGATCC
>Ga0335078_10008452_pt1 | contig 15308 bp, 12 predicted proteins | sample Lox_Sample_32_FD_206711 | JGI IMG/M metagenome (GOLD analysis project Ga0335078, IMG submission 206711) | Soil microbial communities from Loxahatchee National Wildlife Refuge, Florida, United States - Lox_Sample_3.2 | ecosystem: Environmental > Terrestrial > Soil > Wetlands | place: USA... | reverse complement strand
TCCGCAGCCGCCCGTCAAGGCCTTCAATCGTCCTCTCGATCAGCGAGGTCTTACCCGCTCCCGGCGAGGCCATCAGATTCAACGCCACAACTCCCGCGGCATCCACCTTCGCCCGGTTCTGTTCCGCGATTTCCCGGTTCACGATCAGCGCGTTTTGTGAGACTTGAATCGTCTTGACGGTCATATGATTCTCCGGGCGTTTCCACTTCGATCGAATCGACATAGCACTCCTCGCTCACGGGCTTCACCCATTCGCTGCCGCACTCAGGACATCGGAGTTCCTTTCCGCCAACATAGTCCCTGGAACAATCCAGACACAGCAACTCGCCAGGAATGCGGACCAGGTCGAGCCGCGCGCCGGCGGCTTCGGTGGCGGCGGACACGCCATCCCAGAACATCGCCAGAGCATCTTCGAGGTAATTCGAATAGAAGGCGATCACCACCCGAACCGAGAGAATACGCGATGCCCCTGCCGATCGCGCATGACGTAGCGCAATCTCTCGGACCGCCTCCACCATACCGAGTTCGTGCACTTCACTTCTTGAGGGTGTGGATGTAAGCGGCGACGTCATCCAGAGTAGAGCCCGACACCGAGGCGATCGGTTTCATCTTGCCCTTACCGCCCGAAATGATCTTCTTGATGTCGTCGTTGCTCATCGCCTGGACGTCGGCCGACTTCAGGTCCTTCATATCGACGTTCATCATCTTGGCGATGGCGGGGTTAGGCGTGCCATCAGGCCCGTGGCACATCTTGCACGCTCTGGCGAAAGCAGCCTGGCCTGCTGTTATGTCAGCGGCGAAGGCCGCCGCTCCAGTCAGACTAACGAGAGTCAGTGTTACGAGTATGGTGCGCATATGTAGGGTTCTCTTCCACTACGGAATAAGCACGCCAGCAGCCACTTGCACCGAGTGGCAGAACGCCGGCCGCGGGCTAAAAACAACGAGTTTTCAATAGCTGTGGATCGATTTCGACCGTGAGCGTGCCCCAAAGCTGCCGGTGGCTGGGCCAATCTGCCCTAAAGTTGCCAATGCGCACTCGCAGGTGATTCGGCATTGTTTCCCTGGTCAACGATTCCACACTATCTGCCCAGTACGATGCCGGAATTTCGACCATTGTGACGAACTCCCGGTGATTTCCCGGGTCCAAGCCATTCTGGCAATCGCTGGACCGCCAAACCATCTGCCCGCGACTCAGTTGGTTAGACGCAAGCTCGAAGGGAACTCCAGGAGCGGCATGACTCGTGCACCCTTTTCGTCGGGACGAAGCCACGAGATGCCCAGAACAATTCTTGTTGTCGACGACCACGCTCCGAATCGGGAGCTGATACGAGAAGCGCTGGACGATTCTGCGTACGGTATCACCGAAGCCCGAAGCGCATCCGAAGCTCTGGAGCACCTCCAGTTCCACGAGACCGACCTAGTCATCACCGATGTGAGAATGCCGGGCATTTCCGGTATTGAATTGCTCCAGCGGCTGCGCAGTTACTATCCGGACATCGCTGTCATTCTTGTAAGCGCATTCGCCACTGTCGAAAACGCCGTCGAGGCAATGAAACTGGGAGCGAATCATTATCTGACCCGGCCGCTCGATATTGACGAGCTACGATTGGCGACCGACCGGGCGCTGGATTGCCAGGCGGTTCGCACCCGTCACTGGCGTTCCAGCGGCCCACTGGCACGAGACTCCGGGTTTGAAGAGATCCTCGGGAGTTCGAAAGATTTGCTCTGCGTACTGGACCAGGCGACGAGGGCGGCGCGAGCCACTTCCACCGTTCTAATCCAGGGCGAGACCGGAACGGGCAAGGAGTTGCTGGCCCGCGGAATTCATTCCCTGAGTTCACGCCGCACAATGCCATTCGTCACAATCAACTGCGGCGCGATACCGAAGGACCTGCTGGAATCCGAACTCTTCGGCCACCTGAAGGGGGCCTTCACCGGCGCCTTCATGGACCGCAAAGGGCAAGTGGAAGCTGCCAATGGTGGGACATTGTTCCTGGATGAGGTCGGAGAAATGTCCCCAGATCTGCAAATCAAGCTGCTGCGACTGTTGCAAAACGCCGAGATCCAAAGGCTCGGCGCCGTCTGCAGCATCAAGGTGGACGTCCGGGTAGTCGCGGCTACTCATCGCGACCTTTTCGCCATGGTGCACGACCGCGCGTTCCGCGAGGACTTGTATTACCGGCTCAACGTGATCCCACTCAGGTTGCCGAGTTTGCGTGACCGCCGTGAGGATATTCCGAAACTCCTGCATTTCTTCCTCGAGCGCAGTTGCTGCAAACATGGACGCGAAAGCCTCAGCCTGGCTGAAGGCGTCCTCGATCGCTTCCTGTTGTACCGATGGCCGGGGAATATCCGCGAACTGGAAAATGTGGTCGAGCGGATTGTCGTCCTCACGCATGGTAATGAGGTCGGCATTGCCGATTTACCCGACTTTCTACAGCCTGACCCCAACCCTGTCGAAGCCATCAGTCTCGATCTTCCGCCGAGCGGAATCTGCTTCGGCGGCCTTGAGAAGGAGGTGCTCTTTCGAGCTTTGGAACAATCCAAGTGGAATCAGTCCATGGCGGCGCGCTACCTCGGCATGAGCCGGAAGACGCTCGCTTACCGCATGCACAAGCACAACCTGATTAGACCATCGCATTTGTTCGTCGTGCGGAATCACTCGAATGTGGTAGAGATGAACAGAACGAGCGTCTGCAAGTCGCCGCAGATTGGTTGAGTCATGGCCGCTGGCGCTTCTCATTCCACCTCGGCGCCGCGTGTGCCGGTCGCGGACAACCGATATCGCAGGCTGCTGGAGGCTGCGCCCGACGGAATCGTCGAGGTAGATCGCTCAGGACGCATCGTCCTCGTCAATTCCCAAGCGGAGAGGATGTTTGGCTACCGGCGAGAGGAACTCCTAGGGAAGTCTGTAGAGATGCTGATGCCGGAACGTTTTCGGGGGCGGCATCCTGCGCACCGGGAACGTTACTCCGCACATTCCGTGATTCGCCCGATGGGATCCGGACTCGACTTGCGAGCGGTCCGTGCGGATGGAACCGAATTCGCGGTGGATATCAATCTCAGTCCTTTTGAAGACGATGCCGGTGGCTCTGTCGTGTGCGTGATTCGTGATGTGAGCGATCGCAAACTGGCGGAAGAGCAGATAAAGAGTTTGAACCTTAGCCTTGAGCAGCGGACACGCGACCTGGCGGTGATCAATTCGGAACTGGAAATTCGCAATCGGGAAGTGGAGAAGGCCAATCGACTGAAGAGCAACTTCCTCACAACCATGAGCCACGAGCTGCGAACGCCGCTGAATGCCATAGTGGGGTTCGCCGACCTGCTGGTGAGGCAGACCGCCGGCCCGCTTACGCAGAAGCAGGAGCGGTTTGTGCGGCATGTCAAGGAGAGTTCCAGGCACCTCCTTGCGCTGATTGACGACATTTTGGATCTTTCGAAGATTGAAGCCGGCCGGCTGGACTTGAAATTCGAGAGCTTTCCCCTGAGTCTTGCGGCCGACGAGGTTTTGTCGACGATCAGGCCGCTAGCTGCGGCAAAGGAGATCGACCTCACCACGCACTTAAGCCTCGATCTGACGCTCCATGCGGATCAAGTGCGGGTGAAGCAGATTCTTTACAATCTGCTGAGCAACGCGATTAAGTTCACCCCACCGAGAGGGAGTGTTCGTCTCCTTGCAAGACCGGCTGACGCGGCTGTTCACATCTCGGTGATCGACACCGGAAGCGGCGTACCGCACGAAGAGCACGAGACGATTTTCGAGGCATTCCACCGATGTCCGACCCCAGCACAAGAGGTTTGCGAAGGGACCGGACTCGGTCTTTCGATCACCCGGCTCCTGGTTGAGCAGCATGGAGGCAGGATTTGGGTGGAAAGCGATCCCGGCAAGGGAAGTGAATTCCATTTGACGCTGCCGAACCACACGGACTAGGTCGATGACGATTCTGGTTGCGGACGATAACGCCTTCAGCCGCGAACTGATGAGAGAGCTTCTAGAAGCATCGGGCCATGTGATTCTGGAAGCGGTGAACGGTCGCCATGCGATTGATCTTATTCGCCAATACGTACCTGACCTGGTGTTTCTGGATCTGCAGATGCCCCTGCAAGACGGGTTCAGCGTCGTTCGAGAGTTGCGAAACGAAAATCGCTTTGTAAACCTGCCGGTCGTTGCCTTAACGGCCAGCGCCATGATCGGCGACCGCGAACGAGCCATTGCCGCCGGCTTTGATTCGTACTTGGCCAAGCCGATCGACCTGTGCGAGGTCGAAGCTCAGGTAGAAGCGTTCTCTTCGCGTTGACTAACCAATTCTGCGTCGTAGTAATCCCTCGAAATGCAATATGACCCTCTTGGAGCAGCATGGCGAACGCACTGCCTCATCTGCGGCAGGTCCAGTATCCGAACCGAACTTCGGAGAGTGATTCTTGCTCAGAAATGTAGGCGCGGGTGTTTGGCCCGCGGCGTGCCGTTAGGAAGCATGGAACTTCTATGCTCGATCCACAAAAGAGCGACGATCCGAAACGCCCGATACTCATGCTACTCACCAGCCATTGGGTGAGCTTGCTCGGCGCCGCACTCGTGACCACAGCCGGATTCTCCTGGCTCTTCGCTCTCCCAACCCAGCTCCGGGGACACACCAGTAATCCATACATAGGCATCGTTGTCTTTCTCATGATCCCCATTCTCTTCGTCGTGGGCCTCCTTTTAATTGCTCTCGGCGTGTTTCTTGCTCGCAGACGGATTGAGGCCGGCCTTCTGGAGGCGCCGCACCGGGATGCCTACCTTCGAAAGCTCGCGATCTTCTTCGCCGCAGCCACCGCGGTCAACATCGTGATCGGAACTCAAGGAACGTACCGCGCCATAGAACATATGGAGACCGCCCAGTTCTGCGGCCAGAGTTGCCACGTCATGAAACCGGAGTTCACCGCACATCAGAACTCGCCTCATGCAAATGTTCTCTGCGTGGATTGCCACGTAGCTCCAGGCGCGACCGGGTGGGTGGCAAGTAAGATGGCCGGTACACGGCAGTTGCTCGACGTAGTGTTCCAACGCGTTCACTACCCGATCGAATCGGCAATGGAAAGCAACCGTCTGGTGCCTTCCCGCGGTACTTGCGAACAGTGTCACTGGCCCCAGCAATTCGATTCAACGAAGTTACGCGTCATTTTTCACTTCAAAGACGACGAGACGAATACACAGACCCAGACTGCTCTGATGATGCTCACGGGTGGAGGGGATCTGGGCGGCATCCATGGAGCGCATCTCGCCCCCGGAGTCGAAATCCACTACGCAGCTTCTGATAAACAGCGTCAAACCATCCCCTGGGTGGAGTACCGCAACGGGAAGACGGGTGAAGTCCGCACCTTCCTGGCGGATGGCTCCACCGCTAAGTCGGTCGCCACCCTGCCGCGCTACCAGATGCAGTGTGTCGATTGTCATAACCGGCCGACCCATACCTTTGAACTCCCCGAGCGGGCCGTGGATCAAGCAATGGGATTAGGGCGGGTGTCTCCCACGCTGCCTTATGTCAAGAAGAAAGCGGTAGAGTTACTCAAGATCAACTATGCAACCAACCAGGATGCCGCGAGCGACATTCCTGTCAGATTGGCCGCCTTCTACCAGGACAAATATCCGGCAGTTTCATCTCAACGCGCTGCCGACATCTCCAAGGCTGGTACCGAAATCGCGGAAATCTATAACCGGAATGTGTTTCCCGACCTGAAGGTCACGTGGGGCACGTACCCCAATAATCTCGGACATACCGATTTCCCTGGGTGCTTCCGCTGCCATGACGGGTCGCATTCCACGTCGGATGGCAAGACCACGATTACCCAGGACTGCAACACGTGCCACACTCCGGTGGCAGTCGAAGAAACAAACCCCGCAGTACTAAACACGCTCGGCCTCGCAGACCGTATTGCCAGTCTGCAGAAGATATCAACGAAAGGATCATCCAAATGAATCGCTGTACCTTGAACATCAAACGGTCCGTAGCCCTGGCGGCCGCCGTCGTTCTCTCCCTTGCCGCCGCCGGCAAGCGGCATCAGTACTCCCCGCAAGAAAAGGCCGCCTATGCGGACGCTGCGACCGTCGAGTTCGTTCAGCCGGGCCTTGTGATAACGATCAACCAGGCACAGATCAGCTCCGACGGGACGATCACCGTGGTGTACACGTTGAGCGATCCTAATGGTCTTCCTCTAGATGCTGCCGGTGTCACGACACCCGGAGCAGTGAGCTTGGGATACATCGCGGCGGTGCTGCCGAACAACCAGGAAGATTACACGGCCTACACGACCCGCGCCAATTCGGGACCTGCGGTCTCGTCGACCAATCAACCGGGCCCCGATTCAGGCGGCGTGACTACCGGCGGGCCAGGCCAATATCAGTACGTCTTCCATACAAAGGCGCCGGCGGGGTTCGATGCGACCGCCACCCACACAATCGGCATCTATGCTTCCCGCGTGTTGACAGCCTACAACCTGGGGACCAATTATGCCAGTGCGACCTACAACTTTGTCCCGAATGGCGCCAAGGTAACCAAGGTCCACGACATTATTAGGACCGCGAGCTGCAATACCTGTCACGACCAGCTTTCATGGCACGGCGGGCGGCGGCGCGGCGTCGAAATGTGCGTCCTGTGCCACACGCCGCAAAACGTGGACACGACGACCGGAGGCTCGCTTGACCTGAAGGTGATGATTCACGAGATGCACATGGGAGCCAAGTTGCCGAGCGTGGTTGCGGGTAAAACTCTGATCGTCAATGGAACGGATTTCTCGAAGATCTCCTATCCCGCCGACCCCGGCGACCCGCGCCGTTGCGAAACCTGTCATTCGCAAACCACCGGCGCCGCGCAGGCCACAGCTTACCTCACGAATCCAACGGCCGCAGCCTGCGGCGCCTGCCACAACGACGTGAACTTTGCAACGGGAGCAAACCACCCGGGCGGTCCGCAGTTCGACGACAAGCAGTGCGCCAACTGCCATATTCCGCAGGGGGAGATGGACTTTGACGCATCGATCAAAGGTGCGCACGTCGCGCCCACTGCATCCAGCCTGCTGACCGGCCTCGCGGTCAATATCACCAGGGTGGATAAAGGCATGGCGGGGACCGCCCCGGTAGTGTCGTTCACGGTGCAAGATGGGAGCGGCAAACCGCTTGCCCTCTCGCAGCTCGGCTCCATCTCTTTCACCATGGCGGGCCCGACCACCGATTACGGCTACACAAGTTTTGGACCAGACACGGCAAGCACGCCGGGCTACGTCACCGAGAGCGCGGCCAAGTCGACTTGCGATCCTAATGGAAATTGCACCTACACGTTTACGCACACGGTTCCGGCGAAGGCAATGGGGACGTACGCCATCGGCGTGGAAGCGCGGCGCACTGAGACTGTGCTGCCAGGAACAACGACGCAGCAGAGCATAACGTACGGCACGCCGAACAAAGTCGTCTACTTCTCAGTAGATGGCTCGCCCGTTACGCCCCGGCGCGAGGTCGTCGCCGTCGCCAACTGCAACCAGTGTCACGTGGCGCTGTCTGTTCACGGGTCGCTGCGCAATAACACCGAATACTGCGTGATGTGCCACAATCCTTCGAATACGGACGCCTCGCAGCGTGTCAATGCCACCGTCGCCGCGGATAAGGCCGCTCCGGCGCAGGGTATCACGTTTCCGCTTCTGGTCCACCGGATTCACGATGGCGTCAACATGGTTGCCGATGGCGGCAGCTACACAGTCGTTGGTTTCGGCGGCAGTCACAACGATTTTTCGACGACGCTGTTTCCGGCGATGGCCCCCAACGGTCAAGCGACCGACTTGGCGAATTGCTCGCTCTGCCACGTGAACGGTTCTCAGGCAAACCTCCCCATCGGTTTAAACAACGTAGTGAATCCGCAGGGGTGGATCAATCCGGAAGGCGCCACCGCGACCGCCTGCTCGGGTTGTCACGTGGCTAAGGACGCGGCAGCGCATTTCCTAGCCAACACATCGTCGCTCGGCGAGAGCTGCACGGTGTGCCATCAATCGGGCGCCGAGTTCGACGTGAATAAGGTGCATGCGCAGTACTGAGGCAGCGATGCCGACCCGGCACTCCTTGGCGCGAGCGCGAGCGTTCGCGCCTTGGGAGCGGCCGGGTGGTCGGAATCTCGACACGAAACCCCAAAGTACGACATCTGCCTGTTGCGAACGCCTCCTTCTGTTCTCGCCAACCTCCAGCTTTCAGTTAGCTTCCCGTCTGTTTCGGATGATGACTCGTTTGGAATCGCGGTTGCCTGTGTTTGGATGACTGGCGGCCGCCACGATCATGACGCTGCAAACCTACACAGGGGGAATACATGACCGACCCGCAAAGCGATCTCGTTAGCCCGAAACCGCGCTGGACGCAACGTCTAAGACAGTTGCTTGCCCCGGTAACGATTGTGCTTATGGCCGCAGGGATCTTGTCCCTGATCGCCGGCAACTGGAATACCTGGGCGAGCGAACGCGCTTCCGAAAACACCGACGATGCCTACGTGCGGGCGGACTTAACACCGCTGAGCACCAAGGTCGCCGGGCTTGTGGCAACGGTGGCGGTTTCCGACTATCAACCGGTGAAAGCGGGAGACCTGCTCGTGCAGTTGCGGGATGAAGATTTTCAGGCGCAGGTGCAGCAAGCCCAGGCAGCCGTGACATACAGCGAAAGTGCTCTCGTAAACAATCAACGGCAAAAAGAGTTGCAGGATGCCCGGATTCTTCAAGCGGAAGACGGCATTCGCGCAGCGCAAGCGGACATCGAGGCCGCGGAGGCCGGGATCGAGGCCGCGAAATCCACAATCGTCAATTCCAGAAGCGCGATCGATGGAGCCATGGCGGACGTCCAGCGAACCACCTTGGAGCGCCGCCGGCAGGAAACCTTGATTGCGGCTGAGGCGGCGACGCGCCAAAGACTGGAGCAGGTGGTGGCAGACGCGGAGCGCTTTCGCGCTCAACTCGCCAGCCGCGAAGCCGACCTCAGTACGGCGACGGCGCAATTGGCGAGCCGGCAAGCCGATTTGGCGCGTGCAAACGCCCGGCTTGCGAGCACAAAGGCTGAACTCGAAGCACAAAAGCGTCAGCGTGCAGTGCTCGATTCGCAGGAACTCCTGCTTCGCGCCGATCTCAATGCAAAGAGGGCTTCTCTCGCATTGGCGCGAGTCGATTTGGGGTACACGCGAATCGTAGCCCCGGAAAACGGAATCGTGAGTGAACGCAAGGTGCGCCCCGGACAACTGGTGAGTCCAGGCACTCAGGTAATCTCGCTCGTCCAAAGGGAAGTTTGGGTGGAAGCCAATTACAAAGAAACGCAGCTCCGCCACATCCGCTCGGGCAATCCTGCTGAAATCCGGGTAGACGCGCTCCCCGGCGTAATTCTCCGTGGGAGAGTCGAGCATGTCTCTCCTGCCAGCGGCTCCCAGTTCGCGCTGCTTCCGCCCGACAATGCGACCGGCAATTTCACAAAAATAGTTCAGCGAGTGCCTGTGAAGATCGTGCTGGATCCCGGCCAACCCGGAGCCGAGCGATTGCGGCCTGGTCTGTCCGTAGATGCAACTGTTCATACCAATGGCGCGGGTGAGTGACCGGAGACTCCATCGATGAGCGCCTCAATCGCTGATGCCGCGCCGCCCCGCTCGCAGCCCGCCCAGACAACACAGATCACCACGAACCCGTACATCGGGACACTGGGAGTTTTCCTGGGCGCGGGAATCGCCACACTGAACGCGCGTCTCATCGGCATCGGCTTGGCCGATCTTAAGGGTGCTAACGGATTCGGCTTCGATGAGGGCTCCTGGATTCCGGCAGTGCTCGACATGGCCATGATGTTCAGCGGGGTGTTCTGTGTGTTTTTGAATTCCCGGTTAGGCCCTCGCCGCATCCTGTTGCCCGCCGCTGCGGTCTTCACAATGGTTTCCATTGTGCTTCCCTTTTCGCCGAATATCTGGGTCATGTTTGGCCTGCTGGTCCTGGCAGGACTGACTTCAGGGACCTTTTATTCGCTGACATTGACGTTCGCTCTGACGGCTCTGCCCAGGCGGCTGGTCATTTTCGGCATTGCGGCGTATGTTGCGGACATTGTGTTTGACGGCAATATCGCGTCGGCACTCCAGGGCTGGTTCGCCGAGCATCTATCGTGGCACTGGATCTTTTGGAATGCCGCGATTTTCACGCCGATCATGATGATCTGCGTCCATTTCGGAATTCCCCGCCGCAGCCTGCCGGCCGACCCGGCACCAAGCTGGCGCGGGTTTGCTTACTTCAGCCTCGGCCTGGCACTGCTCACCGGGTGCCTCGATCAGGGAGAACGGCTGGACTGGTTGCACTCCGGCGTAATTGTGGGGATGGGAACAGCGGGACTGTTCCTGCTGGCCGCAGCCTTAGCGAGACACATCCTGCAACCAAACAAGACCGTGAATCTCGCCTTCGTGAAGACGCCAAATACCATCATTCTCGCGGGCTCGATTTTCGTCTTCCGGTTTACTCTCCTTGCGGGATTCATACTCATCCCGGGCTTCCTGGGAAATGTCCAACATTACAGGGCGATCCAGACCGGACGCGCCCTCGCCTGGGTGGCGGCCCCGCAGTTTGTGGTGGTATGGCTCCTCGCGATAATCATCATTTACACCAATTCGCGGCTGGTCCTGGCTGTCGGGCTTACCTTGACCTCGGTGGCCTGCTGGCTCTGTGCGCACGTCGACGCATCGTGGGCCGGAAGCAGCTTCGAGACGATCGAACTCGCGCTGGCGGTTGGGTTTGCCTGCACCTACATCGGCCTGCTGAGCAGCATTGTCCTGGAGGCGCTGGCGGGGGGCGCATTAACCAAGCCGTCCAATGTAGCGACGTTTTCGGGATTGATGCATTTTACGCGCATTTTCGGCGGCTCGGTGGGAGTGGCCGTTATGACTCGCTTGATTTCGGTACGGGAGCAGTTTCACTCCAACCTGCTCGGGCTACATCTCAACGCAGGCAGTTGGCTTACCGACTGGCGAGTCAGGATGCTCACCGGAGGTCTATTTCCTTCTTCTACCGGGTCGCAGGAAGCACAACATCGCGCGATCGGTATTCTTAGCCAGCAGGTTCGAGGGCAGGCATACACCCTGGCGATCGCCGACGGCTTTGTTGCGATCGGGTGGATCTCGGTCGGTTTTATGTTGGTGATGCTGCTCATGCGGCCCATCAAGCTCAGCTACAAAGACTTGAGGAACATGTAATGAATCGTGTGCACCTATATCGGGTTCTCGTAATTGTCGGGTTTGTCGCTCCGTCGGCGGCCGCCCAGAACGCGGTTGAAGCGCGGCGCCTCACGCTGACCGAAGCCGTCCACCTTGCCATCAGCCAGAACCGCGCGCTGAAGATCGCGCGGCTGAAAGTGGTAGAGAACGAGGAGAAGAAGGCCGGCGAGCGTTCTGCGTATTTCCCAAAACTTACGAATCAGTCGAATGTTCTCCACTTTTCGGATCTGGAGAATATCGTAATACCGGCCGGCTCACTCGGGATCGCGGCAGGCACGCTTATCCCGCCTCAGACTGCTGGTATTGATCAGGGGCAAAAGACAATCTTCTCCAGCGGCACGCAGATCACCCAGCCGCTGACACAGTTGATTCGCGTCCATGCAGCCAACCGCATTGCCGCCGCCGAACTCGCCACTTCTCGCGACGATCTGAAGAACGCCGAGAACCAGATCGCGCTTCAAGTGCATGCGCTTTACTTCGGCATTTTGATCGCCCAGATGCAGAAGCAAGCGGCGGAGCAGGAGAGCGTGTTCGCCGGCGAAAATCTGCGCGAGAGCGAAGAAGATGTCCGCAATGGCAGTGCCCTGAACGTTTCGGCGATACAAGGGCGGGCCGGAGTGCTCGAAAGCCAGCAGTCCGTCCTCACCGCCGAGCTTCAGATCTCCGACTTGACCACAGAGATGAACGACCTTCTGGGCCTCCCCCTGGACACACAATTGCAATTGGACCCACTTGTTCCTTCCAAGTTCGACGAACGCCCACGCCAGGAGTATATCCAGATAGCTTGGTCCCAGAATCCCGAAATCCTAGCCGCGCAGGACACAATACGGAAAGCAGAAGCCGCAGTGGCAGCCGCAAAATCGGCGTACATTCCCGATATTACCGCCTACGCGCGCCATAGCTACCAGGATGGGGTTCCATTTGTAGTCCGAAACTTTGGGACGTTTGGCGTCAACCTGAATTGGGACGTCTTTGACTTCGGCAAACGAAGGGCCGCCGTGCGCGAGCGCGAGGCGCAATTGGCGGAGGCTCAAGAAAACTTGCGCCGGCTGAAGGACTCAGTCGCGGTTGGGATTGAGCGTAGTTACAACAAGGTCGAACGGACCAGACATCTGGTGCAAGTTGCGAGTCAAGTGGTGCAACTGCGGCAGGAAAGTGAACGGCTGGCGCAGAACCAGTTGACTCAGGGGGTGGTATTGGTGGCCGAGCGGCGCCAGGCTACCGCGGCGACCTATAAAGCGCAGGCGGATTATCTTCAGGCGAGCTTGGGATATCTACTCGCCTGGGCGGAACTCGAACGGGAGGCCGGCCGCACGCCCGGATTTTGAAACCGGGGTTTTGCCCCAACAAACCTGTTCCCGAATCCCTCCTACTAATTGAAGCGGTGTAGAGGGTTTCGCGGAACCCGATAGGGCACCAGTTCCTATGAGTTGGCCATTAGCCGTATATTTCGTGTTCGTGGTCTTTCTGGTCGCGGCGGTTTTAACCGTCTCTTACCTGATAGGTCCGCGGCATTCCGAGCCCTCTACGGGTGAGCCCTATGAAGGCGGCATCGTCTCGGGAGGCTCGGCGCGCGTGCGGCTTTCGGTGCGCTACTACCTGGTTGCGATGTTTTTCGTCTTGTTCGATTTGGAGGCGGTCTTCCTGTTCGCCTGGGCCACCGCGGTCCGCAAGCTGGGTTGGGCGGGTTATTGCGAAGTTCTGTTGTTCGTCGGGGTGCTTTTCGCGGCCCTGGTTTATCTGTGGAAGATCGGCGCTCTGGATTTGGTGCGGCAACCGCAGCGTTCGAGGTAGGCATCCGATGCAGTGGTCATTAACAAAACCAGATATCACCGGCCTGGTGGCAACCCCGGACACAGAGCCGTTCGAGCAAACCGTGCGCCGGAGCATAGTCCTGTCGCGGTTGGAGGACCTCGTCAAGTGGGGCCGTAAGAACTCCGTGTGGCCGTTCAACTTCGGCCTTTCCTGCTGCTACGTAGAAATGGCGACCAGCATCACCAGCAAGTTCGACGTCTCCCGCTTCGGCGCCGAAGTGATCCGCGGTACGCCTCGGGAAGCGGATCTCATGGTGGTTGCCGGGACGGTGTTCACCAAAATGGCGCCCATCGTTCAGAGGCTATATGAGCAGATGATGGAGCCCCGCTGGGTAATTTCGATGGGATCGTGCGCCAACTCCGGCGGCATGTACGACATCTACAGCGTGGTGCAGGGCGTGGACAAGTTTCTTCCGGTTGACGTGTATGTGCCCGGCTGCCCGCCTCGCCCCGAGGCCTTTCTGGAAGGACTGCTGTTATTGCGGAACGTCGTCGGAACGGAACAGCGGCCGCTGAGCTGGGTGGTGGGCCCGCAAGAGACAATTCGAGCGCCCATGCCATCGCTTCGCGATTTGATGCGGCCTACGAGGCAGAAGGCCACCGTATTGAGGGAGCCCGACGAAGTATGATCGCCGCCCCCACGATCGACCAGGAGATTCGCGACCGCTTCGGTTCTTCCGTCGCGACTCAGGATACACGTGATCGCATTCCCACCTATTGGGTGGCCAGAGATCGCGCGCCCGCTCTGCTCCGATTTTTGAAGAACGAAGTACACCGGCCGTACAAGATGCTATACGACCTCTCCGCCATCGATGAGCGGATGCGAACCCATCGCGACGGCCAACCGCCAAGCGATTTTACGGTTGTCTACCACCTCCTTTCCTTCGACCGGAACACATATATCCGCATTAAGGTAGCTCTCGCCGATGACCGCCTTTCGCTGCCCAGCATCACTAGTCTCTGGCCCGCCGCGGACTGGTATGAACGCGAAGTCTTCGACATGTTCGGGATCGTCTTTGACGGCCATCCGCATCTGGAACGCATCCTGATGCCAAAGAGTTGGGTGGGCCATCCGCTGCGCAAAGAACACCCCGCTCGCGCGACCGAGATGGGGCCCTACCAACTGGCTCCGAATAAGGAAGTAGCCGAGCAGGAGGCGCTGCGATTCCGTCCGGAGGAATGGGGCATGAGCCGCGGACGCGACGGCACGGATTTCATCTTCCTCAACGTGGGCCCGCAACACCCGGGCACGCACGGCGTCTTACGCATTGCCCTGCAGCTCGATGGCGAAGAGGTGGTGGACGCGATCCCGCAAATCGGCTTCCACCATCGCGGCGCCGAAAAGATGGGCGAGCGCCAATCCTGGCACTCTTATATTCCCTACACCGACCGCATCGATTACCTTGGCGGCGTGATGAACAACCTGGCTTATCTGACCGCCGTCGAGACTCTGGCCGGCATCCAGGTTCCACCGCGCGCCCAGGTGATTCGCGTGATGCTGGCTGAACTGTTCCGCATCATCAGTCACCTGGTCTGGTACGGCACCTTCGCCCAGGACCTTGGACAGATGTCGCCCGTCTTTTTCACATTCAACGATCGCGAGCGCGCCTTCGGCATCGTCGAAGCGATCACCGGCGCACGCATGCACCCGGCCTGGTTTCGCATCGGCGGAGTTGCCGCTGATTTGCCCAGAGGCTGGGAAAAGATGTTCCGCGATTTCCTCAAGTATCTGCCGCCACGCCTGATTGAGTACGACCGGACGGTGATGCAAAACCGCATTTTCCAGGCGCGCACGAAGGGCATCGGCGGCCTCCGCATTGACGAAGCGATCGAATGGGGCATGACCGGCCCCAGCCTTCGCGCCTGCGGATTGGATTGGGATTTTCGCAAGCGCCAGCCCTACTCCGGATACGACAATTTTGAGTTCGACATTCCGACCGGGCATACCGGCGATTGCTACGACCGCGCGGTGGTGCATGTCGAGGAGATGCGGCAGAGCCTGCGCATAATCGAACAGTGCCTGAAGAATATGCCCGAGGGCGCGTACAAGTCGGACCACCCTCTGGCCACTCCTCCGGTGAAGGGCCGCACCATGCACGATATCGAGACCTTGATCACGCACTTCCTGAGCGTGAGTTGGGGGCCGGTGATGCCGGTGGGCGAAGCGCTGGGCGCCATCGAAGGCACCAAGGGCAACAACGGCTATTACCTGGTGAGCGATGGCAGCACGGTTTCCTATCGCACGCGGATCCGG
>Ga0335078_10008451_pt1 | contig 15309 bp, 4 predicted proteins | sample Lox_Sample_32_FD_206711 | JGI IMG/M metagenome (GOLD analysis project Ga0335078, IMG submission 206711) | Soil microbial communities from Loxahatchee National Wildlife Refuge, Florida, United States - Lox_Sample_3.2 | ecosystem: Environmental > Terrestrial > Soil > Wetlands | place: USA: Florida... | reverse complement strand
CCATCGGGGTTGAAACGCGGCGTATTCCCTTCGAGGCTGGCGATGAGAGCTCCGGTCTTGCCGTCATAGAGCTGCGCTGTTTCGGCCCTAACAATGCGGCTGCCGTCGCGGCTGAAATAGACAGTGTCCTCGTCGCCGACGGAGGCCTCCGATGCCGAGTACGGTTTGAGTGTCGCGATAGCGGCGCCTGTATGGCCGTGCCATAGCCATGCCCCGCTCGCCCCGACGGTGATAACGCGCCCGCCGTCGGGGCTGAATGCCGCGTGCGACACCGAACCCCCATGCCCGTCGAGCGTTGCGATCAAAGCGCCGGTCTCAGCGTCCCACAGCCGCGCTGCCTTGTCCTCGAACGCAGCTGTGACGATACGGCGGTCGTCAGGACTGAAAGCCGCATCAGATATCTCACCCGAATGTCCCTCGAGGGTTGCGATCAGAGCGCCGGTCTTGCCGTCCCACAGCTGCGGTATGGTGTCTCCCCAGGGAGTCGTGACGACGCGCCTGCTGTCGGAGCTGAACACTGCGATGTTCACCCCGCGCCCGCGACCGGTGAGCGTCGCGATGGATGCACCTGTCTTCCCGTCCCACAGCCGCGCTGTGCTGTCCTCCATGGAAGCCGTGATGACGCGATTGTCGTCAGGACTGAAAGCCGCGACATACACCCCGCCCGGATGCCCCTTGAGCATCGCGATCAGAGCACCGGTCTTGCCGTCCCACAGCTGCGCTGAATCTTCCCACAGGTCCGCTGAATCCACGGAACGCGTGACGATGCGGCTGCTGTCAGAGCTGAACGTCGCGAAGCTTATCTTGCCCGTCTGGCCCTCTAGCTTTGCAATCGTCGCACCGCTCCGTGCATCCCGCAAGATGGCACTGTCCGCCGAGACGGTGAGGATACGGCTGCCGTCAGGACTGAACATGCCGCCACTATCCACAGCACTTTCGTGGCCGGCGAGCACGGCCGCTTCTCGCAGCGGCTGGCTAGCGCCGAACAGAACTCGCGCCGCCTCGGCTACCAGCGGCCGTTTGACGCCAGCCGCGCTGTCGGGCAGTGCCGCCAATGCCAATAGCGTCGATGTCGCTCTATCCTCGATATGCGCCGCCCCGTTGGCTAAATCGACGAGGAAACGCGACTCCGCGGTGAGCGCGCTGTCGCGCTGCTGCTCGGCGATCTGCCTTTGTTGGACCGCGATTCCGCGCTGTTGCACGGCGAGTTGCCTCTGTTCGATCGCGATGCCGCGCTGCCAAAACGCAAGACCAGCAAGGACAACCGCTACAACGAGTCCCGCACCAAGGCTGCCGGTCAGAATATTCCGCCGGCGTGCGGCACCGCGCCGGCTCTCGGCAATGAACGCCTGGGTTTCCTCGGTAGGCTCCGGTGCGCCGCGCGGCCGCGCGGCAATCCAGCGCTCGGCTTCATCCAGCACCGGCGAGCGCAGCAGCAAACCGCGCGGTCCTGGTCGTCCGGCAATGGCCCAGCGGCGTGCCTGCTCGCCGAAATCGGTGTGCTGCCTGATCCAGCCGATGTCGGTGGTCAGCGCCTCCGCCAACTGGTCGGCGCTGGTCTCGAAGCGTTCCGGCTCGTCGAAGAAGATGAAGTTGAGCCGCCGCAGCGGCTCCGGCACCACCGCATCATCAACCCGCCGGCAAACGATCGGCGCGAAGCGTTTGTTCAGCGCCGCTCCGTGCGCCACCTCCTTGAGCGCCACATCGGAGATGATCGCATCGGGCGAGAGCACGAACACGATAGTGTCGGCGTGACCGATCAGCGCCTGAATGCGCTGCCACCAGTCCTCGAGCGCATAAATTTCCGTGCGGTCGATCAGCGGCTCGAAGCCGCGGGCTTTGAGCGCTGCTTCGAGCCGATCCGCGAAGGCCATATCCTTGCGCGAATAGGAGATGAAGACTTTAGCCTTTAGCTCGGCGTCCCTTTGAACTGCGTCAGCCATCCGCCCGTCCCAGCGGCATCCGTCCCGTGATGCGCAATGTCAGCCTCGCCCCGATTGCGGACAAGCAATGGAGTTCGCTGCACGACGCGAAAGTGCCATGAGCTACCGTGGCGAGATGGCCGCTGTCACCACGTATAGCGGAGCGTGCCGGAGCCGGCGTAGAGCCGCGAGTCGGAGGCAAATTCGCCGTCGAATTTGGCAGTGAACGACCAGTTCGGAGTAAAGAAGAGCTGTGCGCCGGCCGAGGTGAGCGCAGAATCGTGCGGGATCGGTGCACCGAACACGGTGAAGCTCGTGCCGGGGAGCGATTCAAACGATGCGTTAAGCGCCGGGTTGCTCACCCAGTCGTGCGCCCAGGCGAACTTGGCCCGCAGAATCAGCGGCATGGTGTTCAGCGCGGTCAGATCGTCGAAGCGACCGCCAAGTTCGCTGCGCGTATCGGTGCCACTCATGGCATTGTAAGAGAGGCCGAACCCGCCGCTCGTCAAATCGGTCTCGCTGTAGGCCGGCGTATGAAAATCTTGCACCTGGATCGCCGCGTAAGGCGTAACGCCAATGGCGTTGTGAGACATTGGAAGTGCAAAGCGGTAACCGGCTTCGAGCCGTGCACTGTAGCTCTGGCCCTGGAAGCGCGCGGTGAGCTGATCGCCGATCGCGGTGCGGCTCGTGGTGAACCAGTTGTTGGCGAAGGCTAGTGCGCCGGCAAGATACCATGGGCCTTCATGCGTTACGCCATAGCCGCCCGCGAGGAAGGCATCGCTCCGCCCGGTGCCAAGCGCATTGGCGAGATTCCAGTTGGTGCCGCCGCCAGCAAGAGAAAAGCCGAGCACGGTCTCGGACGAATAATGATAATCCATGCCGGCCGCGTAGCCGTAAGTGCTGCTGGTGACGTGATTTGATCCGACCGTAGGATCGCCGTTGGTCGTAGCACTGCCGCCGAAGCCCGCTGCCCATGTGGTCCAGCGCTGGGTGAAGGTTGCCGGTCGCGGCGCTTTGAGGAGGCCCGCATAGGCGAGCGCGATGTCGGGCGGCAGGCTCGCCTGTTGATCTGATGCAAAGCCGAGCGGTCCGCCAGTTGAAGAGCCGCTGCGGCCATCGATCGACGGATCGAGCAAGAGGCTCAGAAACTGGTTCATCAGACTGAATGCGCTGGTTTCTGCCCCGGTCGCGGCCTCGCCGTCGAGCTGGGTGAGCGCATTCACCAATTGCGTTCCCGACAGATTGAACAGATCGGAGAATTGGCTCGGCAACGCGCCGCCGTTGTTGATGAAACTATCAATCGCATTCGCAACGTTGATCACGTTCTGCGGTGCACCCGGCGGCAACTGCGCGAGCAGATTACTCGGCGCGAAGGTGAGATACGCGTCATCGGCATCGTAGCTCAGCATACCTGTGTCGCCATTGTAGGTGACGGTCGGATTGAATGTGCCGATCACGCCGCCGCTGGCAGTGAGGATCGTGTATTTGGTGTTGAACTGGATCGTGCTGCCGGCAGCTATCTGCACGCTGGCGCCGCCCAGCGTCGCCGTGCCGGTCACAGCGGTCTTGCTGGCGTTCGCGCCGCTAATCGTGTCGAGATAGACCGCCGCCGAGGCAAGAACGAGGTTGCCGGATATACTCAACGTTCCAACCGTGTGCGGCAGTCCCGGCGCCAGCGCGCCGCCGTTGATATTGACGCTGCCGGCGTTGATCGCGCCGCCGTCGAACAGGGTGCCGGAATTGACGGTGACGGTCGTCATTCCGGAAATCGTGTTCGAATAGGCGAAGGTGCCGGAACCGAGCGTGAAGCTGGTCGTGTCGGACCCGGCGCCAATGATGTCGCCAGCGATTGCGCCGCCGAGCACGCTGATCGCGGTGGGGGCGCCTTCGCCAGTCAAATTGATCGCGGCGGTGCTGCCGTTGATCGTGCCACTGGTCGTTATACCGCCCGGGACGACGCTACCTTTGAGAATCGCGATCCCAGTGGTGCCACTGATCGTGCCCGTGTTGACGATTCCGCCGACGATCGTGCCCGCCCCACCAAGATAGCCAGTGGTAAGGGCAATTCCGATCTTATGGGCAGTGATCGTGCCGCTGTTGGAAAGCATGCCTTGGATAGTTGCGCCGGCGACAACGATGCCGGACCCACTCTGCGCGATGATGGTCTTGCTGTTGACGACGTCGTGAGCGACGGTGCCTCCTCCGTTAAGGGGGCTGTCGCTGACATAGATGCCAAAGCCAGCAGTGATCGTGCCGCCATTGCTCAGTGAGCCGCCGACGGTCTGACCCTCCAACCAAATTCCGATATTTGCGCTGGCGTTGGTGTTGGTGATGGCGCCGGTATTGATGACACTGCCGGCCACTGTGCCGCCGTTGACCACGCCGAGAGCTGTAAATGCGGCGACGCTGATCGTACCGCCGTTGCTGATTGAGCCGCCGGCCGAGGCATTGCTGATAAACATGCCCGGCAGCGACCCAGTGAGCGTGCCGTTGCTGCCGTTGATGATCGAGCCGGTCACGATTATGTTGCCGACGCCAATTCCGCCGCTGGTTGAGGTGATCGTGCCGTTGTTGATAACCGACCCGCCGAGGCTTGCGTTCCTGCCGCCGCCACCCGCGCCATCGATATTTATACCGTTCGCGGCGGTGATAGCAGCACCGGTGGCGTTCACGATCGACCCAGTGACGGTCGATTGATCCATAAAGATGCCGCTGCCATTGGGAGCGTTGATCGTACCCTGATTGGTGATGCTGCCGTTGAGCGAAACCCCGATGTAGACGGTGATGCCGGTTTTGCTCTGAGCAAATGTGGGGCCGGTCGCGCTCACCGTTCCGGTGCTAACGACGTCACCTGACGTAACAGGACTCACGGTAAAGTTTACGCAGGTATTGCCGCTTTGCATGTAGGGGAGCGGAGGATTACTGACGACCGTGCAGGGCGCAGCACTGGCCGCCTGTTCAAGCCCGGCCAACAGCGCCAACGCTGAACTCGTCGCCAGCAACGTCCTACGCAATGCGCTACTGCTCAACACGACGCCTCCCGAGCTTGGGGTCGCGGCCTCCCTGAGAGCGCACGACGCCCCGGCTTCATGTGCGAGGCCGGCTGACCGCTCACTGGAATTGTAAAAGGCTATCATTCGAAGAGGGATGGGCGAAGATTCAGCACTGGAACTTCGCAAAAATTGCTACGGTGTTGCATTACCGCAACAACGTGCCCCCATGGCTGAAAACACCGAGCTTTTACGGCCCAATTCTAGCCGAGACTTTCCCAAGGCGCGTATTGGCTGTCCCGAAACTTAGCGTCGCCTACTATTCCGCCCGCCAAACCATCGAATTTGCTTCGTCTCAGCGCTGTCTGGTTTTCAGTTGCATTACAGCGCTGACGGCCAAATCGCCCGGCCAGTGCGATGGCCGCGTCGGCGTTCCGCGATCGTCCGGCGCTCATCGCGGCGCGATGTGCAGCTTCGGGCGGCGACGCCACGCCTCGCGCGTGAGCATGTCCATCAACTCGGGCGATAGCCGCGTGAGCCACCACAAGAGCCGCGCGGCCGCAGGGATGACCACGAGACCTTCGTTACGCCTGATCGCGCGCAATGTCCGCGCGGCGACGTATTCAGGTGTCATCGTGACCCAACCGGGGATCTTATGCCGTTTTTGCTCGACCTGGCCGGTGGCGAAGCGCTCGAGCATTGCAGTAGGTACGAAGCCCGGACAAATTGCGGTCACGCCGAATTCAGGTCGACAATATTCGGCACGCAGCGCCGCGGTGAATCCCACGAGACCATGCTTGCTTGCCTGATACGCTGCGGCTTTGCGCAAGGTTGCCAAGCCGAATAGACTGCAGACGTTGACGATATGCGCCTCGTCCTGAGCGGCGAGCAGCGGAAGCAATTCGCAGACAAGTTGGATCGGCGACAACAAGTTGACCGTCATGACGTCATGCCATTGCGTGACGCTCATCTCGTGTGTGGGCCCATAATAGGCAAGTCCAGCATTGTTAATTAGAATGTGGATCGGCTTCCCCACAGCCATAATTTCGCTGACAGCGCTGCTGACCTGGGCCGGCTGCGTCAGGTCACAACACCGCAGAGTCGCCGTGACGCCCAGTTCGTTCGCCTGGTTCGCCGTCTGAGCGAGGTTCGTCTCGTCGCTATCGAGGAGATGCAAAGCGGCGCCTTGGCCAGCGAGCGCCAACGCGATGGCACGTCCGATGCCTGACGCCGCGCCGGTCACCAGCGCAGTTCTTCCCCGGATCAATTTCATGGCGCAATTGTCAGGTTGGTGGTCCAGTCACTTGATGGCGCTGCCGCATGGCATCGGCAGACGCGCTCGTTGCGGGCAGGCATAGACACGTGCAAATAACCATTCAAAGGCAAATCGCGTCGCCGAAGCGAGGATAATGCAAAAAGCTGTGCCGAAAACAAAGCCTTGCGTACTTATTACAGGCGCGTCCACCGGCATCGGCGCAGCCCTCGCCGGACTCTTCGCCGCGCAATGACCTTGCCTTGGTGGCGCGGCGCGAGGCTCCGCTTAAGGCGCTCGCTGGAGAAATTGCGGTTACCGGAGGCAAACGACCGACGGTTCTGCCCATCGATCTCAGCTGCATCGAAGGGCCGCAGCTGCTCGCCGAAGAGCTGGCGAAGAAGGGTTGGGAGCCCGCCATCCTTGTCAACAGCGCAGGCTTCGGTTTGCGCGCCAGAGCTGCCGATGCCGATCGTGTTCAACAGCTTGCCATTGTCGATCTGAACGTGCGCGCCCTTACGGATTTGTCATTGCGGTGGATAGGAGCAATGGAGCGGCATCGCGGCGGTATCATCAACGTCGCTTCGGTGGCAAGCTTTTTTCCAGGTCCCGATATGGCGTCTACTACGCCAGCAAATCCTACGTGCTCTCATTCAGCGAAGCGCTGCATCAGGAGTTAGCCCCGTTCGGGGTCAAGGTGACAGCGCTATGCCCAGGACCTGTTCCCACCGAGTTCCATGCTCGCGCGGGTATTTCGGCTCGGCGATTACCCCGCCGCTTAGTCCGATCGGCCGAACGCGTGCGCGTGACGGCTACGAAGGCTTCATGCGCGGACAGCGCGTAGTGATTCCCGGATTTGCCAGCAAGATGGTGACAGCACTGCCGCGCCTCATCCCGCGTTCGCTTATGCTTTTTCTGGGCGAGCGCAATCAGCTGCCGCCAAGCGACGAGGAGCCAGGAGCTCAATGAAATGCAGTCGCTCGTCGGGCAAGAAACGGACCGAGACACGTGTTTCCGCGAACGCGGGATCACGGGCGCTGTTGGCAGATTCAATCGCAAGCTGCTGGAGAGGTGGGCAACAAAAAACCGGCGTATGGCCTGATGGCAGAGAACAGGTCGGTGGTGGTGCTGTTTGTGAGATAATGTTGCTTGCGCTCGCGTTGCGTGAGTGTCCGTGGCAGTTGACTCCTCGCACGCTCGATCAGTGTTTGACAATGTGCAACGTTCCAAATGCGGGCGCTGCCATCGCTCGATGCAAATACGACCTCATTGCCGCTCGAAGAGAACTCAACGGAATTCATCCTACCGTTGTTAATAGCGAGCGTTACGACTGGGTCATCTGAAATCGTTCCGTCGCCGTCGCCGCTCCAATGTTTTTCCGACCAAAGTCGGACAGCCCCATCATCGGCAGCAGTGACGACATAATGACCATCCGGCGAAAACCTCGCGGACCACGTCGTGTTGCGGTCGAAAATAAGCCAATTTGGCAAATCGCTCGCGACGTTCCACAGCTCCACCGCTCCCGACAACGCGCCGACGATGCGAGTCCCATCCGCCGAATAGTATGCAAAAGGCCTCTTAACGCCTTCCTGGCTTCGAATGATTCGGCCTAGCGATTCCGCGCTAGCCATATCAGATCGATCGTTTGAGTTCAGGTCATACCTTTGCCGAAGAGTCCGGGCTGATTTGCCAGTCTCAACGTCCCATATGGTCAATGCGCCATCGGCCGCGCTTAAGATATACCGGCCATCTGGTGAAAAGACAGCCGAATACACTGCCCGATCATTTCCCTGAAACATCTTAATTGAACCACCGGTGACCGCATCCCACAGTCGCACTGTCTTGTCATCTGAAGCAGTCACTATGTGTTTTCCATCCGGTGAAAAGAACGCCGAACGAACCGTACTCTCGTGGCCTCGGAGGACATGCAATATCGTGCCGTCTCTTGAATTCCAGACCCGAGCTGTCCTGTCGGCCGATGCTGTGACGATCAATTCTCCATCTGGGGAGAACGCGACCGAATGAACTTGCGCTTGATGGCCACGCAGAACCTTTACTTCGACATGCTTATTTGCATCCCAAACTCGTACAGTACTGTCGGCATCGGCCGCAGCCAAAAAATTGCGATTGCGCGATAACGTGGCGGAGTTGAGCGCGCCGGCGTCGCTGCGAAACACCTCAACTGTTAACGGCTCTTCATGCCATACGCCGATCGTCCCTGCGAAGGTAAGAATCCGATTCCCGTCGGGCAAAAACGAAGCTGTCGTTGCGCCGCCGTCGAGAAGTGTTGATAACCGGCGTCCATTTGCCAGATTCCAAATGTGCGCGGCCCGATTTTCGTCGACGGTAACCACAAGCCGCTCGTCCGGAGAGAAGGCCGTTTCGCCGATCGATTGGGCGTAACCAATAGTGTTGACTTGGTACTGTTCGCTTATCGACCGGGCGACGCCGCTCAGGCGAGCGATTTGAGATCCCGTTCGAGCATCCAGTAGCTGAGTCGAAGCAGCGTCGAAGGCTACGAGCAAGCGATCGCCTGCCGGTGAAAACCACGCGACAGTCTCCTGGCGCGAGGAGGTAGTGTTATCGTCTTGCCCGCGGCTTCGCACCGAAGCAATCTCGGCGCCATTGGCGCTGTCCCGAAGCGATACGCGGTCTTCTGAAACCGTGACGAGGCGCCGGCCGTCACTGGAAAATGCCGCAGAGGCGATCTGCTTCTCGTGGTCGAAAGACGCGATGACGGCACCGGTGCGGATGTCCAATAATTGCGCGGTTCTTTGAAAAGAGTACCGCGTCACGGCGCGGCTGTTGTCAGGCGAAAAGGCAACGTCACTCCATGCCTGCGCTTGAGCCCCAAATGATCCGACCTCAGATCCCGTTCTTGTATCGAAGATTTTGGCCTTACCCGAAAAATTATCGACTTTAATCACTACCAGGGATCCATCCGGCGAAAAGGCTTGGCGCGGCGCGGAAGCGTAGCCTGCAATCGGTTCAAACGACCGGATTACCTCTCCCGTTTCGGCACTCCACAGTTGCGCTGCGTCCTTGCCGAAGGCAACGGCCAGCACCGTTTTGCCGTCGGGTGAAAATTGGGCCGAAGATATTTCCTTAGGAGGCCAGCTTTTGATCAATGTACCGGTTTGAGCGTCGCGTAATTCGTTCGCCTTGGCATCTCCCGTCAGCAATATGCGCCGGCCATCGCTGGAAAATTGCGGTTTATCCTCGAGTTCATCCAGCCTGAAGAGTTCGCGGCCGCTGCTTATTTCCCATACCTGCACGTGCCAGCGATTCTTGTTGTCATCTGGTTCAAGTGTCAGGGATATGAGGCGGGTGGCGTCGGAGGAAAGGCGCAAGTCATAGACGCCAAGACGATGAGACAGCGAGATAAGCTCCTTGCCCGTGCCGATATCTATTATGCGAACGGTCTTGGACCAACCGTTCTGATTGGGGCTGCCCTTAGCGGTCGCGAGAATCGGACTGCCGTTTGGAGCCACTGCTATGGCGTTGAGACTTCCCGCATTGGGGATGATAAGGCGCTCGCGCTGGTTCGCCATCGCCGCTTCCAACGCCAGGGCCGCCTCATTTACAAATGGTCGATCGGGCGCGCTCAGGTTCGAGGGCAACGCCGCCAGGGCCAGGAGTGCGCCCAACGTCGCATTGCCCTGGGCGATAGCGGCACGTGCATCTCGGGCGAGAAACTGCGATTGCGCAATGAGCGCGTCGTTGCGCCGGCTCTCCGAGACGCGCAGCATCCAATAAGCAAGCGTGGTGAGGCCGATCGCCGCCGCAAGACCGGCGGCGAGACTGCCGGAGAGGATGTTGCGCCGCCGCGTCGCTGCCTTGCGGCTCTCTATGATAAAGTCCTGCGTGTCGCTGGTCGGCGACGGCGCGCCGTGCGGCCGCGCCGCGATCCAGCGCTCGGCCTCCTCCAGCACCGGGGAGTGCAGCAGTAGCCCGCGGGGCCCGGGACGGCCGGCGCCGGCCCAGCGTCGCGCCAGGTGGCCGAAGTCGGTGTGCTTGCGAATCCATTCGATGTCGGTCGACAGTGCCTCGGCGAGTTGATCGGCACTGCTCTCGAATTGCGCCTCGTCGGTAAAGAACACGAAATTGAGCCGGCGCAGCGGCTCCGGCACGGCGTTGGCGTCGACCGGCGTCCGCACGATCGGAGCGAAGCGCTTGTTGAGCGAGGCCGCGAACGCGACTTCCTTCGCGCAGACGTCGGATGCGACCGCGTCGGGGCTCAGCACGAACACGATGGTGTCGGCGCGGACGATCAGCTCCTCGATGCGCCGCCACCAGTCCTCGAAGGCGTAGATTTCGGTGCGGTCGATCAGTGGCTCGAAGCCGCGACCCTTCAGCGCGGCTTCCAGCCGATCCGCAAAGGCCATGTCCTTGCGCGAATAAGAGATGAAGAGTTTGGCTTTGGGCTGATGGTCATGTGCGTGCGCGACATCCCCTGCCATGGCGGTCCCTCTGGCTCACACGTCTCGGGTCCATTAGGGCCTAGCCGCCGTTGGCCGGCAAGTGGTCTAACCTGTCCAAGACTTTTGCACTGCAAGCTGATCATGTTCTTCACGCCGAACTGGTCGTTCCTCGCCAAGTTCGATGGCGAGTTCGCCTCCCGCTCGCAGCTCTACGCCGGCTCGGGAACGCTGCGCTATACGTGGTGAGCTAACGACCGAGCGCGCCGAGCAGCGGGCCGAGATGCTCTTGGTAGACGCGCCAGCGGCCGACGGCCGACTTGTAGATTGGCTGGCGCACCTGCGTTGCGCTCGCGGTGCGCACCGGCCGGTCGGTTTCGTGGAACGACAGGCAGCGATCGTCCCAGGGCAGCCCGCAATAGCCGATGATGCGTCGCGCCTCCTTTTCAAGGTCGGCGACCACGTCTTCGTAACGCACATCGAGAATGCGGCCTGCCGGCAGCACGTTACGCCAATGCGTCATCAGGCGTTCGTAGTATCTGTAATAGCGGCCAAGCTCGGCGAGATCGTAAGTGTGGTTCTGCTCCGCCGAAAACAGCTTCGAGAAGCAAGAAATGCAGGTGTCGACCGGATCGCGGATGCTGTGGATGATCTTCGCGTTCGGCAGCGCCAGATGAATGAGGCCGGCGAAATAATAATTCGACGGCATTTTGTCGGTGACGTGCTGGGCATTGGGGTCGCCATGTTTGGCGGCGAGCTCGCGCACCAAGGCGATATAGCGCGCGCCGATCTGCCGAAGCGCCGCGCCGTCGAGCGCCGGGGTAAATTCGGGATAAAGCAGCGCGTTGCCGTCCAGCCCGCGCAGGGTGAGGATGACGTCGTTGAGCGTCTGCAATTCGCCGGCGCCGTGCACCGAGGGATGGCTGGCGATGATCTGCTCGACCAACGTGGTGCCGGAGCGCGGCATGCCGATGACGAAGATCGGCAGCGCCGACGGATCGCCGCCGCCTGACTTTCTGGCGATCAGCTCGCGGGTGAACACCGCCTCGATGCGATCGAACAAAGCGAGCGTGGCGGTCTCGTCATAAGCGATCGTCGCGCGCTTGGCGGCATTGCCGGCGAGCAGGTGCTTGAACGAGCGCGAATAATCTTTCAGGTCGGCGTACGCCTTACCGAGAGCGAAATCGAGCTGCATGCGGTCGGTTTTCGACAGTCCGTCCGTTTTCGCCGCCAGCGCTTCCATGGCGGCGAGGTGCGGATCGCCGGGGGCGAATTTCTTCGAATCGGCGAGGTTGACGTAGACCCCGGCGACGTTGGCGTCGAGCTGCAGCGCGTGCAGGTAGGCCTCCTGCGCCTCGGCGAGCTTGCCGAGCTCTTTGAGCACGTTGCCCATATTGTTGTAGGCGTCGGCGAGGTCGGGCTTAAGCATGAGCGCGCGGCGGTAGTGGGCAAGCGACTCTTCGAGTTCGCCGCGCTCGAAGGCGACGCGGCCCATGAGATTGACTGCGTCGTGATTGTTGGCGTTGAGCGACAGCGCGCGCTGGCAGGCCGCCGCCGCGTCGTCGATCTTTTTCTGATCGAGCAGCACGGTGGCGTAATGGACATGGAATTTGTCGCTGCGCTGCTCGATGACCAGCGCGCGGCGCAACAGCTCGGCGGCCTCGTCGAGCCGTTCGAGGTCTTTGACCGCCAGCGCCAGATTGTCGAGCGTGTCGGGATTGTTGGGGCCAAGCTCGAGCGCCTGGCGATAGACCGTCTCGGCTTCCTCCGGCCGTTTCAGTTCGCGCAGGCAAGTGCCGAGATTATTCCAGGCATCGGCGAAGCTCGGCTGCAATTCGATGGCGCGGCGGTACGACGGCTCGGCTTCGGCGAAGCGCTTGAGCCGCTGCAGCGCATTGCCGCGGTTGGAGTGGGCCTGGGCGAAATTGGCCTCGAGCGCGATGGCGCGGTCGTAGTGCTCCAGCGCCTCCTCGAATTTGCCTTGGTCGAACAGCGCGATGCCGAGGTTGCTGAATGCGCCGGCGTAATTCGGGTTGAGCGCTAGCGCGCGGCGGCCGGCGGCGATCGCTTCGTCAACGCGGCCCGCCATGCGGCACATTTCGCCGAGATTGGCGTGATAGAGCGCGACATCAGGCTTGAGCGTGGCGGCGCGGCGGACGTGCTCGATGGCCTCGTTCAGCTTGCCGGATTGATGGGCGATGATGCCGAGCATGTGCTCGGCCTCGGCATTATCCGGCTGCGCCGCCGCGGCGCGCCGGGTCAGTTCGTCGGCGTCGGCCAAAAAGCCGTGACGCCGTTTCTGCTCGGCAAGAAGCAATGCCTGTCCCGGATTGACCGCTTGCGCCGGCGGCGCTGCCGGCGCCGCGGCGCGGGCGGCTTCGGCCGCGATGATGGCGCTCGCGTCGGCGGCGCGGCGCTCGCCGTCGGCCTTGAACGGCATCAGCCGTTCCGCATCGCCTTGCGCAACGGCTTTCAGCTCCTCGGCGACGCGCATGATCACGTCGGTCCAATCGTTCGCGCCGCGTTTCTGGCGAAACAGCCGCATATTGGGGTACCAGGGATTATCCTCGCGGTTGAGCATCCAGCGCCAATCGGTCACCCACGGCAGCAGCACCCAGACCGGCTTGCCGAGCGCACCGGCGAGATGCGCCATCGACGTGTCGACGGTGATGACCAGATCGAGCGCGCTCACCGCGGCTCCCGATTCCACGAAGTCGTTGAAGGAGGACGACAGATCCTCGATCTTGATCTCGCTCCCTTTCAGTTTCCTCAGATCGTCGCTGCGGGGGCCGACTTGCAGACTGGCGAACGAAACGCCAGGGACGGAAAACAGCGGCGCCAGCAGTTTGAGATCGACGGAGCGGCGGTGATCGTTGACGTGTTCGGGGTTGCCCGCCCACACCAGCCCGACCTTCAGCCCGTTCATGCCGGCGAGCCGCTGAGTCCAGGCCGCCACCGCCTCGGCGGGCGCGTGCAGATACGGCACCTGCGCCGGAACGGTTTCGAGCCGCGTCTTGAACAGCCGTGGCAGGGACAAGAGCACGGCATCGCACTGATACGGCGCCGGATCGCCGCGATCGCCCAGCACCGTGACGCCCAGCAGGCTCTCGCGCAGCAGCATCGTCAGTTGCTGGTGCACGCGTACGGTGACGCGGCCGGCGCGCGCGGCAAGGAGCGGCAGATAACGGGCGAATTGCAGCGTGTCGCCGAAACCCTGCTCGGCCTGCACGTAGATGTGCTTGCCGGCGAGGCTGTCGCCCTGCCACGGAATTTCCGGAAAGCGCGGGCCCTTGCGCTCGGTGGAGCGCAGCCGCCACTCGTATTCGTCCCAGCCTTCGCCAAGTTCGCCGCGCATCAGCAACAGAATGCCGAGCCCGGAATGGGCGTTGGCGTGATGGGGGGCGAGCGCGATGGCGCGGCGCAGCGCGGCGATGCCTTGGTCGAAGCTGCCGCTATGGTGCAGGGTGGTGCCCAGATTGGCCCAGGCGTCGGCGTAGCCGGGATTAAGTTCGATGGCGCGCCGATAGGCGGCGATGGCTTCGTCGAAGCGTTTGAGCGCGTGCAGCGCGTTGCCGAGATTGCTGTGGGCCTCGGCGAAGTCCGGCTTCGCGGCGATCGCCTTGCGCTGGGCGCGGGCGGCTTCCTCGTAATCTTTCAGTTCGTAGAGGGCGACGCCGAGATTGCTCAAAGCCGCCGGCATCTTCGGCTCGATCTCGATGGCGCGCCGCGCCTCTTCGACCGCGAGCTTGGGCCGGCCGGCGAGCCGGTACATCTCGCCGAGATTGGCGTGAAACAGGGCGACCTGCGGCGCGAGCTTGGTGGCGCGCTGCACGTGTTCGATCGCTTCGGCAAGCTTGCCGTTCTGATGGGCGATGACGCCGAGGAGATGCTCGGCTTCCGGCGAGTTCAGCTGCGCCTGCAGGATTTGCCGGCACACCGCCTCCGCCTCCATCAGCCGGCCCTCGCTGCGGCAGCGGTCGGCATAAATCAGCGCGTCGCCGATCGGCATGAAGCCTTGGTTTTGCTGCCCCGCGACCTGGTTCATGAGCGGCTGGATAGCATGGGCGCGGGGGAGGGAGCCACAAAGCCCGGGCTGGGCCGGAGAACCGGCATTTCCCTTTTGGCACAGCGCGCTTGGGTTACCGCGGCGCGATTGGTGGTCTTTCTGCCACACTTGTTGGAAATCTGCCGGGAAACCGCTCAAATCTCATCGCTTTTCGTCGCCCCGTCACGGCGGCGTGCGTAATATTCGGCCTCGAACAAGCATGCCGCACGAGACGGAGAGCGAATTTCCGCCGCGGCAATAGGCGTTGGCATGGACAGGGGTGGTGTTGGCCGCGGCAGAGCGCGTCTGTTGCTGGCATCAAGTTCGATTGCGGCGCTGCTTATCGGCGGCAGTGCGCCGGCGGCCTATGCCGCGTGCGGCGTGTTCTCGTTCAACGGCGTGTCGAACAGCGGGGTGAGCAACTCCGGCGCCATCACCTGCATCGATATCGAGAACTCGACGATTTCCGGCAACGTCTCGAATGTCGGCCCCGGCGGCGTCATTACGGCGAACGGCGCGGCGGCGCCGAGCAAGACCGGCATCACCATCAACAACAGCACGGTCACCGGCACGGTCAGCAACAGCGGCACCATTAACGCCAATGCGTCCGGCATCCTCATTTGGAACAATGCCACCGTATCCGGCGGCGTCACCAACAGCGGGACGATCTCGGCCGCGGCGA
>Ga0335078_10008450_pt1 | contig 15309 bp, 12 predicted proteins | sample Lox_Sample_32_FD_206711 | JGI IMG/M metagenome (GOLD analysis project Ga0335078, IMG submission 206711) | Soil microbial communities from Loxahatchee National Wildlife Refuge, Florida, United States - Lox_Sample_3.2 | ecosystem: Environmental > Terrestrial > Soil > Wetlands | place: USA... | reverse complement strand
ACTGGCGGCCGTGCAGTTGGTGACCGAAGAAAAAGTGCAAGCGGCCGAGGACCAAATCAGGACGACAGCGGAAGAAATGAAAGCCCTCTTTCGCAAGAAGGATAGCTTTCAGGAAGGTTTTCGGGGCGGCAACGGTCACTCTTAACAAGCCGGCAGTTGGTGGTACCGTAGATCAGTTGAAGATCCGATCGCGCAAGTTTGCGGGACGCTGCGGACGCCACAAGGGCTACAACCCTGCCGTCGATGGCGCGGGCGGCATCCGCGGCGGCTGCGCCCGCTGCGGGCTGCTGCTGGAGATCTGGGAGACGTCTCTCCGCCTCAACCAGCTCATCCGCAAGTTCGACCCCGCGCATGACGATCTGGAGCGTCCCAAGCCGCAGGCCGAATCGGCCGATCCGCGCCAGTTGAGCCTTATCGAATAGCCGCCGCGCGCGGCGCGCCCTGCGCCCTGCCGGAGACGAAGGCCTGCGCCAGGATCCAGGATTTTTCGAGCGCCGACAGCCGCACGCGGCGCGAGAACACATCGAAGTTCACGGCCTCGATGCGCTCGAGCAGGCGCGAATAAATCGTGATCAACGCCCACAGCGACGGCCGGCTGCGAGGGTCCACCAGGTCCAGCAGAGGCATCGACTCCTCGTAATAGGCGCGGGCCCGCGCGGCCTGAAACCGCATCAATCCGAGAAAGGCCTCATTGCGATTGCCGGCGCGCAGGTCGCCGGCTGTGACTGCAAACCGTCGTAGTTCGTCCGCGGGAAGATAGACCCGTCCGAGCCCCGCATCTTCGCGGATGTCCCGCAGGATGTTGGTCAACTGGAACGCCACGCCGCATTTCTCCGCCAGTGGCAGCGCGCTGGCCGTCTCGAAGCCGAAGATATGCAGAATGGTCAGGCCCACCACGGAAGCAACCTGGTAACAGTAACGGTACAGTTCGTCGAAACTCTCTATCTCGCGCGGCTCCAGGTCGGACGCCACGCCCGCGATCATTTCGCGAAAGTATTCGTGCGGGATGGCGAACCGCTCCACCGTATCGTAGAACGCCGGCCAGACCGGATGCGTGCTGAAGCGGCCTTGGAGCGCCTGTTCCATTTCCGCATGCCAGCGGTCGATGGCCGCGCGATTGGCGCCGGGCTCGTCGCTCAGATCGTCGCAATAGCGCATAAACGCATAGATGGCGCACATCCCTTTGCGTTGTTCGGGCGAGAGCAGCAGGAACGAGTAGTAAAAATTCTTAGCCCGCTGGCGCGCAACACGCCGGCAGTAGTCATAAGACTGGTCGAGACCGCTCATCAGGCCGCCCGCGAAAACACCACGCGCGCCAGCGAACCCAGCAGCAGCCACACCCGTTCGGTCTTGGAAATGGCCGGGCGCGCGCGCAGAACATCATACCCCTGGGCTTCGATTTTCTCCAGGACGCGCATCCCGCCGCGGCTGAACAGGTCGAGGTCGAGTGCCAGGCGGCGATCGACCATCCGCGAAAGCGGCAGGCCCCGGAGAAACAGCTCCCGCGCCTGCTCCACGATTTCGCGCATCACTTCGCGAAACGCCGGCGTGAAGCGGTGCGCGAAGAGATCTTCCAGCGGGTATCCGTGGCGTTCCATCACGTCGAGCGGAATGTAGATACGGTCCTTGAGAAGGTCGGTGGTCACGTCCTGCCAGAAATTGGCAAGCTGCAAAGCGGTGCAGGTGGCGTCCGACAACTTCTGCCGTTCGCCGTCGCGGTAGCCGCAAAGGTACAGCACCAGCCTTCCGACGGGGTTGGCCGAGCAGCGGCAATACCCGAACAGTTCTTCGAAGTTGCGGTAGCGCGTGACGGTCTGGTCCTGGACGAAGGCTGCGATCAGATCGGCAAACGGCTGGCGCGGGATCTGATACTGCTCCACGGTTGGCCGGAGCGCCACGAAGACCGGGTGGGTGGCTCGTCCGGCGTACAGCGAGTCGAGCTCGTCACGCCACCAATCCAGCAGCCGGAGACTTTCGGTGCGATCGCCGGTTTCATCACCCAGGTCGTCCGCCCACCGGCAATACGCGTAGACGTTGTAGAAATCCTGATGCAGGCGCTTGGGCAGCAGAAAACTGACGACGTGGAAATTCTCGTAGTGGTGGGTGGCCAGCCAGCGGGTGTAGGCGCGCGCTTCGTCGAGCGAATAGGATTCGTCGAGCGCCGCTGAAGAACGCACGTAATCGATAGGAGGCAGTAACGGCATAACCTCCGCTCCCTTACGGTCGCGGCTCGGTAACGAGTGACCGTTCTGAGCCGCGCGCGTAAGCAAGCGGAGGTTTGCGCGGCCGGAGGATCATACGGCTACGGCAGAATGGCCGTCTTCAGATGCCCGTTGTGGCTCATCAGATGGCGCATCACTTCCAGAAGATTGGATAAGGGTTCCTCGCGGTTCACGAAGAACGACGCAGTCACATGTCCGCCGCAAATCAAATCGAGCGCTTTGCGGATGTAGGCGGGAGTGTGATGGAAGGTTGCCTTGCAGGTGATCTCGGAGTAATGCAACAACGCCGTATCCAGGCTCACCTTGCTTTCGTTCGGGCAACCGCCGAAGAAGTTTACGGTGCCGCCGCGCCGCACCATGTCGACCGCCCAGTGCCAGGTTTCCGGTTTGCCCACGGCCTCCAGAGCGATATCCACACCGCGGCCGTGCGTCATGCGCCGGATCGCGGACACCGGATCGGAGTTGGCGGGCGCCTCGATCAACTCATCCGCACCCAGAGAAGCGGCCCGGTCCAACTGCTGCCGGCGGCGGCCCACCGCGATTACGCGGCAGCCGGCCAGCTTGGCCAGCTTCACGAACATGAGTCCGATGGGACCGAGGCCGATGATGGAAATGGTATCGCCGGGCTGCGGATTGGTTTCTTCGAAGCCGCGCAGGACACAAGCCAGCGGCTCCACCAGGGCGGCGTCATGATAGCTCACGTGCGGCGGAATCAGGTAAGTGTTGCGGCGCACGATGCGCCCGGGAATGCGGATGTATTCGGCGTAGGCGCCGTTATTGAACAGAAGATCTTCGCACAGGTTTTCGAGGCCGCGCGCGCAGAAGTAACACTCATCGCAAGGGGCCGAATTGGCCGCCACCACACGTTGCCCCACATGGAACTTGCGGACGTCTTCACCGACCGCGACCACGTCGCCGGCCAACTCGTGTCCGAACACCGCCGGGGGCACAATCATGCGCGCGTGATAGCCGCGGCGAAACACCTTCACATCCGTGCCACACGTCAGCGCTACTTTCACTCGTACCAGGATGTCATCGCTACCGATTTGCGGAATGGCTACCGGTTCCACCAGCAAGTGCTCTTTGCCATAAAGAACAGCAGCCATCATCTGGCTATTCACTATACCCACCTCTGTGGCTGAACGATTATTTTCAACGATTTAGGTCCAGGATGCAATGCCAAATCGAAACCTGAACGGATTTTAACTAAAGGAAGGCGGTGCGAAATCAGCTCCTCTAATGGCAGCGCGTTGGAAAACACCAGCGCTGCGGATTCTTTCTGCAACTCCACCGAGGCACTGTAGGAGCCGAACACAGTTCGCTCGCCAACACAGATGTCGGCACCGGATGCTTCGATACGTTCGGCGGAGGACGTCTGGGCAAATACCAGAATGCGCGCGCCCGGACGGGAAGCGGCAATCGCCTGGGCCGCGATGCCGGGCACGGAGGCTGCGACAATCACCAGATCGGCGCCGCGCCCGTCCGTACGTTTCTTGATTTCGGCAGGCAGATTCACTTGCCGCGGATCCCAGGCGAATTCCGCGCCGCACCGGCCGGCCAGCTCGATTCGCTCGGGAATGGTATCGGTGGCGGCCACGCGCGCGCCGGCGCGGTGCGCCAGCATGGTGAACATCAGGCCAATGGGCCCTTGGCCCATGACCAAAACAAAATCGCTGGGTTGCGGATCGCACTGCACCATGGCTTTGAGACAGGTATTCAGCGGTTCCACCAAGGTGGCGCGCTCGAAGGAAACATCGCCGGGAATTCGTTCGATGCCGCGTTCCACGATCCAATCCATCACTCGCACATACTGCGCGAATCCACCGCCCGCGGGCTCGAATCCCGCCGTGATTCCCACGCGTTTATAAAGCTGGCACTGCGCGTACAGCTTGCGCGCGCAGTAGAAACAATTCAAGCAGGGAATATGGTGAAAAGCCACCACGCGCTCGCCCGGTTGGTACGCGGTAACCCCAGCCCCGACAGCAGCGATGACGCCGGCTGTTTCATGCCCATAGACGCGCGGTGGTTCCAGCAGGTTGTGTTCGATTTTCTTGAGATCGGTATGGCAGATTCCGCACGCTTCCACGCGGATGAGGATTTCGCCCGGGCCGATGGCCGGGGTGGGAATCTCCTCCACGTGTACCATGCTCTGACCGCGGTAGACGGCGGCCCGCATGGTGACTGGTACAGCGCTCACGTCAGAATCGGCAGTCGGCAAAAATTTCCCCCAGAGTTCTGGCAGCCCGAGTACAGTTTTGGCGCAGCCGGACCAATTCCGGCAACCGGTCACCCGGTCGGCGAAGCATATGCTTGATTAATCTGATTGTACCGAAGTGGCCGTCGGGACGGAGAACGGCATTGAAATCGTTCACCATATCTTCGGTTGCAAGATCGGTGACGGCCCGCACACAAAAGAACGGCAACGCGAAAGCTCGCGCGCGGGAGGCGACCCCGGCAGCTTCCATTTCGACGACGCTCCCGCCCTGGGCGTGGAGAGCACGCTTCTCGGCAGAAGTTCCCACCACATGGTCAGTCGAGATGACCAGACCTTTCGAGACGGGTGTTGTGGTCTCGATGGGCTGCGCCGGATAGCGTTGTTCCGGTCCGGCTACACAGGTTGCCATCACGGCGTCACCGATCGCCAGTTGCGGATCGAGCGCCCCGCAAAATCCAGTGCTGACCACCGCGTCGGCTGCGAATACGCGGCAGGCCGCATCCACGGCAGCGGCCGCGCGCTGCCCACCAGCGCCGTTGGCCGCCAGAAAGACCTCACTTCCGTGCAAGGTTGCGGAAACCGCCCAATCCAGGCCGATGCGCGCTTTCCGCGGCGTTACAGTGCGAGCGGCGATGCTGCGCAATTCCATGGGATCGGAAGCCACGATGATGAGCCTCATCAGGCCGCGGGCACGCGCACCGCCTCGCGCCGCGCTCCGGTGAACCACTCCACGGCGCGCCGGAGCGCGGTCTCCGCGGGGGCCGGATCATAGCCCAGTTCGCGGCTCGCCTTGGCATGTGTCACCCACATTTTCTTGCGGGCCATGCGCACGGCGTCGATGGGCACGCGTGGCGGCGTGCCGGTCACTGCGGCCCACGCTGTGTTGCACAGGCCGGCGCAGTACGCCACCGCATATGGCAGCTTGAGTGTGGGAGCCTTGCGGCCGGTGATCTTGGCCAGTATTTGCAGGATCTGCGCCAGGGTCAGGTTCTCGGAACCGAGAATATACCGCTCACCCACGCGGCCGCGCTCGCAGGCGAGCCAATGACCCTCTGCCACATCGCGCGCATCGACCACGTTCAAGCCGGTATCGATAAACGCCGGCATCCTGCCGTTGAGAAAGTCCAGCACGGTCTGGCCGGTGGGAGTGGGTTTCACGTCGTGGTCTCCGACGGGCGCGGTGGGGTTTACGATCACCACCGGGAAGCCCTCACGCGCGAACTGCAAGGCAACTTGTTCGGCCAGGAATTTGGAGCGTTTGTAGTCGCCAGCCATGTCCAGGAGAGACACGGGGGTGTTCTCGTCGCCCAGGCCTTCGTGCGGAATGCCGGCGCAGCCCACGGTGCTGGTGTAGACCAGGCGCTCCACGCCGGCATCGCGTGCCGCCTGGAGAAGGTTCCGGGTGCCGTCGACATTGGAGCGATAGAGTTCCTGCGGGTGCTTTGCCCAGAGGCGGTAATCGGCAGCGACGTGGAATACGAGGCCGCAACCTGCGACGGCGCGCTGGAGCGAGAGCGGATCGCGCAGATCGCCCGTGACGGTGTCGACGTCCAGATCGGCAACCCGGCCGCCGGGGCGAACTAAGGCTCGGACGGAGTAACCGCGCTGGAGCAGGACGCGCGCGACGTGCCAGCCGAGAAAGCCTGAGGCGCCAGTGACCAGGGCGGGTTTCATAGGCGGGACGGCCCTTCCGGGCCGCAGGACAGGGTGCCTTCCCTGGCGATGTCTTTGTCTGCAACCTCCGCTCCCTTACGGTCGCGGCTCGGTAACGCAAACGGAAAGCCGATGCTTATCGCAGCATCCACGCCAGCATCTTCAGATTGTCGGCCACCCCGGCATTGATGCTCAGCGCCGCCGACGGTTCGAATCCGCAGTGCACCATGCAGTGTTCGCAGCGCGGATCGTTGCCCTGACCATAGCTTTCCCAAGGAGTCTGGGTCATCAGCTCCTCGAAAGTCTTGTAATGGGCGTCGGTGATCAGGTAGCAGGGGCCCTTCCAGCCCTTGACGTTGTACGTGGGGTTCCCCCAAGCCGTGCAGGGAAGTTCCTTGTCGCCCTTCAGGAAATCCATGTAGAGGGGCGTCTGGCGGATGGCGTACTTCTTCGCCAGCCGGTCGATGTCCTGGAACTTTTCGTGGATGTCTTCGCGGGTGAGGAAGATCTCGCGATCGTCCACCGAAGAGTAACCGTAGGCCGGCGCGATCTGGTGACCGTCGACGTTGAACTGTTTCAGATATTCAAACAGCTCCTCGATCTCGCGCATGTCGGTTTCTTTGTAAATGGTGGTGTTGGTGCAGACCTGGAATCCGGCGGCCTTGGCTATCTTGATTCCCTCGATGGCTTCGCGGAAGACGCCTTCTTTTTCCACGCAAATGTCATGCGTTTTTTCCATGCCGTCGAGGTGCACGTTGAAGTAGAAGCGACGGTCCGGCGAGAATTCCTTGAGACGCTTGCGAATGAACATCCCATTCGTGCAGAGGAAGATGTACCGGTTGCGTTGAAGGATGCCTTTAGCCAGTTCGCCGATTTGGGGATACATCATCGGTTCGCCGCCGCAGATGGAAACCATGGGAGCGCCGCATTCATCCACGGCCGCCAGGCACTCTTCGAGCGGCAGGCGCTCGGTAATGGTGGATTCGTATTCGCGAATGCGGCCGCAGCCGGTGCAGGTGAGATTGCAGGCGTGCAGCGGCTCCAGCATGAGCACGATCGGGAACCGCTTGTTGATCATGGGATGCGGCTGCCGTTTGGCACTCGTCTTGGGAGGCAAAATGTGGAACGGGTTGGCCGCGTTGGCCTCCGGCGCCACGGTTTTCTGCCATTCCGGCCGAGGCCGCATCTTGTTCTTGATGATGTACCCGGCCATGCCGGCGGTCATGGTGAGCGGAAATCTCATAGTCGTCTATCCGATCGAGCGGGACCCTGCTTCGCGAGGGAGGCTTGCTGGAAACGAGCCAGGGCCAGCAGCGGGAAGTAATCTTTGTACAGGTGATAGTTCAGATAAAACACTTTGGGAAATCCGGTTCCCGTAGCCAACTGCTCGTTCCAGCTACCATCGGCGATCTGGGTATCGAGCAGGTATTCGATGCCGTTTTTCACACTGCTGCTGGCCGAGTCGCCGCCCGCCAGCAGGCCGAGAATGGCCCAGGCGGTTTGGGAGGGCGTACTGGCCGCGGGCGTGTAGGTTCCGTTGTCATAACTGGCGCAGCTTTCACCCCAACCGCCGTCGGCATTCTGGATGGAGCGCAGCCACTCGCCGGCGCGGAGGATGTGCGCTTCGCGATCGCTTTCTCCGGAAGCTGCCAGCCCGCGCAGTGCGAAACAGGTGCCGTAGATGTAGGCCACTCCCCAGCGGCCGTACCAGCTCCCATCGGCCTCCTGGTGACGCACCAGCCATTCCACCCCGCGCCGCACGGAGGCGTGGTCGCGGTCGAGGCCATGGGCCGCCAGCGCTTCCAAAACCCGGCCGGTGATATCGGCGCAGGCCGGATCGAGCATGGCGTTGTGATCGGCGAACGGCACACCATTCAGGAATTCCCAATTATTGTCGGCGTCGAAGGCCGCCCAACCGCCGTCCTTCGATTGCATGGCGAGCAGCCAGTCGAGCGCCCGCCGGTGGCAGGCCTGCTGGGCGCGCGGATCGCTAGCCCGGACGCGGCTCAGAGCCAGCATGACCATGGCGGTATCGTCGATGTCCGGGTAGAATTCGTTGCTGTACTCGAAGGCCCAACCGGAAGGCTCCGTGTTCGGGCGCTTCACCGACCAATCGCCGGTGCGGCGGATCTCTTTCGAGAGCAGCCAGTCGGCCGCGCGACCGAGCGCCGGATCGTTTTCGCCGGCCGAGGCCAGCGCGTAGGCGGCGATGGCCGTATCCCAGATCGGGGAGAAACAGGGCTGGAAGAAAAACCGCCGGCCGTCGTCCACCAACAGGCTGTTGAACTGGCGGAGAGCCTCCACGCGTACGGGATGGTCGGCCGGATATCCCAGCGCATCCAGCGCCATCACCGAATACATCATCGGGGGATAGATCGCACCTAGGCCGTCGGAATGGCGCAGGCGTTCGATCATCCACTCGGAGGCGCGCTCGATGGCTTTGCGCCGCACCGACCGCACCGGGTGACGCTCCCAGAATTTGAGCAGCCGGTCGACCGCCAGGAAGAAATTGCGCCAGCTCCAAAACTTCCCGGCTGGCGGGAATCCGCGGCGCTCCCCGGGCAGCCACAACTCTTCCAGATGAAAGCCCGCCGGCGCGGAGCGGATGACGCCGGCCGCATGGACCAGCGAAAGAGACACCACGATCGCGCGCGTCCACGAAGACATCTGATACAGGAAATCGCCCGGCAGCAGAACGACTTCCGGTGGAATGGTGGGGCAATACGCCCGCGGATACAAGTCGAACAGGCTGAGGTTAACCTTGACGTAACTGTTGGCCGCCTGGATGCCGCCCAGTTCCAGGATGCGCTGGCACAATTGCCGCATGCGTGGATCGTCCGGGGCGACACCGGCGAGCTTCAACGCAAAGTATGCCTTTACGGAAGCGCTGATCTCGGACGGCCCATCGACGTAAATATTGAAGCCGCCATCGGGTAGTTGGCGGTCCAGGATGGATGCCGCGGCTTTATCGATCAGAGGGCGCGTGGGCGGTTCCCATTTTCCCTCGCGCGGCGGGTACAACCACAGTTGAAAAAGAATGTAATCGGATTCGAGCGTGCTATCGGCGGTGAGTTCCGCGCACCAGTGTCCGTTGCCGGCCTGGAGCGAACTCACATACACGGATGCGCGGCGGAGCGCCCGGGCAACTGCCGATTCGAGGCTCCGGGCGAGTTGTGCAGGCGCGCTCATCGGAGCGAGACGGTCAATTCCGCCGGCAGCGAAAACCGAACGTCCTCATCCACCATTTCGATCTCCTCCTTGTCCCGGAAACCACGCTCGTGCAAGAAATCGATCAGTTCCTCAACCAGGTGCTCCGGGGCGGAGGCTCCCGCCGTAACCCCGACGTTCTTGACGCCTTCCAGCCAGCCCAAGTCGACATCGCCACGGTCGTTCACCAGGTAAGCGCGCACCCCGAAATTCTCCGCAACCTCCACCAGGCGCTTGGAGTTGGAGCTGTTCTGCGAACCCACCACTAACAAGAGATCGATGGCTTCGGAAATTGCTTTGACCGCCATCTGACGATTTTCGGTGGCATAGCAAATATCCTGCGCCGGCGGACCCTGGATCTGCGGGAAGCGTTCTTTCAGGCGGCCGATGATTTCGCGGGTCTCGTCAAGGCTCAAGGTAGTTTGTGTGAGGTACCGCACACGCGTCGGGTCGGGCAATTCCAACCGGTCTACATCCTCTACGGTTTCCACCAGGTAACTGGATTGCGGAACTTCTCCCAAGGTTCCAATTACTTCATCGTGGTCCTTATGGCCGATCAGTACGATGCTGTACCGCTCGCGGCCGAACTTGACGGCCTCCAGGTGGACCTTGGTGACCAGCGGACAAGTCGCATCGATTACCTTGAGCCGGCGTTCCTTGGCCTGGCGGCGCACTTCCGGGGAGACGCCATGCGCGCTGAAGATGGTCCGTGCGCCCATGGGGACTTCGTCCAGTTCCTCGACGAAGACCGCGCCGGCGCTACGCAGCTCATCCACGACGTGCTTGTTATGAACGATCTCTTTGCGCACGTATACCGGCGGCCCATAAAGGTCTAGCGCGATCTTCACCACGTCGATGGCGCGGACCACTCCCGCGCAAAAGCCGCGCGGCTTCAGCAGAAAGATCTTTCGATCGGCGCCATCCGTGTTCCAGGCGAAAGGCTTCAGAGGCATAGTTCTCGCTGAGATGAATTCACTGATTATAACAGGGGAGTTAAGCGAGCGGGAGCGAAAAAGCGAAGCCGTGCAACGGGTTGTAAGCAGAATGCGAAATGAGTCGTGATCCATCTCCCGCTGGCGATGGCGAGATCCGGAAACCAGGCGGCTCCGAAGTACCAGTACAAAACTGCTAAGGCGCCCAGTGGAAATGCTGTGGAAACGCGGCACTTTCGGCCTATACTACGGGGGTTGAAGCTCGTGTCTTGCTTCAGTGGAGGTGAGGCTTGTACGGGAAATTTTGCACTTACTCTATTGTTACCCTCGGGCTGGTGCTGGCCATTCCGAGCTTTGGCGATGTCGTTCCAGTCGCCACCACGGACGACGAGACCATCGCCGGCGCCGTGGATTTGAGTGGCGACACCTCGCCCTCGATCGATATCACCGGCTCGCTGGCATCATCGTCGATAACGGAACAGGTTTACGGCGTGGTTGTGTTCAAGATCGACATTTTGAATCCCCTGAATTTTTCGGCCGAGACGGTGGACGCGGGGCCGCACGGCCTGGCGGATACCGCTTTATTCCTATTTGATTCCAGCGGCAACGGAGTGTACATGAACGACGATAAGAGCGGCGGCGACACTCTCTCTTGTCTGCCGTCCTCTATGGCTCTTTCGACTCCCGCCGATTGTCCGGTCTCCAGCACGACTCTCGGTCCCCAGAGCGCCGGGATTTATTATTTGGCGATCAGCGCCTCATCCAACTACCCGATCGATGCGCTCAGCAACGAAATATTTTCGCCGTCCTCGTCGACGGACGTAGTCGGCCCCAACAGCCTGGTTGGCCCTCTGGGCGGTTGGGACGGCGGCGCCTTTGCCAGCCCCGATTTCGACAACGTCAACTACAGTATCGAACTTTCCGACGCGCCGGAACCGGCGTCCTGGCCGGTAGTGGCCGGCCTGGGTTTGGCAATCATTCTGGTGCAACGGCGATTACGTCTCCGCACGCGCTAGGGGAACTGGTGAGCTCCGACTGGAACGCTAACGCCATTATGAATTAATCTAGCCAAGTGCTAGATTCTCATTTATCAGTTAACAGTCGGGCTTAGACCCAGAAAACCCTGGTGTGAGGAGGAAGGTTCCCGTGAGAAATATGCTCCTGTCGGCCTGCCTGGGAGCGGTGCTCCTGCAGGCTCCCGCAGTTGGCCAAAAGCTGTCGCACGTCAGCGCCCCCCGCAGTTTGTCCGGCGCCCAGATCAACGGTCCGGTTTCAACGCTTCCGGCAAGCGCCCATCAAACGGCTCCCAGCGGCCTGGTGCAAGTCGCCCTCAAGCTGCAAGATCCGCCGCTTGTAGTAGCCGTGGGAACGAATGCGAAACAGAACGGGATCAAAATGACTGCGGCCCAGCAGCAGGCCTACCTGGCGCAGTTGAAACAGAAGCAGGATGCGGTTATGGCCCAGGTGAGCGCCTTAGGCGGCGTCGAATTGGGGCGCGTCAGCAAGGGTCACAACGCGGTGATCGTTTCGATCGATGCCAAGCAGATCCAGACGCTGCACGGCATCGGCGGCGTGGTTGCCGTGCGTCCGGTGCGCGATTATACGGTGACGCTTGAGGACAACACGCTGCCCTACATCGGAGCCACCGCGGTGCAGGCCTCGGGGGTGACGGGAGCGGGTGTCCGGGTCGCGATGCTGGATACCGGCATCGACTACACGCATTACAATCTGGGCGGTTCGGGCAATGTCGCCGACTATAATGCGGCCGCAGCGGTCGCGTCCGGGACGCCGCCACCGAGTCTGTTTCCCACCAGCAAGGTGGTCGGCGGGTACGACTTCGTAGGCGACACCTGGCCCAACGGCGCTCTCGCGCCGGACCCGAATCCCATCGACTTGAATGGCCACGGTTCTCATACCTCCGACATCGTGGGCGGGCGCAGCAATGACGGCTTGCACGTGGGGACGGCCCCCGGAACCCAGCTTTATGCCGTGAAGGTGTGCAGTTCGGTTTCGTCGTCCTGCAGTGGCGTGGCGATTTTGGAAGGCATCGATTTCGCGCTCGACCCGAACAACACGGGAACCCTGAATAACGCTGTGGACATCATCAGCATGTCGATCGGAGCGGACTTCGGGCAGCGGGAAGAAGACGAGGGCGAAGCATTCACCGACGTGGTGAATTTTGGTGTGATGGCCGTAGTTTCGGCCGGCAACTCGGGCGATATTCCGTACATCGTTGGCGGCCCCGCGGCCACTCCGGAAGTGCTGGCAATGGCGGCTACCAATAGCGCCAGCGCCACCGGGATTCCCCTCGTGGTCAACTCGCCGGCGAGCATCGCCGGCACTTATGCCAACACGGCATTGTTGGATTTTGCTCCCGTCAATTCGACGGTGACCGCGAACGTGGTGTACATCGGACGCGGTTGCCCGGCCGGCTCGATCAGCAGCAGCAGCCCCGCCGATCCCTACCTGGCGGATCCGAGCGGCGCCATTGCGCTGATCGACCGCGGATCTTGCGCCGTCAGTTTGAAAATCGATCGCGCCGCACAGGCCGGTGCCGTGGGCGTTCTGATTGGATTGGTGGCGCCCGGCGACGCGATCAGCTTCTCGAATGGCGGCGGCTCGGATTTTGTCCCGACGCTGGTGATCACGCAGGGCGAAAGCAATACGCTAAAAGGCCCGTTGAACGCCGGGATGACGGTGAACGCCACCATCAGCCCGAACAACGCCATTCCCATTTCGGGCAACGTAGCCAGTTATTCTTCGCGCGGCCCGAACTACAGCTACAACATGCTCAAGCCGGATATGAGCGCGCCCGGAACCGTACTGGCGGCAGAGCCGGGGACGGGCAACGGCCAGACCACGGAGAGTGGGACTTCGTTCGCCTGCCCGCTGGCGGCCGGATCGGCGGCGTTGCTGCTTTCCCAGAATCATTCGCTGGGTCCGTTGGATCTGAAAGCTCTGCTCATGGAAACCAGCGAACCGAATGTATTCGAGAACGCCCTGACGGAGCCGGGAGTGCTCGCGCCCCTGAGCCGGGTGGGCGCTGGAGAGCTACGCGTCAACCAAGCGGTAGCAGCCAGCACGTCGGCCTGGGACGCCAGCGACCCGCTGGCAGTGAGCCTGTCGTTCGGTACCTACCGCGTGAACACGAACCAGACCTTCAAGAAGAAGGTCGTGATCCGAAACTACAGCGCGACCGCGCGCACTTATACCATCGGCAATGTACTTCGCGATGCCCCGAATATGACCGGAGCGACCCTGACCGCGCCTTCCAGCATCTTCGTGCCGCCGAATTCCAGCGCGAGTTTCACGGTTTCGCTGGCGATCAAGGCCAGTGCCCTGCCGATCTGGACTCTCGATGGCGGTCCTGATGGAAATAACGGAGAATTGCTGAACACCGTGGAATACGCCGGATACCTGACGTTCACCAGCGGGAGCGAGAACGTTCACCTTCCCTGGCACATTCTGCCGCACAAAGCTGCCGATGTGATGGCGCCTTCTTCGGTAAGCGTGAGTCTGAGCGGCAACGGGACGACCACAACGCTGAATAATACGGCGGGCGCAACGGACGGTTTGGTGGACGTCTACTCCCTCACCGGCACGGGAACACAGTTCCCCGCTTCCGTCTTGCCCGCGCCGGGCGCCGACTATGCGGTCATCAATTTGAAGGCCGTGGGTACGGGCATCGTCTGCATCGATGCCAATTGCGATTTAGGAGTGCAGTTCGCTATCACCACCTTCGGCCAGAGATCGCATCCCGATGTGCCGGCCGAGTTCGATGTTTACATTGACATCGACGGCGATGGCAGCCCGGACCTCGATGTATTTAACGCGGATATCGGATTTCTCACCACCGGCACTACCAACAGTGGGCAAAACGGAACGTTCGTGGCGGATTTCGCTGCCGGTACGGCTTCTGGACCCTATTTCTATACCATCGCGGATCTCGATTCAGCGAACGCGATCCTGACGGTGCCGCTCAGCGTGCTGACGACCAAGAGCGGGCTGGCCCTATCGGCCTTCGCGCCGTTCACTTTCACCGTGAAAGCTTTTGATAATTACTTCACAGGGAACCTGACCGACCAGATCGGCCCCATGGTTTATGAGTTCGACATGCCCCAGTTCTACACGGATCTGGCCGAGTACGACGTGCCGGCGGGCGGTTCGGTGCCGATGACGGTGATTCCAAACAACGCCGCCAACGTTTACTTTACCGGTCCGTACAATGGCGGCTCGCCGTCGCAGACGGGACTCCTGCTCATGTACACGGATGGCTTGGCGGGGCAGGAAGCCGCCCAGGTAACGGTAACGGGGACGCCGTAAGCCTGCGGCGCCATGCGCTGCCCTGCAGGACCGGTCGCTCGGCACGCCGGGCGGTCCGGAACGGATCCGCAAGCCGGAAAGTCCGGCGGCAGGGCAGAAGCCCTGACCCCGCTTAATCTCTGTGAGATCTCTCCGAGCCTGCGGGTACAGTATCCGTGTACCTGTGTTACCCACAAGTCGCGGGCGTATTGCGGGACTGGATGGGCTCCGCGCGATCGCTATTCTCGCTGTAATCTGCGCCCATAGTACGGAAGGCACAGTAGCCTCCAGCGCCGCGGAGTCGCGCTGGGCCTTCCTCATCGGAAAACTGGGGCCGTTTGGAGTGCGGCTGTTCTTCGCCATCAGCGGATATCTGATCACCTCGTTGTTCGTACAGGAACTGGCGACGCACGAGCGCAGCCGGGCGCTGCGCATGTTTTATATCCGGCGCGGTTTTCGCATCATTCCTCCGTTTCTTCCCTACCTGGCGGTGATGACCCTCGGCTGGGCGTACGCACTGCTGCCGATCCGGGGCCGGGACATTCTGACGGCCGGGACATTCCTCGGAAATTACTTTGCCGGCGGCTGGCTGGTGAACCACTTCTGGTCGCTGGCGGTGGAAGAGCAGTTCTACCTGTTTTGGCCGCCGCTGATCGCACTGGCTGGAGAAAAAGCGTCGCGCTGGTATGGCGTGGCCATCGCCGGCGCGGTGGCCATCGTGCGGCCCCTGACGCTGGCGCATTATCCGGCGAAAGACGCTTCGTGGCTGCTCTTCCGC
>Ga0335078_10008449_pt1 | contig 15309 bp, 10 predicted proteins | sample Lox_Sample_32_FD_206711 | JGI IMG/M metagenome (GOLD analysis project Ga0335078, IMG submission 206711) | Soil microbial communities from Loxahatchee National Wildlife Refuge, Florida, United States - Lox_Sample_3.2 | ecosystem: Environmental > Terrestrial > Soil > Wetlands | place: USA... | reverse complement strand
CCAGCCGCCGGATCACTCGCACACAAAATTGTGCCGCCGGAAGCAGGTCCTCCCCGCGCTGGCCGGTCGCATTGAGCCGAGCGACCGCCTGGTTCAGGTTCGTCCCTACCCGGCCCACCAGCCCGGTAGCCGCGATCAGCTCCACCAGTGCCTCCCGCAGCGGCGACCAAACTGCCGGCTCACTGCCGCGCGCGGATGTCAGTGCGGCCTCGGCCGCGAAAGCACCTCGCGCCAGCCCGCATCGCTCCGCCGCCTCGCTGACCTCCTGAAACTCCTCCTCGGTGAGCGAGAACTGCACGACCCGCGGGCGTGACACCTCTTGCCTCGCCCGCCGTCGCACTCCCCGTCCCGACACCACAACCACCTCGATCGATGCTGGACCAATGCGTCCCAGGACCGCGCCCGGTCCTCGAGCACTGCCGACGCCCGGCGTGAAACGCTCGGGCTGGCGGCGATGCTCGCTCCATTGTTTATCTCAGGGCCGCGCCCGGTCCAGAGATAAACAATGGATATGAATATCTTGCTTGGTCTGCCAGTAGAGCTTCATCTGAGGCGGTACTCGCATCATCTGGCATACGCCAAGAAAGCCCTCTCGGAAAGTGTTACCTAAGCATAGCGAATGGCGCCTGCTGTCATTTCTGCCGTCCGCAGCTGCTTGGGGTGCACATGGTCAGGCGCGATGGCGCTGACCAGCAGAGTTGCGTGTCGCCTTCGGCTTCGGCTTACGCTGCTGAGGTAAGAGGTGGTTAGTGCCAGGAGGGAAGATTCCGTCAGGCGGCGAGAAGCTGGACCTGGAAGTCCCGGGGGAACATCTCGACGAGATTCAGTGTCTCGGCTATGGCCTTGAGGTTGCTCCACGCCCGACGCCGAAGGACGTCGGGTGTCACGCTGAGCGCGGTGCTGACGGCGGTCTCGCTCCTTGCGAGGTTGCCCGGGCGCCGTGGCGGCGACTCGGACCGGTCACCAAACGGGTGATCAGTCTCTAGGAGGAGCCGGTCGGCCGGAATGAGCCGCAGGCTCTTCCAGGATCTGGCTTGTGATGCGTTGACGGAGAAGTAGGCGCCTGCTGCCACGGCAGCCTCGGTTTCCTCTGGTGAGCCCAGCCACCAGTGCAGGATCGCGGCGTGCGGACGGAATTCTCGCAGTTCTCTGACGACGAGGCCGGTGGCCCGGTAGCTGTGAAGAGACAGAAGTCGGGGGGTGTCCGAGGCCACTTCCAGGATTGCGCGCAGGGTTGTGAGCTGGGACTCCATCGGGGTGCGGGCGGCACCGTCGAGCCCGACCTCCCCGATGACGGGCGTCATCGCGATGGCGTCCCGCATCCGGGACGCGGAGAAGCCCCTGACCTCCCTGGCCAGCCCCGGATGGCATCCGGCGCCCCACACGACACAACGGTCCTGCCGGTCCCGCGTCTGCGCGTACTCGTCGAGGGACCGGGTGACAGCGATTACGCATGAGCGCAGCGCGGCAAGCTCCGCCGACGCGATGCCCGGCTCGATGTGGGCGTGGGCGTCGAGCGGGAGGATCACCGGACGGCTCGCAGGTCCGGCTCGGCATCGACGACTGCTGCCAGTTCCGCGAGGCCGCGCCGGGCCACGCTGACGGCGTCATCGACGGGCATGTCATCAGGCAGGCCCACTGACAGAACGTCCGCAGCGCTAATGCCGCGCTGCCCAGCGTACCGTACCGTTCGGACCTCAGACTGGGCCGTCTGCCGCAGATGGGGCGGCTGTTGGTCGGCGGGGATAACCCGGTGCAGGTAGATGGTGGTGTCGGTCATGTCGGCAGCGTGGAAGGCCGATCGCCGGACGAGGCAGCCGAAGCAAACGCCGCATTGCGTCTCCGGCGGGTAGCCGGTTCCAACCGCGTAGCGCACGTGCGAGCACGAGTGCGACATGGCAAGGATCTTCTCGGCGTCCTGCTTGCCGAGGGCCGCGGCGGCTTCGGCGTGCATCTCGCCCTTGGTCATCACGGTGAACGGATTCTCGGACTCCGCGTGCCCGCCGAGGGCGCGCAAAACTTCGCGGACGCGGCTGAGGACGAGCGGATGGGTGGTGCGCGTTGACAGGGCGCCGCGCCGCTCCCCGGCCAGCGGCGGGTTGAGCGCGGCGTAGCCGTTCTCGGCGATCCACAGCGGCGCGGCCGGGTCAGCCGACGCGACCGCTAGGCCGAGGCTCTGAAACAGAAGGCTGCGCGTGCGCCGGGTCTTCTCATCGCCGAATGCGCCGCCCCCGATCTGGATACTGCGACGGGACAGGTGGATCCGGCGATGGGTAACCTGCCCGGCAAAGCGGGCGCCAAGCTCGGAAGCGAGCCGCTCCTGTACTGCGGAGTGCCCGCTCCAGTCCCAGTGCGAAACGAGCAGGAGCCGCTCCTCCGCCGCGAGTGAGCGGATCGCGCCGCACAGGGAGTCCGCGCCCCCACTGAACAGCAGGACCCGGTCGACTTCGGGCTGCTCTTGCGCCGTCATTTCTTCTGGCCCGGGCCGCAGCGTGAAGGTGAGCTGCCAGGAGTCTGACGAGAGGATCTCCAGCGTCTGCGCCCAGTGAGCTGCGTGTTCCGTCCATCCGGTGGCGTCGTAGACGGGAACCGACAGCTCGATGTGGCGCCGCCAGCTCTTCGGGCGGGCTACGGTGCGGTCGGCGAGGAAGACTCCCGTGGCGAAGGCGGCGAAGTCGCGGTACGGGCGCCGGACGTCGCCCAGACTGCGCAGATCGGGGTCCAAGTCGGTGAGGAACGATGACTCACCGCCGCGGAGCCAGGCGAAAGTGTCGGTGCCGAGCCCGGCGGAGCCTGGCTGGAACACGAGCTGCCGGAATGTCATGCGGCGCTCCCGGCGATCCGCCGCAGGCTCCCCAGCGCGCTGTCGATCGCGGCGGTAAAGTCCGCCGTGGTGAGGGCACGGCCTTGCGGCAGGGCACGGACAGAGACAGTGGCCTCCAGAGCGGCGCGCATTTCCTGTTCCAGCCGAACCCTGTCGGTGCCATCCGTTGAGTGTTCCTGCAGGAGCGGCCCCGATTCGGTGACCCACACTTCCCATACGTACTCGACCACCCACCGGCTGGCCATGTCGGCGGACGTGGGCTCGACTTCCTCCGTCAGCGCCCACAGCACAACCGAGGCGTTGGCCTGGCGCAGCTCGCTGTCCAGGACGTCGCCCCGCGGTCCGATGGCGGCCTCGACAATCCGCCGTGCCTGCTGGTAGCGGGAGAGCCCGGCGAGCTCGCCCAGGTCCAGGCCCAGCTCGCCGAGCGCCGCGGCGCTACCCGTCCGGGCGCCGTAGGCGCCGCCGAGGGCACGGCCGCCGGCCGTGGAGGCGCGTGCCGTGCTCCGCCCACCGCCGGTGAGGGTGCCTGCACCTCCGCGGCTGCCTCCCCCTCCCGCGAGGGCAGCACCGAGCGCGGCGATGATCCGTGCCAGCGCCGGGCCGGCTGGCGGTGCCTCGGGGACCGGAGGGGGCGACTCGGGGGGACTGGGAGGCGGGACCGGTGGCCCAGGCGGGCCGTCGCCCCCGCCGCCGCTGCCTGCCGCGCCGGCGCCGAGCCACTGCTGTGTCTGGTCCCTGACGCGCTTGAAGCCGGGCGACCCTCCGTAAGCGCCGGAGGTGCCCATCAGCGCGGCCCCAGCGCTTCGGTGCACGCCCTGCGTGCCAGCTCCGGTACCTCGGGGCTGTCCCGCCAGCCCTCGATCAGCGCCCGGAACTCCTGCGGCCGATTGTGAACGAGCAGCGAGATCGGTACTGGCGCCGTGATCATGGTGTGCCGGAGGTGCTGCAGTTCCTCGGCGGCTGTCGCTGCGGCGCCCGGCGCCCCGGCGAGAGCCGAGACGGACTCGGCGAGCGCCTTCTGCGCGTCGGGGGCTCCCTGCTGCCGCAACGAGGACGCCAGGTAACGCACGATGGCGACCTGCTTGGTCGGCTCCAGCTTGAGGGCCTCCCGGCGGGCCTCGTTGCGCGTGCCCTGGGAGACGCTGGCGAGCCGGGTGGCGAGGTCGCGGAGATCCGGCGGGAGAGCCGCTTCCTCGATGGTCTCGCCCCGCAGCGAAGCCGCCAGGAAAAGGTACTTCGCCAGGTCGTCGGCAGGCAATCTGGGCGGCAGCTCTCCCCAGTCGCGCACTCCCGCGGAGTGGTCGCCGGCGCCTGCCTCGATCTCGGCCACCTTGTCCGCGACTACCCCCGCCGCGAGCCAGGCGAGCAGCTGGCCGAACAAATCCGGCATGTGCAGCTCGGCGAGCATCAGCTTTGCCAGCGCGTCCGGCTGAAGGTCGACGCCGCGGGCCGACGCGAAGGACATGCGTAGCCAGTATGCGTTCAGGAAGCGCTTGAGGCGACGGGGGTTGCCCAGGGTGTGGCGGTGCAGCAGGGGCGTCAGCGCCTCGGCCAGCTCCACTTCGCCGCACCGATCCGCGGGCAGGGTTTCGCCTAGCCGCGGCGCGAGCTGGCCGGGTTTCGCGGGGCGGGAGTCTTTCACCCTGGCGACGGCCTCGTCGATGCGCTCCAGGTCGGCGAGCATCAGCAGCGCGAGGTACTCCTCGGTCCGATCCCTGCCCAGCGCCGGGATCCGCACCGGTACCTGGACGATCTTCTCCAAGTACAGCCGCGAGGTGATGGGCTGCCCGGTTGTCGCGAGCCGACGCCCGATGGCGCTGGCGACGTTCTCCTCATCGGCCGCGATGACGAAGGCCATCTTCTTCACCGACAGGAACAGCTTGATGGCCTCCAGCGTCTCGACCACGGTATCGGGAAGCGAGCGGTCAAGGTCGTCCACGAGCACCACGACGCGCTCGAGCGGCCTGAGGTCCTCGGACTCCATGATCTCGGCGAACTGCCTGCGGAACCCCTGCAGCGTCGGGTCCGGCGGCACCTCGGCGTCGTCACTGGGCTTGTCGGTGTCGAACAGGTCGATGAGCGCGCCGGCGCCGGGCAGCGTGACCGTGAGCGCCGACGACGCGGCGAGCTTCACCGCCTTCGCGAAGCTGACGCGGCGGCGCAGCTTCTTCAGCGCATCCTTCACCGCCCCCTTGACCTTGTCCCCGAAGGTCCTGGCCTCCTCGAGCTTCGCCTCCAGTCCCCCGAGGACCTCGTCGATGAGGGCGGTCGTGGGATCGGTCTTGTTGTCATACTCCCAGGGGCTCACCAGCAGGCAGAAGATGTCTTCCCGGGTGTCCAGGCGCCGCTTAAGGAGCTGCAAGACAGTGGTCTTCCCGCCGCCCCACGGCGCGTTAACGCCGACGGTGACCGGGTCCAGGTCAGCGCGGGTGACGATCGACTCCAAGACATCGACGACGTCCTCGAAGCCGAGCAGGTCAACTTCGCTCGGGTTGTCGTCGCGCAGCGGCATGGCCGCATGGGCGACACAAGTGCCGCTCAACAGCTCTCCTTTACGGATTGCAGGGGCAACCAGTGCGCCCGCCTGCCACCGCGCGCGTCGCCGCAGACCCCTGTCGCAGCCCGGCCCGGCCGAGATCAGCACCCCACGCGGCCGGACTGGTGTACGAAGGATACCCCTCGCGGCTCGCCGACCACGAACGCATCGCCGAGCTTCATCTACCCGGGTGCAAGTCGCGGAGGTCGGCAATCGCCACCTGCACGATGTGCCCATGGCAACTAACTAAAGCCCATGTTCACACCGAGCTCGCTCCAGCTCCGCAAGCGTGCCGACGGCGACCTTCTCATGTCGCGCGCCACCGCCAAGTGACTGCAGAAACCACGGACAAACGACGGACGGACGATCAAGGCCTGACCGCCGCGACCGGTGATCAGGCCCTTGACCTGCTACTTCCCTGGTAGCCCCGACCGGATTTGAACCGGCGCTACCGCCTTGAGAGAGCGGCGATCCCCTGCCTGCAGGTCCTTGACGGGCAGGACAATGCACTCGTCAGGACCACGCCGAGGAGTCGGTCAGGCCGTCCACCGAGACACGGATCGTAAGGTCGCTTCGCGCCTCGATCCGAGTAATCACCTCGACCAGGTGAGCTTCGAGCACGGCCGCCGCTTCCCAGTCCAGGCACCTTCCATCGCCTGCTCCTGATCGTAAGCCCCAGCGACCTTGATCCAGCGCAGACACCCGGCAGCTACACGCCTGCCAAACCCGGCCGGTCAACCAGTACAAGATCTCCGCAAGGTGCCGTTCCCTGCCAGTCCGGCACGCTCACGACCGCCCGGTACGGCCCAATTGTCAAGTTCCGGTACGCGGGCGACATCGGAGTTCCGGTAGCTAGGACATAGCCGATGGCGGAGTTCTTGCGGCGGGCGCGGCCTTGGGGGTTCGCGAAGGCCCCGAGCTCGCGGGAGGGTCGTGGCGAATCGGGTGGACCCGGATGATCTTGCCGTCTTTGGGCAGCTGGACTGACCCGCTTTCGACGGCCGCGAAGCCCTCACCGTCGCGCCGTCACTCCCCCTCCCAGACGGCACCGAACCCGGCCCTGCGGTGCCGGCCGGCGCCGATGCCGGCCAGGCCGCCGATGCCCTGGCCACGTTCGCCGCCGTGCTCCGCGACCGGCTCAGCCATGCCGCCACGCTACCGGACACCAGGCGACCGGGGGCCTGCCAGGAGGGCGTGGCCGCGGCCGGGCGGATCTGCCAGCTGATGGCCCGTGGCGAACCATGATCCCGGTCTTCGGTGAGTTCCTCGGCGCGGCGGGCGAGCACATCGCCGCGGCCGTGGCCTTCCGCGGCGAGTTGCCCTACGACGCCCTGGGCAGTGTCATCTGCCAGCTCGACCGCCTGGTCGCCACGCTTGCCCGCTACCTCGACGACCTGCCACTGCCCGACGCGCTGCACCCCACACGAGAACCAGAACGCGACGCCGCAGCGCGGGCCGCCCCGCCTCGACCTTGCGGCCAATCCGCTCGATCTGTTCACCGCGGAACTGCGACCACTTCGTGAACGTCACCGCCCCGGGCCCCTTCTTCTGTGCCGTTCCTTCAGGAATATCTCCAGCGACTGCTCCGCCCTCGGAATCACCTGCCGGTACCCTGCCGCCAGTCGCCGGACTTATCACCAGCGACCAGTAACACCATCGATCGCTGGTCCGCAGACGGCACCGCATCCAGGCCGTCAGGGCCGACCCTCGCCTGCTGGCCGCAGGACAGTCGCGCCGAGCCATTGGCTGGCTAGCAGGGCCAGCTCAACCTCCAGGCGCTGCTCGGCAATGGAACATCCGAGACTCTCCTCCGCCTTGCGTACCCGGTACTGGACCGTGTTCTTGTGCAGCGTGAGCCGCTCCGCGGTGGCCTTAAAGCTTCCGTTCTCCTCCAGGAAGACGCGAAGGGTGTCACGCAGCCTGGAGTATTGCTCGTCATCGCCAGCCAGTGAGCCGAGAGTCTCGAGAACCCAGACCCGGACCAGGTCGATCGAGCCCGACATCAACGCCAGCGGGGCAACATCACTGAAGCTGGTCACCAGGTGTGCTGATGCGCCCGCCGCCAGGGCGACACCATAGGCGGCCACGGCCTGCTGGTGGGTGCGGCGGAAACCACGGACACCGGAGGCGGCAGTGCCGAAGGCAAACCGGGTCCCGGCGGTTGCCTCAACAGTGCCGGCGCGCAACCACGTATCGAAGGTGCCCTTGGCGCCGAGCGGGAGCCAGGCCCACGCACTGGACTCATCTTGCGGAAGGAACAGCGGCCGCGCCTCACACCCCGCCCGGCGCGCCCCCTCCGCCACAGCGAGTTCCAGCCGCGCGAGGCTGCCACCGGTTGCCGCTGCCTCGTCAACCCAGCACACCACACCAACATGGCGCTGCCTAAGCCGGTATCCCAGGATGGTCTCGGAGGAATCCACGTCGACTGGCTCGTTTCCCAGCAGTGCCCGGACCCGGGCGCCCCGGGCCGCACTGAGATTGCGCAGCCAGTTCTCCCGCTCGGCTTCGTAGGCGGACACGACGTCCTCGGAAACCCGGTCGATATATGAAGCGATGAGCTCGGTGATGTGCAGGCCAGTTTCGCTAATGGCCGATGCGTCGGCGCTGTGCCGGCCGAGTTCCTGAAGACACCGGTCCTGAAACCGCGCCGAGCCGATGCGATAGGCACGCAGCAGCGCCACGACCGGCACACCGCGCTGCGCCAGGCGGCGCGCGTACTCCTCGGCCGCTGAGGGGGCGTGCAGCTTCTCCAGGTCGATGCAGTGCTGGAGGACATGCAGCAAGGCGGCAATATTTTCGCCGACGCTGGCCTCCAGCAACGTCAGCACCCGCTTATCGTTGCGCAGCTGGGGAATGTCCTGCACGATGAGCTCGTAGATCTCCGCGGATATCTCATCGGCGCTGGGGGTAAGCGCGCGGGAGACGTCTTCGGCGCGCTGCGTAACGGCCACGCTAGCCCGGTGCACCGGCGGGTAGTACGCGGCTGGCTCTGCAAATGTCCGGTCTCCCGGTACGGCCGCGTTCACATCAGTTTGCTGCCGATTGTCCGTTTACAGCGATAGACACAGATCTCCTTATCTAGTCCGCCGTCAACCTCCATGCCCTGTCTCGTAATGTACGACGACGCGTCGGCAGCATGGAAGGGCACGATCCTGGGACGTCCAGCGGGAGCGCAGCTGGCGCCGGTTACGCCAGGGCGTGGACCCGCATTATCACAGCTTTGGGTCGGCCTGCGGCGGGACGGTCGGTGCCAGGACCGCCGTGGCCCCGCCGGCGCGTGCCTGCCGGGACGGCATCGGAGCGGAACACATATCTGCAGCTTGTGTCCGTGGCCATGAAAAAGTCCCCGGTAGTGGCCAGGTCTAGGTCCCCGTTCTTGGCCAGTTAGAAGTCCCCGCTCCTCGTGTGTCGTGTCCAGGGTGAGCGGCCCTGTGCGGTGACGGTGGCGGTGCCAACCAGATCACCGATCACCGCACAGGGGCTTCTATTGAAGAACGCGAGGGAACGGATGGATGTACTGGCCGCCTACCGGGAGGTAGGCAGCTACCGGGGTGCCGCGGAGATCTGCGGCACGACGCATAAGACGGTCAAGCGGATCGTGGACCGGCACAACGCTGGCGATGGGGCGCCGCAGCGCAGAGACCGGAATCACAACTACGACGGCGTGCGCGCGCTGGTGACCGAGCGGGTCCGCGCGTCGGCCGGGCGGATCTCGGCCAAGCGGCTGCTGCCGGCTGCCCGGGCAGCCGGTTACGAGGGGTCGCCGCGGAACTTCCGCCGCCTGGTCGCGGATGCGAAAGCGCAGTGGCGGCGGGGTCATCACCGTGGCCGCCGCCCAGCGGTCTGGACGCCGGGTGACACGCTGGCCATCGACTGGGGCTCCGAAGGCTCCCTCCACGTGTTCTGCGCGGTGCTGGCCTGGTCGCGGTTCCGGTTCGTGCGGTTCGCTGCCAACGAGAAGTCCGCCACCACGCTGCGGATGCTCGCCGAGTGCTTCGAGGTGCTGGGCGGGGTGCCCAAGACGGTGCTGGCCGACCGGATGGGCTGCCTGAAGGCCTGTGTCGTCGCGAACGTGGTGGTGCCGGCTCCGGACTACGTGCGGTTCGCCACGCATTACGGGTTCCGGCCTGACTTCTGCGAGGCGGCTGACCCGGAGTCCAAGGGCATCGTGGAGAACCTGGTCGGGTATGCCAAGCGGGACCTGATCGTGCCGGCCGCACCCGCGGTCAGCGACCTGACCGCCGCGAACGCGGCAGCGGCGAGATGGTGCGCCGAAGTCAACGCCGCAGTGCACTCGGAGATCTGCGCGGTGCCGGCGCAGCGGATCGATCAGGAACGGGACCTGCTGGGTGAACTGCCGTCGCTGCGGCCCGAGCTCGGCGCCCGCCCGGCCAGCCGCAAGGTCGACAGGCTGTCGTGCGTGCGCTTCGGATCGGCCCGCTACTCGGTGCCCAGCCGGCTCATCGGCAGCACCGTGCTGCTTCGCGTGTCTGACGGGCAGATACAGGTGCTCGAGCCGTTCACCGGCGCGATTGCCGCCGAGCATCAGCTGACCGCGCCGGGCGAGGCCAGCATCGCCGACGAGCACTATGGCTCGTCCCGGCCGGACAAGCCACGCCGCGCGGCCCGGCCCAGAACCGATGCAGAGAAGCAGTTCCTCGCCCTCGGCGCGGCCGCGGCCGCGTTCCTGGCCGGTGCTGCCGCAGCCGGCGTCGCCAACCTGCCCAGGGAGATCGGGGAGATCCTGACCCTGCAGGCCGCCTATGGCCAGGCCGCCCTCATCGCGGCGCTGGAACGGGCGGTCGAGTTCGGCCGGTGGCGGGCCGGTGACGTCCGCTCGATCCTGGCCGCGGCCGGGGCCGTGCCGCAGCCTCGCCCGGCCGGGCAGGCGCTCGTGCTGACCCTGCCGTCGGTGCCGGTCCGGCCGCTGAGCGACTACAAGTTCGGCGGTGAACCGGCATGAGCACCGTCCCGCCGCCACTCGCGCCTGATCTCACCGCCGGGCTGCGACGGCTCAAACTGGCGGCGATGCGCCGCCTGGCACCGGAGCTGCTGATCACCGCCAGGACGCAGCGGTGGAACCCCGAGGAGTTCCTGCGCACCCTGATCGAGGCCGAGATCAGCTCACGGGATGAGTCCAACGCCCGCACAAGGATGCGCCAGGCATCGTTCCCGGTCACCAAGCGGCTAGAGGAGTTCGACGTCGCCGCGTCCTCGATCCCGACGGCGACCTTCGACTACCTCGCCAGCCTGGAATGGATCAGAGCAGCGGAGAACACCTGCCTGATCGGCCCGGCCGGCACCGGCAAGTCCCACGTCCTGGTGGCGCTCGGCGTCGCCGCCGTCGACGCCGGGCACAAAGTCCGCTACTTCACCGCCGCCGAGCTGGTCGAGACCCTCTACCGGGCCCTGGCCGACAACAGCGTCGGCAAAGTCATCGAGAACCTGCTCCGCCACGACCTCATCATCTGCGACGAACTCGGCTTCGCGCCGCTCGATGACACCGGCGCCCAGCTGCTGTTCCGGTTCGTCGCCGCCGCCTACGAACGCCGCTCGCTTGGCATCGGATCCCACTGGCCCTTCGAGTCCTGGGGCCGGTTCCTGCCCGAGCACACCACCGCCGTCAGCATGCTCGACCGGCTCCTGCACCACTGCCACGTCGTGGTCACCGACGGCGACTCCTACCGGATGAAACAAGCCCGGGCCAGAGGAGGCCGACCACAAAAATCCAGCTAATCAACCCCGAAGAGCGGGGACCTTTGACTGGCCACCAGCGGTGACCTCAACCTGGCCGTTGACAGCTTGCCGAGAAGACAGTGAGTTCAGCTGGATAACCCACGGCACCGCAGCCGTTCAGCCTGCGTTCCCGAACCGCCCTTGCGGATCGGCCGGATGTGCCTTCGCCATCGAGGATCAGAAGCTCAGCATGAGGACTTTCGCAGCCTACGGGCCCAGCAAGGCGAGGTTGGCGGGCAAGTGGGTCCCGATCCGCGGCGGCCGCGCGGCGTGTGTGTCCCGCACTCGGCGGCGCTACTTGTCGTACTCGTAGAAACCTCGTCCGGACTTCTGGCCGAGCCGGCCGGCGGCGATCATCCGCCTGAGCAATGGCGGCGGCGCGTACTCCTCGCGCTTGAACTCCTCGTACATCGAGTTGCCGACGGAGTAGACGATGTCGAGGCCGACCATATCGGCCATGGTCAGCGGGCCCATCGGGTGACCGGCGCCGAGGCGCATGCCTTCATCGATGTCCTCCCGGCTGGCGAAGCCTTCTTCGAACATCCGGATGGCGGTCATTACGTACCCGACGAGCAGGAAATTGACGATAAAACCCGACCGGTCCTTGGCCCGGATGGGATGCTTGCCGAGCTTTTTGGCGAATGCGAACGCGATGTCTGCCGCCTCCGGGCCGGTGTCCAGCGCGACCACGATTTCGACCAGCTTCATCACCGGAACTGGCGAGAAGAAATGAACTCCGACTACCCGCCCCGGATACTGCACTTTGCCCGCCACCTCGGCGATCGGGATGGACGAGGTGTTCGTGGCGATCACAGTGCCCGGGCTGACCAGCTCATCGAGTTCCTTGATCAGCGACACCTTGAGACCAATGATCTCCGGGACCGCCTCGATCACGATGTCCGCGCTCGCGACGTCTTCCAAATCCGGGGTGAAGCTGATACGAGCGAACACCTCGTCGCGCTTAGCCTGGTCCATCTTGCCGCGTTTAACCGCGCCGGCCAGCGACGTCGCCACCCGCCCCCGGGCAGCATCGAGGAACTGCGGCAGATCGCGGACCACCACGGGCATGCCCGCGACCGCGGATACCTCGGCGATGCCCGCTCCCATGAGCCCGCCACCCACGACGCCGACTGAGTTGATTTCTTGCGGCATGGCTGCATACCTCCGCCAGATAGACCAGATCTGCACCAAAAGGTCGCCTGAAGGGCCGGGGACTGGTCACGCCAATGCGCGGACCTGCTTCATCACGGCTTCGGGGTCGGCCTCGGCGGGGACGGGGGCGAGCACGAGGCCAGCTTCCGCAAGCGGGCTTTCGCCAGCCCAGAAGCCCGGGCCTACCACGACACCCCAGCGGCCGGATGGCTCGCTCGGCCCGGCCGTGCCGAGCCAGAGGGCGACACCGGGAACAGGACCGTGCGGCCAGGCCGTGGCGGCATCGGTCCAGATAATCACGGGCCACTCGTAATGGTCGGCGACGTTCAGCACGGAACGGTACGCCTCGGGGTGGACCAGGTCGGCGGCGGGCGCTCCGCCCTCGTCTAGGAGCAGCCCGTCCACCCCTAGGCCAGCGAAGATCCTCAGGACATCAGCGACGTACATCGCGGCGGTCTCGGTGCGGTCTGCCCTGGCCGGCCCGGAATCCGGCAGCGCCTGCTCGGCGGCTGCGTCGATCCACCGGCCAGGCGTGGGCACGGTCAGGATCAGCGGAAATGCGGCATTAGTGGCGGACAGAGCCAGGACCGCCTCGGCCGCGGCGGCGCGGGCCTGCTCGTCGGCAAGCAGCGTCCGCAGGGCGTAGCCGGGCCGGGTGCGTGCGGCCATCGCGACCCGCAGGCTGCTGTCGGCGGCGGCCCGCTGCGCGAACAGATCGGCCACATCGACCAGCACAGCATCGGAGCGGAACATGCCCTGGAGCTTGCCGAAGAAGGCGGTGAGATCGGCTGGGGAATCCCACGGCACCGCCCCGCCGGCCAGCAGCTTGGCCCGGCCGTAGTCCGCGGCATCGAACCAGATCGGGCGCTGCCGGCCGGACGGCGGCGCGTCCAGGCTGGCCAGCAGGCTACTCATCGGCCTTCATCTCCCTCATCCGTGCCTCTAGCTCGGTAATCCGCGCCTGCTGGACCGAAAGGGTCAGGAGGTTCGGGTCGGGCAGCAGGATCTGCGGGAGCTGGCTCATCGGCGCGGCCACTCGCATCGGCCCATGCGTGGTCCAGGCGGTGGCGTGGATGACGCTATTGTCGTCACCCCACGACCCGTAGTAGGGCAGGTGAGCCGGCGGCTCCGGGCTCACCCAGTTCTCGACGAACTCCCGGTACGGCCTGCCGCGCCGGAGGCGGGCCTGGCGCTCGCCGACCCGCGCGGCCTCCGTTGCCGCGGAGTCCACCGCGAGCGTGGCGGGATCGTAGACGACGAAGTAGATCTCGCGGGCCGTCTCGTCCGACAGATAGCCGGCCTCGACGTCGGCCATGACCGCCTCGGGGTCACGCTCGAGCACATCGCCGTACCCGCCGCCGGAGCCCTGGCAGATCATGTACACCTCGCCCTCGTCGGCGAGCTCGAAGGCCATGCCCATGTGATGTGTGGAGTACCGGGCCCCCGGGAAGGGCTGGGCGTTCATCAGCGTCTCGAAGTCGAAGGACCAATCTTGCGGGGCTCCCTGCATCTGCTCGAAGACATTGACGCCCTTGATCTTCGCCAGCGGGTAGGTGGGGCAGCCGTACCCGCCGAACAGGCCAGGGATGGCCGGGAACTTCGAGCCGCTCGATACTGTGGCGAATCCCCACAGAGGGGTGCCGCGGGCGGCCACGGCGATCTCGTAGCCCATGCCGCCGCGGTGCTTGCCGAAACCCTGCGCGTCGCGCTTGATCTTCTTGGAGATGAGCTGGAGGAACGGCACATCGTCCTCGATGATCTCCTGCTCGCCGATGTCGGCCATCGCGGCAAAGAACGGCGCCATCGAGTGCTCGCCGTCCCGGTGCGCACGCGCGCCGCCGCCCATGCCGTTCAAGTCGGCACAGACGTTGCCGACGAACTCGCCGTGCTGGGTGACGCCGCCGAACAGGAACGTGTTGATCTGGTTGAACCAGGACGCGATCACCGACCCGTACTTCTCCGGGCACGAGTACTGCATCTTGGCGAACAGGCCCTGCGTGACGCCAAAGGTCTTGAAGATGCCCTGCAGGCTCTGCCCGAGCGGGGCGTCGATACTGGGGTTGACGCAGCTGCCCTCGTCGGTCAGGACCTCGATCGGGTTCATCACGCTGATCCCGCGAGGCAGGTCGGGCCAGAAGAACCCGAGAAACGCCTGGTTCATCCCGCACTTCGACGAGCCGAGCGTGGAGTTGAAGGCGCGGTTCATGATCTGCGGCGCAGCGCCGCGCCAGTCGATGGTCAGCTCATCCCCTTTCACCGTGATCGCGCACGGGTACTTCAGCAAGACGTTCTCCCGCAGTGTGGAATCGGAGAAGAGGTTGACCCGGTAGGTGCCATCGGGCAGCTCGGCAATCCGCCGCCGGGCCTCAGCCTCGATGTCCTCCAGCGACTTGCGCAGCGCGACGATGAACGCGTCCCGGCCCACCTCGTCTACGAGCGCGAGCACCCGCTCCTTGATCCGCAGCGCGGAGTACAGCTTGACCTTCAGGTCCTGGTACTGCAGCTTCGGCTCACGCACCGAGTTCTGCAGGAAGGTCAGCAGGTCGCGTCGGATCACGCCGCGTTCTACGATCTTGAACGGGCTCATCCGGATGCCGTCGTCGTAGGCGGATTCGGAGCTCGACGGCATGCCGCCGGGTTCCTTGGCACCGTTCTCGCCCTCATGGATGATCGTCGCCACCCAGGCGATCAGCTCGCCGTCGTAGAACACGGGCAGGATCATGCTCTGGTCGGTGTTGTGGATGTTGCCGTAGCGGGCGTCGTTATGGATGAATGCGTCGCCGTCGTGAACGCCGACGCTCGGGTCGTTGATCCAGTGCTTGTTGATGAAGCGCACCGGGTAGTGGAGCACCGAGGCGAACGCCAGCACCCCCCCGGTGCTGATGTGTATCAGGTCGCCGGACGCTGAATAGACCGCGCTGGTCAGGTCGCCCCACTTCGCGCCGGGGGCGGCGCCGGTCTGCTCCATCATCTCGAATGCCTCGTCCAGGCCCGCCACGATCCGCTTACGGACCCGGTCCAGGTCGTTCGCGTCGATCGGGCCGGACAGTAGCCGCTC
>Ga0335078_10008448_pt1 | contig 15311 bp, 15 predicted proteins | sample Lox_Sample_32_FD_206711 | JGI IMG/M metagenome (GOLD analysis project Ga0335078, IMG submission 206711) | Soil microbial communities from Loxahatchee National Wildlife Refuge, Florida, United States - Lox_Sample_3.2 | ecosystem: Environmental > Terrestrial > Soil > Wetlands | place: USA... | reverse complement strand
TGGCCACGACCATCGGCGGTGCCGCTGGACGGGTGTCGCGGCTGTCGGGGCGCGGCGACGGCTCGGTGATCGGTGGCGTCGTGGGCCTGCGGATGGCACCCGACCTGCTCCGGCTGCTGGCCGCGGGGCGCCAGATCGTGCTGGTGACCGGGACGAACGGCAAGACCACCACGACGAGGCTGATCACGGCGGCACTCAGTGCGCTGGGACAGGAGGTCGCGTCCAACGCGTTCGGCGCGAACATGGACGCCGGGATCGCTTCGGCTCTCGGGCAGTCCCCGAACGCCCCGTTCGGCGTCCTCGAGGTGGATGAGCGGTACCTGCCCGCCATGATCGACACCACCAGGCCCAAGGTAGTCACGCTGCTCAACCTGAGCCGGGACCAGATGGACCGGGCGGCCGAGATCTGGCTGGTGGCCAGGCGGTGGCGGAGGGCGCTGGCCGACGCCCCGGACTGCCAGGTCGTCGCCAACGCCGACGACCCCCTTGTCGCCTGGGCGGCTGCCGCGGCCAAGCGGGTCACCTGGGTCGCCGCCGGGCAGCGCTGGCACGAAGACTCCTGGTGCTGTCCCGACTGCGGGTCGCACCTGCGCCGGGACAACCTCGGCTGGCGGTGCGCGGAATGCGGCTTCACCCGGCCCGTGACCACGTGGGTGCTTGACGGCCAGGCCGCGGTTGACGCGGGCGGCAGGGTCCGCGAGTTGTCGCTCGCCCTGCCTGGCCGGGCCAACCGCTCCAACGCCATGGTCGCGCTGGCGGTAGCCGACCTCTTCGGCGTCGGCATGGACCAGGCGCTGCCCCTGCTGCGGCGGGTCACCTCGGTGGCCGGCCGGTATACCCAGATGGACGTAACGGGGCGGCGGCTGCGGCTGCTGCTGGCCAAGAACCCAGCCGGCTGGCTGGAGGCGTTCGACGTGCTCGCCCCGGCGCCGGCACCGGTGCTGCTCGCGGTCAACGCGAACGGGCCGGACGGGAGGGACACATCGTGGCTGTGGGACGTCGACTACCGGGTGCTGCGCGACCGCCCGGTGCTGGTGGCCGGCGAGCGCAGGCTCGACCTCGCGGTCAGGCTGGAGGCGGACCAGGTGAATTTCGGGCTGGCTGATGGCGTGCAGGACGCCGTGGCCCGCGTTCCTCCCGGCGCACTGGACGTGATAGCAAACTACACGGCGTTCCAGCAGATCCGCACGGCCCTGGGCCGGGCGCAGTAAGGCCAGCACGATGAGGAGGGCGGGCAGATGACGAGTCCTCGGCACCGTGCCCCCGAGGGGATGCGCCGCGAGCACGCCGGGCCCGCGCGGCCGGGCAGGCGCCGTCGCGGGCCCAGCAGCCTGCGGCTGATCTGGGTCTACCCGGACCTGCTGAGCACTTACGGGGATCGCGGCAACCTGCTCGTGCTGCAGCGCAGGGCCAGGCTGCGCGGCATCGAGACGGAGGCCGTCAGCGTGAATGCGGATCAGCCGGTCCCTCGCAGCGGCGACATCTACCTGATGGGCGGGGGGGAGGACCTGCCGCAGATCCTCGCCGCCCGGCGGCTGCGCGCTGACGGCGGACTCGCCGCCGCGGCCGATGCCGGAGCGGTGCTGCTTGCCGTGTGCGCCGGCTACCAGGTGATCGGCGCCGAGTTCGGCGGCACCGAGGGCGAGCCGGTCCGCGGGCTCGAAATCCTGGATGCCCGCAGCGGGCGCGGCGAGCGCCGCGGGGTCGGCGAGATTGTCGCCGATGTCGACCCCCAGTTCGGCGTGCCCCGGCTCACCGGCTTCGAGAACCACCAGGGAGTGACCAGGCTGGGGCCCAGCGCCCGCCCGCTGGCGAGGGTCACCCTCGGGGTGGGCAACGGTGACGGGACCGAGGGCGCCTACGCCGGCCGGGTGCTCGGGACCTACCTGCACGGCCCGGTGCTTGTCCGCAATCCCGGCCTGGCCGACCTGCTGCTCGGCTGGGCGGCCGGCCCGCTGGCCCCGCTGGCCGGGGCTGACGAGCAGTGGGTGCGCCTGTTGCGGGAAGAACGCCTCGCGGCGGTGGGATGATGCCCGCCTGGCGGGCAGGGGCAAGCCGGGGGCGGTCAGTACACCAGCGCCTGCGTGCCGTCGGCCATGATCTCGGCGAGGAACGTAGAAGCCCCGGCGATCCGGACCCCCTCGATCGTCTCGTCCGGGGTGATGTCCCTGCGGGACGCGCACTGGCTGCACACGGTCACGGTCCCTTCGGCCAGGATCCTCGACAGCATCTGCGCGAGCGGCGCCGCGTGCGGGAGCGTGACCTCGTCGGCGCGGAATGGCAGGGCGAACCAGGCAGCCTCCCCGGTCAGCCAGAGTGACACCTGCAGCCCGCTGGCAACCGCTGTCGCGGCAACGGTGAATGCCTGGTTGCAGCGTTCCTGGTCGTCCTTGCCCGCCGTGACCTTGACGACAAGTGAGCGGGAAACCATGCCCGCAGCCTACACATCGGCCACATTGGCACATTGGCGGGCCGCGCCGGGGTCGGTCGGAACTGGTCGGCCGGGTCCGGCCTGCGTGATCAGTGTGGCCGCCACCAGATGCCGCGGCACGCGCCGGGCGCCGCGGCACGCGCCGGGCGCCGCGGGCCGGGTGCCATGTGCGATTGGCGGCGACACGCCCCGCCGATGGGCGGGCGGAGCGCGGCCGGGAACTACACTCCGGGTATGGAGGGCGAGTTCAGCTGGCTCGTGCTAGTTGCAGCTTTCGTGCTGGTAGCTGGACTATCCGGGATCCTGATCGTGAGGCTTTGCCGCGTCGGCTCGCCGGGCGGGCCGAGGCCGCCCGGACGGGAGCCGGGCGGGTCCGGGGATTGGCCGGCGGCATGACCGGTCAGCCGAGCCCGGGCGCACCAGGCTCCGGCGATGCCGCCATGCATCCGGCGCTCGCGGCGCTCAGCTTCCTCGTCGGGCTGTGGGAGGGCGCCGGTGTAGTCGGCTACCCGACCATCGAGAGCGCCAGGTTCGGCCAGGAGCTCACGTTCAGCCAGAACGGCAAGCCTTACCTGATCTACACCAGCCGCACCTGGCTGCTTGACGAGGAAGGGCAGACCGGGCAGCCGCTCGCCATGGAGGCCGGATTCTGGCGTCCCCAGCCGGACGGCCAGCTGGAGGTGGTGCTCGCGCACCCGACCGGGATCAGCGAGATCTACCTGGGCGAGGTGACCGGGACGAAGATTGAGCTGGCGACGGACGCCGTGATGCGCACGTCGACGGCCAAAGAGGTCACGGCGGGCCGCAGGCTTTATGGCATGATCGGAGCCGACCTGGCTTATGCCTACGACATGGCAGCCATGGGCCAGGCACTGCAGCCGCACGCCTCGGCCCAGCTCAAGCGAGCCGGCTAGGCGGGCGGCCGTCCCGGGATCATGGTTGCCGGCGGCAACCCGGGAACGACCGGCCGCGATCCTGGCCTGCGGGAGGGCGGGCGGGCCGGCTGGCAGCCGAAGGCGACGCTGACGGATGACGGCCAGGAAGGGCAAGAAAAAAAGAGCCCCCGGGCGCCTCCCGCGGCGACCACCCGACCGGCCCGGCAAGCAGGTCCCGCCATAGGCGCGACATGCCCCAGCTTTCGCTGCGTTCCGCGAGACCGGTGATGTGATCGCGACGGGGGCCGGCTGGACAAGGCCGGCCAGCCCGGGGGTCCGGTGTCTGCCGTGTATTCGCCGGCCGCCTTACGACGCCCAGTGTTGGCTACACGGGACGGCGGCTAGCGGACAGCCACCTCGCGAGTCCGACATCTATGCATACTGTTGGACCACCTCCTTTCCCGCGTTAGCCAGAACGCTATGTCAGACCGCGCCGCGCAGGCAAGCGCGTTTCGCCTCGTGCCAGAGCTGCCGGGGCTTACTAGACTCGGCTCATGTCGCAGACGTGGGACGCCGCGCTGCGGGCCAGCGGGTATCGCGTCACCCCGCAGCGTCAGCTTGTCCTCGAGGCCGTCACCAGGCTGAATCATGCTTCTCCCGAGGAGATCTTCGCCGAGGTGCACAAGAAGGCGCGCGGGGTGAATGTCTCGACGATCTACCGCACCCTCGAGCTGCTTGAGCAGCTCGGCCTGGTGACCCATACTCATCTGGGCCATGGTGCGCCCCGCTATCACCTCGCGGCCGACGCGCAGCATGTGCACCTGGTCTGCCGGGGCTGCGGCCGGGTGACGGAGGTTTCTCCGCAAGCCGCGCTTCCCTTGGTCACCTTGCTGGATGAGGAGCTTGGGTTCGAGACCGACGTGGGGCATCTGACGGTGTTCGGCACCTGCCGTGACTGCCGGCCGCCCGCGGAGGCCGCGGGCCCGGTGCCGTGAGCGCATAACCTGGGCGGTATGCAGACTCCGAGCAGGGCTCAGGCATCCCCGCTGCTGGCTTTCCCGGGCGCGGTCCCCGCCGACGCCGAGGGGCCCGACGCCGGGGTGGCCGCGCATTACGGGGACCCGTTCGCCGAGCAGCGAAGCGCCGTCCGCGGCCTCGGCCTGTTCGACCGGTCGCACCGGGGAGTGATCCGGGTGGCTGGCCAGGACCGGCTGTCCTGGCTGCACAGCCTCAGCACCGCCGACCTTGAGAAGCTTCCCGCCGGCGAGACCGCGGAGGCGCTCATCCTCAGCCCGAACGGGCACGTCGAGCATCACCTGACCGTGGCCGACGACGGGACCAGCCTGTGGGCACACGTCGAGCCCCGGGAAGCCGGGCCGCTGCTCGAATTCCTGGAGTCGATGCGGTTCATGCTGCGCGTCGAGCCCGCCGACGTCACCGAAGACTTCGCCGTGCTCACGCTCATGGGACCGGATGCGCAGGCGAGCCTGGCTGGCGTGGCCGCGGTTACCACGATGCACGCGTTCGGGACAGACCTGATCGTGGGCAGGGGCCAGCTGAGCGACGTTGCCGCTCAGCTGCGGGCGCGCGGAGCCGTAATGGCGGGGATGTGGGCGCATGAGGCGCTGCGGATCGCCGCCAGGCGGCCACGGTTCGGTCTGGATACCGATCACCGCACGATCCCGCACGAAGTGGGCTGGATCGGGACCGCGGTGCACCTCAGCAAGGGCTGCTACCGCGGCCAGGAAACGGTCGCCCGGGTGCACAACCTGGGCCATCCGCCCCGCCGCCTGGTCTTCCTGCACCTGGACGGGAGTGAGGAGCGGCTGCCTGCCTGCGGCGATCCGGTGACGCTCGGAGGCGAAGGCGGCGCCGGGACGGTCGGCTTCGTGGGATCCGCCGCGCGGCATCACGAGCTCGGCCCGATCGCTCTCGCACTGGTCAAGCGGACGGTCCCGGTCGACGCGGCGCTCCTTGCGGCGGGCATCCCAGCGTCCCAGGAGGTCATCGTGCCGCCTGACGCCGGGGCCAACGTCACCATCAGCCTGCGGCGGCCCAAGACAGACCTGGACCGGCCGCGCTAGTAATGTGGCTGGCCGGAACATCGCCGTTCCGCCGTGCCCGGGAGGTCATCAGCCCATGCTGCGCCGCGTCCTGCTGGCCGCCTCCGCCAGCGACCGGGTGCGCCGGGTCATCAGCAGCGCGCCAGTGACGCGGAACGTCGTCGCCAGGTTCGTGGCCGGCGATACCAGTGATGACGCGCTGGCCGTGACCCGCCGGCTGCTCGATGACGGCCTGCTCGTCACCCTCGACTACCTCGGCGAGGACGCGGTCGACCCGCAGCGGGCCGCCGCCGTGACCGATGAATACGTGCGCCTGCTCGGCGCGCTGGCGGCGGCCGGCTTGTCTGGCGGCGGCCGGGCCGAGGCGTCGGTCAAGCCCACCGCGGTCGGTCTCGACCTCGCCGAGCACGGCGAGAAGCGGGCCCGCGAGAACATCGCCAGGATCTGCGCCGCTGCCCGCGAGGCCGGCACCACGGTCACGCTTGACATGGAGGAAAACAGCAGAGTTGAGCCGACGCTGCGGATTCTTGGCCAGCTCCGGCCGGAGTTCCCCGATCTCGGCTGCGTCGTCCAGTCCTACTTGCGGCGCGGCCCGCAGGACTGCCGGGCGCTGGCGGTGGCCGGATCGCGGGTCAGGCTGTGCAAGGGGGCCTACAACGCCGCGCCGGGCGTCGCGTTCACGTCACGGGCCGAGGTGGACCGCTCTTATGCCCGGTGCCTGCGGGTACTGCTGGCCGGGCCCGGTTATCCGATGCTCGCCACCCACGACCCGCGGCTGATCAGGATCGCCGCCGCGTCCGGCCGCCCTGCTGGCAGCTTCGAGTACCAGATGCTCTACGGAATCCGCCCGCAGGAGCAGCTACGCCTGGCCGGCGGCGGGGCCCGCGTCCGGGTCTACGTCCCCTACGGCAGCGACTGGTACGGCTACCTGGTACGGCGGCTCGCGGAACGGCCGGCGAACCTGCTCTTCTTCCTCCGTTCCCTCGCCTCGCGCGGCTGAGGGCAGCCGTCCCGGTAGGCTCCTGGAATGATCGCTGTGCTCGGTGCCGGGAAGATGGGCGAGGCGCTGATGTCCGGGCTGCTGCGGTCTGGGGTGGTGGCACCATGCGGGGTGCTGGCCGCGGTGCGCCGCGACGACCGCGCCAGGCAGCTGCGCGACGGGTACGGCATCGAGGTTTCCGGCGCCGCGGAGGCCGCCCGCCGCGCGGAGACCTTGGTGATCACAGTCAAGCCGCAGGACATGGTGGCGCTGCTCGGCGAGATCGCTCCAGGCGTGACGGCCGACAAGCTGGTGATCTCCGCCGCGGCGGGAATCACCACGTCGTTCATCGAGTGCAGGCTCGCGCCGGACGTGCCCGTGGTCCGGGTCATGTCGAACACGCCGGTACTGGTCGATGAGGCGATGAGCGTGATCTCGCCCGGCTCGCATGCCGGTGAGCCGCACCTGAGGCGCGCCGAGGAGCTGCTGCGCCCAGTGGGCAAGGTGCTGCGCATCCCCGAGTCACAGCAGGATGCGGCGACCGCGCTGTCCGGCAGCGGTCCGGCCTACGTGTACTTCCTCGTCGAGGCGATGGTCGACGCCGGGATCCTGCTCGGCATGCCCCGCAGTAACGCGCTGGAGATGGTCAAGCAGGCTGTGTACGGCGCCGCGACGATGCTCCGCGAATCGGGCGAGCACCCGGTAATCTTGCGCGAGGCGGTGACCTCACCCGGGGGAACGACGATCAACGCCATCCGTGAGCTGGAGAGGCACGGGGTGCGGGCGGCGTTCCTGGCCGCGATTGAGGCCGCACGGGACCGGGGCCGCGAACTCGGCGGAGGCTGAGGCTTGTTCGCGAATTGGCATCGCTGCCATAGTGGAATTGATGCCCCGCTCCTTTAGCCCCGCGCCGGGGTTGCCCTTTTCCGCACAGGACTTACGCTGGAGACGGGCGTGACTGGTGCGCTGAATCCGGCCAGGCGCATCCAGCAAGCCGGAAGGGCTATCAATGGCAGCAGACGCAAGCTCGCTCAGCGACGTCAGGTTCCTGACTGTGGCCGAAGTGGCCACGATCATGCGCGTGTCCAAGATGACCGTCTACCGCCTTGTTCACTCTGGTGAGCTTGAGGCGATTCGGGTGGGCCGCTCATTCCGGGTCCCGGAGCAGGCAGTAAACCAGTACCTACGGGACGCCTTCGTCGCGGCAAGCTGACTTTCGGGCTGTCAAGGGCCGGTCGCGTGCTGGGGCCGGCCGCTGCCGGGGTAACCTGTGGCGTTGGCGTGTACCCGGTCGCTCGCGGCGGGTGTGCGCGTGTGCATGCCCGTAATCAGGACGCAGAGCGAGGGTGGACTCGTGGGCTCAGTCATCAAGAAGCGCCGCAAGCGCATGGCAAAGAAGAAGCACCGCAAACTGCTGCGCAAGACGCGCGTCCAGCGCAGGAACAAGAAGTAGGGATACGCCTGGGAGGCGACGTGGGCCAGTCTGGATCCGGACTCGCGGACGGCTGGCAGAAGTGGATCACCGCTGCCGAGGCCGGCGTGCTGCGCCTGCTAGCCGGCGATCACGAGGCTGATGAGTCGGGTTTCGACCCGGAATTCAACGCCAACGTGTTCATGCCATTGTTCCGGCCGCTCTACCGCTCGTGGTTCCGTGTCCGGATGCGCGGCATCGAGCACCTGCCCGCCTGCGGTCCGGCCCTCGTCGTGGCGAACCACTCGGGCGTGCTGCCCTTCGACGCGCTCATGCTGCAGGCGGGCATCTTCGATGAGCACCCGCAGCACCGCAACCTGCGCGTGCTCAGCGCGGATCTCGTCTACGAGGTGCCCGTCCTGTCCGAACTGGCCCGCCGGAGCGGGCACATCCGGGCCGGCCGCGAGCAGGCCGAGGAGGTGCTTGCCGCGGGTCATCTCGTCGGCGTGTTCCCCGAGGGTTTCAAGGGGATCGGCAAGCCGTTCCGAGAGCGGTACCGGCTGCAGCGCTTCGGGCGGGGGGGATTCGCCTCGACCGCCCGGCAGGCGGGCGTGCCCATTGTCCCGTGCGCGATCGTCGGCGCCGAGGAGATCTATCCGATGATCGGAAACTCCAGGCCGGTAGCCAGGCTGCTCCGGCTGCCGTACTTCCCCGTCACGCCTCTCTTCCCCTGGCTCGGCCTGATCGGCGCCGTCCCGCTGCCGTCTAACTGGGTCATCGAATTCTGCCCGCCCGTGCCGACCGACGGTGCCAGCACCAGCGGAATGGACGCCGATCAGGCGGTCTGTTTCCTCGCTGACCGCGTGCGGGACATCATCCAGCTCAAGCTGGACCAGCTCATCGCTGAACGGGGGCCGGCCTTCAGCTAGCCGCCGCGGCGGCCGCGGGCCGGCTCAGCCGGCTGCCCGCCGCCGGTGGACGGCGGCCCCGGCAGCCATCCCGCCGGCCACGGCCCCTGCGCCCGCGGCGATCGGCAGGGCGATCATGGTGACCCGGCGGCCCGAGCGGAAGTCGTGTACGGGCCAGCCGCGGACGCGCGCCTCCGCGCGCAGGGCCTTGTCCGGATTGACCGCGCTGGGGTGACCGACGAGCGTAAGCATGGGCATGTCGTTCACCGAGTCGCTGTAGGCAGCGCAGCGGGAGAGGTCGAGGCCCTCGCGAAGGGCCAGCGCCTGAATCGCCGCAGCCTTGGCGTCGCCGTGCAGCAGCCCGCCGACGAGGCGCCCGGTGTATACGCCGTCCCGGGTCTCGGCGACCGTGCCGAGCGCGCCGGTCAGCCCGAGCCTGCGCGACAGGATGCTGGCCAGTTCTACCGGCGTGGCCGTGACCAGCCATACCCGCTGGCCGACTCGCAGATGACGCTCGGTCAGCTCCCTGGTGCCGGCCCAGATCCGGTCAGCCATGGAGTCGTCGTAGATTTCCTCGCCGAGCCTGATGATGTCCGCCACGTTGTGTCCGGCGACGAAGGCCAGTGCGGCCTGCTGGGCGGCGTCAATGTGGTCGGAGTTCTCGGCGCCGCGCAGTCGGAAGTAGATCTGCCCCCAGGTCATCCGGGCAAGATCGCGCGGGCCGAACATCTTCCGGGCGGCGAGGCCGCGAGCGAAATGATAGATCGAGGCGCCCCGCATCAGCGTGTTATCGACGTCGAAGAACGCCCCGGCCTCCGGGTCGGGTAGGGGGGGAGGCTGCTGCACCTCCGCCGCCGCGGCCGATGCCTGACCGGCCAGGGCCGCCTGGTTGCCTGGTAGCCGTCTCGACAGCCGCCGCATGCTGCCGAGCCTACCGGGCCCGCCGGCCGCAGCCCGGGACCGCGTGCTGGCGTGCCGCCCCCAGGATGCCTGGTCAGCAGTGTGGTCGCATCATCGGCGCGCGTCGTGCACCATAGTCTCAGCAATGTCTGTTCACTTCCTGGCCGCTATCGCCGGCGCGCTGATCGCGGCCGGCGCCACGGGCGTGCTCATCGCGCGGTGCGTTCGGGCCCCCGGCGTCGCCCTCGGGGCCTGGACGGTGGCTGTGTTCGGGCTCACCGTCGCGCTAGGCGCGCAGGCTCTGGGCTTCGACATCGGCTTCGGGCCGATGGCCTTCCGGGCCATGGAAATCGGCGCTCAGGTCATCGCGCCGCTGGCCCTGGCGCTCGGGCTGGCCGAGGTGGCCGGAAAGACCATCACCGCCAGGTTCGCCGCGCGGCTCTTGCTCGGCGCCCTGGGGATCGTGGCCCTGGTGGTCTTCGCCACCGACCCGCTCAGCGCCGCGGCTTTCAGCAAGGCCTGGCCCTCGGCGACGGTCTACTACCAGATCGTTCCCAACAAGCTGCTGGAGTACTTGCTGGCTCCGGTGACCGCGGTCGTCGCGCTGATCTCGGTCGGGGTGACTGCCGCCCGCCCGGGCCGCGATCCGGCATGGCGCGATGCCGTCGCGCCGGTCGGGGCGGCCGCGGCGGCCGCGCTCATGCTCTCGGTCCCCGGCATCGCCGCGATACCGCAGTTCGGGCTGGGGCTGCCGGTTGGCTCCCTCTTCGCGCCGCTGTGCGTCCTGGCCGCGGCGGCTACCTGGTTCGCGGGACTCCAGGTCGACCGCCTCCGGCTCGACCTCATGCACCAGGGCGCCGCGGCCGCCCCGGATCAGTGGGGGAGGCAGCGCCCCTGGGCAGGCGAGCCCGCGGCGGCCGGGGATTTCGGCCCGGCCGCGGCTGACGACGAGTTCGGCATCTACCGCAACGGCTCGCACCGCGTGCGCGATGACCTGGGCTACCCCGAGAGCGACTACTCCGGCGACGGGGAGTACCCGGGCGAGCCGGGCTACCCGGATGAGCCGGGCTACCAGGATGAGCCGGGCTACCCGGATGAGCCGGGCTACTCAGACGAAGCGGGCTACCCGGGCTACCCGGGCGAGCCGGGCTACCCGGGCGAAGCGGGCTACCCGGGCTACCAGGCCGAGGCGGCGGGGTACCCCGCCGAGCCGTCTCACCTGGGTGAGGCCCGGCATCCGGGTCCTGGGTACCGGGACGAGGCCGGGTACCCCCCTGGGCCCGCAGACGGCCGCGGGCCCAGGCAGCACCTTTTCGGCCAGATCGCGATCTACACCCTGCTCGAAGAAAGGGTGGATGACTTCGACCGGCTGACCAGGCAGGTGGTCAAGCAGGTCCGGGCGCAGGAGCCTGACACGCTGGTCTACATCGTGCACGCCGTGCCGTCAGCCCCCATGCAGCGCATCCTCTATGAGGTCTACAGCGACCGGGATGCCTACGAGGCGCACAAGCGGCAGCCCTATGTCGTCAGCTTCGAAGCCGAACGCAGGCCTTACGTGCTGGCGACGAACATCATCGAGCTGGGCCTGCAGCAGGCCAAGGTCTCACCACTGCCCTCGGTCTCCGACCTGCTCAGCGACACGGGGCTTGACCTGCTGGGCGACACCGGTTTCGGCCAGCCTGGCTACGGCCTGCGGCGGCCGGTCGGCGGACCCGAGGGCGGATCCGGCGGCGGGCCTGTTGGCTAGCCCGGGAAGCAGCCGCGGGGCTCACGTGATCACCCTGCTGACCCGGCCGGGCTGCCACCTCTGCGACGAGGCGCGGGCGGTGATCGCGAGCGTGTCCGATGATCTGGGCGTTCCCTGGCGGGAGCGGGACATTACCGGCTCCGACAGTGACCTGCGTGCCTACGGTGACCTGATTCCGGTCACCTTGATCGACGGTATCCAGCACGATTTCTGGCGGGTCAGCGAGCGGCGGTTGCGGGCGGCGCTGACCGCCTCGTCCGGGTAAAGCGGCGGCAAAGCGCCGGTCAGGGCGCTGCGCCGGGGAACTTCCCGACTTTGTGCATACGTTCACAAGAGCGTAGCGTGGCGCTAGGCCGGCGCGCGGGCTCCGCGAGCGGGATGCCCGCGGCCTTGATTCCCCAGGAGTTCCGGCGCATGTCCCGCAGGTCCACCAGCGAAATCGGCAGTCACGGCATCCCGGAGGCTACGGTCAACCGGCTTCCGGTCTACCTGCGGGCACTCTATGCGCTGGCTGAGCGGGGCATTGCCACCGTGTCGAGCGAGGAACTCGCGGCCGCCGCCGGGGTGAATTCCGCGAAGCTGCGCAAGGACCTGTCGCACCTCGGCTCGTACGGAACCCGCGGCGTCGGTTACGACGTTGAGTACCTGGTGTACCAGGTTTCCCGGGAACTCGGGCTTACCCAGGATTGGCCCGTAATCATTGTCGGCGCGGGCAACCTGGGCCACGCGCTCGCGAACTACGGCGGCTTCGCCTCACGCGGATTCCGGGTCGCGGCAATATTCGACTCCGACCCCCTCACCGTGGGCACCGAAATCGCGTCCCAGGTGGTCCGGGACGCTGACGAGATCGAGTCCGTGATCGCCAGGCACGGCGTGTCGATCGGCGTGATCGCCACTCCGGCGGCAGCCGCCCAGGGGGTCTGCGAGCGCCTCGTCGCCGCGGGGATCACCAGCATCCTGAACTTCGCGCCGGTGGTTCTCAACGTGCCCCCGGGCGTAGATGTGCGTAAGGTGGACTTGTCGATAGAATTGCAGATTCTGGCCTTTCACGCCCAGCGGAGGGCGGTAGTCCGCGTCGCGCGCCATGCGGACCGCGAGTGGGGCAACCGTTCCTGCGACCGGCGAGCGAAGCGGCACGGCGGAGGGGAGCCCGCCGACGTGGAGGATATTCCCACGAAAGGTGAGACCGGGATGCCTACACATGCGGTGGCGACATGAGCGTGCTCGTGGTGGGCCTGAGTCACAAGAGCGCCCCGGTGGCGACCCTCGAACGGGCCGTGCTGACCGGTGACGGGCTCGCCAAGCTGCTGCGCGATGTGTTCCACGCCAGCGACGTCGCGGGATCCTTCGTCATCAGCACGTGCAACCGGGTAGAAGTCTACGCGGACGTGGACAAGTTCCACGGCGGCGTGTCAGCGATCTGCGAGCTGCTGGCGCGGCACGCCGGGATGCCGCCGGCCGAGCTCACCCCGCACCTGTACGTGCATTACGAGGACCGCGCGATCCAGCACCTGCTCTCGGTAGCCTGCGGGCTCGACTCGATGGTGGTCGGCGAGGGCCAGATACTCGGCCAGGTACGCCAGGCGCTCCGCGTGGCCCGCGAGCACGGCACGCTTGGCCGGGTCCTGTCCGACCTGGGCTCGCTGGCGCTGCGCGCGGGCAAGCGCGCACATACCGAGACCCGGATCGACCGCGCCGGGGCGAGCCTGGTGAGCGTGGGCCTCGCGGCGGCGGCGCAGCGCCTGCGTGACGGGCGAGCCGCCCCGGACGAGGAGGCGCTGGCGGGCCTGTCGGTGCTGGTGGTCGGCGCTGGCTCGATGAGTTCGCTGGCGGTCGCCACGGCGGCCCGGATGGGCGCGGCCAGGCTGGTAGTGGCTAACCGTTCCAGCAATAGGGCGCAGAGGCTGGCGGCCACCGTTTCCGCGACCGCGGCCGAGCTCACCCGGCTCCCTGCCGAGATCGCGGCGGCCGATCTGGTGGTCTCGTGCACCGGAGCACCCGGCCACGTGATCACCGCGGACGCGGTGGCCGCGGCGCTCCCGGCGCGGGCCCCGCGGCGCCGCGGGCTCGTCCTGCTCGACCTCGCCCTGCCCCGCGACGTCGATCCGGCCGCCACGGCGCTGCCCGGGGTGAGCCTGATCGGCCTGGAGGCGGTCGGCGAGGCCGGCGGTCACGCCCTGCCCGGAGCGGGCGCTCACGAGGAAGACGTGGCCGCGGTCCGCCGGATCGTGGCCGAGGAACTGGCCGCGCAGGTCCTGGCGGACCGCGCGGCCAGGGTGGCGCCGACCGTGGTCGCGCTGCGAGCCAAGGCCACGGAGGTGGTGGACGCGGAACTGGCGCGGCTGGCCGGCCGGGTGGCGGGGCTGGACGCCCGTGCCCGTCGCGAGATCGCCCAGTCCATGCGGCGGATCGCCGATAAGCTGCTGCACGCGCCCACCGTCCGGGTCAAGGAGCTGGCAGGCTCCCCGGACGGCGACTCCTACGAGGCGGTGCTGCGAGTGCTCTTCGATCTCGACCCCGAAGCCGTGCGGGCGGTGACCCGCGCGGACGCGGTCGCGCCCGGCTGGCCCGAGCAGGAGGTGCCCCAGTGACTTCGCCGTGGCGAAGCGCCCGGCGGCTGCGGCTCGGTACCCGCAAGAGCCCGATGGCGATGGCCCAGTCGCGCCAGGTTGCTCGCATGATCACTGAGCTGACCGGTTTCCGGGTGGAGTTGACGGGGATCACCACGTTCGGAGACGTGAGCCGTGCCCAGCTGGCCCAGATCGGCGGGACCGGCGTGTTCGTCAGCGGGCTGAGGGCCAGCCTGCTGGCCGGCGACATCGATATCGCCGTGCATTCGCTGAAGGACCTTCCCACCGCCAGGCCGGACGGCATCGAGCTGGCCGCGGTGCCGGGCAGGGACGATCCGCGGGACGCCCTCGCCGCCCGCGACGGCGCCAAGCTCGCCGACCTGCCGCAGGGCGCGAAGATCGGCACCGGCTCACCGCGCCGGGCGGCTCAGCTGCTGCGGCTGCGGCCCGACCTGCGTCCGGTGCCGGTCCGCGGCAACGCGGGCACCCGGCTGGCGAGGGTAGCGTCCGGTGAGGTCGATGCGGTGGTGCTCGCCTACGCGGGCCTGCTCAGGATCGACCGGCTGGACGCGGTAACCCAGGTTTTCGAGCCCGACGAGATGCTGCCAGCGCCGGGCCAGGGGGCCCTCGCGGTGGAATGCAGGGCCGGGCAGCCGGACCTGACCGCCCTGCTGGCGCGAGCGGATGACGCAGCGACTCGCGCGGCCATTACCGCAGAGCGGAGCCTGCTTGCCGCGCTTGAGGCAGGTTGCAGCGCCCCCGTCGGGGGGTATGCCGCTGGGGCGGACGGATTGCGGCTGCGCGCGATTGTTGTCGCGGCCAACGGGGAAATGGCCCTGCGGGCGAGCGCCGACGGGCCTGCGGCCGAGGCCGAGCGCCTTGGCCGCGGGGTTGCCGCCGAGTTGCTCCGCCGCGGTGCGGGAACTTATACGGCCGTGCCCGCCGGGATGGCGGGACACATCAGCAACGGGGACGATGACTAGTGAACCCACCCGTGACTCGAAGCGCTGCCAGCCGCGCGGCGGACAAGGCGAGCAAGGCCAGCAAGCCAGACAAGGCGCAGCGGCTGTCTTCCGGGAAGCAGGCCGCGAAGCCGGCCAGCGGCCGGGTCGCCTTTGTCGGCGCCGGCCCCGGGGACGAGGGCCTGCTGACCGTCCGGGCCCGCGAACTGCTGGCCAGCGCCGACCTGGTCGTGGCCGGCCCGGAGCTGACGCAGCGACTCGGGCGGCTGGTGCGCTCCGCCGCCGAGATCGCGGACGCCGACGCGCTGGCGCAGGACCCGCGGCTGCTCGTCAAGGCAGCCAAGGCCGGCCAGCAGGTGGTGCGGCTGCTTCGCGGGGACCCGTTCCTGTTCGGCCATGCCGCCGCCGAGGCAGCGGCGTGCGCGCGGGCCGGGGTGCCGTTCGAGGTGGTGCCCGGCGTCCCGG
>Ga0335078_10008446_pt1 | contig 15318 bp, 17 predicted proteins | sample Lox_Sample_32_FD_206711 | JGI IMG/M metagenome (GOLD analysis project Ga0335078, IMG submission 206711) | Soil microbial communities from Loxahatchee National Wildlife Refuge, Florida, United States - Lox_Sample_3.2 | ecosystem: Environmental > Terrestrial > Soil > Wetlands | place: USA... | reverse complement strand
GCTGCCGGTCGGCTCCGACCAGTATCTCGGCATCGCGTTCGACGACCGCGAGCTGTTCTTCCGCGTCGGCAAGGGGCTGGCGCACCAACCGGGCGAGACCGTGACGTTGGCGCTCGACTCCGCGCGGCTGCATTGGTTCGACCCCGAGACCGCCGAGACGCTCGCGTCATGAAGCCGGCGGCCTTCACCTACCACGCCGCGCGCTCGCTCGATGAAGCGCTCGCGCTGCTGGCGGCCCACGGCGAGGACGGCAAGCTCATCGCGGGTGGCCAAAGTCTGGTGCCGATGATGAACATGCGGCTCGCCCAGCCGCGCCACCTGGTCGATATCAACGCGGTCGCCGGGCTCGACCGGATCGCGCTCGAGGGCGACCGGCTCGTGCTGGGCGGACTGGTCCGCCACCAGGCGCTCGCCAGGGCGCCGCTGGTGCGCGCGCACTGTCCGATCCTGGCGGCGGCCGCGGCGTCAATCGGTCACCACGCGATTCGCGCGCGCGGCACGCTCGGCGGCAGCCTCGCGCATGCCGACCCGGCGGCCCAGCTGCCCTTGATCGCGTGCCTGCTCGATGCCGCGATCGAGCTGCGCTCCGCGCACGGCGCCCGCACGGTCGCGGCCGCGGATTTCTTCGCCGGCGTGTTCGCGACCGCGCTCGCACCCGATGAGCTCCTGACCGCGATCCGCGTGCCGTGCGCCGTGCCGGGTCAGGGCTGGGGCTTCCGGCTGATGAGCCGGCGGGTCGGCGACTTCGCGCTGGCGGCGGCCGCCGTGATCGTGACGCTCGACACCGCGGGCCGGGTCGAGACGCTGCAGGCGGCGCTCGGCGGCGTCGAGGCGACGCCCGTCACGCTGGGGCCGATGGCCTACACCCAGCAGGGCCAGACGCCCCACGCTGCGTGGTGCGCGGCCCTGGCGACGTCCTTCGCGGCGGCGTGCGACCCGATCGATGATCCGCGCGTGCCGGCCGCCTATCGCGGCGAGCTCGCCGAGGCGCTGCTGGCGCGCGCGCTCGCCGACGCGCTCGCCCGGACACGCGGGCGCACGCCATGAGCGAGCGCGTCGCGCTCTCCCTGATGGTCAACGGCGAGGCCCACGAGGTCGCCGTGCCGGCGCGCAAGCTGTTGTCCGACGTACTGCGCGAGGAGCTCGGCCTGACCGGAACCCACGTCGGCTGCGAGCACGGCGCGTGCGGCGCCTGCACGATCTGGGTCGACGGCGCGCCCGCGCGCGCGTGCCTGATCTTCGCCGTCCAGATGACGGGCCGCGCGATCACGACGATCGAGGGCATCGGCGACGGCGCGTTGACCGCGTTCCAGCAGGCGCTGCACGAGCAGCACGGCCTGCAGTGCGGTTTCTGCACGCCCGGCATCGTGATGACGGTCGAGGCCTACCTGAAGGAGAACGCCGCGCCGACCGAGGCCGAGGTGCGCGACCTGCTGTCCGGCAACCTGTGCCGCTGCACGGGCTATCACAACATCGTGAAGGCCGTGCTGGCGACGGTCGCGACGGCGCGCGCTTGAGCGACGGCTTCGACGTCATCGGCAAGCCGCTCCTGCGCAAGGAGGACCGGCGCTTCCTGACCGGGCAGGGACGCTATCTCGACGACATCGTGATCCCGCGCGCGCTGCACGCCTGCTTCGTGCGGTCGCCGCACGCGCACGCCCGCATCCGCGCGATCGACGTCGCCGCGGCGAAGGCGGCGCCCGGCGTGGTCGCCGTGGTGACGGGTGCCGAGCTCGCCGACTGGACGACGACGCTCCGCATGGCGCCGCCGATCGAAGGCCTGGTTCCGATGGAGATGACCGCGTTGCCGCGCGACAAGGTGCGCTTCCAGGGCGACCCGGTCGCCTGCGTGGTGGCGCGCGACCGTTATCTGGCCGAGGACGCGGTGGAGCAGGTCGCGGTCGACTACGAGCCTCTGCCGGCGGTCGCCGACATGACGGCGGCGCTGGCGCCGGGCGCGCCCCTGGTCGACGACGCGCTGGCCTCGAACCTGGTGTCGCACCAGCACGCCAGCTTCGGCAATCCGGCGCAGCGCTTCCGCGAGGCCGACCGGATCGTCGAGGCGCGCTTCTCGCAAGGCCGCCAGACCCACGCGCCCATCGAGACGCGCGGCTGCGCGGCGATCTGGGACGAGGGGCGCCAGCACCTGACCTTCCACATCGGCAATCAGGTGCCGCACGGTTTCCGCACCCAGCTCGCCGCGCGCCTGACGCTCAGTGAGAGCCAGGTCACCATCGTGTGCCCCGACATCGGCGGCGGCTTCGGCCAGAAGATCGCGCTCTATCGGGAGGAGCTGACGGTCGCGGCGCTGGCGCGCGCGCTCAAGCGGCCGGTGCGCTGGCGCGAGGATCGCATCGAGAATCTGACGTCGGCCTCGCACGCGCGCGAGGATTTCGTGCGCACGCGCACCGCAGTGGCGCGCGACGGCCGCATCCTCGCCCTCGAGGTCGAGATCGTCGAGGACTTCGGCGCCTACAGCTTCTATCCGGCGAACTACCTGGCGCGCGTGATCGCCATGATCCTGACCGGGCCGTACCGCATCCAGGACTACGCCTACGACGTCAAGATCGCGCTCACCAACAAGTGCGGCGCCGGGCCGATGCGCGCGCCGATGGCGATCACGAGCTGGGTGATGGACGGCACCATCGAGGCGGTGGCGCGCGCGCTCGGGCTCGACCCGGTCGCGGTGCGGCGCGTCAACATGCTGCGCGCCGACGAGCTGCCTTACACGATGGCGACCGGCGAGCGGCTCGAGGATGTGACGCCGCGCGAGACCCTGGAGGCGGCCCTGACGGCGATCGGCTACGACGGCTTCCGGCGCGACCAGGCGGCCGACCGGGCGCGCGGCCGCCATCGCGGGCTCGGCATCTGCGCGGTCGTCGAGTCGACGACCTACGGCTCGACATTCTACAAGGCCGCCGGCATCCCGGGCTCGGGCCACGAGGCGGCCTGGGTGCGCGTCGATCCGAGCGGCGCGGTCAGCGCCTCGGTCGGCCTGATGGCGTCGGGCCAGGGCTACGAGACCGCGCTCGCCCAGGCGGTCGCCGAGGGTCTCGGCGTGACGGCGGACGCCGTCCAGATGCAGATGGGCAACACGGACATCGCGCCCTACGGCATGGGCAGCCGCGGTGCGCGCGGCGCCACCGCCGGCGGCGGCACGGCCTATCTGGCGGGCTGCGAGCTCAACGCCAAGGTCCGCTCGATCGCCGCCGGCATGCTCGGCCTCAACACCGCCGACGAGCTGCGGATGCGCGCCGGCCGCATCGAGCGCCACGTCGCCGGCGCCTGGACCGACGCCGGCGTCACCCTGGTCGACGTCGCGCGCCGCGCCTATCTCGACCCGACCAACCTGCCGGCCGGCATGGCGCCCGGGCTCGACTGCCACAAGACCTACGATCCGCCGCAGATGACCTATTCGAACGCGACGCACGTCTGCGAGGTCGAACTCGACGTCGCGACCGGCCAGCTGACATTGCTGCGCTACGTCATCGCCGAGGATTGCGGCACGGTCCTCAATCCGGCGCTGGTCGAGGGCCAGCAGCACGGCGCCACCGCGATGGGCCTCGGCGGTGCGCTCTACGAGCAGGTGCTGTACGACGCCGACGGCCAGAACCTGAGCGCGAGCTTCGTCGACTACCTGCTGCCGACCGCCGCCGAGCTGCCGCCGTTCGAGGTGATCGCCATGCACACGCCCAACCGACGGACGCCCACCGGCCTCAAGGGCATGGCCGAGGGCGGCGTGATGGGCGCGATCGGTGCGGTCACCAACGCGGTCAACGACGCGCTGGCGCCGTTCGGCGTGATCGCCGAGCGCCAGCCGTTGACGCCGATGTACCTGCGCGACCTGCTGCGCGGACGAACCTGACGTTCGACTACGGCTGCACGAGCTTCATCAGGCTCGAGGTGTCGTAGCGGCCGCCGCCGCGGCGCTGGATCTCGGCGTAGAACTGGTCGACCAGCGCGGCGACGGGCAGCTTGGCGCCGTTGCGTCGTGCCTCGTCCAGGCTGACGCGCAGGTCCTTGCGCATCCAGTTGACCGCGAAGCCGAACTCGAACTTGTCCTCGATCATGGTCTTGCCGCGGTTCTCCATCTGCCAGGATTGCGCGGCGCCCTTGGAGATCACGTCGATCACCTTGGCGACGTCGAGTCCGGCCTTCATGCCGAACGCGAGGCCTTCGGCGAGGCCTTGGACACAACCCGCGATGCAGATCTGGTTGACCATCTTGGTGAGCTGGCCCGAGCCCGATGGTCCGAGCAGGGTGACGGCGCGGCCGTAGCTCTCCATCGCGCCCTTGGCCTCGTCGAAGGTCTTCGGGTCGCCGCCGCACATGACGGTCAGCACGCCGTTCTTGGCGCCCGCCTCACCGCCCGACACCGGCGCATCGATGAAGCGCAGGCCCTTCGCGCGCGCCGCCTCGTCCATTTCGCGCGCGACCACGGCCGACGCGGTCGTGTGGTCGACCAGGATCGTGCCCTTGTCCATGCCGGCGAAGGCCGCCGTGCCGACGGCGCGCACGTCGGGATCGTCGCCCACGCACATGAATACGATCTGGGCGCCCTTGGCGGCCTCGGCCGGGCTGCCGGCGGCGCTGCCGCCATACTCCTTGGCCCAGGCGTCGGCCTTGGCGCGCGTGCGGTTGAACACCGTAACGCTGTGGCCGCCCTTCTTCACCAGGTGGCCGGCCATCGGATAGCCCATCACGCCGAGACCGAGAAATGCGACTTTCATGGCTGGTGCCGCTCCCTTGGAAGGTCAGGCCGCCGAGGCTAGCCGCCGCCGCCGGTCGTGTCACGGCCGGTCGCGTCGGGCCGGCGATCCGGACGGGGGCGATCAGGGGATGCGGCGGGCGGATTCGATCTCGGCGCCGGGGTACTCGGCACGGAGCCGGTCGATCGTGGCTGCGGCGTCGAGATCGCCCGACTGGAGGTCGTTGGTGAGCGCGACGGTCAGCGTGGTGCGCACCTGAACATAGGCGTTGGACGGCGGGATATAGCTTTGCGGGCCGTAGATGAAGCCGCCGGGATAGCGCCACGTCGGTACCGGATCCATGCCCGGCCCGGCATAGAACGAGCCAGGCGAGCTGTCGACGTGGACGTCGCGATCGACGATGCGGAAGCCCTTGAAGCCGCGCGCCTCCGCGATCTCGGCGGCATGCCAGGTGGCGAGATCGAGGGCTTCGGTGCGCGCCGGCTGCGTCTCGGCGTCGCTGGGGGTGGGCGCGAACGACGCGACGCTGTGGCGCGGACCGAAATAAGTGACCTCGATGCGATCGGACGCGAGCGTGTGGTCGGTGTAGCCGTAGCGCTTCGACTGGTCGAGCGGCGACAGCATGGGGGCCTGCGGGGCGGACTGGCACCCGGCCAGCGCGCCCAGCAGGACGGCCGTCAGCGCCAGCGCGCCGCGCCGAAGCACGTGGGAGAGCTCGTGCATCTCGCGATAACATATAGGTATGTTCGCGTTTCCAGACGACCCCGAATGGGACCCCGACGGCGAGGCCGTCGTGTTCAAGGTCGAGCTGGGCGAGTATCGCGGCACGTGCAGCGTACCGCGCCGCGTGTTCCACGACCTGATCGGGCGCCGGCCGAGCCCCGAGGAATGCCTGCAGGAGTTCCATCTCGGGCGCACCGAGTTCGAGCGCATCGCCCAGCGCAAGCTGGAGGCGCGCGAACTCGACGCCGATGCCAACCTGTCGATCTCGATGCGCGACGTCCGACGCTTCCGGCGCTGAGCCTTACAAACCGGTGACGGAGCGCGCCGGCCCGTGGTCGCCCGGCCGTCCGAGGGTGCATTGCAACGACACCTTCCGCGGCATGCGGCAAATTTGAGCGGCTTTCGAGGGGTCGCCGAAAAGCCTAGAAAACTGCCGAAAAACCGCCGATCGCCATGGCAATACGTCATTGCGTCGTCAAAAAACTGTAACAGTGCGGGGATAGGGTCGCTCCGACAAACTGCGGAGGTCGCCCGTGATAGCCACCGTCAAGACGGTTACCCGCGCGCCGGCCGCCCGTGTACCGGCCGCCGGTCTCCGGACGGTCGCGGACGCGATCTCCGGCGTGAGACGCCTGCCGTCACGAGGCGCCTGATCCCTCAACCGTCGCGGGGCAGCGTCCAGCCGTCGCCTCCCCGATTTATGGGTCCGATCCGTGGTTGATATCGCCGCAGCGCGCAGGCTCCCGGGACAGCGACAGAACTTCGGCGACGTGGCGTTCCGGTTCGCCACCTGGTTCTTCGCGTTCCTCGTGCTCGTGCTGCTGGGCGCCGTCATCGTCGCGCTGATCGACGGCTCGTTGCTGGCCCTGCGGACCTTCGGCCCGAGCTTCATCTGGACCGAGACGTGGGACCCCGTGAAACAGGTTTTCGGCGCCCGCGCGCCGATGGTCGGCACGTTGATCACCTCGGCACTCGCCATGCTGGTCGGCATCCCGATCAGCTTCGGCATCGCCGTGTTCCTGACCCAGCTCTGCCCGGTGTGGGCGCGCCGTCCGCTCGGCATCAGCATCGAGCTGTTGGCGGGCATTCCGAGCATCATCTATGGCATCTGGGGCCTGTTCGTCTTCGCGCCCTTCATGCAGACCTACATCGAGCCGTTCCTGACCGACACGCTGGGCGCGCTGCCCGTCGTCGGGCCGTTGTTCCAAGGACCGCCGCTCGGCATCGGCATGCTGACCGCGGGCATCATCCTCGGCATCATGGTGCTGCCGTTCATCTCCTCGATCATGCGCGACGTGTTCGACACCGTGCCGCCGATGCTCAAGGAATCGGCCTACGGGCTCGGCTGCACGACCTGGGAGGTGATGTGGAACGTGGTGCTGCCCTACACGCGCGTCGGCGTGGTCGGCGGCATCATGCTTGGCCTCGGCCGCGCGCTCGGCGAGACCATGGCGGTGACCTTCGTGATCGGCAACGCCCACCATCTGTCGGTCTCGTTGCTGGCGCCCGGCACGACCATCTCGGCGGCGCTCGCCAACGAGTTCAGCGAGGCGGTCGAGGAAATCTATCAATCGTCGCTGATCGCGCTCGGCCTGATCCTGTTCGTGATCACCCTCATCGTGTTGAGCGTCGCAAAATACATGCTGATCCGGCTGCAGAGCCGGGCCGGGAAGTGAGCGCGATGGCGGGCTCGGTCATGGCTTCGCTCTATCGCCGCCGCCGCGCGGGCAACGGCGTGCTGCTCGTCTTCTCGCTCGGCGCGACGCTGTTCGGCCTGTTCTGGCTCGCCGCGATCCTCGTGACCTTGCTGTATAACGGCTTCGCGGCGATCGACCTGGCGATGTTCACCCAAATGACGCCGGCGCCGGGCAATGCCGGCGGGCTGCTCAATGCCATCGTGGGCAGCCTGATCATGACCTTCTTCGGCATCGTCATTGGCGCGCCGATCGGCCTGATGGCGGGAACCTTCCTGGCGGAATACGGGCATTACAGCCGGATCTCGCCGGTCGTGCGGTTCATCAACGACATCCTGCTGAGCGCGCCCTCGATCATCGTCGGCCTGTTCGTCTATGAGCTGCTGGTGGTCCGTATGGGCCATTTCTCGGCGATCTCGGGCGCGGTGGCGCTGGCCATCCTGGTGATCCCGGTCGTCGTGCGCACGACCGAGGACATGCTGAATCTGGTGCCGAACGCCTTGCGCGAGGCCGCCGCCGCGCTGGGCGCGCCGAAATGGAAAGTCGTCGTGATGGTGTCCTATCGCGCGGCCATCCAAGGACTGCTGACCGGCGTGCTGCTCGCTATCGCCCGCATCAGCGGCGAGACGGCGCCGCTCCTGTTCACCGCGCTCAACAATCAATTCTGGAGCTTGAACCTCGACGCGCCGATGGCCAACCTGCCGGTCGTGATCTTCCAGTTCGCCATGAGCCCCTACGACGACTGGCAGCGCCTCGCTTGGGGTGGCGCGCTCCTGATCACGTTCGCTATCCTCGGGCTGAACATCGGTGCGCGCGCGCTCGCCAGCTGGGGCGGCACCAAGAGCGGAGCTTGACGGTCATGGTCGACAGCGTAGCCACCCAAAGCGCGGCCTCCTTCGTGCCCATGCGGACGACAACGAGCGAGGCCTCGGCGTCGGTCGGCGCGCTCGCCGCCGAAGGCGAGACGGTCAAGATCCAGGTCAAGGATCTGAACTTCTATTACGACAAGTATCACGCGCTGAAGAGCATCAACCTGTCGCTGTTCGATCGCAAGGTGACGGCGTTCGTCGGACCGTCGGGCTGCGGCAAGTCGACTCTGCTGCGCATCCTCAATCGGATGTACGAGCTCTATCCCAAACAGCGCGCGGTCGGCCAGGTTCTGGTCGACGGCCAGAACATTCTCGACGCCGGTCAGGACCTCAACATGCTGCGGGCCAAGATCGGCATGGTGTTTCAGAAACCGACGCCGTTCCCGATGTCGATCTACGACAACATCGCGTTCGGCATCCGGCTGTACGAGAAGCTCCCGCAAGCCGAGATCGACGAGCGCATCGAGTCGGCGTTGCAGCGCGCCGCGCTGTGGACCGAGGTCAAGGACAAGCTGCGGCAGAGCGGGCTCGGGCTGTCCGGCGGCCAGCAGCAGCGGCTGTGCATCGCCCGCGCCATCGCCGTCAAGCCGACCATCCTGCTGCTCGACGAGCCGTGCTCGGCGCTGGATCCGATCTCGACCCAGAAGATCGAGGAGCTGATCACCGAGCTGAAGACCGACTACACGATCGCGATCGTGACCCACAACATGCAGCAGGCCGCGCGCTCGTCCGACTACACCGCGTTCATGTATCTGGGCGAGCTGATCGAGTTCAATCAGACCTCGGTCATCTTCACGCGGCCGGAGAAGAAGCAGACTGAGGACTACGTCACCGGGCGCTTCGGCTGACGTGCCGGCGCGGCCGGTCCGCCGGTTGCGCCGCGCCCAGCTGCCGGCGGACACGGTCGCGCTCGCCCGCTACCTAATCGGCAAGACGCTGGTGCGCGACGGCCCCGAGGGCCGCACCAGCGCGCGCATCGTCGAGACCGAGGCCTATCTCGTGGGCGACGCCGCCTGCCACGCGTTCCGCGGTCCCACGCCGCGCAACCGTTCGCTGTTCCTCGCCCGCGGCCACGCCTACGTGTACCTCATCTACGGTGTGTCCTTCATGCTCAACGTCAGCAGCGAGACCGTCGGGATCGGCGCCGGCGTGCTGCTGCGCGCGGCCGAGCCGCTCGACGGCCTCGACCTGATGGCGGCGCGACGCGGCCCGACCGCGGACACCGCGCGTCCGGCCGAGCTGGCGCGCGGGCCCGGGCGGCTCGCCGGCGCGTTCGGCATCGATCGCACGTGGGACGGGCTCGACCTGTGCGCCGACGGTCCGCTCTGGCTCGGCGGCGCGGTCGCGGCCACCGGGCCGATCGGCGCCAGCGTGCGGATCGGTCTCACGGTCGAGACCGAGCGCGTGCTGCGCTTCTACGAGCGCGGCAACCCGGCGGTCAGCGGTCCGAAGCGGCTGCGCGTCTGACGCCCGGCGAAAGCCGGTCCGTCAGCGAACCAGACGGTCAGCGGATCTGCGTGGGCGCGCCGGCGGGCGGCGGCACCGGTTGCACGGTCACCGGGCCCGGCGGCGCCGCCTGGACCATCGGCGACGGCGGCGGCGGTGCGAACCGGGTTGTCGAAGGGGTCGCGATCGAGGCGCCCGGCACCGAGGCGGTGTTGCCGAACTGCTTATAGGGCGTCGCGGTTCCGACGTCGCCGGTATGGCCGCAAAAGCGCTCGCGCGAGATCGGACGGTCGAACTCGGCAGGGCACTCGATGTCGATACACCCGGACAGCGCCAAGCCGGCAGCCACCAGGACGAGCGATGGCCGGACTGGAAACGTCATGGCGTGCTACTCCCCGGGCCTGTTGCGGCTCAACCGGCGCAGGCTAGGATAAATTTGGTAAACAAATCCTTGGCAATTGCCGGAAAAGGCCGTACCGCCTTACCGGACCGCGAGAATCTCAGGCGGCCAGGATCAAGGCCGCGCCCGCCGCCGCGATGCCGACGCCGCCCCAGCGCAGCGCCCAGCGGGGCCCGCAGGTCACGCCGAGGCCGACACCGATCGCGTGCAGCACCACCGTGGCGGCGGTGAAGTCGAGCACGTACGGCACACCGGCGCCCGCCGGCATCGCGCTGCCGTGGGCCCGTGCAGCAGCGCGAAGCCGCCGGCCACCGCCATGCTGAGCCCGATCGGGGCGCGCACGCCGAACGCGATCAGCAGCCCCAGCAGCAGCACCGATCCGAGGATGCCGGTCTCGACCGCCGGCAGGCCGACGCCCGCGGCGCCGAGCGCGCCGCCCAAGAGCATCATGACGACGAACGCGGTCGGCACCCGCCAGATCGCCCGTCCCCCGAGCTGCGCCGCCCACAGGCCGACGGCGACCATCGCGAGCACGTGGTCGAGCCCGCTCAGAGGGTGCGCGAAGCCGGCGGTCAACCCGGCGGCGCCGGCGACCGGATGCGCGGTGGCCGAGCCGACGAACGCGAGCGCGCAGAGGGACAGGATGGCGAACGGCGGGAGACGCATGGCAGGGCATCGGCGATGGATGCGGTCGGGGAACCGTAGGAGCGCTTGGCGGGATCGTCAACGTGCGGTAACGAGGACGCGCGGACCGCGACCGATCCACGGCGCGAGCCCCGACGTATAAGCCGGCGGAGCGCGCCCATGTCAGCTACACGGCCTCGAAGGTCCCCGCCGGTCGTGATCGCGGCGCGCGCGCTGGCCGGCATCGCGCTGGTGCTCGGCGTCGTCGTGCCGGCCGCGCGAGCGGCTGACGCCGAGGCGCCGCCCGAGCATCCGCGCGCGCTCCGCTTCGACATCCTGCGCAAGGGCGCGGTCATCGGCCAACACGTCATGCGCTTCATCGACGACGGCCCGCGCCGGATCGTCGACATCGAGATCCGCATCAAGGTCACGTTCGCGTCGATCCCGCTGTTCCGCTACGAGCACACCAGCCGCGAGGTCTGGCAGGGCGGGCGCCTGATCGCGCTCGACACGCGCACCGACGACGACGGCACGCACTATCGCGTCAGGGCGCGCGCCGAGGGCGACCATCTGGTGGTCGACGGCCGGGCCGGCCACCTGATCCTGCCGGGCGACCTCATGCCGACCAGCTATTGGGATCGCCGGATGATGCTGCAGTCCGAGGCGCTCGACAGCCAGCGCGGCCGCGTCGTCCATCTGGTCATCACACCGCCGGCGCCGGATACCGTCGAGGTCGATGGCGCGCCGGCCGAGACCGCGCGCTACGGGGTCAGCGGCGATCTCGACATGACCCTGTGGTATCTCCCCGACGGCGAGTGGGCGAAGCTGGTGTTCGAGGCCAAGGGCGCGCCGATCGAATATGTGCGGCGGGCCGCCGGCGCCGCGGTCGATGCGCCGGCGACGGACGGCAAGCCGTGAGCCCGCCCGGACGCGTGTGGATCACCGGCGCCAGCTCCGGCATCGGCCGTGCGGTTGCGCTGCGCTACGCCCGCGACGGCGCCGCGGTGGCGACGAGCGCGCGCTCGGCCGCCGCGCTGGCGGCGCTGGCGGCGGAGCCCGCGGCCGGCGCGCGGATCCGGCCCTATCCGGTCGACGTCGCCGACCGGAGCGCCATGCGCGCGACCGCGGCGCGCATCGAGGCCGAGCTCGGGCCCATCGAGCTTGCCGTGTTCAACGCCGGCACCCACGAACCGGTCGATGCGCGCCGGTTCGACGCCGCGGTGTTCGACCGGCTGTTCGGCGTGAATCTCGGGGGCACCATCAACGGTCTCGACGCCGTGCTGCCCCGCATGGTCGAGCGCCGCGCCGGCCATGTCGCGATCGTCGCCAGCGTCGCGGGCTACGGCGGCCTGCCGACCGCCGCGGCCTACGGCGCCACCAAGGCGGCGCTGATCAACCTGGCGGAGGCGCTCAAGTTCGATCTCGATCCGGTCGGCGTGCGCGTCTCGCTGGTCAATCCCGGCTTCGTGCGCACGCCCCTGACCGACCGCAATCCGTTCCACATGCCGGCCCTGATGGAGGTCGACGACGCGGCCGACGCGCTGGTGCGCGGGCTCGCCGGCAGCGGCTTCGAGGTGAGTTTCCCGCACCGCTTCACCTGGGCCATGAAGCTCGTCAATCTGCTGCCCTACCGCCTCTACTTCCCGCTGGTGAAGCGGATCACCCGCGCATGAGCGAGCCGCCGCCCGATCCGCTGCCCTACATCCGGTTCTGGGAGACCCTGACGCCCGACGGGCTCGGTGCGCTACGCGCGCTCGCCACACCCGGCATGCGGTTCGCCGACCCGTTCAACGACATCAGCGGTGTCGAGCGCGTGGTCGCCATGCTGGCGCGCATGTTCGACGAGCTCGATGCGCCGCGCTTCGAGGTGCTCGACCGCGCCGCCTCGGGCCGGATCTGGTACTTGCGATGGCGCTTCGTCGCGCGGCCCAAGGGGCGCGCGACGCCGTGGACGATCGAGGGCATGAGCGAGGTGCACTACGACGCGGCGGGCCGGGTCGCCGCGCATCTCGATCATTGGGACGCCGGGAGCCAGTTCTACGGCCGGCTGCCGGTGCTCGGCTGGCTGATCGGCCTGGTGCGCCGGCGCCTGCGCCACGCCTGAGGCGCGACGGGCGGCCGATCAGGGTGAGGTTCTGTGATACGCGACCTTGATCGAGAACACCGCACCGTCCTTGATCTCGAACGAGACCAAAAGGGGTGCGTAGTCCCACAGCTCCGTGCCGTTGTCCGGCACCGGTTGGCGTTTGGTCGGCGGGCCCAACCGATCCGTCACGACCGACACCGGGTCACCCAGGTGGATACCGGTGAAGCCGACTGGCGGCTGCGTTGCCGGGCCGGTGAGCTGCACCTCGCTCACGAAATTCCGGTTGTTATAGGTGATCGCGTAGAAGGGCACGTGATGCTCGTTGGCGTTGGCGGCGTGCAACAGGTAGATCTGCACGACGACGTCGGCCTCGCGTCTGACCGGCGCGCCGTAGGGCGGCCCGATCACCCGCTCGACGCGCTGCCGCGCGTCGCCGACGGAGACATCCCCGATGTGGAGGCACGGTTGCGGCCCGAGGCGCTGCAGGATCTCATCGGTCAGGGCACCGCGCGACGTGATGCGGCACTCGATGCCGGTGCCCGTGCCCGCGCGCTCGAATTCGCCGATCGCAGGCCGCGGCGGCGGTCCCGGATCGGCGGCGCCCGCCGGCGAGGGGGCGGAGCACGCCATGGACGCCACGGCAAGGAGCAGTGGGACGGTGGCATCGCCGATGACGGCAAGTAGGCGCGAACGACAGAACGGCATCACCACCATACGTTACGTCGGCGCGACACGACAGGCAACGCCGCCTGATCAGCTGCGCCAGCGAAGCACGCGCGGCTTCACCGGGTTGACGAACGGCCGGCGCTCGGCGCGCGCGCGGGCGTACTCGTCCTTCAGGCGGTGGTACCACTTGGCCTGGGTGTCGGCGTCGTCGATCAGCATCAGGGTCGGTCGAAAGGCGAGCCCGGTCTGCTGCATGCTCATGACGTCGCGATCCTGGCCGAGGAAGGTGCGCACGAACGGCCGCAGCAGCGGCTTCAGCGCGGTCAGCCACGGCATGGTCCAGTAGAGCGCGGTGGTGATCTCGGTCGTGCGCTCGTTGATCGGGGTGAGCGCGGTCAGGTTGCACACGACGTCGCGGCCGATGCGGATGTGCTCGACGCGCACCCCCGGCAGGCGAAAGCTGATCTCGGTCTCCGGCCGTCCGCCCAGGATCCGGTAGGCGTTCGAGTTCGTCGACGGTGCGTGGCGCAGCATCGTGAAGCCGAACGGCGACGGCTCGAACGCCTTGGCCTTCTCGTGCATAGAGCGCCGCGAACGCCACCACCACGCGGTGTGCACGAACGGCCCGTGCGCCGGATCCATCAGCCCGACCACCGCGTGGTCGATCGCCGCGTCGAGCCGGACCGTCTCGAGGATCGCCGGACCGCGCTCGCCGAGCTCGGGCAGCACGGGCGGCTCCGGCGCGTCCGCCGGATCGCTGCCGAAGAACACCCAGACGTTGCCCTGGATCTCACGCACCGGATAGCGCGCGACCTTGATGCGGCCGGGCTCGAACGCCTGGTCGGCGACCAGCGACGGGATCGCGACGCAGCGCCCCGCGGTGTCGAAACGCCAGCCGTGGTAGCAGCATTCGATCGTCTGGCCGTCGAACGCGCCGCGCGTCAGCGGCATGCCGCGATGGGGGCAGATGTCGCGCAGCGCGAACGCGGCGCCGTCGCGGTCGCGCCCGAGCAGCAGCGGCTCGCCGAGGATGGTCTTGGGCAGGATCCGGCCGCGCCTCAGACGCGGGCCGGGCACGGCGTAGTACCAGACCTCGCGCAGCGGCGCCGAACGATCGAGCTCCAAAAACCGGTCCATGAGTTTCGTGGCGGCGGCCCCCTTATACGGGACCGCGCGCGCCGTCGCCAGCCACGGATGAACAAACGGCGAACGGCGGGGTCGCAGCGGCCGCGCGCGCGCCGGCGGGCGGCGGTCGAACGGTAATTGCGGAAAATTGGTCGATTGTGTGCTTTCATCCGCCGATGCAGGTGGCGCGCTGCTAGCCGCGCGGACCCGGTGCGTGATCAAGGATGCGGATGGGGCGATGAGCGAAGAGCAGCTGACCGAAATCGATGCCTATTACCGCTTCTTCGAGCTCAAGCTCGACAGCTGGGACCTGTTCGAGAGCGTCAATCTGCGCAAGTCCAAGATCGTCCTGGCGAGCGATCTCAACCCGACCATCGACTTCTTCAACGCCGCCGAGGTCGGCATCGGCGGGCGCACCGCCAAACAGGCCGCGACCGAGCTCAATCTCGACGCCGCCGACGAGGGGCGCCTCGGCGTGCTGCTGCGACTGCGCAGCTACGACGTCTACACCCTGCGCGCCGCGCTCGGCGACCGGCTGCCGCCCGAGCGCTTCGCCAAGTTGGCGCTGCCCGACGAGGAGAAGCGGCTGCTCGAGGAGTACACCCGCGAGTACACGCGCGCGCTCTTCAAGCTGATCTTCGAGGACGCCGGCGCCGAGGCCTCCGACCGCGACACCATGCGCAAGATGCTCGAGGGTTCGGCCAAGGAGATCGTCCAACGCAACGTCCAGACGCTCTCCAAGAAGTTCAACATCAAGCCGGAGGAGCTGGTCAACTACATCGCCGGCGTCGGCGAGATGCTGCTCGCCATCGCGTTCTACCGGAAGTGCTTCGACGAGAACCGGGCGACCATGCAGAACTTCCTGCTCGACATGAAGGGCCTGTGGGAGAACAACATCATCTGCATGCGCCACCTGAACCTGCGCCAGAACACCCACAGCATGCTCAATTTCGGCGCGCGCACCATCAAGGCGCTC
>Ga0335078_10008445_pt1 | contig 15318 bp, 16 predicted proteins | sample Lox_Sample_32_FD_206711 | JGI IMG/M metagenome (GOLD analysis project Ga0335078, IMG submission 206711) | Soil microbial communities from Loxahatchee National Wildlife Refuge, Florida, United States - Lox_Sample_3.2 | ecosystem: Environmental > Terrestrial > Soil > Wetlands | place: USA... | reverse complement strand
CTGTCATCCCACCTTCCGTCAGGGCGGGGGAGCTCGACTTCGCTGAAGACGCGTTCGACCAAGCCGTCGAACAACGCGGCCTTGTCGGGCACGTAGTGGTAGACGGTCATCGGGTCGGTGCCCAGTTGGGCTCCCAGGCGTCGCATGGTCAGTCGCTCAAGCCCCTCCTCGTCGACGATCCGCAGTGCGGCAGTCAGGATCTGTTCGCGTGACGTGGTGGGCGCCGGGCCTGGCCGCCGACGTGTACCGCTGGATCGCGAGTCGTCTGATGGCTTGACAGTCATCACAAATCATTCTACAGTGTAGTTTGTTCTACATTGTAGAACAAACATCGCGGCTATTCACGCGACAAGAAACACGACAACTCCCCGCCCGCGCCGGGCGACATGTGCGGGGAGCCGATCAGCAATACATCTCGGAGGTATCCGTGAAGCTCTACATGGATGACGCCGCGTTCGACGGCCAGCTTCAGCGCACCGTGGGGAAGGCCGACGCTGGCATGGCCAACGTCGGGGAATGCCTGGTCATCGCTGACCAGATCACCGCGGGCGATCGGGACAGCTTCTATCACGCGTGGTCTAACTTCGCGGCGGGTCTTGTCGCGCGAGGCGATGAGGCCTGCGAGGCGGGTCATACCGTCAGCGCCCGCAACGTGTATTTGCGAGCGGCCGAATATTTCCGCCAGGCCTTCTTCTTTCACCGCGAGGATCTCGACGCGGACAAGCTCCGTGCCGCGTACTCGGCGAGCGTCGCTGCGTTCCGGTCTGCGCTCGAGCTATTCGAGCACCCGGGCCAGATATTGACTGGCGCGATGTCGGGCTATCTCTTCACTCCGCCTGGCGCGGGTCCTTATCCGACGATAATGCACATCAACGGTTACGACGGAACTGCCGAGGAGCTCTACGCCTCGGTCCCGGCGGCGCTTGAACGCGGTTACGCGTTCGCCGCGGTCGACGGCCCTGGTCAGGGAGGGATGCTTTACGACCACCGGGTGCCCATGCGCCCGGACTGGGAAAACGTCGTGCCTGAAATGTTCGACATCCTGGCGGCCGCGCCCGAAGTCGACGAGCAACGCATCGTGCTCGTTGGTCGCTCTTTGGCGGGGTGATCGCACCCCGCGGCGCCGCCGGGGAGGATCGCCTCGCGGCGATGATCGTCGATCCCGGCCAGTTCGACATGGGCCCTGCGCTGCTCGAGCGGCTCGGACCGCTGGCGAACCACGTACATGACCCGGCCGCTGACGAGCAGTTCCAACGGCTGCTCGAGCAACCTGGGCTGAGAGCGCTCTTCGAGCCGCGCATGACCACCAACGGCGTCTCGACCGTCCGCGCCTACTGCGAGGACATGCTTCGTTACACCAACGCCGAGACGGTCACCCGAATCACGTGCCCGACATTCGTCACCGATAACGCAACCGACGTCGTCTCCACCGGCCAAGGACGAGTGCTCTACGACCGCCTTACCTGCCCGAAGGAATTTCGGCTGTTCACAAAGGCCGAGGGAGCCGAGGGGCACTGCGAAGGCATGGCACCGACCGTCTTCTGGGATGCCGCCTACAACTGGCTCGACACCCTCCTGGCCCGATAGCCCGAGGACGTCGTCGCTCGCATGCTCGCCAACCTCGAACGCGCCCTCGAGCACTTCTACCCCACCGTCCAAGCCGCCGTCGACACCGCCGACCGCGAACACCGCCAGCCAATCCGCCGCGTCGCCCGTGGTGCTTCGTGTCTGTCTGGCGGGCAGACCTAAGCGGTCCGGTTGCGGCCCGCGAGGTACATCAGGCCGGCGCCCATCGCTATCCCGGCGAGGAAGGCCGGGAGTCGCCGCCGAGGCTTGGGTTGCTCGACCAATCCGAGCGCCTCCGCAGCCATTGGCCCGTAGATGAGCGCAATCGACCAGGCCGTGTGGGCAGCGTCGCCGTAGTGGCGGGCGTACTCGCTGGCCTTGTGCTTGGCGACCTTCTTGGCGACGAACCAGGTGGCCTTCGCGGCCGGCTTAGCCGCCTGCCTGGCAGTCGGGTTGCGTGCGACCTTCGTGACGCCCTTGGCTCCGGCCTTTGCCGCGGTCGTCTTGCTCGGCATGCCCCTGGTCATCGTTCCGGCTGGATCCTACCCCGACCGTGAGCCCCGCCAAGCTTCAGCGACCGACGGCGCTGATCAACCCGGACCTCCTGGAAGGACCGCCTTGGGATCGACCCCCGCCCGCTTGAAGTGGCGATGTCAGTGCCACTCGTGACGAGAGATCGTTGCCCGCTACGGTTGCCCGTCACCCGAGCTCTCCGCAACCAAGGCGTAAAGCGAACCAATTTGCGGGCCTTTCGTGAAAGCGGACGACGGGTCTCGAACCCGCGACCTTCGGCTTGGGAAGCCGACGCTCTACCAACTGAGCTACGTCCGCAAGTGGCGGGAAATGCTAGCGGCCCGGGGCGAACGAGCCGGACCGGTTCTTACGCCGGCGGCGGATCGGCGAGCGGGCCGGAGCGGTCGCTCCAGGGGTCTTCGATCCCGATCGGGACGAAGGGCAGCAGGCCGACGATCTCCATGAGACGGCGGGCGTGCGCCGGCAGGTCGGTGCTCAGCCTGAGCTTGCGGCCGGAGGCCTTGGCCATCCGCACGAGCGCGGTCATCGCCCTCAGCCCGGCCGAGTCGATGAACTCGATTTGGGAGAGGTCGAGGAGAACGTGGCTGTTGGCCCGGAGTTCGGCCTCGACGGCTCGCTCGAGCGTCGAGGAGCTTGCGAAGGCGAGCTCGCCTTCGACACGGACGCGTACCCAGCCGTCCGGCATCGGCTCGAGGTGGACGGCAAACGGCGTCTCGGCATGGTCGTCGCCGGTGTGCGACGAGTTCTTTGACTTGGGTGGATTCTTGGGGAAAGACACGACGACCTCGTGATTCATGTGCGATCGCCCCCAGGTCTGCCGAAACCATCTCACGACCCGCGGCGGCCGCGGGGAATCTATGTCGCGGGGGGGTTGCAAAGCAACCAGGACCGCTCGCCGGGTCGACCCGCGCCTCGCAGCGGCGACCGTCCCGTGCCGCACCAGCGACCGACCCGTGCCGCACCAGCGACCGACCCGCGCCGCACCAGCGACCGACCCGCGCCGCACCAGCGACCGACCCGCGCCGCACCAGCGACCGACCCGCGCCGCACCAGCGACCGACCCGCGCCGCACCAGCGACCGACCCGCGCCGCACCAGCGATCCACCACCGTTACCCCGGCGGAGCCGGCCGGAAAACGCGCGTAATACTCTCCGAGCATGCGCCGGTTCGCGATTCCCGCCGTTGCCCTCGCCGTGGCAGTGGCGTTGTTGGCGTTGCTCGCGTTCGGCGTTGCCCACCAAGGGACCAGCTCGTCGATCGACGCCTCGGTCGCCAGCGGGCACTTTCCGATGGCGCCAGACGCCCACACGCAGCTCCCGCTCCTCGGTGCGTCCGGGACGAAGAGTCTCGCGAACCTGCGCGGCAAGATCGTCGTGCTCAACGTGTTCGCATCCTGGTGTCAGCCGTGCGTCGCCGAAGCGCCGATCCTCGAGCAGGAGCAGCGCCAGCTGGTCAAGAACAACGCGACCGTCCTCGGCGTGACCTACCTGGACAACTCGGGCGACTCCGAGCAGTTCGTGCACCAGCACGGCATCACCTATCCGGTCATCCGCGACGTGAGCGGCAACTTCGTCAAGTCGTTCGGCACGGACGGGGTTCCCGAGACGTTCGTGATCAACCGCCAGGGGCGGATCGTCGCGCTCCGGCGCTACCAGCTCGCCGGGAACTGGCTCCAGCAGACGGTTTCGCGGGTCCTGGCCCAGTCCGCATGACCCGGGCCGTCAGACAATTCGCGGCGCTCGTCTTGCTGATCGCAATGACAGCCGGGCTAGAAGCCCTCGCACCGGCGACCGCTTCGGCCGCTCCCACCCCCCGTGCCTCCCTGACCGACATCGAGAGCGACGTGATGTGCACGAGCTGCCGTGAGCCGCTCGAGGTTGCGCAATCGCCGCAGGCCGACTCCGAGCGCGCGTATATCCGCGGGCTGATCGCCCAGGGCGAGAACAAGCAGCAGATCCTCCAGAACCTCGTCGCCCAGTACGGCCCATCCGTGCTCGGCAAGCCGCCGGCGCATGGCTTCAACCTCACCGTCTACATCCTGCCGCCGGCGATGCTGATCGTCGGCGCCGCGATCCTGTTCGTCACGCTCCCACGATGGCGCCGACGCACGAGAGCGGCCGCGGCACAACCGGCCCCTGACCTCAAACCACTGGATCCGTCCGAGGCCCGCCGGCTCGACGAGGACCTCGCCCGCTTCGGCGGATGACCGCGTCCCCGACCGGGGCGAACCCAACTACATCGAGGTGGGTGCGCTCACGCCGAGCAGGCGGAGCGACAGCGCGATCGTCGCCCGCGCGGCGAAGGACAGCGCCACCCGGAACGACTCGACCGACTCGGGCGTCGCCCCGACAACGCGACACGCCTCGTAGAACGTGGTGAAATCCTGGGCAAGCTCGAGTGCATAGCCCGCGATCCGGTGCGGCGCGCGCCGCTCGACGGCCTCGGCGATCTCGCCCGGAAAGGCCACGAGCTTCTTGATCAGGTCGCGCTCGGGATCCTCGAGCGCACCCGCATTCCAGTCCGCCCCCAAAGCAGCGGCCGCCCGCGTCTGGGGCAGTCGGCCCAGCATCGACGCGATCCGCGCGTGCGCGTACTGGATGTAGTACACGGGGTTCTCGCGCGACTGCTTCCGGGCGAGGTCGAGATCGAGCTCGATCGTCCGGTCGTTTGACCGCTGGAGCATGAAAAACCGGGTGGCGTCGACCCCGATCTCGTCGAGCAACTCGTCGAGCATCACGAAGTCCCCGCGGCGCTTGGACATCGCGGATACCTCCCCGCCTTCGACGAGGTGGACGAACTGGAGCAGCGGGAGCTCGACCGTGTCGGGGTCGCCCCCCAGCGCCTCCATCGCCGCCTTCATCGCCCGCACGTAGGCCGAGTGGTCCGATCCGACCGGCACGAGCTGGCGGTCGAACCCGCGCTCGCGCTTGTTCTCCATATATGCGATGTCGGCCGCGAGGTAGGTGGGCTCGCCGTTCGATCGGATGACGACCCGGTCCTTGTCGTCGCCGAACGCCGTCGTCCGAAGCCACATCGCGCCCTCGGAGTGGTAGACGTGGCCGACCTCCTCGAGGCGCAACAGCGCACGCTGCAACGGGCTGGGCCATCCCTCGTGCAAAGTCCGCTCACTGAAGTACACGTCGAACACAACGCCGTATCGATCGAGCGTGGCCTTGATCTGGGCAAGCAAAATGTCGACCGCAGCCCGCGCCACCTCGTCGACATCAGCCCCGGCCGCGCCGGGGATCGCCGCCGCCAGGTCGGCCACATACGACCCCTGGTATCCCCCCTCGGGCACTTCGTTGCCACGCGCCCGCGCCTGTACCGACGCGCCCAGGAGCCGGATCTGATTGCCGGCGTCGTTGAAGTAGTACTCGCGCTCGACCGAGTGTCCGTGGTGCTCGAGGATCCGCGCGAGCGCATCGCCGTAGGCGGCGTGGCGACCGCTCGCCGCGACCAGGGGACCCGTCGGGTTCGCCGAGACGAACTCGATCGAGATCCGCTCGGCCGGATCCGCGCCCCCGGCGCCGAACCGCTCGCCGGCGTCGAGCACGGACCGGAGCGCGCGCTCATGCCAGGCGTCCGAGAGCCACAGGTTGAGGAATCCCGGCCCGGCGACGTCCCACCGTTCGAGCTCCCCGTCCAGCAGCCGCGCCAGCTCCTCCCCGATTCGCGAGGCGATCTGGCGCGGCGGACTCGCGAGCACCGGCGCGAGAAGCATCGCGGCATTCGTCGAGTAGTCGCCCTGGCCCTTGTGGCGGGGGCGGTCGAGTGTCGGGCGCGCCGCCGGCTCTCCGGCGCGTCCGCGCACCGCCGTCGCCGCGGTGTAGAGGGCGGCGGCGAGCTCGTCGAGCGGACCGTTCTCTAGAGCGTTCGTCATATCCCCTGAATGGTCGGCCGGACGCCCGACTGCACCCGCGGCGGCTGGAACATCCGCTCGAGCCGCTCCACCGCGGCCGGCCCGCCCATGGCGATGAGCAGGTCGCCGGATTCGAGCACGGTCTGCGGCGGCGGCTCGGTCACGAGCTCGCCGTTCGGATGGCGGACGGCGACGATGAGCGCAGGTCCTCTGACGTCCGCGATCGTCCTTCCCACTCCTTCGCAGATCGGCGAGACCTCGATCTCCTCCATTCGATAGTCGGCCACCTCGAGCGCACCGCCGACCTGGGGGCGGAGCGCCACCCGCGCCATCGCCGAGCCCGAAGTCTTGTACGGCGAGATCACGCGGTTGGCGCCGGCACGCATCAGCTTCTTCTCGGAGTCCTCGGCGGAGGCCCGCGCGACGATGAAGATGTCCGAGCGCAGCTCGCGCGCGGTCAGCGCGATGAAGATGTTCTCCGCGTCCGAATCGACGCACGCGATCACCCCCTGGGCGCGCTCGATCCCGGCCTGCTTGAGGATCTCGTCGTCGGAGGCCTGGCTCTCGATCAGCGGAGCACCGGTCGCACGTGCCGCCTCGCGATTGTTCGGGTTGGGATCGATCAGGACGAACCTCACGCCCGCGGTCCGCAGGTCGCGCGCCACCTGGCGCCCGACACGGCCGAAGCCGCAGACGATGTAGTGGTCGGTGAACGAATCGATCATCTTCTCGGTCCGGCGCTCCTCGAGAACGCCGCTGAGCTGCCCCGAGACGAAGAACTCCGCAACGGTCGCGAGGGCGTAAAACAGCGTACCTATGCCGAGCAATTCGAGGCCGACCTTGAGCGCGCGGCCGGCCGTGTCCGACGGATCGGGGATCGATCCCAGCGTGGTGACCGTGTCTATCGTCCACTCGAATGCGTAAGCCGGCGAGACGTGCTCGATCGCCGCGAATCCGATCGTGCCGGCGACCACCATCACTCCCAGCGCGATCAGCAGGATCCCCAGCCGCCTGATGAACAGCCGCACCTCGCGCCGGGCGTGCTCTCGTTGCTCGAGAGCACTCACGCGCTCTTTCCCGCCGTCCTCGCCCGGAAAATTCCAGGCGCCGCTTTGACTCCAATCGGCCATCAGTAGTGATACGGCTCACCGGCGAGGATCTTGTGCCCCCGGTAGAGCTGTTCGAGCAATACAACCCGGGCGAGCTGGTGGGGCAGCGTGATCCGACCGAGCGAAATGCGGTGGTCGACGTCCTCGAGATCGAGACCGAACGGCCCGCCGACCACGAAGCAGAGGTCCAGCCCGCTACGGCGCCGCTCCTCCAGCCAACTGCTGAACGCGACCGAATCGAGCTCTTCCCCCTCCCGGTCGAGCAAGGAAACGAATACCCGCTCGGGGATCCGCCGGGCTACGTGGTCGTCCTCGCGCACCTCGATCAGCTCAAGCTTGACGTGGCGCGCTAGCAGCTTCTGGTAGTGCTGGACATCGTCGGAGAACGGCGGACGCAGCCTTCCCACGGCGACAACGAGGATCTTCACGATGGGATACTACGTAGCCATGGAAGATCCCGGCCGCCAGGAGCGGCATATCAATATCCACTTCTCGCCGGACATCATGGCCGGCGTCTACGCGAATTTCGCGAACGTAAGCCACTCCGACTACGAGTTCACGATCACGTTCGCGCGCGTGGACCACGAGGTGGAGGACGACGAGATCCCCGGCGTGGTCGTGTCGCGCATCAACCTGAGCGCCAAGTTCATGCGAGAGCTGATCGACGCCATGCAGGACAACTACTCGAAATGGCAGACCCGCGAGGGCATCAAGAACCTGCCCGAGTTCGGCGGCGGTGAGGACCGCGACGACGTCGCGGACGACGAGTAGCTACCCATTTCCGGTGGGCGCGGCGCCGTTGCCGCGGCCGGCGAAGCTGACCGCCGACCCGATCCGCTCGGCCGTCGGCGGGTGCGTCGCGAGCAGCGAGGTGAGCCAGCGCGGGGGCTCGAGATCGGCCACGTTCTGGACCGCGATCGCGCGCTCGAACGAGATGAAGGCATCGGGGGCGTCGGTCAGCGCCAGCGAGTAGGCGTCGGACCGGCGCTCGATCGCCCGCGAAAGGCGGTTCCCGATCACCGCCATCGGCGCACCGACCAATGCCGCCGCCAGCGCGAGCGCGGGCAGGGCGCCTGCGCTGCCGCGCTCTCCAGACAGCTCCCAGCTCAGCCGCTGGACCGCGAGTGCCGCAGCCGGCGCGACCAGCGCCGCGTATACCACGCCGCGCGGGACGTCGCGGTTCCGCACATGACCCAGCTCGTGGGCAACTACCACCCGGATCTCGTCGCGGCTGTAGCGATCCAGCAGCGTGTCGAACAGGACGACGCGCTTGGTCGGCCCTAGACCGGTCACGTAGGCATTTGCCGCGGTCGTGCGCCGGCTGGCGTCGATCGAGTACACCTCCCCCACCTTCACGCCTGCGGCCTTAGCGAGCTCGAGCACATCCGAGCGCGTCTCGCCCTCGGGCAGCGGCGTGAAATCGTTGAACACCGGGTCGAGCACGACCGGCGCGAGTGCCGCCAGGACGGCCCCGAAGGCGACCGAGCCAGCCGAGGCGGGCAGCCACCAGCGACGCGGGTACCGCCTGGTCACGGCGACCGTCGCGCTCCCGGCCGCCCCAGCCAGCACCGACTCGATCGCCGCGCCCTTGAGCAGATCGACGGCCCACCCGCCCCAGGACTGGGTGACGAGCCCGACCGCCAGCCCGCGACGGCGGGAAATCGCCGATAGCGGGAGCGTCGGCAGCGACAGCCCGACCGCCAGCCCGGCCCCGGTGATCGCTGCGCCGAGCGCGGGCCGTTTCCACTTGCGCGACAGCCACTTCGGTGGCCGCCGGACCACGAAACCGAGCGCTCCGAGCTCGATTCCGGCACGGGCAAGACCGAGTGCGACCTGGGGGCGCGCGTACCGCGCACCACGCTCAATCTCCGCGTCGCTGAAAAAACTGTGAAGATCTACGTCCGCGGGCTCAATGGGCCGCTCTCGTGGAGATAGCAGTCGCACGCCACCCTCAGCGGCGGCGAGCGCCAGCAACACCGATTCGACCACCTGGTGGCGCGAGGGGTGTCTCACCCGCAAGACTGTAGCCGCGCGCGCCACCCAGACACCTTTCACATGCGAGTCGCAATCGTCTCCGACATCCACGGCAACCGGCATGCCTTCGAGGCCGTGCTGGACGCAATCGAGGCCTCCGAGTGCCAGGAGATGTGGTGCCTGGGCGACCTCGTCGGGTATGGAGCCGAGCCCGACGCCTGCGTCGAACTCGCCCGGCGGTACGCCGCGATCTGCCTGGCGGGCAACCACGACCTCGGGGTGCGCGGCGCGCTCCCGCTCGAGGAGTTCTCCCGGGGCGCCGCGCTCGCGGCGCGATGGACCCAGGGCGTGATCACGCCGGAGACGCGCGAGTATCTCGACAACCTCGAGCCGGCCTACCTCGATGAGCACGTCGGCCTGTTCCACGCGAGCCCCCGGGACCCCGTCTGGGAGTACGTGCTCTCGCCACTCCAGGCCGAGCTGTGCCTGGACGTCCAATCCCACCGGGTCTGCCTGATCGGCCATTCTCATGTGGCGCTGTCGTTCTCCCGGGCAAACGGCGAATCGGCCAGCGGCCAGACGCGCGGACCGGACGAGGAGCTCAACCTCACCGAGGGCGAGTGGCTGATCAACCCGGGGAGCGTGGGCCAGCCGCGCGACGGCGATCCTCGCGCCGCCTGGCTCGAACTCGACCTCGACGCCTGGGAGGCGGTCTACCGCCGCACGGAGTACGACATCGCCGGGGCGGCGGCCGCAATCCGCGCCGCCCGCCTGCCGGACTCCCTCGCCGAACGGCTCGCGTACGGCCAGTGAGACGCGTCTGACTCGAAGTACGCGGCAGTACGGTAGGCGCCATCTAACCGAAAGCCAACGGGCGGACCCTCTAAAGTCACGCCGCGGATGCGCTATGCGCCTCGCGCCATCCTCGCCGGCGGGCTCGGCTTCGCCGTTTCGTGCGTCGCCGCCTGCGGCGGCGGCGCCGGCCTGCTCTCAGGCGACCAGTCGATCGCGCTGAGCGGCCAGGGCAACGAGATCGCCTCGGCCGTCGAGTCGGGCAACTGCGGCGCCGCCATCAACGCCAGCGCCGCCCTCAACAGCGACGTTCAGAACCTGCCGGTCACGATCAACCCGACACTGCGCAGCAACCTGAGCCAGGGCGCCGCCACGATCGCAAAGCTCGCCGCGGTGGACTGCCGCCAGCACATTTCGACGACGACACAGGTCCCCACAACGATCTCCTCGACGTCCTCGACGCCGTCCACTTCGTCTTCGACCACGACGACCAGCTCGACCAGCTCCACGACCACAACCACGACCCCGACGACGACAACGACCGCAACCACGCCGACGAATACGGGTACTTCTTCTAACACGACGACGTCCGGTGGCGTCGGACTCGGCGGAGGCACCACCACCGGCACTGGAACTGGCGGCACAGGTGGAACTGGCCCGGGCAACGGCAACAGCGGCGGAAACGGCGGTGGCGGGTGACTAACGGAACAGCGATCGTCGGGCGCTACCGAATCGAAGGCCGCCTCGGCGTCGGTGGGATGTCCACCGTGCAACTGGCGTTCGACCAGCGTCTCGAGCGCTACGTCGCGATCAAGCTGCTCGCCGAGCATCTCGCGGACGACCCGACGTTCGTATCGCGCTTCCGTCGCGAGGCGCTGTCGGCCGCCCGGCTCGTTCACCCCAACATCGTCCAGGTGTTCGACTTCGGCTTCGACGAGCGGGCCCGTCAGCACTTCATCGTGATGGAGCACGTCCCCGGGCATTCGTGCGCCGAGCTCCTGCGCGACCACGGCCCGATGGACGTCGAGCAGGCCGTCGACGTCATCACCCAGGCATGCCGCGGGCTCGACTACGCGCACCGCAACGGCGTCGTGCACCGCGACGTCAAGCCCGGCAACCTGCTCGTATCCGATTCGGACGTGGTCAAGCTCGCCGACTTCGGCATCGCCCGCGCCACCGATCAATCCAGCATCACGCAGGTCGGGTCGGTACTTGGCACGGCGGCGTACCTCGCGCCCGAGCAGGCGCGTGGCGAGGAGGCGGGGCCGCGCGCCGACCTCTATTCGCTCGGCGTCGTCGCCTACCAGCTGCTCACCGGACGCCTGCCGTACGAGGCGAGCTCGCTGTCCGAGCTGGCACTCAAGCAGCAGCGCGAGGCGCCGCCGCCGGTCGACGAGCTCAACCCACGGGTTCCGCCGGAGCTCGCCGATGCGATCGGGATGGCGCTGGCCCTCGACAAGGAGGATCGCCCCGAGACCGCGCTGCTGCTCGCCGAGGCGATCACGAGCGGGGCCCGCGGCGTGGCGCCGAACCCGAACGGAGCGCGTACCCAAACCCTCGGGGGTACGGCCGCGACGCGCGTCCTGTCGGGACAGGGCGCCCCAACGGCCCAGACACGGGTGGCGCCCCGCGCCGCGCCGCCGACCAGCCGCACAAACGCCCATCCGCGCAGGCAACTCGAGCCGCGCCGGCCGGCCTATCCCCCGCCGATGTCTGGGTACGGTCCCGACGAGGGTTACCGCGATTATGCGCAGCGCTCGGGCGGCTCGCGAACCGCGCGCCGGTTCTTCGCCTTCCTGGCTGTGGTGGTGCTGTTCGTCGCCGCGGTGGCGGCGGCGATCGCGATCGCCGCCAACTCGTCGAACACCGCGGTCCACTACCAGAAGGTCGTCGCCCACGACGCGAACACCGCGGTCAAGAAGCTTCAGAGCATCATCAGCCAGTACACGAAGTAACGCTCGGTTACTGGGCCGCCTGCGGCGGCATCCGTGGGATGTGGCGCGGCAGGCCCGTCTGCGAGGCACGGATGCCGAGCGGGCCGTCGCCGCGACCACCGTTCCGCCGGGCGTCCGTGCCCGGCGGCTCGCCGGCGCGGAGCCTCGCGGTGCACAACTCGCCAAACCTCCCCCCTTGGCGGCGCCCGGGCGCACATAAGCGCCCGTGAGGCGCTTACGTGCGCGCGCCCGGCGTCCGTGAGGCCGCCGTGGCGAGTTATGCACCTGAATACGCGCCGCCGCCGGGGACCGGACCACCCGGCGCCGCCCCCGCCCGCAACCGGGCCGCCACCTCCGCCAGCCGCCCACCGTCGATCGCATCCCGCAGGTCGGCCATCAACCGGGCCACAAAAGACAGGTTGTGCAGCGTCACGAGCCGCAGCGCGGTGAGCTCGCCGGCGCGCAGCAGATAGTGCAGATACGCACGCGTGAAGCCGCCCGAGCAGGCCGGACACGGACAGCCCTCGAGGATCGGCTCGCGGGATTCGCGCCAGCGCCCCTTGACCAGATCGGCGCGCCACCGCGCCTCGGGGTCGGGGACGAGCGCGACGCCGTGGCGCCCGAGCCGGGTCGGCAGGGCGCAGTCGAATGTGTCGATCCCGAGCTCGACGCCGACGATCAGGTCGTCGACGTCGCCGATCCCAAGTAGGTGGCGAGGGCGGTCGGGCACCACCCGCTCGAGCTCCGCCGTCGTCCACGACACCACCTCGTGCATCTGCGCCTTGTCCTGCCCGAGCGATCCGCCGATAGCAATCCCGTCACACCCCGAGCCGGCCACCACGCCGGCGGAGACGACCCGCAACGACCGGTCGACCCCTCCCTGCACGATCCCGTACACGGCCTGCCCCGCCGGCCCTTGAGAGGCGTGCCAGCGCAGGCAGCGCTCGAGCCAGCGGTGGGTCCGCTCCATCGAGCGCTCGGTGTACTCGCGCGAGACGTGGAACGGGGTGCACTCGTCGAACACGAGCGCGATGTCCGATCCGAGCGCGGCCTGGACCGACATTGAGGTCTCGGGCGAGAGGAAGCGCTCGCGGCCGTCGACGTAGGACCGGAACCTCACGCCCTCCTCGGAGATCGACAGGATCGCCCCCGTCCCGCCGTCCGAAACGCCGGCGCCACCGCTCCGTCCCCGGCCCTTGATCTCATCGGCCACGCCGCCATGGCCCATCGAGAAGACCTGGAACCCGCCCGAGTCGGTGATGATCGGCTTGTCCCAGCGCATGAACTCGTTCAACCCGCCGAGCTCGCGTACCAGCTCCGGGCCGGGCGCGAGCAGCAGGTGGAAGGTGTTGCCGAGGATCAGCTCGTAGCCGAGCGCCGCCACCTCCTCGGGCAGCAGCGTCTTGACCGATCCCCGCGTCGCCAGCGGCACGAACGCCGGCGTCTGGACGTCGCCGTGGGCTAGGTGCAGCGTGCCCGTGCGCGCGAGCGAATTAAACGAACGGGTCCGGACCGTGAACACGATCCGGACCCTACTTGTGGGAGAGAGTCCCGGGTGAATGTGGGAGAGAGTCCCGGGTGCGACGGGTGTACGCCGCGGGTGTTACGCCCCGGGGGTGGGCTCGGAGTCCGAGGCGTCCTCGATCGTCTTCGGCTCGTGGCCGACCGAGATCGCGACCTTCTGGGGCTTCTGCTCCTCGGGCTTCTGGATGTGGACCTCCAGCACGCCGTTGTCGAAGTTGGCCTGGATGCCGTCGGCGGTGACGCCCTCGGGGAGTCGCAGCGACCGCGAGAAACGCCCGAATGCGCGCTCGACGCGGTGGTAGCCGTTCTTCCGCTCCTCGTGCTCGGCCTTGCGCTCACCCGAGATCCGCAGGACGTTGTCGTCGAGCTCGACGTTGACGTCGCCCTCGCTGAGTCCGGGCAGGTCCGCCTTGAGGACGTACTCGTTCTCGTTCTCGGTGACGTCCATCGCGGGGGTCCAGCCGCGCAGCGCCGTGCGACGACCGTTGCCGGGGGTCGGCGAGTCGAAGAACGTGCCGAACAGGCGGTTCATCTCGCTCTGCATGGTCGAGAGCTCTCGAGCGGGCTCCCATCGAATTAGTGCCATATCAATACCTCTCCTGGAAAGGATGGGAATTAGTGTCTGCGACAATTATGAAATCTAAGTCGCTTAGTGTCAAGTATAGTACGAGCGACGCGCATAGATCGATCCCAATCCGGCTCGCCGAACCGGTCGATCTGTGACCGAACGCACTTGGTTGCGGAGCGCCGGCATGGGGAACGACTGACGTGGCTGATATGAACCCCCTGGAAACCGCATGAGCGCCGTGGACGCCGACACGCCCCCGGTCAACGATCCGCTGGGCAGCGCGCTCGAGCGCCTCGTGGCCCGCTTCGACCCGTCGGTGTTCGACGTCGGGCGTCCCCTCGCCCGCATCAGGATCCAGGCCGCCGACGCCCAGACGGACGCCGACGCCCAGACGGACGGCGCCGGCGAGACCTACGAGGTCGTGATCGAGGACGGGACCGCCCGCCTCACCGATGCTCGGGGTGGCGCCGACGCGATCCTCACGGCCGACGCGCGCACGTGGGACGAGATCGCCGATGACGTCCGCGGCGGCATGACCGCGTTCCGCAAGGGCCGCCTCAAGATCCGCCGAGACCTCCACCTTGGCGTCGGCTTCCTGGCGGCGACGTCGCAGCTCACCGGCCCGGGTCGGCTGCGGGTTCGGAGCGTGGACACGGCAGCCGGCAGTCTGTCGACAGTCGAGGCCGGGACCGGCGACGCCGTGATCATGCTCCACGGCCTCGGCGCCACCAAGGCGTCGTTCCTCCCCACGCTCGGGGCGCTTGCCCCCTCACACCGCGCGATCGCCGTCGACCTGCCCGGCTTCGGCGACTCCGACAAGCCGCTGTGGGGCGCCTACGACCCGCGCTTCTTCGCCAAATCCATGATCGCGCTGCTCGACGCCCTCGAACTCGATCGCGCCCACTTCGTCGGCAACAGCATGGGTGGGCGCGTCGCCCTCGAGCTCGGCCTCGTCCACTCGGATCGGGTCGGCCGACTGGTCCTGCTCGCCCCCTCGATGCCGTGGGTGAAGGCGCGCCCATGGGCTCCCTACCTCCGCTTCGTCCCGACGCAGCTCGGCGTGTTCCAGCCGGCGCCCCGCGCGATCATCGAGCCGATCGTCAAACAGTTCGTCCCGGGGTCCGACACCGAGTGGACGGCGGCGGGCATCGACGAGTTCATGCGGTCCTACCTGACGCCGCTTGGCCGCGCCGCCTTTTATGCCGCGGCCCGCAACATCTACCTCGAGGAGCCACGCGGCGCGGAGGGGCTGTGGACCCGCCTGCCCGACCTGACAGCAGAAGCGCTGTTCGTCTGGGGCCGCAAGGACAAGCTCGTGCCGCTCGGGTTCAAGCGCCACGTCCGCGAGGAGGTCCCCGAGGCGATCCACCTCGAACTCGACTGCGGCCACGTCCCCCAGCTCGAGCGCCCCCGCGAGACCCACGACGCGATGGCGACCTTCATCGCCAAGGGGCGCGC
>Ga0335078_10008441_pt1 | contig 15321 bp, 13 predicted proteins | sample Lox_Sample_32_FD_206711 | JGI IMG/M metagenome (GOLD analysis project Ga0335078, IMG submission 206711) | Soil microbial communities from Loxahatchee National Wildlife Refuge, Florida, United States - Lox_Sample_3.2 | ecosystem: Environmental > Terrestrial > Soil > Wetlands | place: USA... | reverse complement strand
GTTGGTGGCGCTCGCGGAGCGGCATGATCTCTGGCTGCTCTTCGATCAAGTCTATGCCGATCTCACCTACGAGCCCGGCGCCTTCGCCTATCTCCAGTCGTTGCCGGGGGCGAAGGAGCGCTGCCTCGTCGCGGACAGCCTCTCGAAGACCTATGGGATGACGGGCTGGCGTATCGGCTATCTCGCGGCACCCGAGGCGGCGGTCAAGGCCGCGCTAAAGGTAGTGCAGCATTCGATCTATTGTGTGCCCCCCTTCCTGCAAGCGGGCGCGCTCGCGGCGCTCGCGCTGCCGGAGTTTGTGATCGACGGCTACCGCGAGCGCTTTCGTCGTCGGCGCGACCGGGCGTCTGCGGTATTGAACGCGTTGCCGGGCTTCTCCTGTGCGCCGCCGCCGGCATCCTTCTATCTCTTTCCGAAAGTGCCCGGCGACGACAAGGCGGTGGCGGCGGAGTGGCTCGAGCGGCTCGCGATCGCGGTGCTGCCGGGAAGTGCCTTCGGCGAGGCCGGCCGTGGGCATCTGAGGGTTTCGCTCGCTTGCGACGACGCAGTGCTGGAGGAGGCGCTCCGGCGCCTCGAGCGGCACTACCATGGCTGAAGGGCGAAGATGCGACAGGGGAGACGAGGGATGGGGCAGGGGTGGATGAGGATCGCAGCGGCACTGCTCGCGATCGTGCTCGGGATCGGCGCCGCGCCGGCGCGGGCGGAGGATGCGCTCGACGCGATCAAGGCGCGGCATAAGCTCATTGCCGGCGTCAAATACGACACGCCGCCCTTCGGCTTCGTCGACGACAAGAACCAGCTCGTGGGCTTCGACGTCGATCTCGTGCGGGAGATCGCGAAGGCGCTCGGCGTCGAGGTCGAGTTCGTCAAGGTGACCTCGCCGACGCGAATTCCGCTGCTGGTGAGCGGCAACGTCGATCTCTCAGCGGCCTCGATGACCCATACGCGCGAGCGCGAGGGCGCGATCGACTTCAGCATCACCTACTACACCGGCGCGCAAGCGCTGCTGGTTGCCGAGAGCAGCCCGATCAAAGGGCTCGGCGATCTCGCGGGAAAGACCGTGGCGGTGCAGCAGGGGACGACGCTCGAGAAGACTCTCGCGAGCCTCGCGCCCAACGCGACGATACAGCCCTTCCGCGACTACACCAGCGCTTGGCTCGCGCTGAGACAGGGGCGTGCCGATGCGCTCACCGGCAGCTACGACATCCTTCGCGGCTTCATCCGGGAGACGCCGGGCTTCCACGTCGTCGGCGACAAGTTCAGCGTCGAGCCCTTTGGCATCGGCTTCCGACACGGTGACTGGCAGCTCCGCAATTTCGTGAACGGCGTGCTGCAGGATCTCTGGACGAGCGGCCGCTACCGCGAAATCTATCGCACCTGGTTCCAGGTCGATCCCGACGTGCCGATCGAGACCTGGCCCAAGGGGTAGTTGCTCCGTGAGCTACGCCTTCGAGTGGGGCGTGCTCTGGCGCTACCGCGAAGCGCTGCTCGGCGGGCTCGGGCTCACTCTCGCACTCTCGCTTTTAGGGCTCGCGGGGGCGATGGCGGTGGGGCTCGTCGCGGGTGCGGCCGGGGCAGGGGAGCGACGATTGCCGCGGCTCCTTGCTGCCGGCTATGTCGAGCTGGCGCGGAATGTGCCGCTCCTCGTGCACATGTATTTCTGGTATTTCGGGCTTACAGCGCTGCGGCTCCCGGCCTTTTGGTGCGGGGTGCTGGGCCTCTCGATCTACTCCGGCGCGTATGTTGCCGAAATCGTGCGCGCGGGCATCCAGAGCGTCCCCGCGGGGCAGCGCGCGGCGGCACTCGCCTCGGGCCTCTCGCAATGGCAGGTGCTCCGGCTCGTGATCTATCCGCAGGCGCTCCGCATCGTCGCGCCCTCGCTCGCGGGTCTCTTCTCGCAGCTCATCAAGGATTCCTCGCTCGCCTCGGTGATCTCCGTGGCCGAGCTCACCTTCGTCGCGGGAGAGATCGAGGGCGACACCTTCCGCGCCTTCGAGGCCTATATCGGCGTGACCGTGCTCTATCTCATCATCGTGACCACGATCACGCAGATCGCGCTGCGCACCTTCCGCGGCGGGATCGTCGATCCCGAGATGCGGTACTGAGGCGCGGCGCATGGACGCCTCCGTCGTCGCGCGCAACCTGCCCTACCTCGCGGATGGCTTCGCGCTGACGCTGGAGATGGCGGCGCTATCGATCCTCGGCGGAACGGTCGTTGGCGTCGCAGTCGGCCTCGCGCGCGCGGGACACATGCCGCTGTTGCGGCACGCGGCCGCCTTCTATATCGAGCTCATCCGCGGCACGCCGCTGCTCGTGGTGCTGCTCGTGGTCTATCTCGCGGTCCCCGCGCTCACGGGCCAACGGCTCGGGCCGGTGCCGTCGGCGGTGATCGGGTTCATTGTTTTCGTCGCGGCCTACATCGGCGAGGACGTCCGCTCCGGAATTGCCTCGGTGCACATAGGACAGATCGAGGCGGGACTCGCGAGCGGCCTCTCCAGGGCGCGGGTCATGCGTCTCATCGTCTTGCCGCAGGCGATCCGGCGGATGATCCCCGCGCTCTTCAGTCAGTTCGTGCGGCTCCTGAAGTTTACCTCGGTCGCCTCGGTGATCGGCGCGACCGATCTCACGGGCGCAGTGCTCGCGGTCAACGCGCGCGAGGTGAAGCCGCTCGAGCTCTTGGCCTTCCTGGCGCTCGCCTATTTCGTCGCGTGCTATTCGCTCTCGCTCTTGGGACGCTGGCTCAACCGGCGCTTCGCGATCGCGAGCTGAGCCTTAGTGGCGGGCCGCCACCTCGTGGGTCTTCAGCACTTTGTCAGTCTGCGCGTCCGCCTCCTCGAGGACAACGCCGTAGTGCCAGAGCGTCGAGAGGTGCTCGAGCACAGCCTTGCAGGTGTTCTCGTCGAGGAGGACGCCATCGTGGACGGCGTGGCGCAGTACCAGCCGCCGGTCGCCCGCGAGGTCGACGTCGACGATCTGGATGTCCGGATCTTGCCGCGCGAGGTCGTAGTGCCGGGCAAGCGTGCTGCGAAGCTCGCGGTAGCCGCGCTCGTCGTGGATCGCGTCGACCACGAGCGCGTCCTGGCTCGCCTGGTCCACCACCTTGAAGAGGCGAAAGGCGCGAATGATGCGCGGGCTCAGATACTGCAGAACGAAGCTCTCATCGCGGTAATTTGCCCAGGCGTGGCGAAGCGTGCCCCAGGGATCGCCGTTGCCTGCGATGTCCGGGAACCAGGCGCGGTCTTCGTCGCTCGGGTTGGTGCAGATGCGCTTCACGTCCTGCATCATCGCGAAGCCCAGCGCATAGGGATTGAGGCCGTTGTAGCGGGGGTCGTCGAATTCCGGCTGCAGCACGACGTTGGTGTGCGAGTGCATCGCCTCCAGGAAGGCGCCGTCGCCGACGAGGCCGCGCTCGTGCAGCCGGTTCAGGATCTCGTAGTGCACGAAGGTGGCGCAGCCCTCGTTCATGAGCCGCGTTTGCTTCTGCGGATAGAAATACTGGCTCACGTGGCGGGTGATGCGCAGCAGCTCGCGCTGCCAGCCCTCGAGGCGCGGTGCACGCTTCTCCAGAAAATAGAGCAGGTTCTCCTCGGGGATGCCGAGCTTGCGGTGACGCTGCGCGCGCTCCTTGGCGGTCTCGGCGCCTTCGGGGCGATCGCGCTTCGGCACGACACGCTCCCAGAGGTCGTCGTAGGTCCGCTCGTCGTGCAGCCGACGCTCCTCGGCGCGGCGGCGCTCCTCCGTGAGGTTCGCCTTGGGCCGGCGCGCGTAGCGATGAACGCCGTGGCTCATGAGGGCATGCGCTGCGTCGAGCACGCGTTCGACCTCGCGCGCCCCGTGCGCCTCCTCGGCGTGCGCTACGAAGTCGCGCGCGAAAGTGAGATAGTCGAGGATCCCCTCGGCGTCAGTCCATTGCCGGAAGAAATAGTTGTTCTTGAAGAAGTGATTGTGGCCGAACGCCGCGTGCGCGATCACCAGCGTCTGCATCGCCATGGAGTTCTCCTCCATGATGTAGCTGATGCAGGGGCTCGAATTGATGACGATCTCGTAGGCGAGGCCCTGGAGGCCGTGGCGGTAGAGCGCCTCCTCGCGCGCAAAGCGCTTGCCGAAGCTCCAATGCCGGTACATTAGCGGCAGGCCCACGGAGGCGTAGGCGTCGAGCATCTGCTCGGAGGTGATGACCTCGATCTGATTGGGATAAATGTCGAGGCCGAGCTCGCCGATCGCGATCTCCTGGATCGCGTCGTGCACGCGGCGGATCTTGTCGAAATCCCACTCCGCGCCCTCGAACAGCGGGCGCGCCGCCGCGGGAGGCGCGACGGCGACGCTCATGCCGCGCGCTCTCGGTTCTTGGCGAAGAGATCGTGGAAGACGGGGAAGATCTGCGAGGGGTCCGCGACCTTGCGCATCGCGAAATTCGGGTTGGCGGCGGTCAGCGCGTCGTAGGTGCGCCACAGGTCGGTCGGCGCGCTGGGATAGCCGTGGCGCAGCGTCGCCTCGGCGCCGACCTCGATGTAGGCGAAATATTGGCTCACCGGGAGGATCTGCTCGCCCATGAGCGAGGCGCAGCGGTCGCTGTCCTCGGTGTAGTTGTCGCCGTCGGAGGCCTGCGCCGCGTAGATGTTCCAGGTCTCGGGGTTGTAGCGCGCGCGCACCACCCGCATCATCTCGTCGAGCGCGGTCGAGACGATGGTGCCGCCGGTCTCGCGGCTGTGGAAGAAGGTGTCCTCGTCCACTTCCTGCGCGCTCGAGGTATGGCGGATGAAGACGATCTCGACATGCTTGTAGCGCCGCGTGAGGAACACATGCAGCAGCATGAAGAAGCGCTTGGCGAGATCCTTCATCTGCTCCGTCATCGAGCCCGAGACGTCCATCAGGCAAAACATGACGGCCTGGGTGTTGGGCTTCGGAATGCGCTCGAAGCGGTTGTAGCGAACGTCGACGGGATCGATATAGGGAACGCGTCGGCTCTTGCGGAGCGCGGCGTCGAGCACCGCGCGGTTTTGAGCGGCACCTTCGGCGTCGTCGGCGTCGAGCGCCGTCTGCACCTGCGTCTCCAGGGCCGCGATGTCGCTGAGCGTCGGGCGGCTCAGCGAGATGCGTCGTGCGAGGCTGTTCCGCATGGTGCGGCGCACGTTGAGGGCTGCGGGATTTCCAACCACGGAATAGCCCGCGCGCACGAGTTGGGTCGATTCCTGATCGCTGATCTTGGTCTTGACGAGATCGGGGAGCTCGAGGTCGTCGAAGAAGAGATTGAGGAACTCCTCCTTCGTCAACACGAACTCGAAGTTGTCGCGCTCGCCGCCATCCTCGGGGCTCGCCTCGCCCTTGCCCGCGGCATCGCCGCCCTGCGGGCGCTTGATGCGGTCGCCGACCACGAACTCCTTGTTGCCGGGGACGACGTAGTCGCGACTGCCGCCGTGGCTCGCGCGGCGGAAGGTGGGCTCGGCAATTCCGTCAGTGGGAATCGACACCTTCTCGCCGTCGGAGTTCTGCCCGACCTTGCGGCGCTTCAGCGCCTCCGTCATGGCGTCCTTGATCTCGTGCTTCGCACGCTCGAGGAAGCGTTGCCGGTTGGGCAGGCTCTTGCCCTTGGGGTTGGGACGGCGGTCGATGATGTTCATGGCGCACTAGCTCCGATGTTCTGACCTCACCCTGCCTTGTTCACCCGCATGTACCACTCGACGAGACGGCGCACCTGCCGCGGCGTGTAGCCGCGCGTGACCATGCGCTCGACGAAATCGTTGTGCTTCTGCTCGGTGTCGGAGTCCTTCTTGGAGCCGAAGCTGATGACCGGCAGCAGGTCCTCGACCTGCGAGAACATGCGCTTCTCGATCACCTCCCGGAGCTTCTCGTAGGAGGTCCAGGAAGGATTCTTCCCGGCATTCGCTGCGCGCGCGCGCAGCGCGAACTTCACGACCTCGTTGCGGAAGTCCTTGGGATTGGCGATGCCTGCGGGTTTCTCGATCTTCGAGAGCTCCTGGTTCAGGATCTCGCGATCCATGAGCTGCCCGGTGTCGGGGTCCTTGTAGTCCTGATCTTCGATCCAGGCGTCGGCGTAGGCGACGTAGCGGTCGAAGAGGTTCTGCCCGTAATCCCCATAGGATTCGAGATAGGCCTTTTGGATCTCGTTGCCGATGAATTCCGCGTAGCGCGGCGCGAGCTCGGCCTTGATGAAGCCCAGAAGCCTCTTCTCGCTGTCCTCGGGGAATTGCTCGCGGCGCACGGACTGCTCGATCACGTACATGAGATGCACGGGATCGGCCGCCACCTCCTGCGTGTCGAAGTTGAAGGTGTTGGAGAGCGACTTGAAAGCGAAGCGGGTGGAGAGCCCGTCCATACCCTCATCGACTCCGGCGGCGTCGCGATATTCCTGCACGGTGCGCGCGCGGGGATCGCTGTCCTTGAGGCTCTCGCCGTCATAAGCGCGCATCTTCGAGTGGAGGTTCGAGTTCTCATGCGCCTTGAGGCGCGAAAGCACGCAGAATTTCGCGAGCATCTCGAGCGTGCCCGGCGCGCAGGACGCGTTGGCGAGCTCGCTCCCCGTGAGGAGCTTCTGGTAGATCTTGGACTCCTCGGTGACGCGCAGGCAGTACGGCACCTTGATCACGCAGATGCGGTCGATGAAGGCTTCGTTGTTGCGATTGTTCTTGAAGCTCTGCCACTCCGCCTCGTTCGAATGCGCGAGGATGATGCCCTGGAAGGGGATCGCGCCGATGTTCTCGGAGCCGATGTAGTTGTTCTCCTGCGTCGCCGTCAGCAGCGGATGCAGCATCTTGATCGGCGCCTTGAACATCTCCACGAATTCGAGGATGCCCTGCGTCGTGCGGTTGAGGCCGCCGGAGAAGGCGTAGGCGTCGGGATCGGCTTGGCTGAAGAACTCCAGCTTGCGGATGTCGACCTTGCCGACGAGGCTCGAGATGTCCTGGTTGTTCTCGTCGCCGGGCTCCGTCTTGGCGACGCAGATCTGGCGGAGCCGCGAGGGATGCAGCTTCACGACAGAGAATTTCTGGAGGTCGCCACCGAACTCGTCGAGACGCTTCAGCGCCCAGGGGGATGCGAGGCCGGTGAGGCGGCGCTTCGGGATCTTGTAGCGGCGCTCCAGCACCTCGCCCATGCGGTCGGGATCGAAGAGACCGAGCGGATTCTCGAAGACGGGGCTAATCTCCTTGCCGGCCCTGAGCACGTAGATCGGCATGCGCTCCATCAGGAGCTTAAGGCGCTCGGCGAGCGAGGACTTGCCGCCGCCGACGGGGCCGAGGAGGTAGAGCACCTGCTTCCTCTCCTCGAGGCCCTGCGCCGCGTGGCGGAAGAAGCCGACGATCCGCTCGATCGTCTCCTCCATGCCGTAGAAATCCTGGAAAGCCGGATAGACCCGCATCGTGCGGTTCATGAAGATGCGGCCGAGGCGCGTGTCCTGGCTCGTATCGATGAGCTGCGGCTCGCCGATCGCGGCGAGCATGCGCTCCGACGCGCTTGCATAGGCCATGGGCTCGCGCGCACAGGACTTGAGATAGTCCTCAAGGGACATCTCGGTCTCTTTCTCGCCGTCGTAGAGGCGGGAGAAGAGGCTAAAGAGCTCGTCGTGTGCGCTCATCCAAACCTCGCCATTCTGGCCTCAACCGCCAAGCGTTTACCCGGCGTTAACCTCGAGTCTATGCCTGCGGTACTAAACAAGGCTTAAGGGGGAACGGTTCAACGCGAACGATCATTGCGTTTCGCGAAAATGAACTCCTATTCATCTCGCCTCCCGCGCACAGAACGCCCGTTGCGCCCCAATTTGGGCGCTCTGCACACTCTCGTGAACTCGCATGGCTTCACTCGGCATCCGCGCAGACCAACCCATCGGAATCATTGCAAGCCGCGTGCCGTGAGGTGGCACCGGCTCCTCGCCGATGGGAAAATGCTCCCCGGAGTTCTGTCGGTTCGACGGGTACAGCCCGACTGCACGAGCCCGCGCGCGAAAACCCATCACCACCCCAATTTGGCCGCCAACATCGCCCTGTCGTAGGCCGTGATCCCCAGCGTTCCACCGCACTTCGACGAGCGACACGGCTCGCCGATGGGATCGATGTCAGTATTTTCCCACGAAACGTGGCTTTCTCAAGGTGTTGTGAGGGGAAGATCGTGGCGACTACGAGGTTTGCCGCGCTGGTGATGCAAATTCGCGCGGGAGTTTCGCAGAGTCGACTCGCAACGCGACTCGACGAGAATGCAAGCGTTCGCGCCGCGCAAATTCATCGCGGGATCAATGACTCCCGCGCTTTCCTCTGCGACATTCGGCCGCTCGCGGTGAGCGTCGGGCAGACGCCCGCGCGAGCCCTCGAATTCACGATGCCATCACCTCCCGGTGGAATCTCGGCCTGCCGATTTTATTGGCGTTAGATAGCCCGATCTTTAGGCGACGACAGGAAGTTCCGGCGCGACTCGACCGCGACTCGACGCGGCGTTCAGTGCGCTGGACCCCACTCCTCGGCGCTTGCGCCGGCCATCGCCTGCACGCGCTCCTCATCCGCGGCGAGCTCTCTGGCGCCGCCGCTGTAGACGATCTCGCCGCTGTCGAGCACATAGGCATCGTCGGCGATCTCGAGACTCATGCGGACGTTCTGCTCGACCAGCAGCACCGAGATTCCCTCCGTGCGCATTTGCGCGACGATGCGAAAGACCTCGCGTACGATGAGCGGCGCCAGGCCCTGCGATGGTTCGTCGAGAATGAGGAGCTTCGGATTGACGAGGAGCGCTCGCGCGATCGACAGCATCTCCTGCTCGCCGCCGGAGAGCTGGCGTCCGCGGTTGCGCTTGCGCTCGGCAAGCCGCGGGAAGAGCTTGTAGACGCGCTCGATCGTCCAGGGCCCCTCGCGGACGATGGGGACGCGCAGGTTCTCGTCCACGGTCAGGTTCGGGAAGATGCGCCTTCCCTCGGGCACGTAGCCGACGCCGAGCGCGGCAATGCGGTACGACGGCGAGTGAGTGATGGGCACCCCGAAGATCGAGATGGTCCCCTCGCGCGCGGGGGTGAGGCCCATGATGCTGCGCAGGGTCGTCGTCTTGCCAGCACCATTGCGTCCGAGCAGCGTCGTGATCTTGCCCTCGGGAACCGACAGCGAGACGCCGTGCAGAATGTGGCTCTTGCCGTAATAGGTGTGGAGACCGCTGGCCTCGAGCGCGTTCATGCGGCCTTGCCCAGATAGGCCGCTTGCACCGCCTCGTTGGCGGCGATCTCAGCGGGCGTTCCCTCCGCGAGCAGCCGGCCCTGGTCGAGGACGGAGATGCGGTCCGCCAGATGGAAGACCACGCGCATGTCATGCTCGATCAGCACGATCGTATATTGGTTCTCACGGTGCAGGCGGCGGATCAAGTTGGTGATCTCGTAGGTCTCCTGATCGCCCATGCCGGCCGTCGGCTCATCGAGCAGAAGGAGTCGCGGGCGGAGCGCCAGCGCCATCGCGATCTCGGTCGCGCGCTGGTCGCCATGCGCGAGCTCGCCCACCAGCCGGTTCGCCTTGGCGGAAAGACCGACCATCGTCAGCGTCTCTGCGACGGTTTGCTCGTCGCGGGCGGCGTCGCTCTTGGTGTTCCAGAGACGCAGGCGGCGACCGGCGGCGACCTCGACGGCGCTGAGCACGTTCTCGTGCACGGAGAGGTCGGGAAAGATCTCGGTGATCTGAAACGTCCGGGCCATGCCAATCGTCACGCGCTTGTGCGCGGGGAGGGCGGTCACGTCCGCTCCGTCGAACACGATATGGCCGGAGCTAGGCGGGAAGAAACCGCTGATCATGTTGAAGAACGTGGTCTTGCCCGCGCCGTTGGGCCCGATTACGGCCCTGAGCTCGCCAGGCTCCACGCGCAATGACACCTCTTGCACGGCGACGAGGCTGCCGAAATTCTTCGTCACCTTCTGCACGTCGAGCATGCTCATTCGGCGCTCCGCCGCTTCAGCATGCCCAGCATGCCCCGGGGAAAGAACAGCACGGCCAGCACGAAAATCACTCCCAGGAAGGCCATCCATTCCTCCGGCAAGGCGGAGGATAGGAAATCCTTCAGCACCCAGAACACCGCCGCGCCCAGCAAAGGCCCCCAGAACGAGCGCATGCCGCCCAACACCGCCATGATCACGAAGTAGCCGGACTGCGTATAGTGCAGCGCCAGCGGATCGGCGAAGTTGTTGAGGAGCGCGTAAAGCGTGCCGGCGAGCGCGGTGAAGAAGCAGGAGACCGAGAAGGACAGCCAGATATGCCGCTCGACCGGGATCCCGAGAAAGCGCGCCCGACGCTCGTTCTCGCGGATCGCGCGCAAGGTGCGGCCGAAGGGCGAGCGCACGAGCAGGCCCATGAGCACGACGGCGATGGTGAACATCGCCAGGGTGAAATAGTAGAAACGGAACCCCTCGGAGAGGAAGAGGAACGGCTGCTCGTCCGTGATGTCGAGGGTCAACGCTCCGATCCCGATGGGCTCGCGATGGAACCCGCGCAGCCCATCGAACCCGCCGGTGAAGTCGTTCCACTTGTAGGCGATGTAGTAGAAGATCTGTCCGAAGGCGATCGTGCACATCGCGAAATAAACGCCGCGCCGCCGCACGATGACCAGGCCGAAGAGCGTCCCCGCCAACCCGCCGAACAATGTGCCGGCGAGCATGGCGAGCGGCGTACTGGCGGCGACGTATTTGAGCATCAGCCCCGCGCCATAGGCGCCGAGACCGAAATAGGCGGCATGCCCGAAGCTCAGGACGCCCGTGAATCCCAGCAGCAAGTTGAGCCCCATCGCCGCGAGCCCGAACACCAGCACACTGCCGGCGAGCGCGTTGTAGCCGCCGAGCAGCGGAAACCAGACCGGAACCGTCACGAGCGCCAGCCAAATCACCGCCACCGGCAACCAGCGCCTCTGGGCCGAGCGTTGCACCGACGCGGTGGCGGCTATCACGCTGCTCACTAAAGCATTCCCTCTTCGCCCATCAGACCGCGCGGCCGGGTCAGCAGCACCAGGATCATCATCACGAAGATCACGACCTCGCTCGCGGGGGCATAGATCGCACCGGTGACTGCTGCGGTGATGCCGATCAGCAAGCCCCCGAACAGGGTGCCCGTCAGGCTGCCGGCCCCGCCGACGATGATGGCGATGAAGCTCGGCATCAAATAATCGTCGCCCATGTTGGGGCTGATGCCGTTCTTGCCGGTCAGCAGCACCCCGCTCAGCCCCGCGAGCAAGCACCCCACGGTGAAATTGAAGGTGCGAAGCAGCTTCACGTTGACCCCGAGCGCCGACACGGTGTCGAGATCGAGGGTCCCGGCGCGGATGCGCAGGCCGACCCTCGTGTGACGCAGGAACGCGAAGACGCCGATCACGGTGGCGATGACGACGACCACCGTGAAGATGCGATACCAATTCACGAAGAACAGTTCCGCGCTAATGGGCGCATTCAGGATGTCCGGCATTTCCATTGCCTGCGGGCTGGGGCCCCACCACCAGAGCATGGCGCCCTGCATCACGAAGGCGAGCCCGAAGGTCAGCAGCAGGCTGTAGACGGGATCGCGCCGGTAGACAAAGCGCATCAGCAGTTCGACCAGCACGCCGATCAGCGCCGTCAGCAGCGGCGCGATCAGCAATGCGCCCCAAAAGCCCATCACTTTCGAGAGCTCGAGCGCGAGATAGGCGCCGAGCGCGAGGAAGTTTCCGTGCGCGAAGTTGATGACGTTGCTGAGATTGAGGATCAACGACAAGCCCAGCGCCATCAGCACGTAGAAAGCGCCGAGCATCAGCCCGTTTGCGACGTTGTAGATGATTGATGTGAGCATGGGAGGGTTCGCCGCTGGGTCCCGTCAACCGGAACCCGGAGCCTCCGACGCCGGCTCGAAGCCGCGCATCGGAGGCACGGGTTTCGGCGGCCCGCTCAGGCCGGATGAACCATCTTGCAGCCGGTATCTTCGACGGGTCCCGCGGCCTCGACGCCGGGTATCTCCGCTTCGATCGAGAAAACGTCGTCCGGGCCTGCCTTGGGCGGGTGCACCTGGCCGACGAAGATGGTGGGCATGAGCTCGTGGTCGCCGGCGCGATAGCGTACCGCAGCCGCCTGCAATGCCACGTCGCGCGGCAGCTCCAAGTCCTCCATGATCTTGGCGAGCTTGGGGCCCTCGAGCGATTTGGCCTTCTCGGCTGCGACGCGCACCGTGTGCATGGAGACGTAGCCGAACCAATCGCGGGCAGAAGGCGTCTTTTTCGCGGTGGCGCGGTAATCCGCAACGAACTTGACAACCTCCGGGACCTTCGGCTGATCCCACCACCACTCCATGACCCACCAACCCGCCTGGGCATCGGGCTGCAGCGCTTTCACCGTCTCGAACTCGAACAGCGCTCCGCCCAAGGCCATCTCCTTTTGCAGGCCGAATTGGACGATCTGCTTCATGCAGTTGATCTGCGTGAGGCCGCCCATGTTGTTGAGCAATACGTCGGGCTTGTAGCCCTTGGCCTTGATCAGGGTCGCGGAGAAATCGGTGTTGTTGATCGGGAGGTAGTCGCCGTCGTAGGTCCCGCCGAGCTTCTTCAGGGCCTTGATGAAGCCGTCCTGGAGAGAGTGGCCGTAGGCGTAATCCGGGGTGATGAAGAACCACTTCTTGCCGAAGCGCTTAACCAGCTCCGGCGTAATCGCCGAAGTGTCCATCGTGGTGTCGTTGCAAACGCGGAAGACGTTCCATTTGCAGTCGACGCCCGTAATGGTGTCGGTATGACCGCCGGGAACGATGTGGAATACCTTCTTCTCGGCCGTCACCTGTGCCATCGCCGCGGCGATGCCGGAGTTCACGTCGCCGAGAATCACGTCCACCTGATCGCGGTCGATGAGCTTGCGCGTCTTCTGCACGCCGGTGCCGACGTCATTGGCGGAGTCTTCGACCAAGAGCTGGACCGGGCGGCCCAGGATTCCGCCCTTCTTGTTGATTTCGGCCTCGGCATACTGGGCGCCGTCCAATTCGCTTTTCGCGAGCGCCGAAAGCACGCCGGTCAGCGGATTGACCATTCCGATTTTGATCGGGGTTTCGCCGCGAGCGGTGAGAATGAAGGGTGACGCGACCTGTAACGCACTGGCCGCCACGCCGGCCTTAAGGAGCGTACGGCGCGGAAATACTGTCGAGAACGTCGTCTTCTTCATCGTGTGCCTCCCCAGGCGGTTATTCGTTTGGCTTCAACACGGACCCGAATAGATCGAGTGTAGCCTTGCTTGCTTACTGACGCAGCGACGTAAGCGAAGCATATTTTTGCACCTATATGCCTTGTAGCAGAGCCTTAGTCGAGAGGTTTTAGTGCGGGCTCAGGTGCCGACCCGCAACGGCTCGACCAGGCCTTTGAGGCAGGCGATCACGCTCAACGGGGTGAGTTTGCCGGTGCGGGGGTTCTCCTCGGACGGGACGCCCTCGATCGTCATCGTGAAGCGCGTGCTGTCGGCCTCGACCTCGATGCGGTGGGTGTTGCGGGTGACGCCGGGATCGGCCCAGATCTCGAGTGCCGTCGCGTCGGGTCCGATGCCCGCCAGCGCGAGCGCCGCCGCGACATTGACGTTCGCGGGAAATCCCCGAGCGCCCTCGCGCGCAGTGCCCGCAAAGACCCTGAGCGGTGCCGCGAGACCCTCGAGCGAGATGCCGCGCTCCTCGAGATAGGGTGCGCCCACGAGCCCGCCCGGGGGCTTTCGTGTCACGAGCGTCACGGAGTGGATCTTGCCTTGCGCCGCCGCGCGCACCGCGTCGAGGCCGAGGAGCGCGCCCGTCGGCACGATGATGCGCGCGCCCGTCCGGCGCGCTTCCTCCACGAGCGCCAGGCGATCGAGGAGCGCGCCCACGCTCAGCACCAGAAGCGTGCGTCCCGCGCGAACCGCCGGCACGGCGATGCTGTCGAAAGCGGCGGCCGGGAGACACTCGATCACCACCTGCGCGCGCTCCGCGAGCGCGTCCGCGGGCACCACCGGCGCTTCGATCCCCGCCGTCTCGAGGCGCTCCCTCGCGCGCTTCTGGTCGCGTGCGGAAATCGCCGCGAGCGCGAGGCCCGGCGGCCTGCCCGCAAGCCATCGCGCCACCGGCAATCCGATCGCTCCCAACCCGCCGATACCGACCGTGAGTCCGCCCATGGGCCGCACCCCTGCATCATCGCCGGCACCAGCATCGCAGCCGGAAATCCGATTTGCCAAGCCCCTTGGTTTCGATATCTATGACGCCATCGGCTCGACGGATCGGCGACAGAGGGAATGAGCGACACCGGGGAATTCGTCGGTACCATGCCCGTGGCCGAGCGGCTCCGCTTCGAGGTGGCGCCGCTCGAGGCCTGGATGCGCGCAAACGTCGAGGGATTCGTGGGCCCGCTCTCGGTCGAGCAGTTCCGCGGGGGCCAGTCGAACCCGACCTACCGTCTGAGGACGCCCGCCGCGGGATACGTGTTGCGCCGGAAGCCGCCGGGCAAGCTCTTGCCCTCCGCGCACGCCGTCGACCGCGAGTACCGCGTCATCTCCGCGCTCGGGCGGACCGGCTTTCCGGTGCCGCGGACCCATGCGCTCTGCCTGGACGAGAGCATTGTCGGCACCGCCTTCTATGTCATGGACTACGTCGCAGGCCGCGTCTTCTGGGATCCGACCGTGCCGGAGGTGGGACGTGCCGAGCGCGGAAAAATCTACGACGCCATGAACACCACGATCGCGCAGCTCCACACGATCGACTACGCCGCGATCGGCCTCGCGGATTTCGGGAAGCCCGGAAACTACTTCATGCGCCAGATCGATCGCTGGACGAAGCAGTATCGCGCCTCCGAGACCGAACGGATCGAGCCGATGGACCGGCTCATCGAGTGGCTGCCGAGGAACGTGCCGGCGGACGATCAAACCGCGATCGTCCACGGCGACTTCCGCCTCGACAACATGATCTTCCACCCGAGCGAGCCCCGCGTCCTCGCCGTCCTCGACTGGGAACTCTCGACGCTCGGAAATCCTCTCGGCGATTTCGCTTACCACGCGATGGCGTGGCGCCTTCCCCCCGCGGCCTTTCGCGGGTTGGGCGGGCACGATCTCGGAGCGCTCGGCATTCCCTCGGAGGCCGAGTACCGCGAGGCCTATTGCCGCCGCACGGGTCGCGCAGAGATCCCGAATTGGGACTTCTACATGGCCTACAACATGTTTCGCCTGGCGGCGATCCTGCAGGGGATCATGGGCCGCGTCCGCGAGGGCACGGCGGCAAGCGCTCGCGCACACGAAGCGGGTGCGCGAGCCAAAGTTCTGGCGCGGCTCGGCTGGGAGCAGGCGGAGCGCATCCTCAAAGGCGGCTGATCGGCGGAATCAGGCCGGGGTTCATCCGG
>Ga0335078_10008440_pt1 | contig 15324 bp, 12 predicted proteins | sample Lox_Sample_32_FD_206711 | JGI IMG/M metagenome (GOLD analysis project Ga0335078, IMG submission 206711) | Soil microbial communities from Loxahatchee National Wildlife Refuge, Florida, United States - Lox_Sample_3.2 | ecosystem: Environmental > Terrestrial > Soil > Wetlands | place: USA... | reverse complement strand
CTCCCGGAAGGCAACATCCACATCGGCTGTAGCGTGGGTGCGACCATTCTCGCCGGCTACCGGCAGACGACTCAGGATCTCATCAAGCAGGCCAACATCGCGCTGCATCAGGCGAAGAAGGCGGGACGGAGCGCATTGCGCTTCTTCGATCCGGGCATGCAGGAGAGTGTCAGCGCACGCGCGGCGCTCGAGCTCGAGCTGCGTAACGCCATCGCCGGCACGCAGTTCGCGCTGCATTACCAGCTGCAAGTCGATGAGGAGGGCCGCGAGATCGGGGCCGAGGGGCTGCTGCGTTGGAATCACCCGGAGCGCGGCCTCATTTTGCCCGGAGAGTTCATTGAGCTCGCCGAAGAGACCCACATGATCCTGCCGATCGGGCAGTGGGTGATCGATACGGCGTGCGCGCAGCTTGCGGCCTGGAGCTATGACGCCCACACCCGGGAGCTGTCGCTCGCGGTCAACGTCAGCTCGCTGCAGTTTCAGCAGCCGGAATTCATCGTGCAGGTTCTCGGCTCGATCCGGCGCCACGGGATCGACGCCCGGCGTCTCAAGCTGGAATTGACCGAGACCCTGCTGCAGGAGGACATCGAGCGGACGGTGAGCACCATGAACGTGCTCAAAGCGGAGGGGGTGCAATTTGCCCTGGATGACTTCGGCACCGGCTATTCCTCGCTCCAGTACTTGAAGCGCCTGCCGCTCGATCAGCTGAAGATCGACCGCTCGTTCGTGCACGAGATCGCCGCCGATCCCAACGACAAGGCGATTGTGACCACCATCGTCGCCATAGCCGATCGGCTCGGCCTCGATGTGATCGCCGAGGGCGTGGAGACGCAGCAGCAGCTCGAGGTGTTGCGCGACTGCGGCTGCAGCCGCTACCAGGGTTATCTCTTCGGCGCGCCGGTGCCCCCCGAGCGGCTCTTCGAGGCTCGCGAGGCGCTGAGCGCCTGAAGCGGGAGCGGTCTCAGCGGCGCCGGTCCATGGCGAAGAGAACCGAGACCAGCGGGACGCGCTGTTTCTGATTCAGGGACAGGCCCGTCACGCCCTGGTACACACCGTAAGCGCACAGCGCCCGCCCGGGCGTGAAGGGGTGGACCATGGTGGCGCTGCCGCCATTCTGCTGCGTTTCCTCCTGCTTCTCGGCATAGCCCGCCGTCTCGACCGCCTGCACTTCACTGCCATCCTTGAGCCGCACCGCCCAGACCGAGCCGCCCGAGGGCAGCGTCTGGCCCTGCTCGATGACCCCTAGAAGGAATACCTCGGAGTTCTTGGGCAGATCCGCCGGGACGTGCGCGGTAAGGTAGACCATCTTCTGATCGAAGGGGCCGCCGCGCACATCCGGTGGTCGATTCCAGCGCATGGCGATCTCGAAATCGTGGCACGACCTCGCTTGTCCGAGGCGATCGAACGCCGGCCGGCCGGCCGGACCCTTCGACTGCGACATGTAGGCGATCGATTTGAGCTGCTGCCGGGTAGGCAGGTCCTTGGAGGGCCGGGGCTGCCTGCCGAGCCCGAGCTTGTTGCAGCCGCCCAGCACACTGCAAACGAGCAGCAGCGTACCGAGCGATCGCGCGAGAGGGTGATGCATGAGTGCTTAAAACGGTCGAGGAACCGGCGCCGTTCCCGGTCAGCCGGCGATCACACCCGCGCTGATGTTGATCGCGAATCCGATGATGGCGACATTGAAGGCGAAGGAAATGATCTCGTGCGCGATGAGCACCCGGCGAATGGAGGCGTGTGTGGTCGAGACATCGGCGGTCTGGCAGGCGGCGGCGATGGTGAAGGAGAAATAGGCGAAATCCCAGAACGTCGGCATCTCCGTCCGTGGAAAGAGCAGAGGGCGCTCCTGCGGCGGGGCGCTATAGAACATATCGGCGTAACGCATGGTGAACATGGCGGGCACGAGCATCCAGGAATCGATCAGGGTGAGAGCCACGAGCGCGAACTGCCAGACCCGTTGACGGTCCTGGAGATGCCGCAGCGTGGAAAGCGGCTCGATCACTGCGAGCAGGCTCAGGAGAGCCGCCGCCACGACCATTACCAGGATGATCGGACCGGAGGGATCCTCCTCGGCATAGTGCGAGCGGATCTGCTCGGCCGTGAGATGCCGCATCCACAGATAGATCAGCAGCAGAAAGAGGGTAGCGCCGAAGTCCCAGCTGATGAGGGTGCGGGTGATGAAGGTGAGCTGCGGCGGAAGAAAGAAGTAGCTCGCGATGCCGAGAGTCAGCGCGGCCCAGAATCTCACATGCCCGTGAAACACCCGGATCGGCAGATCGACGCCGCGATGGATCTGCGTCACCCGCGCACCTCGGGGCGCGACGCTCGAGAGCTCTTGGCCATGTATTCCGATCGTACCTGGGGGAACGCCCGCATACCATGCCGCAGATGCGAATTATGTGAAATCGGCGATGGCCGGCGGCCTTTGATGAAGTCCGTACCAGCATTGCGGCATTGATGTCGGCACCGTGACCGCCGTTTCCGGAGCCGTCATCATCGATACGGATGCGCTCCATCCGATTCCGACGGCCGGCAAGAGCGGAGCGGCCGTGGGTGAGGAGATCGACGACGAGGGGGCGAGCGTCGCGCTGCGCAGCGAGCGGCGCCGCAAGCGCCGGACGCCCTGCGCACCGGGCGGCTGCGGATCTTGATCGGGGATCGAGCCGCCGCCGCATCGGCGTGACAGCAGATGCGCGTGGCCGCCGGCATGCGCGCGCTTGCGCTTCACGGTGCCTGCGCTCAGACTGCCAGCCGGGGCCTTCGGCGCAGCGGGCGATGCGGTCGATGATGCGCAGCCTGAAGCTGAAGGGCTATACTGGTCTCAAGCGTTGCCGCAGGAAGGTCCGGGTAGAAGACCCCCGCGCAACCTAACAAGAACCGCAACCAACTCAAGGGAAATTCATCATGCGCCTCCAGAAGTGCCTGTTGACGGCAGCGTGCGCCGTGGGAATCCTCGGCACCGCGGTCGCCGCGCCACCTCAGCACACGAGTGCTGACACCCAGGATGCCGGACCGACGGCATCCAGCACCGAGATCACGACCTCGATCATCCTCAACGTAACCGACCCCCAGGGTCTGCAGCGCTTCGTGTACGACACGACGACCCCGGGCGGCTTCAATTACCACCGCTTCCTCAGTGTCGGGCAGTTCGTTCAGCGTTTCGCGCCCTCGAACCGCGCGATCGCGCAGTTCGTGCGCTACCTCGAGTCTTACGGGATCACGGTCGACAAGGTCTACGCGGATAATCTGGACATCACCGTCACCGGGACTGCGGCGCAGTTGAACGCGGCCTTCGCCACGCAGCTGCACGATTACACGCGCAACGGCCAGCGCTTCCACCGCCCGGCGTGGAAGTTCGTGTTGCCGGGCGAGTTCTCCTCGCTGGTGCTCGCCGTCCCCGGCCTCAGCAATGAGCCGAGCGCCCTCAGCCCGCGATTCGCGCACATCGGCAATGGCGCCTTCGCCACCGAGACCCCGTCCGCGGTCAGCTGGCCGCGGAGCGGAACGGCCACCGGCATCGCGGGAGATTACACGGTCGGTGATGTCGCCAATCGCTACGACGTGAACCCCCTCTATCGGGCGGGCATCACCGGCCGCGGCCAGACGATCGGCATCATGACGCTCGCCAACTTCAATGCGGATGACGCTTACGCGTACTGGACCGACATCGGGCTCAAAGTGCGGCCGAACCGCATCACCAAGGTCCTCGTGGACGGCGGCACGCCTATCGCGGCGGGCGTCGGCGACAACGAGACTTCACTCGATGTGGAGCAGTCGGGCGGTCTCGCCCCGGATGCGAAGATCCGGGTATACATCGCGCCGAACGGCACCGACAGTGGCTTCATGGATCTCTTCTACGCCGCCGCCTCGGACAATCAGGCCGATACGGTCTCGATCAGCTGGGGCGAGGCGGAGGAGTACTATTTCGCGGCCCTGGAAGGCGGGGTCGACTACACGGGACAGCTGGTCGCAATCGATCAGGCTCTGATGGAAGGTGCCGCTCAGGGCCAGTCCTTCTTCGCGGCCGCGGGGGATTCCGGCGCTTACGATGCCAACGAGCAGCTGCCTTATCCGTACTTTTCCATGCAGCTCTCGGTGGATGCACCGGCCGATGATCCCTTCATCACAGCCGCCGGCGGCACCACGCTTCCCCTGGTGCTCAAGAGCGCGACGCACCCGTCCTGTCCGGCGATCACCGTCTCCCAGGAGCAGGTATGGGGCTATGACTACATCAATATCCCGTGGCTCACCTGCCATGATTACACACCGTATACGCTCTTCCCGGAGGGCGGCGGTGGCGGTGTGAGCTCATTCTGGCCAGCCCCCTTCTATCAGCGGAACGTCAACGGCATTCAGCTCACTCAGCCCGGACAGGACCTGATCTACTATCCGGATGGAGACCCGACCAATACGAGCGATGCGCAGGAGATCAATCTGCTGCCGGCCAATTTCGCCGGGCGCAACGTGCCGGATCTCTCGCTCAACGCCGATCCGGAGAGCGGCTACATCGTCGTCGACTGCACCGACTTCCCGGCCGCGAGCAATCCGGGCTGCGCCCAGGGCTTCTGGGGCGGCACGAGCTTCGTCTCCCCGCAGCTGAACGGGCTGACCGCCCTGATCGACCAGGCGGCCGGAGGCCGGGTGGGTCTGCTCAACCCGGCGATCTACGCGCTGCAGCAGCAGTGGTGGTGGGCCTATGGCAGGGGCGGGCCGTTCGACGACATCACTGCGGGTGACAACTGGTTCTATCAGGGCGTGCCTGGTTACGACGACGGCTCCGGGATCGGGACGCTCGATGTCGCAAATCTGGCGTATGCCTACATGGTTTTGGCCGAGCGCGGCTACCGCTGATCTGCAGCTGAGGATGAACCGCAGGCCTCTTCCCGCTCGCGGGAAGAGGCCTCTTCTCAGCGCCGCTGCGCCCTGCCGCTTACTTACCGCTCGTGCTCGGTTTCGGCCGGGAGTTCCGCTCGTAGTGTGCCGATGTCTCAACCAGAGACAGCCGGCTGGGCTCACCCAGCGCATCGACATCGAAAGTGACGTAGGCGTCGTCGTAAAAGCGGTATCGCCAGCGCACGTGGAAGGTATCGCCGTTCCAATGCTCGAGGTCGCCGACGAACATCGGGTTACCCAGACGAAGCACGAGATGGCCACTCTCATCGCTCACCGAAGCGCTGCCGTAGTAGGGGTCTGAGTAGCTGCCGGCATAGCCTGCGAGCGGCAGCGGCGGTCGCGTGCCCGGCCGGCGTGCGGCCGCGAGCTTGCGGGTCGTCGCGTCGGATTGAGCCTTCTCCTTCCTGAGGAAGGCGTACAGGGCGCGGCTCACATCGCGGTGAGCGAGCCCCAGATAGTCCTGCAGGACTTCAAACACCACACCTTCGGGTGCGCGGTTCTGGTTCATGTTGGACAACACCACGACGCCCAGATGCTCATCCGGGACGAGCGCGAGCGCCGAGGCCATGCCGTCGATGTCTCCCGCATGCCACACGAGCTGATGTCCCGCGTAGTCCTGGAGAAAGAACCCGAGCCCGTAAGCATAGAAGCGGGTATCCGGGGTCTGGGTGCGCAGCCACCCCGCGAGATCCGAGTCCTTCTCGATCAGCATCTGCGGCGTCTCCATCGCCTCGATGATCGAGGGCTCGAGCACTGTCCTGCCCTGATAGCGCCCATGCGCGAGAAGCATGATGAGCCAGTGGCTCATGTCATTCACGCTCGAATTGATACCGCCTACTGCCGCGAACACATCCATGTTGTTCGGCCAATAAGGCTCGATGACCTCGAGCTTGCCGTCCACCTCGCCGTGCGGACTCGCGACATCGGCGGCGGCCGCGACCGCGGCGGCGGTCGAGACCGTGCGAGTCATGTCGAGGGGAGCCAGCAGGTGGGTGGTCAGGTAGCTGTTCCAGCCCGTTCCAGTGACCGCGGGAACGAACGTGGAGGCCAGCAGATACATCGCATTGTCGTAGCAGAAATGGGCCCGAAAACCGTAACTCGGCTGCTGGTAGCGCAGTCTTTCGATCACGTTCGCGGTGGTATCGTCCGAGAAGTACCACATGGCGAAAGGATCGCAGTAACCACTGCGATGCGAGAGCAGATCGCGCAGCGTGATCTCCTGGGTCACGTACGGACTCTCGAGTCGAAACCCCGGCACGTGATCGGCCACCCGGTCATCCCACTTGAGCTTACCGGCCGCTACCAGGGTCCCGAGCGCGGCGGCGGTGAACGCCTTGGTATTGGAGCCGATGTCGAACAGGGTGTCGGCATCCACCGAGCCCCGCTTGCCGAGCTCGCGCACCCCGTAGCCTCGCGCGAACACGACCTGCCCGTCCTTGACCACGGCGACCGCGAGTCCGGGGACCTGCCATTGCGCCATGGCCCCGTGCACGTACCCGTCGAGTCCGGCCAGTGCGGGCGGGGTGGCGCGGGCCGGATGGAAGGCGAATGCCGCGGCGAGCAGGGCCGCGTGGGCAGTCCAGGTCCGTAGCGGAGCATCGAGCCTTCGCGGTGGCCGATTGCGGCGATGTTGCATCGCTGACTCGCTCTCATCGTTGCGGCCGCATTCGGGCCCGCTCGCTAGTGTGCTTGCACCACCGGTTTCGGTAAAGTCGCAGCCCGTAGCACCGCAAGATCGAAGCTCGCATCCGACATCATGTGCGCCCGCTATCAGACCCCGTCCCAGGCTGCCGCCGAGCGGTACTGGCGGGTGATCGAGCCGCTGTGGCATTTCGAGCCGAGCTGGCGGGTCCTGCCCACGAACCCGGTACCCGTCGTGCTCAGTGTGCACGGCACCATCACCGGCCGGATGATGCGCTGGGGCCTGCTGCCCTTTCGCGGCGAAGCCGGCTTCCCGCTCATCAACGCGACGGTCGAGAAGCTCGAGACCTGGTACGCCTGGAAGGAGCCCTGGGCCCGCCGGCAGCGCTGCATCCTGGTGATGGCCGGGTTCTACGAGCCGCACCTCTTCGAGGATGGGCGCAAGGAACCGTTCTACGTGCACCTTGCCGATCGAGAGCTCTTCGGTGTTGCCGGGCTCTGGGATCGCAGGAAGCAGGCCGACGGCACCGAGGTGCTCTCGTGCACGCTCATCACCGTTCCCTCGAACAGCCTCATGGCGCAGATCCACAACGAGAAGCAGCGCATGCCGGCGGTGCTGCGCGAGGAGCACCACCAGGCCTGGCTGCAAGGCAGCCCGACCGAGGCGAAAGCCGCGCTCGACCCGTACCCGAGCGATACCATGGTCGCGTGGCAGGTCAGCCGGCGCCTCTACGCGACTCAGACCCCGGACGACTCCGGCCTGATCGAGCCGATCGCCGATTCGCGCAGGCCGCCCGTGGCCCGAGGCTGAGATTCCCGCACGGGCGCAGTCGCATCCTGGGGCCCGGAAGTTTGCCCCCCTCGCCGCCGCGATCGGCGTAATCTTCCACACTTTGCAAAACAAAGGGGGCGCGACTGATGCCGGACGACCAGTCGATTCTGACCGCTACGCTGCCGGGCGCGCTGGCGCTCGACGTCGATCTGCGGCGCACGGCCGCGAATCCCGATTACTGGTATCCGCTCGCCTGGTCGGATGAGCTCAAGCCCGGCCGGATACTCGGGCGCCGGTTCGCGGGCGAGCCGATCGCCCTCTTTCGGGGCGGCAGCGGCCGGGTGGTCGCGCTCGAGGATCGCTGCGCCCATCGGCAGGTGCCGCTGCACCTCGGGGTGGTGCAGGGCGATGGCGTGAAGTGCCACTACCACGGTTGGGCGTACGACTGCGCCGGCAAATGCGTGGACGTGCCCTATCTTGGCCGGGAGCGCGTTCCCAACGGCGTGCGCAGCTACCCGGCGCGCGAGGTCGACGGACTCGTATTCGTTTTTCCGGGCAATCCGCTCCTGGCGGAGTCCCGTCTGCCCGCGGCACTCGGCGCCTCGCAACGGCGCGACTACAAGACCCGGCGGCTCAATCGCGAGGTGGCCTGCCACTACACCTTCATGCACGAGAATCTCTTCGACATGAACCATCAGTTCATGCATCGCAAGCAGATGGGTTCGATCCGTGCGAGCTGCCTCGGACGCCACCACGGAGAGCACTGGGCGGAAGTCGAGTACAGCTTCAGCCGCTCCGAGGGAAGGTCCACGATGGGCGAGCGGGTCATCGTCGATCTCATGCGCAAGCGCGGTGAGGAGTTGCAGGATTTTCGCGATCACATGCGCATCCGCACCGACTATCCCTCGCAGAGTCTGAGAGTCTGGGTTGGACGCAACATCCAGGAAAGTCAGGATCCGGTGTTGGATGTCTGGCTTTGCTATACGCCGCTCGATGCCGAGCACCGCACCAATCGGACCTTCGGCTATCTTTCGGTGAAGAAGCCACCGATCCCCGGAATCATCCATCTCGCGTGGCCGTTCGTCGTCTGGTTCACCGAGCGGATCTTCCGCGAGGACAAGGAGATCGTCGAGTACGAGCAACGCGCCCACGACGCCCAGGGCGCCGACTGGAACAACGAGGTCTTTCCCGCGCTACGGGATTTGCGGGCCGTGCTGGCCCGGTGCGGCATCCCGCTCTGCGCCGCCCGCTGAGGCGAGCAGCACCGCGTTCGTTCCCCCGAAGGCGAATGAGCTCGACATGACCGTGCGCGCCCCCGCGCCCCGGCGCGCGCGGTTGGGCACATAGTCAAGATCACAGTCCGGGGCCGGCACCTTAAGATGCATGGTGGGCAGCAGCACATCCTGCTGCAGCGCGAGGAGGGAGATCGCGAGCTCGAGCGCGCCGCTCGCGCCGAGCAGGTGACCGTGCATCGACTTGGTGGCGCTCACCGGGATGCGGTAGGCGCGCTCGCCGAACACTTCCTTGATGGCGGCGGTCTCCACCGAGTCATTCGCCGGCGTTCCGGTGCCGTGTGCATTGATGCTGTCGATGCGCTCCGGGCCGAGCTGCGCGGACGCGAGCGCCGCGCGCATGGCCGCCGCCTGTCCTGCGATGGTCGGACGGGTGATGTGGCTCGTGTCGGTCGCGAGGCCGTAGCCGAGGAGCTCGCCGTGAATGAAGGCGCCGCGATTGCGCGCCTGCTCCCAGTCCTCGAGCACGAGGAGGGTCGCTCCCTCGCCCAACACGAGGCCGGTCCGATCGGCCGAGAAGGGCTTGCAGGAGCTCGAAGGGTTCTCGGGATCCTCGTTCGCGAGCGTATGCAACGCTTCCCAGGCTTTCATCGCCCCATACGACAAGGGTGCCTCCGAGCCACCCGTGATGGCACGGTCGACCTCCCCGTGCTGGAGGCGCAGCCACGCCTCACCGATCGCAACGGCCGAGGAGGAGCACGCGGTGGAGTAGGTGAGATTGGGGCCGGTCAGGTCGTATTCGATGCCGATCCAGGCGGCGGGCGCATTGGTCATGCCCATGAGAATGGAGAAGGGCTTCATGCGCTCGCAGCCCTCGCGGTACAGCGCGAGATAACCTTCGTCGGTCGAGAGAGCGCCCCCCATGCCGGTACCGATGAATACGCCGGTGCGGCTGCGGTCCACGGCCGCCAGATCGAGTCGCGCATCGGCGATGGCCTGGCGCGCCGCCACCAAGGCGAGCTGGCTCACCCGATCCAGCATCCGCAGCCGCGGCGGCGGAAAGTGCTCTTCGCCGCGGAACGACACGCGGGCCGCGAGCGGGGCGGCGAGGCGCTCCGCCCAGGCTGTCTCCAGGGGCGCGATCGCGGCACGGCCCGCGCTCGCATTGGCCAGCGCCTCCGCGCGGCTGTTGCCGAGGGGTGAGATGAGGCCGATGCCGGTGACGGCGATCCGTCTCATGCGGCGGGATCCGTGGGCGCTGGCGGCGCGATCGGCGAGGAGTCGCGCCGGGGCGGCTGAGCCACCTTTTGGCTCGCCATCAGGCCATCGACGTACCGGGCGGCCTCGCCCAGGGTCCCGAAGGCAACCCCTTCCGAGGGCAGATGCACGCCGAATTCCTCCTCGATGAAGAAGAGCATCTCGACCATGCCGAGCGAGTCGATGCCGAGTGAGCCGAGCGGCTGGTCGGGCGTGAGCCGGGCAGGATCCAGCTTGTAGCGCTGCACCAGAATTCGCGACAGTCGATCGAGCGTGGTCATGATGAAACCCCGTGCAGGAGGCCGGGATCGGCCTCGGATGAAGCCCCTACGGCACAGCGCGTCTTGCCGCTCGCGCGCGCCGCGAGGCTGAGCAGCCCGGGCGCGCGCCGCAGCAGCGGCAGGAGGGGCGCAGAGAGGGCAGGTCGCATGGCCGCGCGTGCGAGGCAGGCCGCAAGCCGCATGCGCCGCGAGAAGTGCGCCACCCAGCTCGAGGCATAGCGCTGCTGAATCCGGACTCGGTGCCGCTCTGCGGCCATATCGCCCCCTCGCGCATGCGCGCAGCGGGTGAGCTCCTCGCACAGGAGCCCTGCCGACTGCAGCGCCATGCTGATGCCCTCACCGATGATCGGATGGACTTCGCCCGCGGCATTGCCGACCCGAAAGCCGTCGCGGTCGAGCCCGCTCAGGCGCACGCCGGGGCGAATCGGGCCGGCGGCGAGCCACGGGCCAGCCCGCGAGGCGGAAGCGAGCGCCTCCCGCACGCCGCGGCACTCGCGCAGGAGCAGCGCCTCGACGATCTCCCCGGCAGCGGCCGCAGGGTCTAGCCGTCGACAGGCCGTCAGCCGATCGCGCCGGAGGCAGCAGGCGAGGGTGGCAAGACCGTCGCCGCTCATGACCATGCCGCCATAGCCGCCCGGGAAAGCCAACACGGGCAGAAGTCCCTCCTCGAGCCTGGCGTGGAGGAAATTGGCCTTGAAGGCGAGCAGGTCCGCGGGTCGGTGGGGTTGGCGCGGCGCGCGGCCCGCAGCGGCCGGCGGCGGTTGCCACGAGCCGTGGGCCCGAACGATCACCGGCGCGCAGAGGGTGGATCGAAGCCCGCCTTCGTGAGCCAACTCGACCTCGCGCAGCGCATCTCCCGGGCGGCCGCGGATCGCGAGTGCCTTGACGGGCTGAAGCACCGTGGCGCCGCTGGACCGCGCGCACTCGATGAGCAGCGCATCGAGATACTCGCGTCCCAGCGCGTATCCCCACGGGTGCCGATCGGTGTGCGCCGGCAGACGGGCCGTGATGCGCTCGCCGCCTCGCCACAACGCCACGCGCCGCAGCTCGGGGCCGGCCCGCCGCCGAATATCGGCTCCCACTCCGAGCGCATCGAGCAGCGGCAGGTTGCTCGCCGCGATGCATTCTCCGCAGACCTTGCGACGCGGGAACGCTTTGGCCTCGAGCAGCGCGACCGACCAGCCCGCTCTCGCGAGCAGAATGGCGGCGGTCGATCCGGCGGGACCGGCGCCGATGATGATGCCATCGTAACTCGGGGTCATGATGCCGCGGGGCCGCGTCGCGCGACGAAGAGATGACTGAAGAGCCCGCTGCGATGTTCCTCCAATCGCCAACCGCGAGCGGTGGGCCACAGGCGCGAGAGCTCGGCATCGCGAAATCCCGCCCGAACGCTCGTCAGCGCATCGTGCCGCGTCTCTCGGCTCACCCCGAGCGCCGGCAGCAGCCGCGCGCCCACAACTGCAGGGAAGCCGCGTCGCGGCTCGCAGGCGAGGAAAATGTCGCACCGTGAGGCGATCGCAGACAACAGCTCCCTGAGGCTCGTTTCCTCGAAGTGATGCAGGAAGAGGTTGGCGAGGATGATGTCCCAATGGGCGGCTTGTTGTTGCATCGGGGCTCGAGCCCATTCCAGTGCATCCACGATGAGCGGCCGCAGGGTCCAGCCGAGGTGAGCAAATGCGATTCCCATCGACGGCGGGACGAGCGCCTGGCGGTCGAGGAGCGTCAGCTCCGCCGCGGGCCAGCGCCGGGCGAAGCGTCGCCCGAGCCGCAACGCCAAGCTGCCGTCACCGGCCCCGAGCTCGAGCACGCGCACGGGAGCGTCTGTCCGGCGCGGGGTTGAGTTGCGGCGCAGACCTCTCGTCAGGATGGCGCAGCTGCCCATCAGGCGATTGACCCGCCGCAGATCATCTCGGCAGCGCAGCGCGCGCGGGTCCGTCGGCTCGAGCTCATCGAGGATCTCCGGCAGCACCGCGCGGCGCCGCTGCGTCAGTCCACTTCGAGAAGTGCCCCGTGACAACTGAATCCCGCGCCGAAGGAGCCGAGCCACCACCACCCTCCCGCCGCGCCCTGCGCCAGCGCGGATTGCAGCACGAAGTACACGAAGGCGCTCGAGAGGTTGCCGTATTCGCGCAACACCGCGGCGCTGTAACGCAGATCCTGGGGACCCAGTCTCAGCTTCTCCTCGAGCGCGCGCAGTACGTCCCGTCCGCCGGCGTGCATGATCCACGTGCGGATCTGCGGGATCTCGAGCCGCGCCCGCCCGAGCACCGTGCCGAGCACCTGGTCGACGTACCGGGCCGCGAGCTCGGGCACCGGCCGGGTGAGCACGTTGCGCAGCATACCGCTTCGTTGCTCGAACATCAGCGATTCGCGCTGGCTCGGATCGAGCAGGGATTCGCCATCGCGCCATCTCAGTCGCCGGCGGCCGCTGGTGGCGGCGCTCGATAGGACGGCAGCGCCCGCTCCGTCGCCGAACAAACACGCACTCACCATGACGCCGGGGTCATCGTCGAGATACATCGCGGCACTCGATACCTCGACGCAGATCGAGAGCACGTTCCGGCAGTCCGGCGCGGAGCCGAGCAGGGCGCGACCGAGCTGCATATTGGGGAGCGCCGCGGCGCAACCCTGACCGACGAGATCGAAGGCGGGCATGCTCGGCCGCAGGCCGAGACGCTCGATGACATGACCTGACAGTCCGGGACAGAGATAGCCCGTGCAGGTACTGACGGCGATGGCATCGAGGTCGGCGGCGCAGAGTCCCGCGTCGTCCAGTGCGGATGCGGCGGCGCGTGTGGCGAGCTGTGGGGCGTGCTCGAGGAAGCGCCGGTGCAGCGTGTCCGGGTCGATGCGAAACACCTCGGCCAGGGAGCCCACCGCGAGCCGGCGCGCCTCCATGCCGTTCTCGCCGAGCAGCACCGCTCTGGCGAGTGCGCGGGTGCGATCGCTCAGCCGCTCGAACCACGCGGAGCGCCGGAAAGCCTCCCAGCAGTCGAGCTTCGTGTAGCGCGCAGGCGGAGCGGCGGTGCCGATGCCGTTGATGTACATGCAGGTAGGTATCCCGCGAGAAGGAGATCGGTTCCTGCGCCGCCGGAATTTCCGCCGGCGAGGTCACGCCACACTCCTGTAAACTCCGCCCGGCGGCGCCCCCGTAGCTCAGTGGATAGAGCGACCGCCTCCTAAGCGGTAGGTCGTCGGTTCAACTCCGGCCGGGGGCGCCATAATCAGTGACTTACGATACCTTGCTATAGATCATTCGAGATCCGGACCGCCCTCGGGCCGTCACTTGCCGCTGGTCGAGCCGGTGGAGTCGATATTGCCGATCATCGGCAGTACACCCTTGCCGCCGACCACCGCGGGCAGGTGGCCGTCCCACTTGGCGATCGCCTGCTGCTGGATCAGCTCGGGCGTCAGGGTCTGCTGCAGGAGCTTCTGCGCCTGCGATTGGGCCTCGGCCTCGACGACCCGCTGCTGCGCGAGGACCCTCGCCTGCTGCAGCTCATACTGCGCCTGCAGCGCGCGCTGCTGCGCGACCTGCTTGCGCTCGATCGCCTGCGCGAACTCGTCGCTGAAGTGGAAGTCCGTGATGTTGACCGAATCGACCACCACGCGATAGGGCTGCAGCTCGGAGGTGATCTGGCTCTGGATCTGGTCGCGCACCTGGTCACGGTGGACGATCAGGTCCTCCGCATTGTAGTGGGCCGTGACGGCCTTGACGGAGTTGCTGATCGCGGGGCGGATGATCTTGTCGATCAGATCCGGCTCGTTGCCGATGTGCTGATACACCCACTCCGCATCCGCCGGCAGGATGTGCCAGTTGGTCGCGACCGTGGTCGACACGTTCTGCAGATCCAGGCTGGCAGAGGTCTCCGCAGCCTGCGAGTTCTGCACCTGCACGTCCATCTTGGCGACCGACTGCATGAAGGGAAGCTTCATGTGCAGGCCCGGATCCAGCACGCCTTCCTGCACGGCCCCGAAGGTCATGAGCACGCCTCGCTGCCCGGGTCCAATCTGCACGAAGAGTCCGCCAAGGACCAGCAGAATGACGATGATGATCGCGCCCGTGAGCAGCACCGGGCGCCAGGTTCGCGGTGCGGGCAGGGAGGATATTCCGCTGTTCATGAGAATCGCTCCGTTGAGGCTCGAGTCCCCTCAGTCTACCCGCCGGTGGCAGGGGCGGCGAGGTGAGTGCCCGGCGCGGGGAGAGACCCGTGCCGGACACCGGCCTTTACTGCCCGTGGTCCTGCGGCTGATTGACCGAGGGGTGCTCGGTGTTGGCGATGAACGCCGCGACGTTGTCGTGCAGCTGCTTCAGCGCAGGTACATGCGCATAGACCATGTGGCCGGACTCGTAATAGTGATACTCGATGTTCGCCTGCAACTTCCTCGGCATCGGCAGGTGCGCCATCTCATAGATGCCCTGATAGAAGGGCGTCGCCAGATCGAAGTAGCCGCCGTTCAGGCAGATCTTCAGATCCGGGTCGACCTTCATCGCGTTGGCGAGGTCGGGCATGACGTTGAGCGCTTCCGGCAGCGCGAAAGGTGCGCCCGGGGGCTGATGCTGGTAATCCCACGTGCGAAAGAGCGAAATTTCCGGCTTGTAGAGCATCCCCATGCCGTAATGGAGGTCCTGGCGCACATAGGAGTTGAAAGCCGCCGTGTAAGCGGAAGCGATGGCGGCCGCCTGCGGATCGTACTCCGCTCCCTCGCTTAGCGGGTCGAGAGAGGGTCCGGAGAAGCGGGTGTCCAAGCGACCCGTGGTTTCCTCAGCCTCGCTCTGCAGCTCGTGCTCGAACTCGCTGCCGTTGACCCGCAGATCGGCTTTCCTGATGTACGCGACCGGAAGGCCCGTGTAGTCGTGCAGCTTCGCGGCGATCGCATCGCGCTCAGCGGAGCTCAGGGTCGAGCCGGCGCGCAGCGCCCGAGCATAATCGGTCATCGCGAACTGTTCGACTTCGCTCAGCAGCGAATCGAGCGAGGGGTTGCGGTTCGGCAGCTTGTGGTGGTACCAGGCCGTGGCGGCGAAGGTGGGCAGGGCGAGCTCGTAGGCCTGATCCACTCCGGGGGTGGCGCGCACCAGGTCCGGAGAATCGTTGAAGTTGAGGATCTGCGACAGCAGGATCACGCCGTTGAAATCGGTATCGTCCTTGGTCTCGAGCACGTTGATGAGGTTGGCCGATCGCGGCGTGCCGTAGCTCTCGCCGAAGAGGTACTTCGGCGAGTTCCACCGCCCGTACTTCGACAGGAACTG
>Ga0335078_10008439_pt1 | contig 15325 bp, 8 predicted proteins | sample Lox_Sample_32_FD_206711 | JGI IMG/M metagenome (GOLD analysis project Ga0335078, IMG submission 206711) | Soil microbial communities from Loxahatchee National Wildlife Refuge, Florida, United States - Lox_Sample_3.2 | ecosystem: Environmental > Terrestrial > Soil > Wetlands | place: USA: Florida... | reverse complement strand
AAGGAAGTCCCGAAAGAATCGTGATGGGATGGACGTAGCTCTCGTAGAGCACGCCGAGCACGATGTACACGACGCCGATCGCGACGATCAGCAGCAGAGTCAGATTCTGCATCGAGGTCTGGAACATCTGCGCGTTACCGGAGAAACCGGCGGTGACGTTCTGCGGCAACACCCGCTGAGCCAAGTCCAACACCTTGTCCACCGCCGTACCCAGGCTGATGCCGGTCTTCAAATTGAACGAAAGCGTCACGGATGGAAGCTCGCCCGAATGGGCGATGCTCTGCGGACCCACGGTGGGCTCGACTTTTGCAAGCGAATCCAGCGGCACCAGTTGGCCGTTGCCGGCCTTGAAGTAGATCTTCGAAAGGTACTCCGTCCACTCCTGGTATTTCGGCTTCATCTCTTCCAGCACTTCGTATTGGCTGGCCGGAGTGTAGATGTTCGTCGCCATTTCGGGTCCGTACGCGCTGTACAGAGCATTCTCGATCTGCTTGGCGTTCAAACCGTAGAGCGCCGCCCGCTCACGATCGATCTTCACGTTCTCGAGCGGGTTTCTCATCTGCAGGTCAGTGGAAACGTCATTCACTTCGGGCAGCTTTGCGATCTCGTCTTCCATCACCTGCGCCCACTTGAAGAGCTCAACCGTATCGACGCCCTGCAGCGTGAACTGATAACTCGAATTGCTCTGCCGGCCGCCGATGCGGATCGAGGGCGGCAGGTTCATGAAAACTTTGAAGCCGGCGAAATTCGTAAGCTGCGGCCGGAGTCTATCCACCAGTTGCTGAGCCGAAAGCGGACGCTGTTTGCGCGGCTTCAACGTAATCTGCATCTGGTTGTAGTTGCCGTTGCTGACGTTCGCCAGGAACGCTTCCACATTCGGGTCCTTGCGGATGATCTCTGCCAGCCGCCTCTGGTACTTCACCATTTGATCGAAGGAGGTCCCCTGGGCTGCCTGCATGTTCACTTGCAACTGGTCCTGATCCGAGTCCGGGATGAAGCCGGTAGGCACCTTCTCGTACAGATAGGCAGTGAATCCGAGCACTCCGAAGAACACGACCAGCATTACCGGACGTGCGCGCAGCACGCCGCGCAGGCTCCATTCGTAAGCTTTCAGCGTTCTTTGGAACACCCATTCCGCCGCTCGCGACCACGCCGGTTCCGATCCCGGCGGGCGAGCTTTCAGGAAGCGGCTGCATAGCATCGGCGTCAGAGTAATCGAAACTACGCCCGAAACCAGAATCGCCGTGGTAATGGTTACCGCAAACTCGCGGAACAGCCGGCCGAGGATGCCGCTCATGAACAACACGGGAATGAACACGGCCGCCAGCGAGATGGTCATGGAGATGATCGTAAAGCCGATCTCTTTGGACCCTTTGAGCGCGGCCTCCATCGGCGTCTCGCCGTGCTCGATGTGACGCATGATGTTTTCGAGCATCACGATCGCGTCGTCCACGACGAAACCGATCGAGAGAATCAGCGCCATCAGAGACAACTGATCGAGGCTGTAGCTCAGCACCGCCATCATGGCGAAGGTGCCGAGCAAGGCAAACGGAAGCGCCATGCTGGGGATGATGGTCGCGGAAGCGTTGCGCAGGAAAACGAAGATCACGGCGATCACCAGCACCAGCGTGATCAGCATGGTGTATTGGATATCCGTGAAGGACTCGCGAATATTGCGCGAGCGGTCGAAACGAACGCGGACGTTAGCGGACGGCGGAATCTGCTGACTTAAGGACGGGAGAATCTGCCGGATTGCGTCCGTCACCGCGATCGTGTTGGCGCCCGGCTGCCGCATCACTTGAAGCTGGATGGAACGCTGCTGCCCGGCTTCGTTATACATCCAGGCTGCCTGCCGCGTGTTTTCGACGCTATCCACGACGTCGGCGATTTCGCCCAATCGCACCGGAGCGCCATTGCGCCAGGAGACAACAATGTTGGAGAACCCGGCAGCATTCTTCAACTCGGCGTTGGTGGTAATCGTGTACGTCTGCTGCGGCCCGAACAGCGTCCCCGTGGGCAGGTTCGGGTTCCAGTTCGCGATCGCCGCATCCACCTCGTTCAAACCGATTCGCTTGGCGACCAGCTTGTCCGGATCCACCTGCACGCGAACCGCATATTTCTGCGAGCCTTGGACATTCACCTGCGAGACGCCATTAACGATGGAAAGCCGCGGCATGATGATGTTCTCGGCGTAATCGTCGAGTTGGCTCATCGGCAGCGTGGGCGAGGTGATGGTCAACTGCATGATCGGCTGGTCAGCCGGATTGTTCTTCCTGAACGACGGCGGGGTCGGCATGCCGGGAGGCAGCAGCGGCGTCACTTCCGCGATTGCGGTTTGAACGTCTACCGCCGCGCTGTCAATATCCCGGTCCAGGCTGAATTGCAGCGTGATCTGGGTCTGGCCGGTTCCGCTCGACGAGGTCATCGAGTCCAATCCGGCAATCGTGGTGAACTGGCGTTCGAGCACGGTCGCGACCGAGGACGCCATCGTCGTCGGGTCCGCGCCGGGAAGATTTGCCTGAACGTTTAGAGTGGGAAAATCTACGCTGGGAAGATCGCTAACGGGAAGGGTTCGATACGCCACCACCCCAAACAGCGCGATCGCGGCCATCAGGAGGCTGGTAGCGATGGGACGCCGGATGAAGATCTCGGAGAGGTTCACACGCGCGCTCCGATTTAGCCTTTGCCACGAGGAGCGCTGTCGGGTGCGCCGCCGTCCTTCTTGCCGCCGCCTCGGCCGCCGCGTCCTCCGCCTCCGCCGCGAGCGCCCTCGCCGATGCTCACCACTGAACCCGGCTGCAGACGCAACTGACCGTCGGTAACCACGGTTTCTCCAGCTTCGAGCCCCTTGAGAATCACCAAGTCCTGATCGGCTCGTTCACCGATCGTCACCGGACGGGCTTCCACCTTCCGGTCATCGCCAACGACGTAGATGAACTGCCCATCCTGACCGTTTTGCACAGCCTGATTGGGCACCGTAACGGCGTTGGGCATGGTGGTCAGCCGCAGGGTCACGTTCAAAAACTGGCCGGGCCACAGCTTCAGAGTCTTGTTCTCGAAGGTCCCTTTGATCTTGATCGTCCCGGTGGTTGTGTCAACCGCGTTGTCGATGAAGGTGACTTGGCCCTGCTCGCCCTGTCCAGGCTCGTCTTGAGCCTTGGCATACACAGGCAGCTTGCCTTGCCCCATGTACTTTCGGATATCGGAAAGCTTGGCTTCCGGAACCGAGAAAGTCACGTAGATCGGGTTGACCTGGTTGATGGTCAACACTTCCTGCGAGTTGGCATTCACTACGTTGCCGACCTTGACGGAAACATTTCCGGTACGGCCTTCGATGCTCGCGCTTTGCAAGCAGTAGCTAAGCTGAACCTTCAGATTGTCGATATTTGCCTGGTCCGCGAGGATCTGCGCGCCGGCGCTATCGATCGCAGCCTCATCTGCTTGGACGGCGTTCGCGCTCGCATTCGCATTCGATGCTAATTGCTCCGTCTGGTCCTTCGAGACGATGCCATCCTTCAGCAATCCTTGATAACGCTCCGCCGTGGCGCTGGCGTAGCGAGCATTAGACTCGTCCTGCTTCAGTTTCGATTTGGCTTGCGCCTCGAGGGCCTGATCGCGCTTGAGGTTCGCCTCAGCCTGCTTCAGCTGCGCTTCATACGTGCGGGAATCGATCGTGAACAGCTTGTCGCCCTTGTGAACGTAGTCGCCTTCCTTGAAGAAGAACGCGGTCAGCTCGCCGGTGACCAAGGACTTAACGCTAATAGTGTCGTAAGCTTCCACGGTCCCAACGGCTTGGATCTGGATCGGCACGTCCTTCTGAACCGCCGTCGCAACCAAGACAGGAACCGGCGCAGTCGCACCACCGCCGCCCTTGCCTTTGCCCTTTTTGCCGCCGCCACCGCCACTATCGGCCTCACCAGAAAAGTAACTGCACCCAACCAGCGTAAGGGCGGCCAAAGTGGACAGAATCAGCGTCGGTCGTGTAAAAGCTTTCACGGTAGTAACGTCAAGTATACTGCGGCGCAAGCTGCCACTGCATTCGCAGAATGGCAGAGGCTTTTCCCCTTAGGAGGGCGTAACCTCGCCCCCACAAGTTACGTCATGCCCATCTATCTTTCGCGCCTAATTTAAGTGCCATGGGCTCTGAGAGATGCGCCGCAGCAGGAGAAGCCGCGGGCGGTCCCGTGCCATACTGACAGCAACGGCACCCGAATCTCAGCGCCGATCCAAAAGGCAGCCGATCCATAGGGAATTTGAAAGGGCATGGCCAAGAGCGTGATTGTTGCCATCGACGGACCCGCGGGCGCGGGCAAGAGCACCGTCGCCCGATCCGTCGCCCAGCGGCTCGGGTATCTGTACATCGACACCGGAGCCATGTACCGTGCCGTTGGGCTATGGGCGCTACAAGCCGGAGTCGATTTGAGTGATTTCCATCGTTTGGAACAACTTGCGCGCCAAGCCCGGATTGAATTCGAGGGCGAGCGCGTGCTGCTGAACGGCTCCGACGTCACCTCCGAAATCCGCGTGCCCCAAGTTGGTGAAGCAGCTTCGAAAGTGGCTGCCTGCGGAGGCGTGCGCCGCGCCATGCGCGAAGAACAAAGACGAATTGCCGCGGCGCAGTCCGCAGTGATGGAGGGCCGCGACATCGGCACCGTGGTGTTCCCCGACGCGCAGGTCAAAATCTTTCTGGATGCCGATCCGGACGAGCGTGCGCGGCGCCGGGCGGTCGAGACCGGGCTGCCAACCGATCAAGTTGCGCGCGCCATGGCGGATCGCGACCATCGCGACCGCACCCGCGCGGAAGCGCCGCTGTCGCAGGCGCCTGACGCCGAGTATCTCGATACCAGCGGCCTTTCCCGCGAGCAGGTGGAAGAAGCAATCCTCAAGCTGGTGCGCCAACGAACGTCCAACTAAAACAATAACTTCCATGAACGATCTGCTTGTAATGAAATTCGGGGGAACTAGCATGGGCTCGGCCGAGCGTATCCGCGCCTCGGCTAAGCTTGCATCGGACCAGCATGCCGTGCGGCCCGTCGCGGTGGTCGTTTCGGCGATGTCGAAGATTACGGACCTGCTGCTCGACACATTGCGCAAAGCCGAAGCCGGCGACCAGACCGATGTAGAGGCGAACCTGCATCAGCTCGCGGCACGACACAACGAAGCTTGCCGGCTGCTGCTTCCCGCGGGACATCAGCCAGCGGCCCTCGCGGGTATCGCCGCTCTGATCGAGGAATTCACCCGCATCGCCAAAGGCATCCTGATGCTGGGCGAGCGGCCGCCGCGCTCGGTGGACGAAGCAGTCGCTGTTGGCGAGCGGCTATCCGCCCTGCTGATGGCCGAATACTTGGAGTCCCAGGAGATTCCCGCGGCTGCGGTGAACGCCGCGGAAGTCATCGCCACCGACGCGCTGTTCGGCAACGCGTCGCCATTGATGGAACAGACGCGGCAGCGCGCCGCTAAGGTGCTGGTTCCTTTGCTCGAAAAGCGCGTGCTGCCGGTGATGACCGGGTTCAACGGCTCGACCCTCGACGGCCGGCCAACTACGTTGGGGCGCGGAGGGTCCGATTTTTCCGCCTCTATCGTGGCGGCAGCGCTGGACGCAAAAGAGCTGTGGATTTGGACCGACGTCGATGGAATCATGACCGCCGATCCGCGTTTGGTTCCTCACGCGAGGGTGTTGGAAGCGGTGACTTATGCGGAGGCCGCGGAGCTGGCTTATAACGGCGCGAAGGTGCTGCATCCGAGGACTCTAGCGCCTTTGGCGGAGCGGCAGATTCCGGTGTGGAGCAAGAATAGCTTCGCCCCCGAAAAGCCCGGCACGCGCATCGTTCCTCACGTGGAGGCGATGCAAGGACCGCATGCCGTGACTTCGATGGCCGACGTCGCTCTGGTTTCGATCGAGCCGGCCAACGCGGCGTTGAGCGGCACCAAGGTGATGGCGCGCTCACTCGACGCCCTGGCTCGCGCGAATGTGGAATTGCTCGCGATCACCAGCTCGAGCTATCAGCAAAGCTTCTGCTTCCTGGTTCGTCAATCCGAGCTCGAGCGCGCGACTGAGTTTCTGGAAGAAGATCTGGCGCTGGAGTTGGCTCATGGGTATCTCAAGCCGTTACAGGTCGATTCGCAAGTTGGACTGATCGCGGTGGTCGGGGAAGGAATGCGCGGGACGCCCGGACTGGCCGGCCGCATCTTCACGGCGATTTCGCGGCACAAGATCAACATCATCGCCATCGCTCAGGGATCGAGCGAATTGACCATTGCCATTGTGGTCAATCGCACCGGCCTTGAGCAGGCCGTTCGAGCGGTGCATGACGAGTGCGGTTTAGGCGGCCCGAGTCAGGCGGCCTGAAGCAAAGGCCGCAGCTCCCGAATATCCTTGACGGCTTCGATGTTCAGAACGCGGTCAATCAAGCGATTGCACCGATCGGCTCCCAGCACGGGCGTCATCAGGTCGCGGGATTTGGCCACGATCTCTTCGCGGTTCATCGGGTTTTCGGCTGAGCCGCGCACGGCCTCGACGCGTTCGGTAAGCTTGGTGCCATCCGTTAACGTCAATTCCATAATCGCTTCCCGCTGAGGGAGCTTGCGCTGGAGTTCCTCGTCGGGGACGAGCTGAACCTTGGCGCGCTCCTTCAACACCGCGGGATCCTTCATTCGCGCGACGTCGTGGGCGGCTTTGAATGACGCGGTCTTGTCGATCAGCATCACGGCGACCATGTGCTGAAGGCAGATATCCGGGATCTCGCGGTTGTTGACGATGGACGCTTCGTTGGTGGCCACGCGGACGGTCACGGAGCGCACCTGATCCGCGTTGAACATGCGCTTCTTAAACATGATTTCGAGCGCGTCCAAGGGCGCTTGAATCGGCGATCCCACGGTCCACTTCTTGATGCTGGTCCGCGCGACTTCGAAACGTTCGCCCAGCTTCTCGACCAGCTTTTCGGGATCGGCCTTGGGCTGAAATGCCTGAAAGAAGTTGTCCGCGCCGGAGAAGATATCGTCGATGCCCGTGCCTCCGGCTTGAATCAGCAGAGCGGCGGTGACCCCGCTTCGCGCGCCGAATCCGGCGAAGACCAGGCTCTTCTCGATGTGCTCCGTGTCGCGCTGCCACGCCGCAATGCCCGAGGTTTGCTGAGTGGTGTAATCGAGAAGCCAGCGCATCTGCTGGGCATTGAGACTCGCCGCGGAGCCGGCCGCCGCGGCCGCGCCGAATTCGCCCGAAATGCTATGGGTGCTGCGATGGCTCTCGTCCATGTAAGCCAAGGCGCCCAAAGTCATGGTGACGCGCGGGCCGATGTCGTAGCCAAGCGCGATCGCGCGGAGGAAGCGCGCGCCGTCGATTCCGAACTGCTCCCCGGCGGCCAGCGCGGCCGGCACGACGGCGCAGCCGGGATGGGACTGGGAAGGCGCGTGCGTATCATCGGTTTCATCGGAGTGCGCGAGCATGCCGTTCGCCAGCGCCGCTTCCATCGGGCCGCAGACAACGTTCGAGCCGGCCACCGTCGCGATTTTCGCTCCCGCTTGCGTGCGCGCGAACTGAATCGCCAGCCGTCCGGGAGGCAGGCGGGAGCCGGAGATCATCGCCGCGAGAGTGTCAAGAGTGTGATGCTTGGTTTTCTCGAGGGCTTCTTCAGGCAGCGCGCGTTCGCGGGCTTCGCTCATATACGTGCTGAGCCGGAGCATGACTGGGCTCGGCGCATCCGCTGCCTGACCGCGCCGCTCCAGTGCCGCAGCGGCGAGCAAGCCGCCGGCTCCGCGCAAAACGCTTCTGCGGGACGATTTTCCAATAAACATCGCGTACAGTATATACAAGCAAGCCCGCAAAGTTTGCGGGCGGGTTGTTAATAGAGATGGCCAGCACTACGCTCAAGCCCGTCGACGTAGCAGTGATCGGATTGGGCGCCGCCGGAGGCGTGGCCGTTTTGCCTCTGGCTCGCGCAGGGCTGAAGATCGCCGGGATCGAAGCGGGAACCTGGATGGATCCGCACAAAGATTTCCACGCGGACGAGATTTACAACAACGTCCGCCGGCTGGTGTCGTCGAGCTTCAAGGCGCAGGCGGAGTGTCCGACGCTTCGGCAGAATCCGTCGCAAACCGCCCAACCCGCGCGGCCGCATCCGATGATGAACGCGATTGGCGGAACGACGATTCACTATTGGGCGCAGAGCTGGCGGCTGAAACCTTGGGATTTTCGCACACGCTCCGCCGTAATCGAACGTTACGGATCGAACGCGATTCCACGCGGATCGACACTTGAGGATTGGCCGATCTCCTATGACGATCTCGCGCCGTATTACGAAACGGTCGAAATCGAGGTGGGCGTCTCCGGCAAAGCCGGCAACATTCAAGGACGGATCGATCCGGCCGGCAATGTGTTCGAGGCTCCGCGCCGCGCCGAATATCCGATGCCGCCGCTGCGCGGAAGCGGGTTCACGGATCGGATGGCGGACGTCGCACGGCAGCTCGGGTGGCATCCGTTTCCGCCGCCGGCTGCGATCAATTCGAAGCCTTACCGGGGACGAGCATCCTGCGCGTATCACGGTTACTGCGCAACAGGCGGCTGTCATGTGAGCGCGAAGAACTCGACAGCGGTGACCACGATTCCGGAGGCGGTCAAAACCAAAAACCTCACGATTGCGGATCGCGCGCAGGTAACGCGCATCCTGACGGACTCGAAAGGCCGCGTGAGCGGTGTCCATTATTTGCGCGACGGGCAGGAGTTCATTCAGCCCGCCAAGGTGGTGCTGCTCGCATCTTACACATATGAGAATTCGAGACTGCTTCTGCTTTCGAAATCTGCGAAGTTTCCGAACGGGCTTTCGAACAATCACGGACAAGTCGGCAAGCACTACTTCGGCCATTGGAACGACAACGTGGGCGCGTTATTCCCCTTCGACGTGAACATCTGGTACGGATTGCCCGCGCAAGGCACGGCCGTCGACGACTGGGCCGACGATCGGTACGATCATTCCGGCCTCGGATTCATCGGCGGCACGAGCTTGCACGTGCGAACGGAGCGTCACCCAATCGAGGCCGCGGACATGAATACGTTCGGCCGAGCGCCAAATTGGGGCTCGCGATGGAAGGCGTTCGTGCATGAAAACGCCGCGCGTTACGCGATCACATACATGCAGACCAGCAGCTTCCCCTACGAGTCGTCATACCTCGATCTGGACCCAACCGTGAAGGATCCTCTAGGCGATCCGGTGTGCCGGATCACCACCGGCGGCCCAAAGGAGAACGAGCAAAGAGCGGCGCTCTACGCGCAACAGAAGATGGAGCAGTGGTTTCGGGCGGCAGGCGCGGTAGAGGTTCTGAAGAACGTGCCGAACGGTCCGGGCATCTCGACGCACGCGTACGGCGGGACACGGATGGGCGGTAACGCAGAGACGAACGTGGTCGATCGCTGGGGATTCTCGCACGAAGCGCCCAACCTCGGCGTTTTGGGAGCGTCGGTAATGGGAACCAGCGGAGCCCGGAATCCGACGCTTACCGTACAAGCGCTCGCCTGGCGTACAGCGGAGTACTTAGTGAAGAACTGGAAGTCGATCGCGGGATAAATCCCCGCCCATCACCGCATTACGCGCTGATGGGATATGATGTGAACGGCTAAAATGACGCGAGCGCGAAGATTCCGGCTGATTCGGCACGTTTGTGTTTTGATGGCGGGATGCGCGTTTCTGGCAGCCGGTCCGGTCGATGGGCCTTCGAACGGCCCGGGCGCCGTGCAGGGCCTCATCAGCCAATACTGCACGACCTGCCATAACCAAAAGCTGAAGACCGGCGGCTTGACGCTGGATCAAGTGGACCTGACGCAGGTTCCCCAGCATGCCGACATCTGGGAAAAAGTCATCCGGAAACTGCGATCCGGCACGATGCCTCCCGCGGGCACTCGCCGGCCGGAACGGGCCGTGTACGATGTCGCGGCATCCTGGCTGGAACAGCAGATCGACCAGGCCGCTGCCGCGCATCCGTTTGCCGGCAGACCGGCGATTCATCGTTTGAACCGAAGCGAATACGCAAACGCGATTCGGGATCTGCTGGATCTCGAAATCGACGTGAACGAGCTTCTTCCGCCCGACGATTCGGCATTCGGGTTTGACAATAACGCGGACATGCTGGGCGTGTCCCCGGCGCTTCAGGAGCGCTATCTGACGGCGGCCGGTAAAATCGCGCGGCTCGCAACCGGCGATCCGTCGATTTCGGCGGCCAGCGAGACATGGCGAATCCGGCAGGACCTGTCTCAGGATCAACACATCGAGGGAACGCCACTGGGAACCGTGGGCGGCACGTCGGTCCGCTATATGTTTCCGCTCAACGGCCGCTATCACTTTCAGGCCAAGCTGTATCGGACCAATTTGAACATCATGCGCGGCCTCGAAACGCCTCATCAAGTGGAGTTCAGCTTGGATGGCAAGCGCGTGCAGCTTGTTTCGATCGGCGGGCGCGACGATCTGGCATCCCTTTTCGAGAAGCCCACCGATACCGGAGATGCCGTCGACGCACGAATGCAAGCGGATGTTGCCGTGCCGGCGGGTCCGCACACCATCGCCGTAGCTTTTTTGGATAACCCGCAGTTTGCCGAGCCGATGCGCCTCCAGCCGTTCCTGCGCAGCTCCGTCGACAATTTCGACTGGACTGGGCATCCGCACTTTCAAACTCTCACAGTGAGCGGACCGTTCGATCCTTCGGGACCCGGGGTCACGCCGAGCCGCAAGCGGATTTTCGTCTGTCGGCCTGACAAGTCCATCACGGCCGATGAGTGTGCTAGAAGGATCGTCTCCAATTTGGTGGCGCGAGCCTATCGTGAGCCGGTAGCTCCTGCCACGGACGTAAATCGGGTGATGGCGGTCTACCGTTCTGCCGGCGATTTCGATGCGGGCATTCGGGCGGCGGTCGAACGGATTCTGGCAAGTCCGAAATTTGTTTTCCGCGCGGAGCGGGATCCAGCCGGGCTCGCGGCGGGCAGCACGTATAAGCTCGGCGGTGTGGATCTTGCCTCGCGCCTCTCGTTCTTCCTGTGGAGCAGCATCCCTGACGAACCGCTGCTGCAGTCGGCTGCAGATCGGTCAAATGAGCCACGGTTGAATGAGCCGAAGACGTTAGACGCGGAAGCCAAGCGGATGCTGGGCGATCCGCGCGCGGATGCAATCGTCACCAATTTCGCGGGCCAGTGGCTGCAGCTTCGCAACCTCGCGAACGTGCAACCGAACACCGACGACTTCCCGAACTTCGACGATAATCTCCGGCAGGCATTCCGCCGCGAAACCGAGCTGCTGTTTCAAACTGTGCTTTCGGAGAACCGGAGCGTTCTGGATCTGATGAACGCGGATTTCACGTTCGTCAATGAGCGGCTGGCCGAGCACTACGGCATCCCGAACGTTTATGGCACGCGCTTCCGCCGAGTGACGATTACGGATGAAGCGCGCAAAGGGCTCCTGGGGCAAGGCAGCATACTGGCGCTGACCTCGCATGCGGAGCGGACGTCGCCCGTGGTTCGCGGGAAATGGATTCTCGAAAACCTGCTGGGGCTGGAAGTTCCTCCGCCTCCTCCGGACGTGCCTCCGTTGAAACCCGTCGAACCAGGAGAGAAGCCGCGAACGATGCGCGAACAGATGGCGGAGCATCGGGCGAATGCCGTCTGCGCTTCATGCCACAAGACGCTGGACCCGATCGGCTTCGCGATGGAGAATTTCAACGCGGTGGGAGCGTGGCGGACCGAGGATGCCGGCAAACCGATTGACGCCTCGGGCGAATTGGCCGATGGTACAAAAGTGGATGGAGTGGTCGCGCTACGCAAGGCCATCATGAGCCGGCCGGAAGTATTCGTTCAGACCGTGACCGAGAAACTGATGGTTTACGGGTTGGGACGCGGCCTGGACTATCGCGATATGCCGGCGGTGAGACGGATTGTGCACGACGCAAGATCGAACGATTACCGTCTGTCCGATCTGATTCTGGGCGTCGTGCAGAGCGCGCCGTTCCGCATGAATAGCGTTGCGCCGCGCAATGATTGAGATAAGGGGAGAGGAGACGGACGATGCTGATCACGAAGAAAGCGCTATCTCGCCGTAAGGTTCTGCGAGGCGCCGGGACAGTCTTGTCCCTCCCTTTGCTGGATGCGATGTTTCCCGCCCTGGTTCCGCTGGCGAAAGCCGCGGCCGCGCCTCGGATGCGATTCGGCGCGAGCTACTTCCCGAACGGCGCGATCATGCAGCAGTTCACGCCGAAACAGGCCGGGCACGGCTTCGAATTTCCCACGATCTTGCAGCCGTTGGAACCTTATCGCGGCAGCCTGGCCGTTATCACGAACCTTACGCGATCCCATCCGGGCAGCCAGGTCGGCGATCACGCGGTCAGCGCGGCCGGGTTCCTGACGGGCGTGTGGCCGAAGCGCACGGAGGCGGAAGATGTGCTGGCGAACACCACCATCGATCAGGTGGTGGCGCAGCAAATCGGACAGGATACTCCGCTGCCTTCGCTCGAACTAGCGACGGAAGATTTCACCGGTTACGTCGGCGGATGCTCCCCTGGGTTTAGCTGCTCGTACATGAACACGATCTCGTGGAGCTCCCCCAAAACTCCCCTGCCGATGGAAACGAATCCGCGAGCGGTGTTCGAGCGTCTTTTCGGCGAACCCGGAAACGCGAAGCAACGGGAGTCGCGGCTGCGCGATCAGAAGAGCGTCTTGGATTCGATCGCCGAAGACGCGCGCGATTTAGGGCAAGGGCTGGCGGCCAAGGACCGAGCGAGGCTGGGCGAGTATCTGGATAACATCCGTGAGCTGGAGCGCCGAATCGAGCAGATCGAGGCGCACAAAAATACCGAGGTCATCACTCCGGACGCTCCGATTGGAACGCCGGATTCGTTCGAAGAACACATCGGCATCATGTTCGATTTAGCGGCGGCGGCATTCGCATCCGATACCACCCGGGTGTTCACCTTCATGATGTCGCGCGAGCTGAGCCAGCGCACCTATCCGCAGATCGGCGTGACCGAGCAGCATCATTCGGTTTCGCACCATCAGAATAAGCCGGACAAGATGGCGCAGGTGGTCAAGATCAATAGCTACTACGCTCGCATGTACGCGAAGTTCCTGGAAAAGCTACGGACCACGCCGGATGGTGATGGCTCAATTCTCGATCACTCGTTGTTGGTGTATGGCGGAGGAATGGGCGATTCGAACTCGCACGCCTCCGATCCTCTCCCCGTCGTGCTGATTGGCGGAGGCGTCGGCAAAGGCGACCGGCATGAGCAGTTGACGCTTCGCACGCCGGTTGGCAATCTTTGGCGCAACGTGGCCGCGAAGTTCGGCAGCCCGGTGGAACAGTTCGGCGATAGCTCAGGAATCACCGATGTCCTTTCGTAAGAAGCCCTTTCATAAGATGGCCCTTCGCCATGCGATCGCCGCGGTGATTGCGGTTGGCGTCATCGCGCAGGGCGCTTCGCTCAGTGAGGCCGTGCGGCGCGGCGATCTCGATAGCGTGCGCGCAATGCTGCGCAAGAAAACCGATGTCAATGCGCCGGAACCGGATGGATCGACGCCGCTGATTTGGGCGGTTGAGGCAAACAATCTGGAACTGACGCAGTTGCTGCTCAAGGCCGGCGCAAATCCTTCGATCCAGACTCCTGACGGGGCATCGCCATTATCTCTGGCTGCGCAGAACCGCAATGGCGATATCGCCAAGGCATTGCTGGAAGCTGGCGCCGATGCGAATGAATCGCTGCCCGGCGGCGAGACGATACTGATGGCCGCGGCGCGAACCGGGAGTCCGGAGTTTGTGCGATCGCTGATCGGTCGCGGCGCGCAGGTGAACCAGAAAGGCGGCGAATTTGGCGAGACGGCGCTGATGGTCGCGGCCGCGGCGAATCAAGGCGATGCCGCGAAGGCGCTGATCGCCGCGGGCGCGGAGGTTAACGGCCGCTCCACGAAGTTCGAATACAAGAAGGATCGCTTCGGACTGGAGGGCGTCGTCACCATCCTGCCCCACGGTGATTTTACGCCGCTAATGTACGCCGCTCGTCAGGGCTCGGCCGATGCCGCTCGCGTGCTTTGCGAGGCTGGCGCGGAAGTGAACGCCGTCGATCCGGATGCGACTTCCTCGCTTCTGTTCGCGATTATCAACGGGCATTACGACACGGCCGCGGTGTTGCTGGAACACGGCGCGGATGCGAACCTCGCAGACAGCGCTGGAATGGGGCCGCTATTCGCGGCGGTGGACATGAACACGCTCGGCGAAGTGTATGGTCAACCGCCGCGCCCTTCGACGGATAAATTGTCCGCGCTGAATCTGATGAATCTGCTTCTGGAGAACGGCGCGAATCCGAACGCTGGATTGAAGGGTCCTACGCTTCAGCGAGCGCACACTCCCGGAGAGTCGACGCTCGGGTCCGGTGCAACGCCGCTGATGCGAGCCGCCAAGAACGGCGACGTCGCGGCCATCGAGCTATTGGTAGCTCACGGAGCCAACGTGTCGCAGGCGCAGAAGAATCTCGCGACGCCACTGATGTTCGCGGCGGGCTTGGGCCGGGGAGTCGGGACGTTCGCGAAGGACTACGCAACGGACGCGGAGATGCTCGCCGCAGCGAAAGCCCTGGTCGCGCATGGAGCGGATGTCAATGCGGTGAGCGCGGCCGGCCAGACAGCGGTGCATTTCGCCGCCGCGGCCGCCGACGCAAATCTCCCTCCGCCGTCGGATGACATGGTCCGTTTCCTTGTGGAACACGGCGCAAAACTCGACGTGGTGGACAAGCAGGGACGCACCCCCGTCGAAATGGCGCAGGGTAGAGGACTGCGCGGGCGCGCCGGAGGCCCGGTGGCGCCCCGCGAAGGCACGATCGCTTTGCTGAAGTCCCTGATGGGTCAGCAAGCCGGCTCGCGCTAGATTATTCGTAGTACGCAGGCGACTTCTTCAGCTTGGAATTCGCGGTCATATCGTGCTGAATCCAGAACTGCGCGTGCGTGTCTTTGAGGAACTTTTCGATGGTCACGCGCGAAGCCACAGTCTGATCCGCATTGAATTCGGTGGTTGGAACCAGATTCCGCTTTCGCTCTTCAGGGTAATGATATAGATCGCCGCTCAGCACCACGGGACCGGTCTTGGCGAGCTTCAAATACAAAACCTGATGCCCAGGCGAATGGCCCGGCGCGGCCTTGATGATCACGGTCCCGTCGCCGAAGACGTCGTAATCGGGGGTTGTGATGAAGATGGTTTTGCTGTTCTTCAAGGCGCTGAAGTTCTGCGGCTCGGTACGCGTGGACGGCGGGTCCATGAACATGTAGTCGCGCTCTGCCTTGGGCGTTAGCCAGGTAGATCCGGCGAAT
>Ga0335078_10008438_pt1 | contig 15325 bp, 14 predicted proteins | sample Lox_Sample_32_FD_206711 | JGI IMG/M metagenome (GOLD analysis project Ga0335078, IMG submission 206711) | Soil microbial communities from Loxahatchee National Wildlife Refuge, Florida, United States - Lox_Sample_3.2 | ecosystem: Environmental > Terrestrial > Soil > Wetlands | place: USA... | reverse complement strand
TGGCTCTCCAGAGATCTGCCGGTTGCTCTTCGGGGATGAAATGTCCGGCGTCTGGGACTTGCCCGGCGGTCAGTTTCGTCACGCCGGCCGATCGCCGCCCTTGTGCGTCGCGCTCAAGGTCCCCGCCGCTGCCCGCGCCGCGGAGGTAGAGCACCGGGGTGCGCGTCTCGGTGCCAGCCTCGTCAAGGTTGTCGCTGGCGTCTTGGGGGAACGCGCGGTAGAAGTCGAAGCCGGCGGTGAGCGCGTCGTCGGAGGCGTATGCGAGCGCGTAGACGGCGCGCTTCTCGTCAGTCACGCGGGTTGGGTTGACCGCGAGGATGTCGAAGAAGTAGTCGAGGTATGGGGCTTGGTTGCCCTGGACGAGCAACTCCGGCAGCCGAGGGATCGTGTGGAACGCGAAGTGCCAGATGTGAGGGTTGCGGATCACCTCGTCCCACGGGTCCAGTCCCGGGATGGCCACGTCGATGATCACGACGCCGGCAACGTCCTGGTAGCGACGTAGGAAGGCGTAGGCGATCATCCCGCCGATGTCGTGGCCGACGAGCGTCGCGCCTTTAAGATCGAGCCGTTCGATCAGGCTATGAGCGACGGCCGCGAGCGCTCGCTTCGAACCGTCGGTCCCGGGGGGCGTGGACTCGCCGATACCGGGCAGGTCGATCGCGATCGCCCGGAACTCGCCAGCCGCAAGGGTCATCACCTCCTGCCACTCGATCCACGACTGGGGCCAGCCGTGGAGGAAGACGATTGGCCTCGCGCTGGGGTTCCCTGCCTCGACGACGTGCAGGGAGATCCCGTCAACCCAGAGTTGGTCATGTCGAAATAACGACATATGACATGTCTAGCTTCTCGCGTGTGTCTGACGCAAGTGAGCGACCAGAGTTTGAGAGCGGCACTGGGTTCCTGCTGACCCGCCTGGGGTCACTCGCAGCTCGCTCACGGCACCCATTCCTTGCCGATCGGGGGCTGACGCAGGTGCAGTACGCAACTGAGCCGGTCGCGAAAGTCGTCATCCGCGCCAGCGTAAAGAGGGCGCACGACAATTCTGCCGCATGGCCGCTGATGCTGGAAGCCACGGCCGGGAAATAACCACCGACGCATCGCAAGCCTTGGCAAGCGAGGAGATCCGCGCCTCGCCTCGACCGGCCCCGAGCTACCAGCCCGAGCTACCGGCAGATCCCCTTCTTGCAGCGTCGAGAACGACCCTTGGGTCAGCCGCCGGGGCAGGAACCTAGGCCGGCGCGACAGCCGCGCTTGGCGCGCGAGACAGGTCAATCGGCGCACGCTGGAGATGCTTGTTGCACACGCAGAGCAGGTGTCTCGGGAGTGATCGGACGCTCAGCAGTGCGGTCACAGCCGGGGTGGGGTCTTGCATCAGGTCGCCCTCTTTGCGGCGTGTGGGGTGGGTGTTCTGGCGTTGACGAAGAGGGCGATCGGGAGGGCGGCTATGAGTGTGATGGCGGCGCCCCAGATCATCGCGACGGTGAAGCCGTGGACGGTGCCGGTGACGGTGCCTGCTGTGCGGTGGAGCGCGAGGTAGGAGGCGGTGGCGGTCGCGGCAACGGTGTTGAGGAGGGCTGCGCCGATCGATGACCCGAGCTGGCTTGCCGCGCTGGTGCCGGCGCCGGCGGCGCCGCTATCGGTGGGGAGGATGCCGCTGAGTGCGGTGTTGAGGGTGGCCGGTGTGGCGACGCCGGTGGCGAGTCCCTCGATCACGGTTGCGGCCAGGATCAGCGGTAGGTAGTGGCTGTGTGGCGTGAGCCAGATGAGCGGGATCAGCCCGGCTGCCTCGGCGGCGATGGCGGCGGTGATCAGCCATCGCGGCGGGATGCGGATCATCAGCCGGGGGGTGAGCTGGGTGGCGGTGATCACGGCGGCGAGCGCGAACGGGATGAGCGCGAGCCCGGTTCGTAGTGCCGAGTAGCCCATGATCGACTGGAGTTGGCAGGTGAGGATCAGCATCATGCCGTAGGTGCTGAGCCCGTTGACGATCAGGCCGATCATGGCCCAGCCTCGGTTGCGGTTGAGCACGACTCGCAGTGGCAGGAGCCGGTCGGTGTGCCCGCGCTGGCGGGCGACGAACACGGTCAGCGCGACGGCGGTGACGGCGAGCGAGCAGATGACCTGGATTGAGCTCCAGCCGGCGGAGGCGGCTTCGCCGAGCGCGTAGACGAGTCCGGCCATGCCGATAGCGCCGGACAGGACGCTGCGCCGATCGATCCGTACCTGCCTGTTGCCGGTGAGGGCCGGCAGTCTCCCGGGGCGCGCCGATCAGGGTGACGAGCGAGAACGCGACGTTGACGTAGAGGCACCAGCGCCAGCTGAGTGCACTGGTGAGCACGCCGCCTAGGACGAGCCCGACCGCCGCGCCGGCAGCGATCGTGGCGCTGAAGAACCCCATCACCTGAGCGCGCTCGCTCTCGTCGGAGTAGACGGTCACGAGCAGCGATTTGGTTGAGGAGATCAGCACCGCTCCGAAGGCCCCTTGGACGGCGCGCGCCGCGATGATCATCGCGCTGTCGACAGACGCCCCACCGACCGCCGACGCGCAGGCAAAGCCGGCGACCCCGATCAGGAGGGTGAGACGAGCGCCGAACGATCGGCAAGGCGCCCGCCGGTGAGCAGACACCCGGCGAGCGCGAGGGTGTAGGCGGTCACGACCCACTGGCGGCCGGTGACGCTCATCCCGAGACCTCGCTGCAGCGACGGCAGCGCGACGAACATGACCGTGGCGTCGAGGATCGCCATCAGGTGCGCGGAGGCGATCACCACCAGCGGCCACCAGCCCGCACGACCGCCGCCCGGTCTCTGCGCCGAGGCAGAGGACGGTGCGGCCTGGCTGGGCCGGGACGAGAATGAGACCGTATTTAGTAGACGCAGCGTCTTCACGATCATCCACGGTACCATAGAGAACGTGGCGTCCACAAAGCAGACATCGGCGCATCAAACGAAGGGCAACGAGGATTTCCGCAGCCGGCCACGACGACGCGGCACCGCTCTGGAGCAGGCGATCCTCGACTCTGCCTGGGAGGAGCTCGCACAGGTCGGCTACCGGGACTTCACGATCGAGGGAGTCGCCGCCCGGGCGCGAACCGGCAAGCAGGCGATCTACCGCCGCTGGCCAGGGCGAGCGCAACTGGTGATCGCGGCGATGCGTGAACACGCCCCGGCCTACTCCGGCCCGGTCCCTGACACGGGCGAGCTCCGCGATGACGTGCTCGCGCTGCTGCGCCGCGCGGTCGAACGCTCGGCGCAGCTCGGCCCAGAGACTTTCCACGGCTTGCTGGCCGAGTTGGCCGCGGACCCCGAGCGCGTGACGCTGATCAACCGATCCGCCGGCGAAGCCGCCATGCGCACGATCCTTGAGCGGGCCAACGCTCGCGACGAGATCAACCTCGATCAGATCACACCCAGGATCGCCGCACTGCCCGTCGACCTCCTCCGACACGAAATCTTCGTCGCCAGCGCGTCCATCCCCGATGCCGTCATCCTCGAAATGGTCGACGAGGTCTTCCTACCCCTCGCCCGCCGGGACCCGGCCAGCGCTGACGACCGTCGGCCGCGACCACGCCACACGCCGAGAGGCTGATCTCGAATTAGCAGGGTGACACTCGCGGCGGCTTCCGAGAATCGGGCAGGCCTCTGGGAAGCCTCTCGGCTGTCTGTTGACGAGCCCGACGAACAGCGCAGCTCCGCCGCGAGTGAGCGCGAGCCGGTTGCCATCAGGACCCCGCTTCCGCGCGTTGGGGGTCTGAGCTCCGGCGGGGCAGAGTCTCGCGCCGCGTCGGAAGCGGGGAAGCTGCGCAACGGTTGATCGACCGTTCTCACTCCCTGGCGGTCCCGGAACACGCGTACCGTATGTGTACCTGCTCGGTCTGATATGGCCACCGAATTGTCATCCATGAAGGGAACGTTGGTGTCAAGGGGCGGTTGAAGGTCAGGGCCGTTCGGCTGCTTGGACGTCGTGTTCATGGTCGGATCCCGTGGTGGCTCGGGGGTTTCGGGCTGTTGTGGTCGGTCGGGGCTGGCGGGTTCGGGTGCCTGATCGCGGGCAGGTTGGGCACGGCGCCGGGTGGTGGCGCTGTCGTTGCGGGAGGGGTCTCGTGGGTGGGGGTGGTGCGGTGCGGTTAGCTCATGGCTGGGGTTGGGGCCGGTTCGCTGTCGGCGTTCCGGCTGGGAGTTGGGCTGGACGCCGACGGCGGCAAGGTCCAGGCGGGTGCGGTGGGTTGGAAGGCTGATTCAGGCGGCGTTTGCCGCGTTCTGGATCGTTCGGGGAGCGTCGTGATCGGCGGTGGGTCGCCGTGGCGCTGATCGCGGGGTTCGGGCCGGGGACAGCGAGACCGACGCCTCGCTTCGCTGGCGTGGGTTCGGGACGCGGGTGAGGGTTTTCGCTCGATCGAGACCCGTGCCATAGTGAGCGGGTGCCGTCACCTGAGGCTGCCTCGGTTCCGGACAGCGAGCCGCACCATCATCGGCAGGCGGCGGAATCGTTCGGGTCGGATCCTGAGCGTTATGACCGCGCGCGGCCGCGCTATCCCAATGCCCTGATCGAGCGGATCTTGGCTGGCGCCCCTGGGCGACTCGTTCTCGATGTGGGCGTCGGCACAGGCATCGTGGCGCGGCAGTTTCAAGCGGCCGGTTGCACTGTGCTCGGCGTCGAGCCGGACGCACGGATGGCCGAGTTCGCGCAGCGGAGCGGGGTGGACGTCGAGGTCTCGCCCTTTGAAGCCTGGGAAGCTGCGGGCCGGAGGTTCGACGCGGTCGTCTCCGGTGAGAGTTGGCATTGGGTGGACCCGGTTGCGGGTGCGGCGAAGGCGGCCGAGGTGCTCGGGCCTGGTGGTCGATTGGCCGTCTTCTGGCTCACCGGCCAGCCGTCCGGGGGCCTCGACGAAGCGTTCGCTGAGGTCTATCGCCGAGCGTTGCCGGAGTCGCTCGTCACCCGGCTGGGGACCAAGTCGATGGAAGAGGCGCATTCAGCGATGTGCGCCAAAGCGGCTGACGGCATGCGGGCGCCGGGCCTGTTCGATGAGCCCGAGCAATGGCGGTTCGAGTGGACCAAGTCGTACACCCGTGACGAATGGCTGGACGCACTCGGGACCAGCGGCGCCGTCATTCCGCAGCGCCAGCTGACCGACCTGTTGGCGGGCATCGGGGAGGCGATCGACGCAGTGGGGGGAGACTTCACGATGAACTACGTCACGTTCGTCGTTACCGCAGTCCGGCGACCGTAGCGAAGCGCGACGCCGGGGCATTGCGCGCCGTCGCTTCAGAGTCCACAGATTCACGGTGCGCTTCGGCGGGCACAGCTCCGTCTGATCGTTACATCCATCAGATCCACCGCGAAGGTTGTTGGCGCGCACGCGCGACCATCACGATCGTCAAATCGTTTCCCGATGCCGAGTGGAGCGGACCTGAGTAGTTCCCCGCTCGCCCGGCGCGGATCGTCCCGGATCTCGGCGCCCAGCGGCCCGGATACGCTGGTGGGATGGCGTGTCGACGCGAGCGAGCGCGTCTCGTCGGACTGGCGGCCGTGGGTGGATACGGCGCGTTGGTTCGTCCCAGGCTGCGCCGCTGGCGCGCGACGGATGTAGAAGTGGCAGCCCCCTACCCGGGCGCACACCTGATTGCGGGCGGCAGGCGCGGCGCCACGATGGCGGCGACGATCGACGCGCCACCGTCCCAGGTCTGGCCATGGCTCGTGCAGATGGGCTGTGACCGCGCCGGCTGGTACAGCTGGGACCGTCTCGATCACGGCGGGATCCCGAGCGAGACCCGCATCCACCCGGAATGGCAGCACATCCAGGTCGGCGATCGTCTGGCCTCGACGCGGAGTGGCAACGCTTGGTTCGAAGTCGCGGCAGTCGAGCCGGAGCGGTTCCTGGCGCTTCGCGCGCCCTTGGATCTCGGCCGCCAAGCCCGGCCGTTCGACACTGCCGGCCCGCGACCGCGGTTCTACAGCGACTCAACATGGTGCTTCCTTCTCGATGAGCTGCCGGGCAGACGCACGAGGCTCCTGGTCAGTGGGTACGCAAGTTCCAGGCCGCGTCGGCTGACAGCAATCGCTGACTTCCTGTTCTGGGAGCCGGCCCACTGGATCATGCAGACGCGGCAGTTCAGAAACCTGAAGAGACGCGCGGAGCTGAGCTCCCCCGCTCTCGGCCATGAGCCGGGTGCTGCCGTCGCGCCCGACGTGACTACCACGGGGCTCGCGGTGGTCTGATGGTGTTGGCGGACGAGATCGCCGGCGCTGCGCGACAGTTCCGTGATAACCCGCGACGCGATGGACGGTGAGCACGAGATGGAACCGTCGCGCGCGACGCGTACCGAACATGCCCTCGCTGAGGCTGTCGCGGAGGTGAGCCCGCAGTTGACAAATTCGCGCACGCGCTCCCACGAGACATGATCCAGTCCCGGCGGCGCGGCCACGGACCAACGCGGCTCGGCGCCGTGCGCCGCCGCGCTGGTGAGCGGCAGCACGGCTGTGTCGTGGGCGTGCGGCGCGCTCGTTCCGGCCCGGAGGAAGCCAGTCCCAACAGGAGGCACGACGAATGACTCCAGTTGTTGTTGAGGCCAAAGTCGACATCAGGCGCTCGCCAGAGGATGTGTTCGACTACTGCAGCGACCCCAGCCATGAGCCAGAGTGGAATCCGACGATGCAGCGCATCGTCAAGCTCACTGACGGGCCGGTCCGCGTTGGAACTCGCTACACGACAAAGTTCGTCAAGGGTCCGGCGATGATCATGGAGTGCGTCCGCTACGAACGTCCGGCCAGCTGGTCGATGCGGGGGGATTCACGCGCCCTCAAGGCCGGCGGTGGCGGCCGTGTCGTGCCCACCTCGGATGGTGCCCATCTGGTCATGCGAATGGAGCTCGAGCCGCACGGACTGCTCAAGCTGGCAGCGCCGCTCCTGCGACGTCGCATGGCGCCGATGTTCCAGAGGGATCTGGACAACATCAAGACGCGACTCGAAGCAGCCGAGCGTGCCGGTGACATCAGCAGTACGGCGCGACCGGTCGTGACCGGACGAGCCTCCGTCGATCCCAGCGGGATTGCGTATGACAAGAATCTCGCGGCGGTCGATCTCTATTGGCTGCCGCTCGGGGCGGGAGGGCGCAGCGTGCGGCTCAACGGGCGAGTCTTCGAATTCTTCTCAGCGAGATTCCAGCGCCGCGATCCGTGTGACCTCTACCACTCGGCACTCGAGGTCCAACTTGGACCGTCGAGATACGTGATCGAGATGGCGCCGGTCTGGAACGAGCGCATCAAGGACCGTGGCGTTGTCGCCGAAGGCGCCGTCGGCCACCGCCAGGCCGGGCGGTTTCGACTGTTCCGCTACGAGATTCGACGCTGGCGCGACGGGCGCATCCCAGACATCGGCGAGGCGGTCGACAGTCCGCGCCGTCTCACGAGCGATCCGGCCTGCGCCAGACGGATCCTCGACCTCGTCTCGCAGGTGCCCACTGCCGTATGGGGGCGAGACGACCTCAGAACTGGCGACATGTGGAACTCCAACTCCCTCATCTCGTGGCTGATCGCCCGCAGCGGGATCGAGACCACCTCCATTCACCCCCCGACCGGAGGACGCGCGCCCGGCTGGCAAGCCGGACTCGTTCTCGCGGCACGCCAGATCAACCCCTCCGCAACCGAAACCCACACAAACGCCCACCCCGCTCACGTCTAACTCCCTGTCGGACGATGCACCGGTGGCGTCCACCTTCCGAAAGCGTCCACCGACCGTTCACGCCGCCTGATCGAGTCCGCCGTTACACGGACCACCGGTAGCTGCAGCCGCCGGCTGACACCACAGGAGGGCAACCGAAACGCGAGCAACGCAGTCGCGAAGCAGCCAAGATTTCGACATCGCCAGCACCGCCCATGCGCTGCTGCTGCCGCACCGAGCGACTCACGACGACCGAACTGGCTCCGCGTACACGCGCCAACCCGAATGCAGGTCGCGACCCCCGGATGAACGAGAGACGTGCATCTCGCCACGAGCGTGTTCGCCGCCGGGGCGGCGATGTCCACGACGCCGGGGGCGCCGGGCCCTTCCCCGCAAGCCGCGCTAAGCGCGACGCTCCGTCGAGTTACCCAGAGGCGCGCGGCGGCGTGAAAGCGGGGGACCGTGCTCTGTGAGCGGCGATCGACGCATGACGGAGGCGGCGTGGGCTGGCGGCACTGGTTTCGGGCCGTGCACGGGCGGTGGCTAGACGGACCACAGGGCTTCAGTGGCAGAGAGGCGTGCGGCGCGTAGGGCGGGGATGAGCCCGGCGACGGCACCGATGACGAGGGAGGCGGCGATGCCGCCTATCCAGGCTTCGGTGGGGATGACGGTGGCCCAGTGCTTGGTGTGTGCGTAGATGGCCGTGGATGCGGAGCCGAGGGCAACGCCAGCGGCGCCGCCGAGCAGTCCGAGTAGGATGGCCTCGGAGAGGAACTGGGTGCGGATGTGGGCTCTGGTGGCGCCGAGGGCGCGGCGTAGTCCGATCTCGGAGCGGCGCTCGAGGACGGAGATGATCATGATGTTGGCAACGCCAACGGCGCCGACCAGTAGGGCGACGGCGCCGAGGCCGAGGAATAGGCCGTTGAGCGCGCTCTTGGCTTCGGCTTGGGCGACGAGCGCGTTGGAGGGTTGGCTGACGCTGACCCCGCTTGGGTTTTCGGGGTTGGCGGTGGCAGCCAGGAGGCTGTCGACGGCGTTGACCTGATCGGTTTGGGCGCGGAGGTAGATCGTGGAGGGGTGGCCGTCGAAGCCGAGGTACTTCTCGGCCGCGGGGTAGCCGATCAGGACGGATGTGTCGATCCCAGAGGCGAGCACGGCGGGTTTGAGAATCCCGGCGATGTAGAACCATTGGCCGCCGACCCAGATGCGCTCGTCGGGGTGGATGCGGTCGATCCCGAGCAGCTGGGCGGTGACGGCGCCGAGCACCACGACGGGCTCCTGGGCGGTGCCCGGGTTGAGGTAGTGGCCTTGGGCGAGGCTCGTAGCGACCACCGAAGGGAGGCCGAGAGACGCGGCTTGAACGGTCAGACCGTTGGTGTCGACAGACGGGATGTACGGGGTGCGGAAGGCATTGGTGCCATTGACCGCCCCGGTGCTCTGGACCTGCTGCACTCCGCTGATCCGGCCGATCATGCCCGGCGCCGTGGTTGGCAGCTCCGCGGTGCCGCCGCCGAAGCTCTGCCCGTTGGCGACGGTGAGCAGGTTGGTGCCCAGCTGATTGATCTCGGCCAGCAGCCCGGCCTGCGACGAGGCCGACAGGCCGAGAACGGCGACGATCGCGGCCACGCCGATGGCGATCCCGAGCGCTGACAGGCCGGCTCGCAGCCTGCGGGTTCGCAGCCCCACGCTCGAGAGGCGGGCCAGGTCAGACAGCGGCAACCGTCTCCGGGCGTCGGTGGCGGTGGCGGTCATGACAAGTCCTCACTGACGGTCAGCCCGGGGCCGGTGTCGGCGACGATGCGCCCGTCGACGATCTCGATCCTGCGGGGCATCCGCGCGGCGATCGCGTGGTCATGGGTGATGACCACGATCGTCGAGCCGGCCTGGTGCAGCTGGTCGATCAGGCCCAGAATTGAGTGCCCCGTGGTCTGGTCGAGGTTCCCGGTCGGCTCGTCGGCGAGCACGATCGCGGGCTGACCGACCAGCGCCCGCGCGATCGCCACCCGCTGTCGTTGTCCGCCCGAGAGCTGGGTCGGGCGGGCGGTGGGCCGGTCTGCCAGGCCGACGAGCTCGAGCGCGTCGAGAGCTCGGCGGCGGCGCTGTCTGAGGGGGATGCCGGCGTAAAGGAGCCCGTCGGCGACGTTGTCGAGCACGGTGGAGTGCTCGGCCAGAAAGAACTGCTGGAAGATGAACCCGATCCGGGTCGCGCGGAGGTAGGCCACGTCCTCGTCGGCCATCGCGGCCACATCGAGCCCGGTGATTCGCACCCGGCCGCTGGACGGGCTGTCGAGGGTTCCCATCAATTGCAGCAGCGTGGTCTTGCCCGACCCGGAGGGGCCGACGACTCCGACCAGCTCGCCCGGACCGATCGTGAGGTTCACCTCGCGCAGGGCCTGGACCGGCGGCTCGCCGGGATAGCGCTTCGTCACACCGTCGACGTCGAGCACGGGTGTGGGGCCGTCGAGAACGGAGCTCGGGCCGGCGACCGGGTTGCCGTCGGATGTGGGTGGCGCGGTGGGGGTCATGTTCCGGGGACCACGACCTCTTGACCGGCGGCCAGGCCTGAGCCGGTGACCGACACCAGCCCGTCGGCGTCGTCAAATAGTCCGAGCGAAATCGGCACCAGATGATTGGCTGAGCCTGTGCCGACGACCTCGACGTCGTAGCCACCGGCGGCTTGCGCCAGCAGCGCGGTGACCGGCACCACCAGTGCATCCCGGACGCTCGCGGTAGTGATCCCGACCTGCACCGGAGCCTGATCCCACATGCCCGTGGCTGCCGGGTCAGACGGGGTGACGTCCACGTTGATAGTGGGGGAGCTGTTTCCCGAACTACTTGATGAGCAGGTGTCCGTACCGGGCGCCGCCGTGCCGGAACCGGACCCGCCGGCGCCCGAGGGGCAGGTAGCGACCGTCCCAACGGAGGAGACCACCCCGGGGGTGGTCTGATTGTCGGGCAGCGTGATACTCACCCGGTCCCCGACCGCCACATCGGTCTGCTGCGAGGCGCCCAACGCCACCTGAACCTGCCGCTTCGTCGAGGTGCCCTGCAGCACCGCCGCGCCCGGCTGGGCCACACCCCCCAGCTGGGCCGAAACGCTTGTCACCCGCACCGCGGTCGGCTCGAATACCGCCTGACCCAGCGCAAGGTTCCCAGTCTGAGCCACCCCGAGCGCAGCCTGCAGCTTCTCCACGGCCGTCGCAGTCGTCGACCCGAACGAGGTGGACGTTGGGCTCAGCTTCGCCCGGGGCACGTAGCCGAGCGCGACTAGATCCCTGTTGAGCTCGGCCACGTCGGGACCGCTCGCACCAGTCGACAGCGTCCGATACGCCGGCGTCTGACCGTACAGCAGCACCACCGGGGCATCGTCGATCCGGTACAGCGTGTGGCCCTGATGGATCACCTGGCCGAGAGTGGGCAGCCCGGTGTATGTCCCGCGGGCCTGGTTGATCACCGCGTAGGGCGACCCGTCCGCCTGCGCCTGATAGGTCAGGGTCCCGTTCTGCGGGACCGTCGCCGAAAGCGTCCTCCTCTGCACCAGCGCGCTGCTCACCTGCGGCTCCTGTGGCGCGGCCGCGCTCGCCGGCTTGGCAGCAGACGTCACGGCTACGCCGGCAACGGTCAGGACGGCGACCAGGACCGTCGCTGCGGCCAGCACCCACGTCTTGCGGTTCACTGAGTCGCCTCCGGGTACTCCCGGCTGCACTTCTGGATCGCGGCCTGCAGCCCGGGAATGCTCTGCGCGTTCTGCACGGCGATCAGGGGCCCGTTTGAGGTGGGGTCCGGGAAGCTCGGCACACCGTTAGCGCGGACGCATTGGGCGAACTCCAGGCGGGCAGACTTTTGCTGCGGGGTGAAGCTGGTCGGCATGAACCCCGACGGCTCCAGGGACTTACAGGCGCCGATCGCCTGCTTCCACGCCTCACTGCTCGGGTTCAGCGGCGAGCTCTTACTCGGGATCCCGTAGGCAAACTGGCCCGACGCATTCGGATCAGGAAACGCGCTCACCCCGTTAGTGCGAATGCACTCCGCGAACTTCACCGCCTGCTCACGGGCAACCGTGGTCCCGCTTCCGCCGCCGCTGCCGGCGGGATCCGCGGGTGTATTGGAGCCGCACGCGCTGATCAGTCCGACCATCGCGGTCAGGGCCAGCGCGGCCAGCGGACGTCGTTTTCTGCTCATGTCTTTTCCTGGTATCGGGATCGTGTTAAACATCAAGGCTGTGCCGAAAGACGACCGGGGAGCAGCGGATGCCGGCCATAACCGTCAGCGACTCCCCGTCGGCCAGCCGCCGCGCTAGTACGCGTGCCGCTCTCCGCCGCGGTGGAACCGATCAACTGCTCGGCCGTCTGCCCAGCGGCGGCGAGGAGCGCCTGTGTGTCGCTGCTCTGCCCCTGGCCCAGCACCACCCCGACCGCGGTCTCCCGGCGTCCGCCGACCGCAACGTCCGTGAAAAACGCCAGGCATCCCCCGGCCGTGGCATCAGACCCGGTCTTGCCCGCGTATCCCTCGGTGATCAGCGGGTCGAAGTTCGTGACCGTGCCGGCGACCGGCAATGTCACGCTTCCCATCGAGACGATCTGACGGAACACCGAAAAGCGCATCGCCGCCTGGAAGACGCGCAGCTGGTCAGCCGCGGTGGAAACCGTGCTCGGATCAAACCCGCTGGGATCGGTGTAGGTCGTGTGGTCCATCCCGAGCGCGTGCGCCTGCACGTTCATCTCGGCCACAAAGCCCGTCTCGCTGCCCGCCACCACCGTGGCGAGCAACTCGGCGATGTTGTTGCCCGACGGGATCAGCAGCCCCTCCAACAGCTGGCGCTCGGTCAGCTGCTCACCTGGCGCCACCGCAACGACCGACTGGCCCTCGGCGCGATCCCGGGCCACGGCCTGCGCCTCCGCCGCCGTAACGGTGATCGTGAACCCGGCCTGCCCTCCACTCAGCGGATGGCGTGCCAGGGTCAGGTAGGCGGTCATCACCTTCGCCAAGCTGGCGATCGCGACCGGCTGCTCGTCCGGGCTCATCGCCGGGGCGCCGTTTCCGAGCACCAACGCCGCCTGTCCCTGCCGCGGCCACGCTGGCGCCGACGCGTCCGTGCGGCCATGGTCGTTGAGCGCAGAGCGGACTGCCGCGAGCGCCGTGTAGGCGAGAAGGAGAGCGAGTAGCGCGCCGAGCAGCGCGCGGCGACGGCGCACGCGATACACGGTCCTCGACCCGTATTGACGCGGCCCGGCCGACCGGGTACGGCGGGCTGCCGTGGGTGCTGGCTCCCTGTAGCTCACGCCCGCCAGTCAAGGCAGACGGGTGTTGCCAGCGCGTATGCGTTTTTTGATATGCCGACGATATGTCCGGGCTGACAGCATCCGAGCCATGCGTGTGCTGATCGTCGAGGACGAGCCCTTGATGGCGGAAGCCATCCGCGACGGCCTACGCTTGGAGGCGATCGCGGCCGACATCGCCCGTGACGGCGACACCGCTCTGGGCCTGCTCAGCACCGACTCCTATGACATTGCGGTCCTTGACCGCGACATTCCCGGGCCCTCCGGCGATGAGATCGCCGAACGAATCGTCGCCTCCGGGAGCGGGATGCCAATCCTGATGCTCACCGCGGCCGCCCGTCTCGACGACAAGGCCTCCGGGTTCGAGCTCGGCGCCGACGACTACCTGACCAAGCCGTTCGAGCTCCGCGAGCTCGTGCTCCGGCTCAGAGCGCTCGACCGCAGGCGCGCACACAACAGGCCTCCCGTAGTAGAGATCGCGGGTTTGCGTCTGGATCCGTTTCGCCGCGAGGTCCACCGCGACGGCCGCTACATAGCGCTCACCCGCAAGCAGTTCGCAGTGCTCGAAGTGCTCGTCGCCGCCGAAGGCGGTGTCGTCAGCGCCGAGGAGCTGCTGAGGCGGGCGTGGGATGAGAACGCGGACCCGTTCACCAACGCAGTCCGGATCACGGTCTCGGCTCTGCGCAAACGCCTTGGCGAGCCGTGGATCATCGCTACCGTGGCCGGCGCCGGGTACCGCATCCAATACCAGCCGGACACCACGTCAGAGGGAGGGCATCGTGGCTAGGGCCCCCGGCCTGAGGATGCCGCGCCCCTTGCTCGCGGACACCACTCCGCGTCGGTGGCTCCACCTGCCCTCGCGGACCGTCCGTCTGCGCCTCACCCTGCTCTACGGGGGCCTGTTTCTCATCTCCGGCGTGGTGCTGCTCGTGATCACTTATCTCATCTTCCGCCACGCCTCCCATGTCGACCTGATCGTCTCGAACGGGCCAACGCATCGGACGGCCGTCCCGGACGCCGCCACCGCACTGAGATACAACGAGCTAGTCCGCCATTCGACTGACGCACTCCACCACGGGCTCTTCCGATCCGTGATCGTGCTGGCGATCATGACCTTGGTCTCGATCGCCCTCGGTTGGCTGATTGCGGGCCGGGTCCTGCGTCCGCTGCGGACGATGATGGCAACCACCCGGCACATCTCCGAGCGCAACCTGAACGAGCGCCTCGCGCTCGCGGGACCACGCGACGAGCTGAAGGATCTCGCCGACACGATCGACGGCCTCCTCGCGCGGCTCGAGGCACACGTCGGCGAGCAGCAGAGGTTTGCGGCCAACGCCTCCCACGAGCTGCGCACCCCGCTCGCGGTCACCCAAACGCTTCTCGACGTCGCCCGCAACGATCCGAACCACGCCAACGGCGAGCTTGTCGACCGCCTCCACGAGGTCAACACCCGCGCGATCGACCTGACCGAGGCCCTGCTCCTGCTCAGCCGCGCCGACCAACGGACCTTCACCCGAGAACGCGTCGACCTGTCCCTCATGGCAGAAGAAGCCGCCGAAATGCTCCTCCCCGTCGCCGAAGAACGCGGCGTCACGATCGAAATCTCCGGCGACATAACCCCCACCATCGGCTCTCACGCGCTCCTACTGCAGTTGACCACTAACCTCGTCCACAACGCGATCGTTCACAACCTGCTCGAAGAAGGCACCGTGTGGGTCAACACCGCCATCGGCCACGGAGCCGCCGTCCTCATCGTCGAAAACACCGGCGACAAGCTCACCCCACAGCTCGTCTCCACACTCACTGAACCGTTCCAGCGTGGCACCGAACGCATACGCACCGACGATGCGGGCGTCGGCCTCGGCCTGGCGATCGTCAAAAGCATCACCCAAGCACACGACGGAACCCTCACCCTCACCCCGCGAGTCGCCGGCGGGCTCCGCGCGACGGTGCAACTCCCCGACGCGCCATCGCACACTCGCAGATGACGATCAGGGGGGAATGTGCCGTACGGCGCGGAGAGGACTCGCGGGACAGTTCCATCTCTGGATAGCAATGGCCAGCGTAACCGTCCAATATCTGCGCGAGGACGAATGCGGGTCTCATGCGCCTCGCCGTTGTGCACCTGCTCGGTCGCCAATCTCGGGACTCGCATCGTCGACGACCGTCGGTGCCTGAGACGACATCAGCCGCCGGCCCTGCTTTCCCGCGCGAGGAGTAGCCGGAGCCGGGCTGGTGCTAACTCGGTTCCGGCTTAGCACGTCGTAGCGCTTTGGACGACAAGCGGTGCTCCGGACTTACCGCCGCTTCGTGTGTGAGCAGCAGCGCCGCGTAGCCGCCGGGCGACCCGCGAGGTCGAGAAGCCTCGTGTTGACATCCCGAGCCCGT
>Ga0335078_10008437_pt1 | contig 15325 bp, 16 predicted proteins | sample Lox_Sample_32_FD_206711 | JGI IMG/M metagenome (GOLD analysis project Ga0335078, IMG submission 206711) | Soil microbial communities from Loxahatchee National Wildlife Refuge, Florida, United States - Lox_Sample_3.2 | ecosystem: Environmental > Terrestrial > Soil > Wetlands | place: USA... | reverse complement strand
ACGCGCGATCATTCTCCAACCGGGCGAAGCGGAGCTGGAGATCGACGAGGAGTATCTGATTTCGAACAAGAGCCAGCCGCCGGTGGCGTATTACAAGCCGGGCGGATCATTCGAATTTTCGATTCCAGCGGATGCGCAGATGGGCGACGTGGCTGTGGTCGGCACGAGCGGGATGCCCGTGAAACAGGCGCCGATCGATAAGGGGAAAAACACGCAGGCCGTGGACTATCCGTTCCGGCCGGGGGATAGCAGCGTGCGATTGTCCTACAAAGTTCCCTACCCCGGAAATGCAACTGCGCTGAAATTCTCGTCGCCCTATTCGATTGGCCGCGTGGCGGTTTTCGCGCCGCCTGCGATGCATGTCTCAGGCGATGGTTTCAATCAGGCCGGGCAGCAATCGGGATTCACGGTTTACATGAAAGATTCGGTGGCAGCCAACAAGCTGGAAACGGTGGCGATTTCGGGCACCGGCCCCATGCCGCAAGCAGACTCCGCCGCGAACGGCCAAAGCGCTAGCGGCGACAATACCGAGAATCCGGCGGTGAATTCGCGCGCTGGCACAAGTGGGCCATCGCCAGTTGCAAGCCTTACGACGATGCCGGCTCGGCTCGACAGCGTGCGCTGGTATGTGGTCGGGGGATTCGCGGCGGTTTTCGCGCTGGGATTGATCTACATCTGGCTTCAGCCGCGCGTTGCGATTGAGGGCACGCCGGGCGAGGTAGCGGCTGCGCCGATCGCATCTCTTCTGAAGCCCCCGAAAGTGACTGTCGCTAGGGCAGCGCCTGCGCCATCGCAGGACAGGTCGCTCGCGGCACCGGGCAATGGCAGCGCGACGCGGAATCTCGATCGTGAGGTGCACGGCAGCCTCGATCAATTGAAGGACGTGCTCTTCAAACTCGAGCTGCGGCGAGAGGCTGGGACGATCACCGAACAGGAATACATCAGCGAGCGCGACCGCGTGCAGGCGGTGCTGCGCGACCTGGTGAAAGGCTAACCTTGTCCGGCACGCTATCGGCGCGAGCGACCGCCACGACCACTCCCGCCGAGATTTCCTCCACTTCCAATCCGAGCATGCGGATTCGGTTCGATCGCGTGGAAAAGCGCTTCGGCGCAATGTTCGCTCTGCGAGGCGTGTCTCTTGAAATCAGCGGAGGAGAATTCATTGCGCTGCTCGGCCCGAACGGCGCGGGCAAAACCACTTTGCTGCGAATCGCGGCGCTGCTGACCAGGCCGACGGGAGGCAAATTTTCCTTTGGCGCGAACGCGGACGACGCCGCGACCAAAAAGCTGATTGGCATGGTCGGGCACAATACGCTGCTCTATGACGAGCTGACCGCGGCAGAGAATCTGGCGTTTTTCGCGCGAATCTACGATTTGCCGGGTACGAGCGAACGCGTGGTCACAGCGCTCGAAGCGTGCGGACTCACGTCACGAGCCAGCAGCTTGGTGCGGACGTTTTCGCGCGGAATGCGGCAACGATTGGCGATCGCGCGAGCGCTGTTGCACGAACCGCGACTGTTACTGCTTGACGAGCCAGCGGCCGGACTTGACCGACAGGGGCTTGATTGGTTCAGCGCGACGCTCGCGCGGCTGCGTGACTCGGGCGTCACCGTGATTATGAGCACCCATGCCCGCAACGAGTCGCTTGACCTGGCGACGCGAGCCGTGTCGCTCGCAGGCGGGCGCATTGAGCATGATAGCGGCAAGGACGGCAATCCGCGACCCCTGCTGGCGGCTCTGCGGGCATCCGAGGACGTGTCATGAGTACGGCCCGCGCGGCGGCAGTGCTACTGGCGAAGGAACTGCGGCTGGAGTTCCGCACGCGCGAGCTGCTAAACGCGACAACTGTCTTCGCAATCGTGGTGGTGGTGCTCTTCAGTTTCTCGTTCGATCCGACGGCAGCGGAATCGCGGCGTCTGGGGCCCGGATTGCTTTGGATCGCATTCCTATTTTCGGGCTCGCTGATGCTGCATCCGTCGTTTGGGCGCGAGCAGGCGAATCAGACGATCGACGCCCTGCGCATGGCGCCGATTTCACCGTTCGCTCTTCTGCTTGGGAAGATGCTTGCGAATTTTCTATTTCTATCGGCGGCCGAAGTAATTCTGATTCCGGTGTTCGCAGTGCTCTACAACGTCTCGATCACCGGGATTGTCGGGCGTTTGGCACTCGTAGTCGCACTGGGCACGGCGGGGCTGTGCATCACGGGCACCGTATTTTCCGCGATTGCGTCCCATGCGCGGATGCGCGAGTTGCTGTTGCCGCTGTTGCTGCTGCCGATTCTCGCGCCGTTGCTGATCGCAGCCGTGGAGGCGACGGCGGATCTTTTCGCCGTGCAGCCGAGCCTCAGCGGCTCGTGGCTCAAAATCCTTGGCGGATTTGATATCGTGTTCTTCACGGCGTCCTGGTTGCTCAGCGATTTTCTGTTGGAGGAATGAGCCGACACATTCTCGATGAAACTCCGGATTCCATCGACGATGCTCGCCGCGACGCTGATCTTTTTCGGCGGCTACGCTGGGCTTTTCATCGCACCGGATGAAAAGACGATGCACGAGATTCAGCGCATCTTCTATTTTCACGTCGGGCTGTGGACGGCGATGTTCACCGCACTCGGGCTCGCATTCGTTGGCAACGTCGGCTGGCTGATCACGCGAAAGCCACGATGGGATTGGCTAGGCGTGTCCGCGGTGGAAGTCGGAGTGGTTTGCTGCACGGGCGGATTGATCACCGGCATGCTGTGGGGCAAACCTGCGTGGGGAATCTGGTGGACATGGGACGCGCGGCTGACGACGTGTTTCATTTTGTGGCTGCTCTATGTGTCCTATCTGATTTTGCGCGGATTGATCGAAGAGCCGGGGCGCCGCGCAACGCTTTCCGCGGCATTCGGAATATTCGCGTTCCTGGATGCTCCGCTGGTCTATGTCTCCAATCGCCTCTGGCGGGGGCAGCATCCCGCGCCCGTGCTTTTCGGCGGTCCCGATGCCAGCCTCGATCCACGGATGTTGAAGGTGTTGATGTGCTCCATGGCGGCGATGGTGTTCGTTATGGTGACGGTGCTCGTTGACCGATACCGGCTCGAGCGGCTGCGGCACGAGGTGGACGAATTGCGTGTGGCCGCCGAGACGCGACCGGTTTCGTCTGGGTGCGCGGCGGCGACAAAGAGTTGACGATGAAAAACTTCCATTTCTTGTTTGCGGCGTGGATGGTGGTCTGGGCTGTCTTTTTCCTCTATCAGATCTCCGTGGCGAGTCGCACCTCGAAGCTGCGGGACGAGATCGAGCGGCTCAAACAGCAACTCCGCGAGCCCTAGTTCTATAGTTGCCCCATAAGCCCAGTGGAATGAGCGGGCTGGTGGCAGCTGACGTCCCAACGCTACTTTTCTCAGCCATCAGCGCGTGGATCCTGCTGGTTGAAATCCTCCGGTAGGCGGCCTGCCCGGGCCAGGCGAAACTCCGTTGAAGCCTCCAGCAAACTCTTTTCGAATCCAAGCCATCGAAGCAAATAGCTAAAAGGGGCAATCTGCGCAGGTGTATAATCCCGACAGCTTTCGCCGGAGGTTACCCATGATCACATCTTTTTCGGTCCGATGGACAGCCACTTTGCTTGCGGCAGCCATGATCACAATGCCTGCAGCTGCGGCTCCGCAATCTCAGCAGGCACCCGCGCCGCAACAGCCGCCGGCGTCACAGACACAGACCTCGGGACAGCAACCGACCTCGACTTCGACCAGCCAATCGCCGATGAACGACCAGGGTTCGCAGCCGGCGCAAACCTCCGATCAGCCTCCTGCCGATCCGAAACCGATCGAAGCGACGCCGGTTCAGCAAAAAGACAATCCAAATGTGAAGGCGGGCAGTGAAGCCGACGTGAATGCGATCGGCGACCGCAACGTAGGCAAGGGACTCGATTTTTATTCGCTCGAGCATGAGATCGCTCTCGGCAAACAGCTCGCGCAGGAAGTGGACAAAAGCGCGAAGTTCATCGACGATCCCGTGATCAACGAATACGTAAACCGCGTGGGGCAAAACCTCGTGCGGAATTCCGACGCGCGCGTGCCTTTCACGATCAAGGTAATCGATTCGGATGTGGTCAACGCGTTTGCGCTTCCCGGCGGATTTTTCTATGTGAACAGCGGCTTGATTCTTCACGCAGACGAGGAATCCGAACTGGCCGGGGTGATGGCGCATGAAATCGCGCACGTTTGCGCGCGGCACGGCACAAAGCAGGCCACCAAGGGCGATATCGTCCAACTCGCGTCAATTCCGGCCATGATCTTCATTCCGTACACCTGGGCAGGTTACGCCATTTATCAGGGCATGAATTTCGCGATCCCGATGACGTTCCTCAAGTTTTCGCGCGACGCGGAACGTGAAGCCGATTATCTGGGCATCGAGTACATGTACAAGGCCGGATACGATCCGAACTCGCTCGTCTCGTTCTTCGAAAAAGTCGAGGCGGATGAAAAGAAGCAGCCTGGCACGATTCCGAAGGCCTTCTCCACACACCCGCCAACGCCCGATCGTATCGAGGCGATTCAAAAAGAAATCGCGACGATTCTGCCGGCGCGTGAGGAATACATCGTTTCCACATCCGAATTCGACTCTGTGAAGGCGCGGCTGCAACTGATCGAAGCGAACGTGAAAGTGAGCGACAAGAATCCGAATAAGCCTACCCTGCGCAAGCGGACTGCAAACAACAAGGGCGGCAATACGGGCAATACAACGGACAACGGCGGCAGCACGAATGGCGGCGATGATACTTCGTCGACGTCGACCTCGACCGATCAGAGCAGCGATGATAGCGACCGGCCGACACTGAAGCGCCGTCCGGACGATCAGCAGCAATAACTGAAGTCAGAAAGCGAAGTTTACGAGGCGCTCGAACACAGTTCGAGCGCCTTTGTTTTTGTTGGCTAAAAGGAATGCCGCGACACGGACGGTGCGGAATTAGGAGCGCGCGTGCGTTTCAACGACGCCGAGGCGCTTCAAACCTTCGGAATAGTATTTGCGGTAGAGAATGTCCCACTCTTCGCTGCCTTCGAGGATCTCCTTCTTCTGGGAAGCGATCTTGGCGCGGGCTTCCGTGTCGATTTGCTCCTCGACTTTGAGCAGTGAGGTGAGGATCGTCACGATTTCCTGGCGGATCGTGTCGCGGTCCTCGACAAAATCAACAGCGGTTTCGGAAACGAGATGATCGATGATTCGATGAGAGAGACGAACGGTTTTTTCGCGGCTCAGTCGCATTAGCGAAGAATCAACTTCCTCTCTCGCGCCAGCTGGCTTTTCACTTTCTTGTACATGTCCTGATAAGAAACGCCCGTGCGGCGCATCTCTTCGGAATAACGCGCGAGAATCTCGCGGGCCTCTTCGTTCAGGCGATCTTCCACGGTGACTTCGTCGGCCATTACTTGCCGCACGTGCTGGGTGAGGGCCTCCACGTCCTTTGTTTCGATCATCTTGGCGGCCACGAGGCGTTTCACAACTTCCTTGGCCATGTAGCCGACAAAATCCCGAGAGAGAAGCATTTCCGTCCTGGCTCCGCTTAATGAACCGCTAAATTTAGTCTACTGGTTGAATGCCAAAAGTTCAAGGCGGGTAAAAACGCGCTCAGAGCACCGCGGACGCAAAATGGGCAAAATGCAATGCGGCATCGAAGGATTGGTCGGTGACCACCAGCACGATGAGGCGCTCCGTCTCGAAGGAGGCGACGTGTTCGTGATCGAGATTGGATGCGCAAAGAGGCTTGCCATTTGAAATCTCGCGAACATTGCCGGGCAAGGGGCTCGCGTACCTCTGATGCAGAAAGACGGAGAAGTTCTGCGAACCATCGGAGTAGACCAGATGCAGGAAAACCCGATGATCGATGAAGCAGATTTTGCCTCGCACGAGCCGGTAGGGCCCGGATTCGAGCGAGACGAGCGAAGTGGAGTCGATTCCCTGCTTTGCGGCGAGTGCGGCAATCTGCGCCGGATCGGTGAGCCAGCGCCTTGGCTGCCCTTCGACAATTTCGGTGCGGTGGTCCTGGGCGGCATCCGCGTAGACGCGCGCCACGTGAGTGTGGAGCGCGCGATAGCCACCGATGGCGAGGATTGCGGCCGCTGCGATAGCGAGGAGCGCGGCCTGCCAACGGCGATGATTCCGGGACAATTCCGGAAGGGACTGCCCTTCGGCTTCTACGCTGATCAACTCTCGCACCCGGCGATCTACCCAGAAGACGTTCGTCTCTTCCGCAAGAATTTCCTCGCGCAAGCGGGAATCAAGGCGCGACTGACGCTCCAACTCCAGCATGCATGCCGGGCACGTCTTCAGATGTGCATCGAATTCCGCGGCGCGCGCGGGCTCGAGTTCGCCGGTGATGTATAGGGGCGCGAGTCGCGCGATATCAGCGCAGTTCATGACGCCTCCCTTTCCGCACATCGAGCGCCAGGGCGCACAATCCCTGGTGTTAAGGCGGCCGGCTCAAGCCGCTCGCGAAGCGCCTGGCGAGCACGGCTGATTCGGGACATCACAGTTCCAATGGGCACCGAAAGAATCTCCGCCATTTCCCGGCACGTAAATCCCTCGACGACGCCGAGCAGAAGCACAGTCCGATGCTCTTCCGACAATTGATCGAAGGCCTGCGTTAGGGCGGCGGCATCGATAAGCGAGAAAAGAATTTGAGCCGATTTGCTCGTCTCCACGCCCTTGTCGTTGAGCGTAACTAGAATCGGACCCGCTCGAAGCTTTCTTCCGCGCCCGTAGAAGACATTGAACAGAATCCGAAAGAGCCAGGCACGGGCATTCGTACCGCGTTCGAACTGATCGAAAGCGCGCCAGGCGTGTAGCAGCGTTTCCTGGACGATATCTTCCGCGAGGGAGGCGTCTCGCGTGATCCGGCGTGCCACGCGAAGCAGGCTCCGAGAGTGCGGCATCGCGATGCGTTCAAACTCGTTTTGGCGGGCGGTCAACGTCGTGGCGGTCCGATAAAGGAATGGGGCAGGCTCTCGTTCAGGTACCTGCCTGCCCCATAAATACCACGACGCGGCCCGAGACGCTAAGCGTTACTTTTGCAGCTCCGCGAGCGCAGCCAATACCTCTTGGCTATGGCCCGTGGGGTTGACCTTGATGAACTCCTTCACGATCTTGCCCTGCGGGTCGATGATGAAGGTGTTGCGAGCCGCGATAACGCCAAGCTGTGGAGCCTGCGGAATTGTCATCGTCGAGCCGTACTTGGTGACGACCTGCTTTTCAGGATCGGCGAGCATCTTGAAGGTCATGCCGTCCTTGGCGCACCATTCTTTGTGCGACTCCACGGTGTCGACGCTGACGCCAAGTATGACGGCGTTCTTTGCGTCAAATAGCGCCTGATCTTTCTGAAACGCGTGCGCCTCGATTGTGCAGCCCGGGGTCTGGTCCTTCGGATAGAAGTACAGAACTACCCATTTGCCGCGGTAGCTGTGGAGGCTGATCGGTGTTCCTTCCTGCGACGGCAATGTAAAGTCAGGCGCTATCGTGCCAACGGCTGGGACGGCCTGATCGTCAGCGTGTGTTAGCGGTGCGTGGATTAAAGGCCGCGCTACAAATAACAGGGCCGCAGCCATCGCGAAATACAGGATGGCTCGGACCGCAAGGCTTTGCGAATTCTTCATATCTCGGGTCTCCTCGTGGTGTCTGGATCGGCTGCGCCTGGTCCAGTAAGTAGAATGCTAGGGTCCGCACAGTTCATCCAGCCGTGCATAGGTTGGATCGCGCCCAAGTATATCCCTTTCACGATCCCTCGTAGCCAATATGACTCCCGCACGTCGTCGGGATGAGTCTGCCCGAGCCAGCGGCGCACCTAGACTTCTGATATTCTGAAAGGTAGTTGAGAGCGACTTTTAGCCATCAAAGGAAACCATCCGTGAAGACTTCGGCCGCGTCTGAGCGTCAAGTACATCGCGTTTTCAACTTCAATGCGGGTCCCGCAACCCTGCCACTGGTCGTGCTCGAGCGCATCGGCGAAGAACTGCTCGACCACCATGGTTCAGGCATGTCGGTGATGGAGATGAGTCATCGCTCGCCGGAATATGAAGCGATCAACGCGAAGGCCGAACAGGATCTGCGCCGGGTCCTGCAACTACCTTCCGACTATGCCGTGGCTTTTGTGCAGGGCGGCGGCAGCGGGCAATTCGCCATGGTCCCGATGAATTTGTATCAAGCGGGCAAGCCTGTCGATGTGTTGCACACGGGTTCGTGGACGGCAAAGGCCATCGAGGAATTGAAGCGGCTCGCGACGTATCGATTGGCGGCTTCGACGGAAGGCGAAAAATTCACCCACGTGCCGCGCAAAGACGAAATTTCGCTCGCGCCCGATGCGTCCTACGTGCACATGTGCACGAACAATACGATCGAAGGCACACAATGGCACGAGATCCCAGATACCGGCGCAGTGCCTCTTGTGGCGGATATGTCGTCCGATATCGCCTCAAGGCAACTGGACGTTCGCAAATTCGGGCTGATCTTTGCGGGCGCGCAGAAGAATCTCGGCCCCTCCGGCGCGACGATCATCATCATGCGCAACGATTTGGTCGAGCGCACGAATGAGAAAACCGCCAAGATTCTCCAGTACAAAACGCATATCCAGGAAAAGTCGCTCTACCACACGCCCCCCACGTTTGCCGTCTACATCGTGGGCCTGATGCTCGACTGGATTGAGAGCGAGGGCGGAATCGCGGGCATCGAAAAGCGCAACGAGGCCAAGGCCAAAGCCCTTTACGATGCGATCGATGCGAGCGGCTATTACAAATGCCCCATCGAGAAGGGTTCGCGTTCGAAAATGAACGCCGTGTTCCGTGTCGCGGGCGGTGATGAAGCGGTCGAGAAGAAGTTTGCCAGAGAAGCCGAAGGAGCCGGGTTGGTCGGCGTTAAAGGACATCGCTCTGTCGGCGGGATGCGCATCTCGATGTATAACGCCGTGACGCTAAGCGCGATCGAGGCGCTCGTTGGCTTCATGCGGGAGTTTGAGCGAAAGAACGGCTGATTTGTTTGGCTTGGCCAAGAGCACGAAAGCCACACTTTGTGGTCAGGGCGCCACAACTGGCTTGACACAGACATTCTAGCGCGATTATCGTTGTTTTTCCGTGAAATCCGCCCCAAAAGCAGCTTCTGAAGCCGGTTTTGCCCCTCAACCCGCGAAACCGCAGCCCACTAGAACGTCCCGTCGCAGTCTGCCAGCGCATCTCGCCCCCCCTCGGGGCTCAGGACAAGATGCTAGCCCGCCTCTCGATGAATATTACAACTCACTATTCACGGCCTTCGGTCCGCAACACTGGTGGCCGGCACGAACGAAGTTTGAGGTCATCGTGGGCGCGATTCTGACCCAGAACACCTGCTGGACGAATGTCGAGAAAGCCATCGAGAATCTCCGCTCGGCAGGGTTGCTTTCGCCCAAGGCAATCGATCGTGTCCCTCTCGCCCGGCTGGAAAGCCTGATTCGGTCTTCGGGCTACTTTCGCCAAAAGGCGCGGAAGCTGAAGGCTTTCTGCCATTTTCTACGCACTGGGTATCATGGCTCGCTCAAGCGGATGTTCGATACACAGACGATCGTGCTCCGCGAACAACTTCTAGGCGTCTTCGGCATCGGCCCGGAAACGGCGGATTCAATTCTGCTCTACGCCGGCGGGCACCCGGTTTTCGTTGTCGATGCCTACGCGAAGCGCATGCTCGCGCGCCACGGATGGGTAGCCGAAAGGTCGAAATACGAAGACGTTCGCTGGCTATTCGAACGTCACAAAGCCGGAAACGCGAGCTGGTTCAACGAATTTCACGCGTTAATCGTGAATACAGGCAAGAATTATTGTCGGACACGAGAGCCGCTTTGCGGGCCGTGCCCTCTCGGACGCTATATTGAGGAAGGCCGTTAGCATGCCCAACGCGCAACGAACGCAGAAACGCCGGCGCTGGCCGATTGTTGTCGGCGTGCTGATCGTATTGCTCACGGCCGCAGTGGTCACGCTGGGATCGTTCAAGCTGCCGGAACCCGGGCAGCGTAGCGCTTACACCGAGCTCTTCGCTCTTTCAACGCTCATCGGAGCCTCGCTTCTCGTCTTTACGCTCATTCTCTCGCGCTATCTGCTGAAGCTGTTGTCAGAGAGACGCAGCGGCGCACTGGGATCAAGATTCAAAGTGAAGATGGTAATTGGAGCGATGGGCGTCTCGCTCCTGCCCGTAGTGCTGCTCTTCTTTTTCAGCTACGCGATGATCAACCGGACGCTGAATCTGTGGTTCCCGCGTCCGCTCGAGATCGCAAATGAGCAAAGCCAGACGTTGCTGTCGCATTTCGAGGCGTCGGAGTTCGATCGCCTGAACCGCCTCGCTGCGGCTGCGATCGTGAACGGAACGCTGGATCCGAACTTCTTGAGCCGGACGCAAGCCGTGGATGCGTGGTGGATCGTCGACTCGACGGGGAAGCCCGTTGAGACTTCGGATTCGATGAAAAGCGCGGGCGCGCAATGGCAGGAAGTGCCACCGGAATCGGTGCAGACGATTCGCAGCGGTGCGACCGTATGGAAAGTAAACGGCCAACTCTACCTCGCCGGCACGGCAGCGGTGAAAAACGGCACGCTGTATGTCGCCCGCCTGTTGCCCGACGATTTTCCGAGCCGCTACGCCGATATCGAAACGCAAACGAATACCTATCTTCATCTGAAACAACAGCTGCGCTCCTATAAGCGCGTGCTGCTGGTCACGCTGCTGTTCATCACCCTCGTGCTGCTCTTTGTTACTACGTGGGTCGCGGTCTTTCTCTCCAAGCAGGTCACGGTTCCGATTCAGTCTCTCGCCGAGGCAACGCGCGAGATTTCGCGCGGAAATTTCGATCATCGTATCGGCGAAGTGCAATCGCGCGACGAGCTCGGGACGCTGGTGCGCTCATTCAATCGGATGACGGAGCAGCTTGGCGAAGGACGGCGCCAGATCAACGAATTCACGAAGAGCCTCGAGCAAGCCGTGGAAGAGCGTGAGCGGCGCCGAAAGTTAATGGAAACGATTCTCGAAAATGTGCCCACAGGCGTGATTTCTCTCGATGCTTCGGGAGACGTGGCGCGCGTCAATTCGGCGGTGGTTACGATTCTCGGCGAGTCCGCACGGCAAGCGAGAAAGCTTCCCGACTTACTCGGCGAGGAAGCTGCGCGCGAAGTTCTGCACTTGATGCGGAGATCGTTGCGCATGGGCGTCGCCTCGCGCGAAATCGAAGTCGCTGCTGGAGGCAGGTTGGTCCGCGCCGCTGTTACGGTCAGCTCGCTTGGCCCCAGGAGATCGAATCCCGGTTATGTGATCGTGATCGACGATCTGACGGAACTACTTCAGGCGCAAAAAGCTGCTGCCTGGCAGGAAGTCGCGCAGCGGATCGCGCACGAGATCAAGAATCCGCTCACCCCGATTCAGCTTTCGGCGCAACGCCTGCTCCGGTTTCTCGATCGCAGCTCGCCGGCGTATCCGGGGTTCGCGAGGCCCGAGCTCGAAAAGCTGGTCGCGGAGTGCGCCAGCCTAATCGAACGAGAAGTCCAGACACTTTCCTCGCTGGTCGGAGAGTTTTCGCAGTTCGCTCGCTTCCCCGCCGCGCGCCTTGGCTCGGCGAATATCAATTCGATCGTCGAGCGTTCGCTGGCGCTGTTTGATGGTCGGCTCGAAGGAATCACCGTTGCCGCCAATCTCGCGCAATCGCTGCCCCCGGTGAAGGCCGATCCAGAATTAATGGGCCAAGTGATTGCCAACCTGATTGACAACGCAGCCGAGGCCATGGAGGGAACTGCAATTCGCCGCCTGAGCGTGACGACGCGCGTGGTTGCCGATGGCGATGCAGTAGAGATCGAAGTTGCCGATAGTGGCCACGGGATCTCCCCCGAGGACAAAGAGAAACTTTTCCTGCCGCACTTCTCGACGAAAGGACGCGGCACGGGTCTCGGTCTCTCGATCGTCAGCCGCATCGTCGCCGAACACAACGGCACGATTCGCGTGGAAGACAACGCCCCCGCGGGCGTGCGGTTCGTGATGCGATTCCCGGCCGCTGAAGTTGCCGTGCCGACGCAGGCCGCGAGCTAAGTCTCATGCCCCAAAGCATTCTCATCGTTGACGACGAAAACGGTATCCGCGAGTCTCTCGGCGCCCTTCTGCGCGACGAGGGATACGAAGTGGATGCGGTCGCTTCCGGAGAGGAATGCCTTGAGCGCGTCGATCAGGGCAAGTTCGATCTGCTGTTGCTCGATGTCTGGCTGCCCCAAATGGACGGGCTCGAACTGCTCGAGCGTCTTCAAGCGCAAGATGCGGCGCCCATGGCTGTGATGATTTCTGGGCACGCGAATATCGAGGCTGCCGTGCGTGCGACGAAACTAGGCGCGTTTGATTTCGTCGAGAAGCCGCTCTCGCTCGAAAAAATCGTGGTGGTGGTGCGGAACGCTCTGGAGCAAGTGCGCCTCGAGGATGAAAATCGCCGCTTGCGCGCGGAATTGGAGGAGCGCCACAACATTCTTGGCGGCAGCGTCGCGATGAAGGCGTTGCGCCAGCAAATTGCGCTTACGGCGCCGACGACGGGCCGCGTCTTGATTTACGGCGAAAGCGGAACGGGCAAGGAGCTCGTTGCGCGTGCGCTGCATGCGCATAGCACGCGACGTTCGGAACCGTTTGTTGAAGTGAACTGCGCGGCCATTCCCGAAGAACTGATCGAGTCCGAAATGTTCGGTCACCGCAAAGGCAGCTTCACCGGCGCCAGCGAAGACAAAGTTGGCAAGTTTCAGAAAGCCGATGGCGGCACGCTGTTCCTCGACGAAATCGGCGATATGAGCCTGAAGACGCAATCGAAAGTATTGCGCGTCCTGGAAGAGCAGCGCGTGGAGCCGCTCGGATCGAATACTCCCGTCACATTTGATGTCCGCGTGATCGCCGCGACGAACAAGAAACTCGAGGAAGAAATCGCGCGCAACGCATTTCGCGAGGATCTCTTTTACCGGCTGAATGTGATCCCCTTTTACGTGCCATCGTTGCGCGAGCGCATCGAGGACATTCCGGTTCTCGCAGCTCACTTCTTGAAGGAATTCTGCGACGCGTACGGCAAGAAACCGAAAGAGTTCACTCCCCAGGCGATGGAGGTTTTGCTGTCGTACCCGTGGCCCGGAAATGTCCGCGAGCTGCGCAACTTGGTAGAGCGTCTTGTGATCATGTGCCCCTCGCCGCGCATCGAGCCGCATCATTTGCCTCCCGAGCTGTTCCGCGGCGCGTCGAAAAGCCCGCAGCAGCCATACGCAAGCCTTCAAGAGGCCCGATCGGCGTACGAGCGCGAATTCGTCCTGCGCAAACTGGAGGAGAATCGATGGAATATGACGAAGGCGGCCGCCGCGCTCGGACTCGAACGCAGCCATCTCTATCGCAAGATGCGATCGCTCGGCATCGCGCCATCGAAGGCGTCATGAGACCGCGCGCGATCATGCGAATCGCAGCGCTCTGTCTCTGCCTCGCCGTGAGCGCGGCTAGAGCCCAGACTCCGAGCCAGCCATCGGCGACACCGGAACCTTTCGTCGTGTTTCTCGGCACGGGCACACCGGGACCGACGCCGGACCGTCAAGGCCCCAGCCTCGCCGTGATCGCGGGAGGCAAAGCCTACCTCGTGGATGTCGGCACTGGCGTTGTGCGGCAGGCGGAAGCGGCCTACCTGAAAGGCGTGCGGCAATTGTCCCCTCGCGATTTGAGCATCGCCTTTCTCACGCATCTGCACTCCGATCACACGATAGGCTTGCCGGACTTGATCCTCACTCCATGGGTGATGGGCCGCACCGCTCCTCTGGCGCTTTACGGACCTCCCGGAACTTCCGCCATGGCGGATAATCTTCTGAAGGCGTATGCCGAAGACATTCACATCCGTACCACCGGCCTAGAACAAGGAAATCTCGAAGGCTACAAAGTCGACGCGCACGATGTGCAGCCGGGTGTCGTGTATCAGGATCTAAACGTTAAGGTGATGGCTGTTGCCGTGCGCCATGGAAGCTGGCCGCTCGCGCTCGGCTATCGGTTCGACGCGGCCGGCAAGAGCATCGTCATCTCCGGTGACACCGCGCCCGCCGAGAGTCTCGTGAATGCGTGCAACGGATGCGACTTGCTGATTCACGAGGTTTACATCGGATCGGCTTCGAGCGCCTCACATCCGTCCGATCATTGGGCGAAATACATGGCGGCGTTTCACACTTCCGCTGATGAGCTCTCCGCACTCGCCGCGCGCGCGCATGCGAAGACTCTCGCCGTCACGCATCTCGCTTACATGGGAGGCGCAACCGAGGCTGATCTGACTGCGGCTCTGAAAAAAAGCTACCACGGGACTGTCGTGGTGGCGCACGATCTGCAGGTCGTGAATCCCTAGGGTTCCCTCACCTCGTCCTGCATTTGCCCAAGCTGTTCCAGCTGGCGATGCCAATCCAGCTGGCGAACGAGCGCGGCATTCTGGCGCCAGTTCGGCTGAACCTTCACGAACAGCTCCAAGAACACATGTATCCCAAGCATCGCTTCGATTTCCTTGCGCGCGAGCGTCCCGATCTTCTTGATTGTTTCGCCGCCCTTACCAATCAAAATTCCTTTCTGCCCCTCGCGTTCCACGTAAATCGCAGCGCGAATCTTGATCAGTTTCTCGCTCTCCTCAAAGCTATCGACCAGCACGGCCAGCGCGTGCGGCACTTCCTCGCGCGTCGTGTGAATCGCCTTTTCCCGGATCATCTCGGACACGAGAAAGCGCTCGGGTTGATCCGTGAACTGATCAGTAGGGAAAGACGGCGGGGCCTCCGGCAAGCGCTCGATCCAAGCGCTCACCAGATCCGCCGTGCCTTGCCCAGTCAAAGCGGAGACGGGAAAAATCTCGGCGAAATCGAAGACCTTGCGATACCGGTCGATAAGCGGCAACAAATCAGGCTTGCTCATCACGTCGACCTTATTCAGTAGCAAAAAGATCGGCCCTTTGAACCTCTGCATCCATTCGACCGAATACCGATCGCCCGCGCCGAATTCGGCGGACGCGTCCACAATCAAACAAAGAATGTCGACGCCCTCGAGCGCCTGATTCAACTCGTTCATCATCTGCCGGCTTAAAACGCTGTCAGGTTTGTGGATTCCGGGAGTATCGATGAGCACAACCTGTGCGTCGTTGCGATTCAGAATTCCCTGAATGCGGTTGCGCGTGGTCTGCGGGCGCGGCGAGACGATCGCGACCTTGTGGCCCACAAGCGTATTTACAAGCGTGGATTTCCCGGCATTCGGCCGGCCGACGATGGCGACAAATCCGGATTTGAACGGCATAGTGGGATGAATTGTACGCTAGCTTGCGTCCGCCGGAT
>Ga0335078_10008436_pt1 | contig 15327 bp, 14 predicted proteins | sample Lox_Sample_32_FD_206711 | JGI IMG/M metagenome (GOLD analysis project Ga0335078, IMG submission 206711) | Soil microbial communities from Loxahatchee National Wildlife Refuge, Florida, United States - Lox_Sample_3.2 | ecosystem: Environmental > Terrestrial > Soil > Wetlands | place: USA... | reverse complement strand
TCGGCGAGCGTCACGCTGACGCTGAACTGCCGCGCGAAATTGTCCGCGCGCGCGCCATTTTCGGTATACGCGCTGTCCACCACGATGGTGCCGTCGGCCGCCCAGCGCACCGCCCCCTCGCGATCCATGAAGAACGCCGTGGCCAGGAACGCGTCGTTTTCGCGATGATCCAGCAGCAGCACCGCACCCTTGCCGGCCACCGATCCGCGCGCGCGAAACTCGCTTACCGGGTCGAGCGACGCGTCGAAATGCTCGTCGATGCGGTCCACGCTCACGCCCATCTGCATGGGCAGCGTCCAGCCGGTGATGTCGTAGGGCTTCTCCTTCAGGTTCGGATAGTGCTGCGGTTCCAGCAGGTCGATCAGGTAGGGGCGGAACGGCTGGGAGGCGGGAATCACCAGCGTGCCCGCCCCGTACTGCTTGCCATGCGCGTGAAACTCCGTGCGCGCGCGCCGCACCTCGATGCCCGCCAGCGACAGGCGTTCCAGAAAGTCCCACGCGGTGGGCCAGTCCCATTGCTTCTCCGCGATCGCATACGCATACGGCTTGCCCTCCGCGCCCGCGGCGATGGCCTGGCGCGCCATCTGGTAGCTCTTCAGCAGATAGTCGGTGCGCCGGTTGGCGGCCTCGGTCAGAAGCGCCATGTCCGCCGTCAGCATGTATTCGATGGCATCCCGCAGCCCCCATTTGCCGCCCATCCACGGGCGTTCGTAAAACATCGACGGCTCGCGGGTGGCTGCGCCGTTGGCGAAGGCCGCCTGCAGATCGCCGGCCGCGTAGGTTTTGGGCGTGGCGTAGGCATAGCCGGCGGTTTCCGTCAGAATGCCGTGCATGTTGTGGAACGCGGGCGCGGAGCGCAGGCCGCCGTTCCACCAGGCGTCGAAGCCGAAATAGGAGAGCACGCCGGGCTTGTCCTCGCGCGCGAAGCGTTCCCGCATGGCCGCGCCCAGCTTGTTGATGCCTTCCATTACGGCCGCCGGAATATCGGGATTCAACGGTTCGGCATACGGCGGCACGAAAATGCGTGCCGGAAAGGGCGGCGCCTGGTGCTGGTTGTAGACGATGTGCGGAAACCATTCGCGAAACAGCAGGCGCGACACGTTGCGGGTCTCTTCCAGGTTGAGCATGAACCAGTCGCGATTGTTGTCGTGCCCGGCATACTTCTGAAAGAGCCGCGGCATGGGTGCGGTTTCGTAGGGCGTCCCCACGTTCTGCCGGTACCAATGCGCGATCATGTCCAGGCCGTCGGGGTTGATCACCGGCACCTGCATCAGGATCACGTTGCGCCGGACCATCTCCACTTCGGCGCTGTCATCGGTGAGCATCTTGTACGCCAGCAGCGGCGCTTGCTGCGCGGGGGCGACTTCGCTGGCGTGCAGGCCGGAGTCGATCCACACCACCGCGCGGCCTTCTTCGGCCAGCGCGCGCGCCTCCTCCGCGCTGGCCTGCCCTAGCGCCAGGCGCGCGTTGATCTGGCGATAGCGGTCCAGCTTCTTCAGGTTTTCCGGCGCGGAGATGAACGCGACGTACATGGGCCGCCCTTCCGAGCTGTGCCCGAACTCCTCCAACCGGATGCGGTCGCTGGATGCGGCGAGCGCATGGAAATAGGCGAAGATCTCTTCGGTATCGGCCAGTTTATAGTCGTCGCCGGGCGTGTAGCCGAAGTGCGATGCCGGAGTGGGCACCGCGGCTTGGCAGCCAGCGGCCAGCGCGACGAGTATCCACCAGCTACGGCCCCTACCCATGCTTGGCCCGGATCACGTCCACCAACTCCTGCACCGCCGCCGCGCTCTTTTGCAGCATGGCCTGCTCTTCCGGCAGGAGCTTCACCTGGTAGATGTGCTCGATGCCGCGCGCGCCCAGTTTCACCGGCACTCCCACGAACAGGCCGTTGATCCCGTATTCGCCTTCCAAGTAGGCGGCGCAAGGCAGAACCTTCTTCTTGTCCTTCAGGATCGACTCGGCCATCTCGACGGCGGCCGCCGACGGTGCGTAATAGGCGCTGCCGGTTTTGAGGTATTTCACGATCTCGGCGCCGCCATTGCGCGTGCGGGTCACAATGGCATCGATAGTGGCCTGGTCCATCAGTTCGGTGAGCGGAATCCCCGAAACGCTCGACAAGCGAACCACCGGGACCATGGTGTCGCCGTGGCCGCCCATCACCACCGCGGTCACGTTCTCCACCGACACCTTCAGCTCCTGCGCGATGAAGGTGCGGAAGCGCGCGCTGTCCAGAATGCCGGCCATTCCGACCACGCGGTTCTTGCTGAATTTCGAAACCATATAAGCGGTCTGGCACATGGCGTCCAGCGGGTTGGTGACGACAATCAGGATGGAATTGGGCGAGTACTTCACGATCTGCTCGGTGGCGGTGCGCACCACGTCGTAGTTGGCCAGCAGCAGATCGTCGCGGCTCATACCGGGTTTGCGCGGGAACCCGGCGGTGAGGATCACGATATCGGAATTGGCCGTCGGCTCGTAGTCGTTGGAGCCGGTCAGCATCACGTCATAGCCTTGAACTGGGCCAGACTGCAGCAGGTCGAGCGACTTGCCTTGCGGAACGCCTTCAATAACGTCCACCAGCACCACATCCGCCAGTTCCTTATCGGCAGCGCGGAGGGCGCAGTTGGCGCCGACGTTGCCGGCGCCTACGACAGTGATCTTTTTTCGCAATGGGAGCTCCTTTTCGAGAGTATTGAAACCGGATTATATCGTCATTCGCGAAGGGCCTATATAATGGGTGTAGGATGCAGTCGCCAAGGGGCACCAGCGATCTATCCGAGTTCCACGACGAAGATTTCTTTGAGTGGACCCGCCAAAACGCGCAACTGCTGCGCGCCGGACAGGTGCGCGCCAGCGATATCCGGCACATTGCCGAAGAAATCGAGGACCTGGGAAAGCAGGATTTGAAGGAATTGCACCGTCGTTCACGGGCGCTGCTGGCGCATCTGTTGGTAGGGCAGGTGCAGCCCGCGAGGCACGCGCACTGGCGCCTTGCGCCAGTCACGGAAGAACGCATCTGGCTGCACGGCCTTGTGGAGTACAGTCCCAGCCTGAAGTCCAGACTTGCGAATGAACTGCCGGCGATATTCGCGGGGGCGGTGCGGCTTGCTATGGCCATGGCCAGGACCGTCCCCGATCGCGAGCGGTTTCCCGTCGAGTGCCCTTTCACGGTCGAGCAGATCCTCGATCCGGAGTTTCTGCCCCAGCTTCAACAAGAGAGGCCGGATGCAATCACAACTTGACAAAACCGCGCCTGATAGATCCGGCCTTTACGACGAAGACTTCTTCGAGTGGACCCGTGTGAACGGGGAACTGCTGCGTGCGGGGCGCTTCGACCAAGCCGACATCGAGCATATCGCGGAAGAAATCGAAGATATGGGCATACGGGATATCCGAGCGCTGGACAGGCGCATGGAAGTGCTGCTGGTTCACCTGCTGAAATGGCGATTCCAGCCTGAGAAGAGATCGGCTTCGTGGCAAAACACCGTGACCGTCCAACGAGCTGGCGTAGCGCCCCTGTTTGCGCGGTATCCCAGCCTCAGGGGCCGGGTCAAGCCGAATCTGTCGGTAAACTATGGGTTCGCCCTGAGCCGTGCCGTAAGGGAGACGGGCCTGCCGAAAAACCACTTTCCCGCCGAATGCCCGTCCACGGTCGAGCAGATCCTCGATCCGGAGTTCCTTCCGTAGATGTTTCACACCCTCGAAAAACTGGTTCAGCGCGCCTTTCACGATCACATCCAGGCGCGTTATGGCATCGATCTCGCGGTGGCCGTCGAGCAGCCCAAGCAGAGCGATTTCGGCGAACTGGCGGTGCCGGCCGCTTTCCACCTGGCCAAGCTATTGAAGCAGTCGCCACGCAAGATTGCGGCGGATCTGGCGGCCGGGATCGGCTCGATTCCAGGTGTCTCGGCGCTCGAAGTGGCCGGCAGCGGATACATCAACGTCCGTTTCGACCGCGCTGCCTATGGGCAGGGGCTGCTCACTCCCGCGCCCGAAGAAACACCCGTGGCGAGCGGCAAGGTCATCGTCGAGCACACCAACATCAATCCCAACAAGGCGGCGCACATCGGGCATCTGCGCAATGCCACGTTGGGCGACACGTTCGTGCGCATGCTGCGCGCGCGCGGCGAGCGCGTGGAAGTGCAGAACTACATCGATAACACCGGCGTGCAAGTGGCCGATGTGGTGGTGGGCTTTCATTACCTGGAACATCAGACGCCCGCCGAGGTCCGGCAGCTTACCGAAGACCCCGGCGTGCGCTTCGACTATCTCTGCTGGGACTTGTACGCCCGCACTTCGGCGTATTACGCTGAGGCGCCCGACTCGCGTGCGTGGCGCAGCGAGACGCTGCATGCCATCGAAGCGGGCGCCGGCGCGCAGGCCGAACTGGCGCACATCGTGGCGGACGCGATTGTCGAGCGGCACCTGGCCACCATGCTGCGGCTGGGCGTGGAGTACGACGTGCTGCCGCGCGAAAGCGAGATCCTGCACTTGCGGTTTTGGGCGTCGGCATTCGATCTGCTGAAGCAGCGCCAAGCCATTTACCTGGAGACCGAGGGCAAAAACGCCGGATGCTGGGTGATGCCCGCGGCGGCCTTCGCGGGCGATTCCGGCACGGAAGACAGCAAGGTGATCGTGCGTTCCGACGGCACGGTCACATATGTGGGCAAGGACATCGCCTATCAACTCTGGAAATTCGGCTTGCTGGGCAAGGATTTCCACTATCGTCCGTTCCTGCGCTACGCGGATGGCCGCGAGTTGTGGGTCTCGAGCGATGCGCCGGTCGGCAACGGCGCGGCGCCGCCATCGTTTGGCCGCGGCACCCGTGTTTACAATGTCATCGACGTCCGGCAATCGTATCTGCAAGACGTGGTAGTGGCCGGGCTGAAAGCGCTGGGCTATGCGGAACAAGCCGCGCAATCCGTTCACTTTTCGTACGAAATGGTGGCGCTGTCGCCGCGCTGCTGCGCGGAGCTGGGCATCGCGCTATCCGAAGAGGACCGCCGCCGGCCGTACGTCGAAGTCTCGGGCCGCAAAGGCATGGGCGTGAAAGCGGACGACTTGATCGACACGCTGATCTCGAAGGCGCTGGAGGAAGTGGCGGCGCGCCACGCCGAAGCCACGCCCGCCGAACAGCGCGCCATCGCCTCGCAAATTGCCATCGGCGCGCTGCGCTATTTTCTGCTGAAGTACACGCGTAATTCGGTGATCGCGTTCGATTTTCAGGAAGCGTTGAGCTTCGAGGGCGAGACCGGGCCCTACGTGCAATACGCCGCCGTGCGCGCGCGCAACATTCTGCGAAAGCTGGAAGAGAAGGGCGAGCGCCTGCCCGACTTTGGCGCGGAGTTGACGCGCGCAGGGTTGGGCCGTCAGCTCGCGCGTGAAGACTTCTGGCAGTTGCTGCTGGCCGCCTCGAAGGCGGATGCGGCGGTGGAGCGCGCCGTGACCGCGGGAGAACCGGCCCACGTGGCGAAGTACGCGTTTCAGATCGCGCAGACGTTCAACAACTTCTACCACTTGTATCCGATCATCCACGAGGAGAACCGGGAGAAGAAGGTGTTCCTGCTGTGGATGACCGAATTCTTCCGGCGGCAGTTGGAATGGACGCTGGATATTCTGGGCATCCAGGCGCCGGCCTACATGTAAGTAGGCCGCCGGCTATCCGTCTTTCTTCATCTGCTCGACGAAGTTCAGGATATCGAACGTCTTGATGGCGCGGTCCGGGAAGAAGCTGTTCACGGCGTCCTGCTCGTCGGTGAACAAGTCGAATACCGTGGCCAGTTTGGTCATGACCAGCAGCTCGATATTGCGCCGGTTCAGGTTCTCCAGTTTGAGCGCGCCGCCTGCCTTGCGCTGGCTGGTGGCGCACATGACCAGCGCGCCCAACCCGGTGCTGTCGATGTAATCCACGTGCGCCAGGTTGAGGATGATGTCCTTCGATCCGGCGGCAGTGGTCGTCGCCACCTTCTCGCGCAGCGCGCTGGCCTCCGGGCCCACGGTGATGCGGCCCTTCAAATCCAGAATGGCGATGCCTTCGTGCTCACGCTGCAGAATGTCGAGGCTCATATCAGACGGTCATCTTAAAGCCGATCGCCGCTTCCACTTCCTCGATGGGCACCATTTCGATGGCGTCCCACGGGCAGCCATCCAGGAAGGCGCCGTCCGGGCCTTTGCTGGTGCACTTCTTGCAGCCGATGCACAGCACCGGGTCCACCTCGATGTGACCGAAGGGCGGATGCTCTTCGTCGGGCACCCAATACATGCAATCGGCCACCGGACAATACGGCACGCAGGCCGGCGATCCGGCGCAGCCCGTGCAGCATTCGGTGATGATGGCTATTTCCTTGGGCCGCTTCTTGCGCGGCGTGGCGATACCCTCCGACTTAGGCTCCATCTTGACGACAGCAACGGCGGACATGCAATGGATTATGACATAAACGGAGGGTTGGTGGGCGGGCCGCGATTGTTAACCTGCTGCCTTTCCCCGCGTAACTATCCGGTAGAGAGGAATGTCATGAACACATCCATCCGAGTTGCCGCACTGGCGCTATGCGCCGCCGCGGTTTGGGCGCAGACGCCCAAGAGCGCGCCGACGACCATCCTGACGGTCGAGCAGCCCGATGCGCAGCGGGCCAAAGAGGAGCTGTCGGCGCTGCTGGAACACTATCCGCCCGCATTGCGCGGCGTGCTGGCGCTCGATCCGGGTCTCCTGAGCAATCAGTCCTATCTTGCGCCCTACCCGGCCCTGGTCAGCTTTCTGAACACGCATCCCGAAATCGCGCGCAATCCGTCGTTCTACGTGGGCGCTGGAACCTTCCCCCGGCCTCTTCTAGACCCTGGCGCCCAAATCATGGATATGTGGCGCGACGTGGTGAACGGCCTGGGCATCTTCGCCGGCTTCGGCATGGCTATCGGCCTGCTTGTGTGGCTCATCCGCACGCTGGTCGACTACAGAAGGTGGAGCCGGCTGGCCAAAGTCCAGACCGACGTGCACACGAAACTCCTGGATCGCTTCACTGCAAACGAGGATCTGCTCGCCTACATCCAGTCGCCGGCCGGCGCCAAGTTTCTCGAATCGTCACCTATCTCGCTGGACGCCGCTCCGCGCAGCGTGGGCGCGCCGCTGGGCCGCATCCTGTGGTCGGTGCAGGGCGGCGTGGTGCTGATGGCCGGCGGCATAGGCCTGCACATTGTCGGCGGACGAGCGGTCGATGCGACCGCTGCGCAGTCGCTCCATGCTTTAGGCATTCTCGGCATCGCGCTAGGCGTGGGCTTTGTGATTTCGGCGATAATCTCATTTGTGATCTCCCAGCGGCTGGGGCTGATCGAACCGGCATCTCCCGCGCCGCGTGCCGCCATGCCGGACGCCCGGTAGTTCGCCCTGTTATGTTTCACGAGACGGCCTTTACCGATGTCCGGTGTGACCGCGCCCTCGACGACGCCTCGGCGGGGTTCCTGATGGACGAGGAAACATTCCGCGCGTTCTACGAGCGGACCGCGCGTGGACTGTGGGCGTACCTCGCCCGCCTCACGGGAGACCGTCAACTGGCCGAAGACTTGCTTCAGGAAACGTTCTACCGCTTCCTCCGCGCGGCGGCCACCTACGAGAACGAGACCCACCGCCGCAATTCTCTCTATCGCATCGCCACGAACCTGGCGCGAGATGTCCGCCGCCGGAGCCTGGCCCGCGCCGCCGCCATCCCTACCGGGGACGATATCGAGCGCGTCCCCTCCGGCGCGGACGCCGGCGCCACCGAGCGCACAGCGGATGTCACCCGCGCCATGTCGCGCCTGAAACCGCGCGAAAGGGCGATGTTATGGCTGGCGTATGCCGAGGGCGCTTCGCACCAGGAGATTGCGCAGGTCCTCGGTCTCAGTCCCACCAGCTTGAAACCCTTGTTGTTTCGCGCGCGGCGGAAGCTGGCCGACTTGCTGGGCCGCGCACCGCGTGGAGGCAAACCATGAAGCCCTTCGATTGCGAAATGGAATCCGAGGTCCTGGCAGCCGTTCTCCAGGACCGCTGGCCCGCGCGCGTGGATGCCAGCCTGCGGGAGCATGTCGCGGCCTGCGCAATCTGCGCCGATGTGGTGCTTATCGCCGGCGCCATCGACGAAGCCCGCGAAGAAATGCGGGCGCGCGCCGTGGTCCCCGATTCCGGGCGGGTGTGGTGGCTCGCCCAGATGCGCGCTCGACGCGAAGCCGCCCAAGCCGCCGGCCGTCCGATCACGGCCGTCCAGGTGATTGCTTTAGCCTGCGCCATGGGCCTGCTGGGCGCCTGCTTCGGCGCCACCTCGGCCTGGTTTCAGTCGGCTCTGCGCAGCGGCGCAGCGAGCCTGGGCGCAATCAGGTTTCAGGCGCTGCTGCCCTTCGCCGCCGCGTTCGTCGCCCAACACGGCGCCTTGTTCCTGGGGATGGCGGCCATCCTGCTGGTGGTTCCCGCCGCCGTCTACCTCACGCTGTTACGGGAGTAACAGACCGGCGCCGCGTACAACTGGTTACGCCGACGCCTGCTATACTCTCTCTGTTGATGGCACATCAGCCGCTGACCTTCCTGTGTCTGGCCAGTTACGAAAAGGGCCACGACTTCATGCGCGAAGCCAGGCGGCAGGGGGCGCGCGTCTTCCTCATCACTTCGTTGAGCTTGCGCGACACAGCGCAGTGGCCGCGCGAAAGTATCGCCGATATCTTCTACATGCCGGACCAGGACAAGACCTGGAACCGCAACGATACGCTGCTGGCCATCAGCCATTTGGCCCGCACCGAGCGAATCGACCGCGTAGTGGCGCTCGACGATTTCGATTTGGAAATGGCCGCCTCCCTGCGCGAGCATCTGCGCATTCCCGGCATGGGTGAAACCACCACGCGTTACTTCCGCGACAAACTGGCCATGCGCATGAAGGCCATGGAAGCCGGCCTGCACGTGCCCGAGTTCGTGCACCTGCTCAACGACGCGAAGGTCGAGGAGTTTACCCGGCGGGTGCCCCCGCCGTGGGTGCTGAAGCCGCGCGGAATGGCGGGCGCCATCGGCATCCAGGTCATCGGCTCCGTCGCCGACCTGCACGCAGCCGACCACGCGCTGGGCGATCGGCGGTCGTTCTTCCTGGTGGAGCGCTTCGTTCCGGGCGATGTCTGCCACGTGGATTCGATTGTTTACGGGAACCGGATTCTGTTCGCGGTGGCCAGCCAGTATGGCTATCCGCCGCTGGATGTCTCGCACCGCGGCGGCATCTTCACCACGCGGCTTCTGGAACGCGGCTCCGCCCACGCGCAGGCGCTGGTGGCCGCCAACGAAGGCGTGCTGGCCGCCATGGGACTGGTGCGCGGCGTCTCGCACACCGAGTTCATCAAGGGCCACGACGGCGAGTTGTATTTCCTGGAAACGTCGGCGCGCGTGGGTGGAGCGCACATCGCCGAACTGGTGGAATCGGCTACCGGATTGAATTTGTGGGGCGAGTGGGCCAAGGTGGAAATCGCCGGCGGCAACTTGCCCTATGCGCCGCCGCCCGCGGCGAACGATTATGCGGCGCTGCTGGTGTCGCTCGCCAGGCAGGAGCACCCGGACACCTCGGCTTACAACGATCCGGAGATCGTGTGGCGTATGCAGATGCCGCACCACGTGGGGATGATCGTGAAGTCGCCGCGCCGGGAGCGCGTCGCCGCATTGCTCGACCAGTATGTCGAGCGCGTCAGGAAAGACTTCGCCACGGTTGCGCCGCCGCGCGACAAGCCCACCAATTAAACCTATGTCCACACCCGCCGTCCGCACTAAGTTGTCGGGATCGCAAACGGCGGTGCTGGCGCTGCTGGTCCTGTCCATCTTCATTAACTACATCGATCGCAGCAATCTGTCGATCGCGGTGGCGCTGCCGGCGCCCAAAGGACTGAGTCTGGACCCGGCGCGCCAAGGCTATCTGCTTTCCGCATTCTTCGCCACCTATGCGCTGTTCCAGTTGCTGGGCATTGTGGGATATGTCCTGGACCGCGTGGATGTGAGTTGGGTCTACGCCATTGCATTCCTGGTGTGGTCCGTGGCGACCGCCGCGACAGGCCTGGTCAGCGGCTTCGCGGTGTTATTCACGCTGCGATTGGTGCTCGGGATGGGAGAGTCGGCGGCGTACCCGTGCTATTCGAAGACGTTCGCGACGTATTTCCCCGAACATCACCGCGGTCTGGCCAATGGCCTAATCGACGCCGGCTCGAAATTCGGCCCGGCTCTTGGCATGCTGGTAGGCGGCCTGCTGATGGCGCGGTTTGGGTGGCGGCCTTTTTTCGTGGTGCTGGGCGCTGCCAGCCTGGTTTGGCTCATTCCCTGGCTGAAGTGGATGCCGCGCGGAAAGGGCATCGTGCACGCACATGCCCAGCACCCGACGCCCGGGATTCTGCATATCCTGGCGCAACGCTCTGCCTGGGGATCTTTTGGCGGATTGTTTTGCGGCAACTACTATTGGTACTTTCTGCTCACCTGGCTGCCCTCCTACATGGTCAAGGAGCGCCACTTCTCCAAGGACCACATGGCCAACATGAGCGCGCTGGCGTTTCTGGCCATCGGGCTTTCCTCCGCGCTATGCGGGTGGCTCTCCGACCATTGGATCGCCGCGGGCGCCACACCGACGCGGGTGCGCAAGACTTTCACCGTTGGGGGCTTGACGCTCGCCACCATTATCCTGCCGGTGGCCATGGTGGATAACAAGGACCTTTCCATGGCCCTGCTGTTCCTCGCCTGCATCTTCTTCGGCTTGTGGAGTTCCAATCACTGGGCCCTGATCCAGACGCTGGCCGGGCCGCCCGCGGCCGGCAAATGGACCGCCGTGCAGAACGGGATCGGCAACCTGGCGGGAGTGGCCGCGCCGGCGCTGACCGGCTTAGTCGTAGCGCGCACCGGCCAGTTCTTCTGGGCTTTCGCGGTGGCTACCGGCTTCGTGCTGGCGGGAGCGTTCTTCTATATGTTCGTGATCGGGCGCATCGAGCAGGTGGATTGGCGCCCTCGTGGTTGAGCCGGCTGAAAGCCGGCTGCGGGGAAAATTGCCCCGCCCCGCAATCGCCGTACTAGATGCCGAGACGGCGATATCCGCGCGCTCCTCCGAGATCTGCGCTGCGATGTCGAGCAACACTCCTTCGTTCGCGTCTCAGGAAGGCCGATGGTGGCGCGCTTGCAGTTGTGAAGAATATGGGCGACCTCGTGGACCATAAAGTCGGCGAAGGGATCGTCCCCAGTTCGCTCATGCGGAATACACCGCTGCCACTTCGTAATCCAGAACTCTGGGAATTGTAAACTCAATGGCGTCGGTGCCTCCGGTAAACGGGATGTTCGTTTCGGCCCGCAACAGCTCCACCCGGCTCACCCGCCGGCCCCGCGGTACCGCCATCCTTACCTTCTGCCCCCCAATCGGATAAAACTGCCGAATCCATCCCCGATGCATCGCCGGATTTGTGTAGTTCAGGATATGCACCGCAAACCCCGCCTCCGTCTCCCACGCGAACGCCTCAATCACCCCCTCCCCCGCAATCGTCACCGGCGCGCCGGCCCCCGCTACCCAACGGATCGAATTCTGCAGCAGCCGCGCCAGGTCCGTGTGCCCCGACCTCCACATGGTCCGCTCGATATCGCCCGGAAAATACACCAGCCGGCTTTTGCCCTTTTCCGTCACCACCACCGCCGGCTCATCCGTCCGCGCCTCCACCGGATACGACAACTCCGGCGGATAAGCCACGAACCCCGGTACCACCGTCATCACCGCGCCCTCCACCGGTGCCAACGGGATGCGATTCTCCGCGCCCGGAATCCAGTGGGTGCCCGCAAACCCATCCAGGATAGCGTGCCGCCGCTCCATCCGCGCCAGGTACGCGTTGCCCACCGTGCCGATCGCCTCCCCGTTCTTGCGGATCCCAAACACCTCCGCCAGCCCGAAATCCGGCCGTCGCTCGCCGCGCTCCGTGTACAAACTGGTCTCGTACGTGGCCAGCAGCGACCCGCCGCCCTCCACATAGGCCCGCAGTTGCCGGCACTGTGCATCGCTCAGCCAGGCCGTATTGGGCAGCAGCAGCGCGGTGTATTTCGCCAGATCCTTCGCCGCCAGCTTGTCTTCGTGCACGAAGTCGAACAGGAATCGCCCTTCCAGCAGCGCGTAATACATCCCGTCCATGTAATCCCGCATCAGCGCCCCCTGCGGCGGCTTATAGAAAAGGTGGGTCCGCTGCCCGATCAAAACCCCCAGGTTCGCAATCGAGCGCGTGTGCGCGAAGTGCCGGTCGTGGCGCGCCATCCATTCGAAATACTTGTGTGCTGGTTCCAGCCATCGCCGGTCCTCGCCCATGCCGTTCTCGCCGCCGATGATGTGGTGGTACGGCGCCATCCCCGAGGCCAGCGTCTCGTTGAACCACATCTGTTCTTCCTGCTGCGCCTTGTAAACGTTGCGCCAGCGCGGCCGGCCGGTGGACCACGCGCCCGTCACATTGGTCGCCATCTTGCCTTCCTGCACCGCCCGGCACACCCGCCCCTGCAGCGCACATCCCCAAATCGGCGTATCGTCCCCGCCGCGGCCCTGGTTATCGCACTGGAACCACTCGCAGACTTCGCCCAGCTTCACCAAATCCGCCGTGCTGTGGATGCCGCCGCCCAGGTTGGCGAAATAGAAGTTCGCCGCCCGCTTCTTCTTGGCGATGGAATCGTACAGCTTCCACAGATACATGGTGCGGTCGTTGAACTTGTCCCAGTAATCCACTGTCCCGGCCGCCGGCAGCTTCCGGCACTCTTCGCAATAGCAGACCGGCAGCGATCCCAAGGGCGGCCACGCGTTGGTGAACAGTCCGTCCACGTCATACAGCGAGTTGATCTCCTCCATGATGGCTGGCATGTAATCGGTCATGTACCCCGTGAACATGCACGTGCGGAACAGCCGTGGGTCCTCCGTGTGCCTCACCACGCTGCCTTGCGCGTCGCGCTGGAACCACTCCGGATGCGCCGCCACCGCGTCTTCCCAATTCAGGTCCGGGCTCATACGCGCGATCACGTGCAGTCCGCGCTTCTTGGCCGCCGCGCAGCACTCGCCGAAGAAATCCCGGCCGCCCAGGAACTTGCCCTTCCGGTGAAACGGCACCTTGGTCTGATAGAACGCCATAATGCCCGTCACGCTCACCAGCACGGCATCCACTTTTAGGCTGGCCCAATAGTCCGCCCATTCCTCAACGTTGAGCACCGCGGGATCGTGTTCGGTCATGTTGGTCTGGCCCACACGCCGGATTTTCCGCTGCCAGGGCGAAGCCGGCCCGTCAGCGAATAATGAAGCAGCGATTGCCGCGGCCGGCACGGCGATAAAGTCGCGTCGATTCAAGGTCATGAGTCTATTCTCCGCCCGCTGGCGCCCAGATCATAGGCTGAACGCAGGAACACGCGGCGCGGCCGGCAGCCAAGATCGGAACTGAGTAGAGACGACGTTCGGGTTCTCCAATCTGCGCTTGCACCACGAGTCGCCTTGAATAAGTTGTCAAGCGCTGGGAGATGGACACAGTGCTCGGGCGTGCTCAGACATATACTTTAGGTGAAAAGGAGTACTCGATCAACATGCCTGAAGACGTTGCGAAACCCGTTTCCGGGCGACGACAGATCGCTCGGGCCGCCGCGCTCGGCGGAGTATGGCTGGCAATGAGGCCCGGTATGGGTGCTGCCCGGACGGTCGACGCTGACACGGTTTTGAACGTCCGTCAGTTCGGCGCCAAGGGAGACGGGAAGAGCGACGATACCAAAGCAATCCAACGCACGGTTGATACTGCGGCTGCACGTGGCAGTGCCGTATTTCTGCCACCCGGAGTCTATCGGAGCGCAGAACTGCAAATGCGCCCGCACGTATCGCTCACTGGCATTCCGGCTTGGGATTACGAGCACGGATTCGGTTCGGTCATCCGATTGGCCGATGAACATGCCCGATGTCTGCTCAACATCACCGGCGCATTTGGCGCCACCATCGACGGGATCGCACTCGATGGAGGAAAGCTCGGCGCCGGCGTGCACGGGGTCTGGCTGAACAAGCCGGATTATGGCAAGCAGGAGGACACCTTCCGCATCGAACGGTCCCAGATCGCCAATTTTAGCGGCGACGGTGTGTGTCTCACGCGTGCCTGGTGTTTCTCCATCCGCCATTCGATGATTGCCTACAACGCTGGAGACGGCATTTCGCTGCGAGGTTGGGACGGATTCTTACTGGACAATTGGTTATCCGGCAATCTCGGCGCCGGATTTGCAGCGCGCGAAGAGAACGCATCCTGTACATTCACCGGCAATCGCATCGAGTGGAACCGCGAAGGCATTCTGATTGTCGGCGGGGACGGTTACAACATCACCGGCAATTTCTTCGATCGCGCCGGAACTTGCGGGTTGGCGATCTTGGGCGGCCAGCAGATGACCATCACCGGCAACTTCGTCAAACGCAGCGGGAAAAATGCGAAAGCCGGCACATACGATTCCGCGCAGATCCGGCTGGAGCGCACGCGCGGCCTTACCTGCTGCGCCAACAACCTGCAAGTTGGGCGGGATGATGGCGGAGGGGGTATTTGGTCGCCATCCTACGGCCTCGTTTACAAAGAGCTGCAGAACTGCGTCATCAGCAACAATGTACTGCACGATGGCGCGCTCCAACAACTGATGGTGGATTTGGGCGGCCACGGCGAGGGGGCGGTGGTGAAAGACAATCCCGGCTGTCTCTCGCCACACGCGGGCTGAGAGTTTCCGGAAGGCGGTAATTCTCGCGCTGGGCGGCAGCGTGAAGAGCGTGGCATCTACTCTCCATTCGCGTAATATCGGCGGAGGTGGGCCAGCATTTCACTTTGGTCTCGCCGCCGCCGGCCAAACAGCCAGCGGGGTCTCAGCCGCATCGCTATCCAGACACGCAGAATCCAGCGCACCAATATAGTCTGCGCTCTCGAACCGCACGCGTCAATCGCCAGTCGTACCAAGCGTACCAAGCGTACCGGACATGGAGGCCGGGGCGCCCGTGGGGCGCCGCTCATGCCTTGATCGTGAACCTGAACTTCATATCGTCGCCGAACCACTGCACGTAGTTAGTTCCCCAACCGTTGTTGAAAAGGCTGAAGTGAATGCCCTTGGAAAGATCCGGCTGCGCGTTCGAAAAATAAATGGGCGACTTCTCGCCGAGCGCTACCAATGGTGCATCCAGGCTCTCAATCGCAAATCCGCCATGTTCATCCTGGTAGCCGAGTCCATTCGAAAGGGCGTGCATGTGCCGATTTCCACCACGAACCACATCGGTCGGCGATACCCGTCCGTCCACTTTTGAAAGCATCCAATTCTCAGTCCGAGGTGCAATGGGA
>Ga0335078_10008435_pt1 | contig 15327 bp, 9 predicted proteins | sample Lox_Sample_32_FD_206711 | JGI IMG/M metagenome (GOLD analysis project Ga0335078, IMG submission 206711) | Soil microbial communities from Loxahatchee National Wildlife Refuge, Florida, United States - Lox_Sample_3.2 | ecosystem: Environmental > Terrestrial > Soil > Wetlands | place: USA: Florida... | reverse complement strand
AGAATCTTGACCCGCCCTTCCCTCGTCACAAACAGGTTTTCCGGCTTCAGGTCGCGATGGACAATGCCCTTCTCATGAGCTGCGGCTAAGCCTGATGCAATCTGGACTCCATAGGCAACTGCGGTGCGCAGCGACAGCGGACTCTGCCATATCTGCTCGCGCAAGGTACTACCTTCAAGGAGCTCCGAAACCAGGTAGGGTGCCCCTTCATGCATGCCCATCTGGTGAATCGCGAGAATATTCGGATGATTCAACGCGGCCGCAGCTCGTGCTTCCCTTTCGAAGCGTTGCAACCGCTCCGGGTGCAGACCGACAAACCGCGGCAGAACCTTGATGGCCACGTCTCTGGCAAGACGCAGATCCCGAGCGCGGTATACCTCTCCCATACCGCCTGAGCCGATTAGTTTTACTATCTGGTAGTCATCGATTCTGGTTCCGGCTTGGATGGCGAGCGATTGCACAACGAATTGCGCGGCGTCTTCCACTGCACTCGCGATGTACCTTTCGCTGCCGGCGTCGTTGGCAAGAAGTAACTCGACTTGGCGGCGAAGTTCGTCTTCGCCGCTGCAGGCACTGTCGAGAAACGAGGCCCTCTTCTCCCCCTTAAGACCCGACGCTTCCAGGAATAGTGTTTGTACGCGTTCCCAGTCGTGGCTCATGCGAGTTGGACGAATCCCTCTAACTTACCCGGATGCCGCTTGACCGCGGGGAGCGCTTTCCAACGATTCGTTTAACTGGCTTTGGAGCCAAGCCTGGGCAACGCGCAGTTCACGACGAACAATGTCCACGGAGAGTCCTGTCGCCGAGGCCGATTCTTCCAATGTCATTCCGCCAAAAAAGCGCATTTCGATGAGCTGAGCTTTGCCGGGATCCATGCGGGTCAATTGGGTCAAGGCGTCATCGAGGCGGAGCGCGATAGCGGGTCTCTGCATGCAGGCAGTCTCGACCTCTTCGAGAGCAATCTTCTCCTGTCGGCCACCGCGCTTTTGGGCGTACTTTGTGCGCGCGTGATCGACCAAAATCTGACGCATCGCTTGCGACGCAACTCTCAGGAAGTGAACACGGTCGCGGAGATCGGGTGGGCTCTGCCCAACCAGCTTGGCATACAGCTCATGCACCAAGTCAGTGGGCTGCAATGTATGTCCGGGGTTTTCGAAGCGCAAGTTATTGTTGGCCAGTCGCCGCAATTCGGAGTAAACCAGAGGCAGCAAACGATCCAGCGCCTTCTTATCACCGTTGGCGTACTCGTGAACCAGGGCTGTGATCGAGGTGGCTTGTGTCATCGGCACGCTGTGCCCCGCGTCAATCGTGCTTTTGGGCATTACTCTTCATCGCGTTAGGGTGCTGGATCAGCTTTACTGTAACCCAAAATCTAAGCGGGTCAAGTGAATTTGACCGCGATGCCACCGTCACGCCGATGTTCTGAGGCTATTTCTCGCCAAGAACTGACGTGTATGTGAGAATGATGGACCCGTTTATTTTGCAGGAAGAACACTGGAAAGCGCATCGACCATGCGTTCAACGGGGCCGGAGGTTAGTGACCACGGACTGGGTTGTCGAATGATGTGCAGGGGGCCGCACTTGCCCAGAACTTCATAGTTGTTGGCGCCATCTGGTTCCCGGAAAAAGCGAATCGCGACTGTTGCCTTACCCACGTGCAGATTGCTGACAGTGATCTCCGGCAACCAGTCGGGAAGACGCGGATCCACAAACAATGCGTGCAAGGGAGCGTAGGGATAGATTCCCAGCATGCACTGAATCATCGTGAAGATGGCTGCCGAGGACCACGCCTGCGGCCAGTTCGTCTTGGGATACAGGGCGGGAAATGGATGGAGTGGGTCGCGCTGATGTCCGGAAAACACCTCTGGCAGGCGATGGAAATCAAAGAGAGCGGCGGCTTCGAACATGCCTCGAGCAATCTTCTCCAGGGCAGCGTGCAGGCCGTAGCGCATGAAACCCATCGCGAACGACCCATGTTCCACCGGCCAGACCGTGCCGCGATGATAGCTGAAGGGATTGAAAGCGGGGTGTTTTGCCGAGAGCGTTCGCACGCCCCAGCCGCTGAACATGTCGTCGGCGAGTAAACGATTCACCGTTCGCTCCACCAACGATTCGTCCACTACTCCGCAGGCAACGCAGTGCCCGGGATTGGAGGCGATGGAGGCGATCTGCCGCTTCTTCGAGTCCAGTCCCATGGCGAAGAACCCTTCGCGCTCCATCCAGAAAACCTGGTTAAAGCGCTTCTTCAGCGCCGTCGCCTGGTGGTAGAGCTGCTTCGCTTCATCTTTGCGGTCGAGCCACCACAGCATCTCCGCCATGTGCAGTTTGGATACGTAAACGAACGCCTGCTCCTCGCAGGTCGCGATCGGCGGCTGGACGATGGTGCCGTCGGCATAGACGATGGCATCGCCCGAGTCTTTCCACCCCTGGTTCTCGACTCCCTGCGTGGAGTGCGTCAGGTATTCGTAGAAGCCGTCGCCATCGAGATCGGCATAGTTGTCTTTCCAGCGCAGCGCTTCGAGTGCAGGGTCGATCAGCGGGCGAATCAGTTCCTTGTCGCCGGTCCAGTGCCAGAGATGCGCGAGCACGACGGGATAGAAGCCTGACGTGGTGGCGGACCCGTAATAACGCGCGCGGGGATTGAATCCGAGCTTCGCCAGCGGCCCGGTGTGGGCTTCATGCAGCATGCGGCCGGGCTGCTCGTCGCGCCAGTCATCGACCACCGTGCCTTGCAACTCGGCAATCACCGGCAGCGTCCCACGCATCATCTGCGAGCTGACAAGTGCGGCCTCCCAGCCGACGGTGAGCGTGTCGCGTCCAAACAGGGCAACGTAGATAGGAATGCCCGCCGCCGGCACCCAGGCGCTGAGGCCGCGATCGAGATCGTGCAGCCGTAGCGCTGCGAGATCGCGTTTTGCCTGCTCCAGGGCGCCAACCACAGCGCGGCTCAACGTACCGCTTGGTGGCGCGCTGAACGTCGTGGCCTGGTCCAGAAAGGCTGCGCGGCTCACATCCCAAGGATTGCTGGTGGGCTCAAACGCGTAGCAGGTGTACAGCGGAAATGCGGGCTCGTTTTCAACTTGCGGGTAAATGCGAATGCAGGCATGCCAGCACTGAAACGGCTGCAGCGATACTTCGAAAGAAATACCATTTCCCAAATCGCGAGGCGGAGTAGTGCAATTGGCAAATTCGATCGCGATCGAACGATGTATGCTGGCATCGCCAACGTCTCCTTGATGCTCGTAATGATGGTGGGCGACGTAGTCGAACAGCAGTTCCCAGTTGCCTTCCCCGTTGCGACGCCATGTGCGTGTGAGTTCTCCGAACTGCCGGCGCGGCTCTGTGGTCTCCTTCTGGTCTGCGAAATCGGCATCTACTTCCAGCTGCAGTTCGAACTCCGTCGCCTTCTGAGTGAAGTTCGTGAGATCAATATCCTCGTGTAATCCATATCCTACGGATCGCGAGAGCCGCAGTTCCACGGAGTACTCCGAAGCCTTCGACATCTCTCCGCTGCCGTGGTCCTTCTGACCATGGTCGACATCCGGTGGAACCTGGATGTAGTACCCGAGCCATGAGTGCTGCTCGACATTCGCAAGCGCCACCGCGTGCGGCTCTGCGTGGTCGATGAGCCAGCGGTAACGAGAAAGCATTCGGGTCTGATGGACGAATAGTCCGTTCGCGGTTTCGGGCGCGATAAATCCCTTACGGTTGGTAGAGAGAACGCTTCGTCCCTGACTGACCTGAAAGCTGTCTTCGCGCGGGTGCAGTCGTATCAGTTTCGGATCGGAGTGGAGATCAAGAATCGGGCCGTTGTTGCCATTGCGTCTCGACATGTGGGAAGAAACTGCTATGCCACCTTTCTAAGTTGCCGGGTGTGCGAGGTGACCTTGATTGTGCCGAATGCCGCTGCCAGCGCCCCTAGAGCTGCGGCGGCGATCCACTTCCAGTTCGTCTCTGCCAGCAGCTCCAGGCTTCGCTCGCGGGCGAGATGATCGAAGCTGCCATGCGCGCCGTGATCGCCGGGCACAGGCTTCCAGAGATTGTTGGCACGCTTCGGATCGTCGCGCCCGTTGCGCTGTTGTGAGACGTAGCCTGTGCGCGCCAGATAGTGATCAAGATAGGAAGGCGCAAGTTTGTTGCCCACTACCGCTTCCACCACCGACCACGCCGCAAAATACTCGCGCTTCCCTGGATGATGCGCGGCGTAATAGATGGCGCGGGCGGCAACTTCGGGCTGATAGATCGGAGGTACCGGCTGTGCTTTGTGCGGCAAGCGGCTCTTCACCCAGCCGAACTGCGGAGTGTTCAGCGCCGGCATCTGCACCATGGTCGTCTGGACGTTGCTGCCGTCGTGCAACAGCTCCGTGCGCAACGATTCGAAGAATCCCAACACCGCATGCTTGGAAGCGCAATACGCCGCCTGTAACGGGATGCTGCGATATGCGAGTGCCGAGCCAACATGGACGATCGTTCCCCGGTCACGCGGCAGCATGCGCTTCAGTGCGGCGAGGGTACCGTACACGTAGCCCAGATACGTCACCTGCGTGACGCGCTCGAACTCTTCCGCCGTCATCTCCCTGATGGGCGAGAAGACCGAAGCCATCGCATTGTTCACCCAGACATCGATGGGCCCGAGCTTCTTTTCCACCTGCTGAGCCGCATCCTCCACCTGCTCAGGATCGGCAACGTCCGTGGGCAGAACCAGGGCCCTGCCGCCCATTGATTCGATCTCGCGACGGGCTCCTTCCAGACCGTCCTTGCCCCGCGCCACCAGGCCGATCCACACGCCGTGTTTGGCAAATTCGCGAACCGCGGCGCGTCCCACTCCCGCGGACGCGCCCGTAATGACCACGACTTCTGCTTTGGACTTCCTCTTCACCTCTCGCCCTCCTATACCAGTTCGCGAACTTTGTCCGAGGCCACGGTAAGCGCTATCTTGCTGCGGTTCGGCTCGCCGCGGGCCAGCGACTGAGCAAATTTCAGCGCCTGGTCTGCCTTTACTCTTCCCGGCAAAGGCGGCTCGAATGGATCAACCACCGCTTCCAGAATTGCCGGGCCGGGCGCATTGAGAAACTGTTCGACCGCTGTGCCGCAGTTCTTCGGGTCGTCGACGCTGTAACCGACACCACCGCAAGCGTGGGCGAAGGCAACAAAGTCGATGGGGCTCAGATCCACCCCGTACTCGGGATTGCCGAGAAAGACCATCTGCTCCCACTTGATCTGTCCCAAGGTGTTGTTCTTGATGATGACCACCTTGATCGGCAGCTTGTACTTCACTGCCGTTGCGAAGTCGGCCATCAGCATGGAGAATCCGCCATCGCCGACGAAGGCCACGCACTGCCGCTGCGGATAGGCGAGCTGCGCCGCCAGGGTGTAGGGCAACCCCGGCGCCATGGTCGCCAGATTTCCGGAGAGGCTGTACATCTGGCCTTTCTTGACGGGAATCTCGCGGGCCCACCACGTCGCGATGGTGCCGCTATCGCAGCTGACGATCGCGTCGTTGCGCAGCCGCTTGCCGAGCTCCCACGCGACCACCTGCGGCTTCATCGGCTTGTCCATACGCCCGGCGCGCGTCTCAACTACCTGCCACCAATCCTTCATGCCGGACTGCGCCATTTCGAGGAAGCCGCGATCGTCCTTCTTCTTTAATAGCGGCAGCAGGTTCTCCAACACGGTGTGACTGTCGCCTACCAGTCCCACATCGACCGGATAGCGAAGGCCGATCCGCATCGGATTGATATCGATCTGTACGCCTTTGGCCTGGTCGGGCTTGGGAAGATATTCGAGATACGGGAAGGACGTACCCACCATCAACAGCGTGTCGCACTTCTCCATCACATCCTGCGACGGTGCGGTGCCGAGCAGTCCGATCGATCCGGTGGTGTAAGGACTGTCATCCGGAACCACGGCTTTACCCAGCAGCGGTTTGACGATCGGTGCGCCCAACAACTCTGCAATCTGCTCCAGTTGGTCGCCACATCCCAGCCCGCCACGGCCCGCCAGGATCGCAACCTTCTTGCCGGCGTTCAGAATGTCGGCGGCCTGCTGCAGTTGCGATTCGTCGGGGATTTTGTAGCTGCGCGTGCGCACGGTGCTGGTGTGGTCCGCAATGTTGCGCTTCGAGCGATCGCGCGCCTTGACTTCCTGGTCCTGGAAATCGACAGGAATCGTAATGTGCGCCACGCCGCCATAGGAGAAAGCGGTCCGGCAAGCGAGATCGATCACGTTCTCGACATGCGTAGCGCCCATGATGCGCTCGTTGTAGACGCAGACATCCATGTAGAGCTTGTCGAGCGCAACATCCTGCTGGGTATGAGTTCCGATCAGGTCGTGAAACTGCAGGCCTGTGATGGCCAGAACCGGCGCGCCATCGAGCTTCGCGTCGTACAGCCCATTCAACAGATGAATTCCACCGGGACCCGAAGTGGCGAGGCATACCCCCAGCTTGCCGGTATATTTCGCGTACCCGCAGGCCATGAATGCCGCGGTCTCTTCGTGGCGCACATGAATGAAGCGAATTTTGTCCTGACGCGTGCGCAGCGCTTCCATGATGCCGTTGATACCGTCTCCGGGCAGCCCGAAGACCATCTCCACACCCCAATCGATCAGAGATTCCACGAGTACGTCTGAAGCATTCACGAGGCGATTCCTTTCGCAAGAGTTTGAGTTCGTTTGTGGTCTTTCATTCAGATGGATGCGCGCCGTGGAAGCCTCGTTTGCTGGAAGGGAGCGGGAGTTCTTGATTATCGAGTGAAATTCCAGTCGGAGTTAGCGCCGCGGAAATTGGGATAACCTCGCCCGCGCGGCCGTCATCACTACAAGTAATGTGACCTCAAGAATCCGGGCTGACAATTTCAAACTGCGTGCGGGAATTCCATGAGAAGCCATTCTCTTCCGCTTCCGCTCGAACGCCTGACCGTTTCGACCTATACCGTGCCGACGGACCTGCCTGAGTCCGACGGAACGTTCGAATGGGACAGCACGACGCTGGTACTGGTTCACGCCGCGGCTGCCGGCAAGATTGGTCTTGGATACACCTATGGCGATCCGGCAATCGCGTCGCTCATCCACGGTCATCTGGCCAAGCTGTTGTCTGGGACGGACGCAATGACGCCCACGTCAGCGTACTCGTTAATGTGGCGGGCCATCCGCAACCTCGGGCGGCCCGGCATTTGTTCGATGGCCATTTCGGCGGTCGATTGTGCGCTCTGGGACCTGAAAGCGAAGCTGCTGGAGTTGCCGCTGGTCACGCTGTTAGGACAGGTCCGAACTGCTGTCCCAATCTACGGTAGCGGTGGGTTCACCTCCTATTCCGATCGCCAACTTGCAGAGCAACTCAGCGGATGGATTGACGAAGACATTCCGCGAGTCAAGATGAAGATCGGCCGCGACGTGGAGAAAGACGTACATCGCGTCTCCGTCGCTCGCGACGCCATCGGGCCTTCCGCCCAGCTGTTTGTCGATGCCAATGGCGCCTACAGCCGCAAGCAGGCGCTCTCGCAAGCGGAGATCTTTGCTGAATACGATGTGCGATGGTTCGAGGAACCGGTATCGTCTGACGATCTCGAAGGCTTGCGCCTGCTTCGCGACCGTGCGCCCGCCGGGATGGACATTGCGGCCGGCGAGTATGGATACGACATTTTCTATTTCCGTCGCATGCTGTCCGCGGGAGCCGTGGACGTGCAGCAGGCCGACATCACGCGCTGCGGCGGCGTGACCGCCTTCCTGCAGGTGGGCGCATTGTGTGAAGCGCACAACCTGCCCCTGTCCGGTCACACCGCTCCGGCGCTCCACACCCATATCGGTTGTGCAATACCGGCTTTTCGCAATCTCGAATACTTCCACGATCACGTTCGCATCGAGCGCAGGTTCTTCGATGGCTTTCCCAGGCTGGTTGACGGCGAGTTGCGGCCAGATTTGTCGCGGCCAGGACTGGGTCTGGAGCTGAAGCGCGCTGACGCCGAACGATATGCCGCATGAGGGAGCAAGAATGTCCGCCAGCAAGAATACCGTGATTACCATCGACGAGTTGAAACAGCCCACTACCATGCGGCAACGCGATCGGGTTAACAATGCCGAGGTCGGGAAACTCGAAGCGGAACTGCAAGGAGCTGTTGAAGGCGAGGTGCGCTTCGATGCGGGCAGCAAAGCGATGTATGCCGTCGACGCCTCGAATTACCGCCAGGTGCCGATTGGAGTCGTGATCCCGCGAACAAAAGACGACGTAGTGCGAACCGTCGCCGCCTGCAGGCGATATGGGGTGCCGATCCTGTCGCGCGGCGGCGGCACAAGCCTGGCTGGTCAGTGCTGCAATGCCGCGATCGTCATCGACTGGTCGAAATATATGCACGGCGTCCTGGAGTTGAACCTCGCCGAACGCTGGGCGCGGGTGCTGCCGGGAACGGTCTGCGATGAATTGCGCGATCGCGCGATGAAGGACAGCAACAGTCTGCTGAACTGGGGGGCCTGATCCCGCAACACATAACCACTGCTGCTTGGGAGGAATGATCGGCAACAACTCCTGCGGCGCTCACGCGCAAATGGCCGGCAAGACCGAGGAAAACATCGAAGCGCTGGAAATCCTGCTGTATGACGGCACTCGCATGAATGTTGGATGGATGAGCGATGCGGAGATGGAGCAGCACATCCGGCAAGGAGGGCGAAGCGGCGACATCTATCGTCACCTCAAATCGCTGCGCCAGCACTATGCCGAACTCATTCGCGAGAGATACCCGCGCATCCCCCGGCGCGTTTCCGGTTACAACCTGAATGAGTTGCTTCCCGGCGAGGATGGGCGATTCAACCTTGCGCGAGCGCTTGTCGGCAGCGAAGGCACGCTGGTCACCGTGCTCGAAGCCAAATGCAAATTGATCGACGCCCGGGCGCAACGCGTGATCCTGATGTTGGGCTACGCCGACGTCTACGAGGCCGCTGATGATGTCACCAATATCACGCAGTTCCAGCCGACCGCGCTCGAGGGCAGCGATTACCGCATGTACCAGAACATCGAGAAGAAGGGCGGCCCGCATCGCCGCTTGCTGGGCATGATGCCGGACGGCAAAGGCTGGTTGATGGCCGAGTTCGGCGCCGACAGAAAAGAGGAAGCGCTGGAGACCGCACATCGCGTAATGGAAATGCTGAAGAGTGGCTCCCGCACGCCGAGCATGAGCCTGTTTACTGAAAAAGAAGACATGGCCCACCTTTGGGAGATACGCGAGGCTGGACTGGGCGCGACCGCCTTCGTCCCCGGAGAACGCGATACGTGGCCGGGATGGGAAGACTCGGCGGTTGCTCCGGAAAAGCTCGGCGGATATCTGCGCGAGCTTCGCGCCTTGTATGACAAGTACGAATACAATCCTTCGCTCTACGGCCACTTTGGTCAGGGCTGCGTTCACTGCCGTGTGGACTTCGATGTCACCAGCGACACGGGAATCCGCAAGTGGCGCTCCTTCATGGAAGAGGCGACGGACCTGTGCGTGAAGTACGGCGGCAGCCTCAGCGGCGAGCACGGCGATGGACAGGCGCGCGCGGAGTTTCTCGACAAGATGTTTGGCGAGGACCTGATCGAGGCATTCCGCGAGTTCAAGTCGATCTGGGATCCTGACTGGAAGATGAATCCCGGCAAAGTAGTTGAGCCCAATCGCATGGACGAGAACCTGCGACTCGGCGCCCACTATCAACCGTGGGAGCCGGAGACTCACTTTCAGTTCCCGGAGGACGGCGGCAGCTTCGCTCACGCAACGCTGCGTTGCGTCGGTGTGGGCAAATGCCGCCGGAAAAGCGGCAAGAAGGCCGAAGACGACACGATGTGTCCCAGCTTCATGGTGACCCACGAAGAGCGGCACACGACGCGCGGCAGGGCTCATCACTTGTGGGAGATGCTGCATGGCGAGGTCATCGCTGACGGCTGGCGTGATGAAAGCGTCAAGGAGGCACTCGACCTTTGCCTGGCGTGCAAAGGCTGCAAGGGCGATTGTCCGGTCAATGTCGACATGGCGACCTACAAGGCGGAGTTCCTCTCGCACTACTGGGAAGGACGGCTTCGCCCGCGGCATGCGTACGCCTTCGGATTGATCGATCAGTGGGCGCGACTCGCATCCATCGCGCCGGGCTTCGCGAATTTGTTTACGCAGCTGCCGGTGCTCAGCACTATCGCGAAGAAAGCGGCTGGAATGCCGATGGCGCGTCAGATTCCCGCATTCGCCCCGGAGACTTTCAAGTCGTGGTTCAAGAAGCGCGAACTGCGCAATCAGAGGCAGCCCGCAGTGATTCTTTGGGCCGACACGTTCAACAATTACTTCTTCCCCGAGACCGCACAGGCTGCGGTGGAAATCTTGGAGCATTTCGGATATCAGGTTCGGGTGCCGATGCAGCACTTGTGCTGCGGCCGTCCGCTCTATGACTACGGCTTCTTGGACCGGGCTAAAGACTACCTGAACCGGATTCTGCACACCCTTGCGGACGAGATTGAGGTGGGCACTCCGCTGGTCGTGCTCGAGCCAAGCTGCTGTGCGGTGTTCCGCGATGAACTGAACGGCCTGCTGCCGGAATCGCGCCTGGCGCACAAGCTGATGGAGAACACCTTCACATTGGCGGAGTTTCTGGAGAAGAAAGCGCAAAACTACGATCCGCCCAAGCTGAAACGCAAGGCTGTAGTTCAGGCGCACTGCCATCACAAGGCGATCATGCGCCTGTACGACGACGAAGCCGTAATGAAAAAGATGGGCCTCGACTTCGAGATGCTGAACGCGGGCTGTTGTGGCATGGCCGGTTCGTTTGGATTCGAGGAAGACAAATACGATGTATCGCAGCAATGCGGCGAACGTGCGCTGTTCCCGGCGGTGCGCAAGGCTGGGCTCTCGACGCTGGTGATGGCCGATGGCTTCAGTTGCCGGGAGCAGATTCAACAAGACACGCCGCGCCACGCGCTACACCTTGCCGAAGTCATGCAGCTAGCCTTGCGCGAGGGTGATGGCACCCGCCAGATGTATCCGGAAACTGAAATCATAGCCAAACGGACGGCAGGGCGCCGCCGATCCATGAGGCGTGCTCTTCTTGCGACCGCCTCTGCGGCACTGATAGGGGCAACGCTGATTTTCCTCAGAAGGAGATGATGTGAGCCACACCGACTTCACCACTAGTTCCTTTGATTTTAGGCACTGCGAACGGAGATAACGATGGGCGTTTCCGACGGCGGCTCCCAGCGCGCCGGGTGGCGATGTGCTCAAATCATCTCGGATGCCGTGGTCATCCGAAGCACTCTGGTCGGGTGAGCCCCCGCGCCTAATTGTCTTGTTCCCGGCCGAGAGACTTGGCAGCCGACCCCGTCGAAGCCCTGCGCGCAGAGTAATCGCGGCTCGATTCGTACCCATGGGTGACGTACATTCCCCCGACCGAGTGCCTGGCAACTGAAATTTCGACCAACCCATCCCAGGCATTTGCAGGAAGCCATCATCAGTCGATCACACAATAATGCGTCTGACCCCTCAGCAGACACCAAAGAAGAAACTAACTTTTGGCAAATGTGTGACAAATCGACTGCCAACAGCCGATATCGTCATCTCAACGCTCCCAGATTCCCTGCAATTTTCACTGGCCAACGTTGTAGCAGTTGAGCAGATCCCTGCCGGCCAGATGCAGCTCCCTGTGAATCAGAGCAGGGCTGCTTACTGACTCTATCTCGTATTTCACAACGGCGATCAGCTGGAAGCAGCTCTCGCCGCCAGGAGGATGTGACATGGGTTACACGATCTCTGTGCCTGTCGGCACGATGGAAGGCGGGTCGAACTCACCTTCGAGAATCTTGTTTCCTGCCGATGAGTGCGCGCAAGGCGTCGATAGCGGCGCATTGTTCAGCGCGCTGTATATGGAGCTACACCGGCTGGCCCGCCGGGAACTGGCGCGCCGGATGGCTCCCGTCAGCCTCAGCGTCACTACGCTTTTGCACGAGGCGTACATCGACATGTCGGCGTGCGTGGCTGCCTCGTTTCCCGATCAGGCACGCTTTATGGGATATGCGGCGCGCGTCATGCGTGGGATCATCATCGATCACGCCCGGCGCGGCTCGGCCATCAAGCGGGGTCGCGAATTCGAAATCACCTCCCTCACTAGCGATTCCATCGCGAAGCCCGCATGTGCAGAAGAGCTCACCGCGATCAGTGAAGCGCTGGATCGGCTGGCGCTGGCGGAACCGGAGCTGGCACAGGTCGTCGACTTGAAATTCTTCTGTGGATTCTCCCTGGCGGAGATCGCAGCAATGTACAACCTGTCGGCGCGTACAGTGCAGCGAAGGTGGGAGAAAGCCCGCATCTATCTGCGCCGCAGCCTATGCGGAGAAGGTACGGTGGACACATGCGTACGCTGAATGCCAGCTGGTGGATGCTGTTGAGTCCGCGTCTGGATGAAGCTCTGGAGATGAGCGCAGAAGAGCGATTGCTATGGTTATCCTCGTTGCGGGCAGAAGAGCCCACCCTGGCGCGACATCTGGAAACCCTACTCCTCGAGCACAACATGTTGGCGGAAGAACGCTTCCTGGAGAAGCGCTTCGCTCCCCTGCCCTTAGGGCGGCCCTATCCCGGTCAGCCTATTGGCCCCTACGATCTGGTGGAGGAGATTGGCTACGGCGGAATGGGTAGTGTCTGGCTGGCGAGGCGCGGCGATGGCCGCTTCGAGCGGCAGGTCGCCATCAAGTTCCTCAACCTCGGCTTTCTCGGCCGTGGCGGGGAGCAACGGTTCAAGCGCGAAGGCCGTATTCTCGCGCGCCTGGCGCATGCGCATATCGCGGAACTGGTGGATGCCAGCGTTACCCCCGAGGGCCAGCCTTATCTAGTGCTCGAATATGTTGCCGGCGATCACATCGATTCCTATTGCGACCAGCGCTTGCTCGATATCGAGGCGAGGATTCGCCTGTTTCTCGACGTGCTGGATGCAGTCGCACACGCGCATGGCAGCCTGATCGTGCACTGTGACATCAAGCCGTCGAATGTTCTGGTGCGGAACGATGGTCAGGTGAAGTTGCTGGACTTCGGTATCGCGAAGTTGCTGGCCCAGCAAGGCGAGACCGAAACTACGCTCTTGACCCTGGAGGCCGTCCGCCCGATGACTCCCGGGTATGCAGCGCCCGAGCAGTTGCAGGGTGAGGCCGTCACCACCGGCACCGATGTCTATGCGCTCGGGGTTCTGTTGTACGAATTGCTTACGGGGCGACACCCCGTCGGCCCTGGAAGTCCGGTCGAGGTGCTTCGGGCCATCGTAGACCTGGAGCCGCTACGCCCATCGGTCGTCGTCGATCTCGTTGACACAGATGCGGAGATCGCCGCTGCCAACGCCGCTCGGCGAGGCACCGCTCCAGACAAACTAAGCCGCTTGTTGTGTGGCGATCTGGACACGATTGTCGGGAAGGCCTTAAAGAAAGATCCTGCGGAACGATATGCCTCCGTGGCGGCCTTCGCCGATGACTTGCGGCGTTACTTGCGCAACCAGCCGATCAGCGCTCGTCCCGAGAACCCGGCCTATCGCGTGAAGAAATTCGTGCAGCGCAACCGCATGCCGGTGCTGTTTTCCCTATTGGCCGTTGCGGCGACGCTGGCCGGAGCCGCGGGCACTCTGCTGCAGGCGCGAACTTCGCGCCTTGAGCGCGACTTTGCTCTGCGGCAACTCGTTCGCGCCGAACGGGTCAACAACCTGAATGAGCTGCTGCTTACCGACGTCGCCCCGCTGGGAAAACCCCTGACCGCTAATGAACTCCTCAAACACGAGGAGCGCATCGTGGAACGTGAACACTACGAGGACGCGGCCGAGCACGTCGAGATGCTGATCTCGATTGGCGGTCAATACGCGGGAGAAGGAGAGAACGCCGAAGCGCGCCGTATCTTGCAGCAAGCCTACGAGCTGTCTCGTGGACTTGGCGATCCCTCGGCACGCGCCCAGGCTTCCTGTGAGCTGGGATGGGCGTTGAACTCTCTCGGGGAGACGGCGAGAGCAGAGTCGCTGGTGCAGGAAGGGCTGCGCGAGCTTCCCGGCCAGACCCAGTTCGCTCCCGTGCGCGTCCGCTGCCTGCTGCACGGCGCCGATGTCGCTTACCGCAGCGGCAATGCGAAGCTGGAGCTGGCGCGGGCGGTGGACGCCGGACAGGCGTTGCAAGCTTCGCCTGTGCGCACTCCTTCCGAGGAACTGCAAGTCTCCATGGCATTGGCCGGTGGCTACGAGATGATGGGCCAGTTCCGTGAGGCGAACCATTCCTACCAGCAAGCTGCCGCTAGCATGGTCGACCTTGGATACGACGAAACCCAAAAGGCGGTCAAAGTATTTAACGACTGGGGTCTCATGTTGTTGGATGCCGGCCGGCCGCTGCAAGCCGAACGGGTCTTCCGCCGAGCGATCAATATCAGTCGAGACGACCAGACCGAAGATGCGGTCTTACCCGTACCCTTGCACAACTACTCACTCGCCCTGCGGGAACTCGGACGACTGACGGAAGCGATGGACTATGAGCAGCGGGCGCACCAGAAAGCGGTTCAGAACGGCGATCCGATGCTTGCGGCTCAAACCAACTTGCAGCTGCTGCGAATCTATCGCGACCAGCACGACTTTGGGCGTGCGACGGCAATTCTGGCTGGGCTTGAGCCAGATCTACGGCGCATGCTTCCGCCTGGACACTTCGGCTTCGCATCCCTGGCATCGGACAAAGAACTGCTGGCGTTAGCGCAGGGCGATCGTGTGCATGCTTTGCAGTTGGCGAATCAGGCAGTCGAGCTCGATGAGTCGGCGATCAACGGCGGCGGTCAAGGCGCGGCCTACCTGCCGGCACTGTTGGTGCGACGGTCGGCAGTCGAACTGGAGATCGGCAACAGCGAGGAAGCGGCGATCGATGCCAGACGGGCGCTTGCCCTGCTGATTAGCAGGATGGAACCGGGAGCTCTATCGAGCGGCATGGGGCGGGCGTATCTGGCGCTGGGGCGCGCGCTGCAGGCCAAGGGCAATAGAGAAGAAGCACAACTTGCATTTCGTAACGCGGTAGAGAATCTGCAGGACAGTCTCGGCCCGAACCATCCTGAGACGCGCAGCGCAGAGATGGCGGACGCCGATGCGGCTCATCCTTGATTCCCGGCCGCCAGCAACAATCAGGTTGGTGCGTGTCGTGTTTTGTCTGCTGTTTGCGATTTCACAGTTGAGGGAAGAGCAAGCATGGGCTTCCCAATCCTGAAAACGAAACAGCAAGGAGAAATGAGATGAAGAAGAAGATGTGGATGGGGCTGGTGGCTGCGGCCATGGCTCTGACATCGGTGGTACCTCAGCTCGCGGCGTCTGAGGGCGACAACGTGAGTT
>Ga0335078_10008433_pt1 | contig 15328 bp, 10 predicted proteins | sample Lox_Sample_32_FD_206711 | JGI IMG/M metagenome (GOLD analysis project Ga0335078, IMG submission 206711) | Soil microbial communities from Loxahatchee National Wildlife Refuge, Florida, United States - Lox_Sample_3.2 | ecosystem: Environmental > Terrestrial > Soil > Wetlands | place: USA... | reverse complement strand
CTTCTCTGCACTTGCGCTTTTCTTGGCATCTCGCCTCCTGGCGGAGGCCCTGAATCATAACCTATGATCCTGTCCAGTTCTGGCGGGGTGCATTACAGATCCCTCGTTAGCGCCCCTTGCTGCCTATCTGACTGCGGAAATGCCAATGTGCAGGATTCAAACGCATTCGTTTGAGAACAAGTGAGTTATCATATGGCCGTTCTCATGTGACATTTCTCCCCTGATAACCCACCGGTTTGGGTACGACGACTCGAAAATGGCTGAGCAGTCATGCAAATCCGGCCAATCCGGGTAGGCGATTCTCGACTGTGCTCTTGGGCAAGGTCCTTCCCTGCGATTTAGAATTCATGGATGCCCCTCAACCTTGGTGGTCGCTTCCTAACTCCCATGACTGCGCCTCGCGGTTCTCTCTGATCGACTTCCCCGCTGGGACCGGCGCCGGGTTGGATCCCAGCAGCGGCAGAATAAGAGTTGCAGTCGCAGTTCGATCTTTGCCTAGCACGAAAGAAAAACTGGCTTCGCCTCCGTACATATGCTTCAAGCGCGCTTCCGTGTTGGGGATCCCTAGACCGCTGCCCGTGCTCTGGCTACTTCCCACACTATTGCGAATGCACAGCTCCAATCGTCCGGCGCTCCTACGAGAGGATATTTCAACCCAACCTCCTTCGCGCGAGTTCGTAATGCCGTGGCGAACTGCGTTTTCTACCAGGGGTTGCAGGATCAATTGCGGAACCAACATTTCCCCTGTATCGGCAGAAACAAGCCACCGCGTGCCGAGCCTTGCCCCAAAACGCATTCTTTCAAGATCCAGATACTCCTCAAGAAATTTCAGTTCTTCCTGAAGAGGAATCAGATCCGCACCGCGGTGCTGAAGGGCAGTGCGTAAGAGACCTGAGAGTTTGATAACCATCGCCTTTGCATTTGCCCGATCGCTGTCGATCAAGGTTGAGATCCCGTGCAGGGTATTGAAGAGGAAGTGGGGGTGGAGTTGTACCTTGAGGACCTGCATTTCGGTGGCGGCGAGTGCCTGCTGATATTCGCACTTTTCCAATTCTTGTCTGCGGATCCGCTTGAGGTAAGCATAAGCGTGAGCTGCGATCACGATAGCGATGTACGTCAGGATCTGATCCGCGAAATCCGTATACATCAGCTCAAAGGGCCCGTGTGTCCAGCGTGAGACAAATCGTTGCTGCGCATGGTCCCACGGGGGCAGAAGGACCCAATGAATGCACATATAAAGCACCATGAAGGGCGCGACCCCCAGACCAAAGCTCATAAAATATCGGCCAAGATGCGTTGTGTCGCTGCTGTATCTCAGCACGATGTAGAAGATCGGTGGGGTGAGAAGCGCGTATGACAACCCCTCCGCCTGGGCATACAGAATCATGTTCGAGATGGGCGAAGGATGATTCATTACCTTGTCGAAGTTGAGGTATTGCCAACCGGTCAGGAGGTAGAGCGTACACCAGATCCCGACCGACAGCAGGTATGCACGGACGATGTGCCAGCGCTTTCGCGGTTCCATTCCCCACATCCTGTGGCTCAAGGTATCCAATCCGAACCGGTGGTTATCAACTGACAAGAATGAGTGCCCAACCGACTTGTGGGCGGTGTAAAGCTCTAGAACGCTCGAATCATCACTCTCGTAAGAGGTCCTGCCAGGGCGACTGCTGGAGGGAAAACGGTGCATCGTTCGTGTCCCCGCCGCAACGCAATTTTTCTTTCCCGAGGTGTCGATCTCATTGTCCGGCGTTCGATTAACTGTATGGAGGCTAAGCCGGGGTGAAAGGTTGCTGCTTCCGCAGGAGAATACCCATCCAACACAAACAGGGGCAACCTTGCATGCCCATTTGAGGTTCTGATGCAACGAGGGTTTCCGTGAGAAGTGGGGGAAGACCTATGCGAGTATTGATCATCGACGACGAACCGCTGGCCCAGGCTGCATTGGCGTGTGTCCTTGCTAGCAGAGGGGATGTGGAATGTTTCGATTCGGCAAACGACGCGTTCGAAGCGCTCGACAAGATGGGGAAAAAGCCCTACGACGTTCTGCTCCTTGATGTAAACATGCCGGAGGTTTCCGGCACTGAACTCCTTGACCGCTTGAAGAAAGCTGATCTCCCCGAACCTGCGGTGGTCTTTGTCACGGCACATGAAGAGCATGCGATCGCCGCCTTTGAGAGACAGGCCGTCGACTATGTGCTGAAGCCGTTCAGCGCCGAGAGAATAAGCCAGGCCTTGGATGTTGCATTCCGGAGAACTGCAGAAGAGCGCGCGGCGAGACTCGTGAAGGCTCTCCCGGGCTTGAGAAACCTCCCTTTGCGAAGTTCCACCAGAATCGCAATCAGGGCAAAAGGAAGAATTCTTTTCCTCGACCCGGCTAACGTGATTGCCGTCCAAGCCGAAGGCAACTATGTGTTGCTGCAATGTCAATCTGGTTCCTACCTGCTACGCGAATCCATCTCGGAGATAGAAGAAAATCTCAGGCCGTACGGTATCATTCGCATCCACCGTTCGGTTCTGGTGAACCGTTCATTCGTGGAGGAGGTCCGGCCTTGTCTGACCGGACACTATGGACTTCGTCTAAAGAGCGGAAAAGAATACAAAGTCACACGCACCTACAAGAAAAACCTTAATTCACTGGCAGAATTCTGGGTCGGGGGAGATACATTTCTCTCGAATTAGCTGGCCCAGCTTCAACCATCATCGCCGTCCCCGATGCGCAGGGACTGAATCCCGCGATTGGCTCCGATCGATCCAACAGCCGAGTCATTACTGAGAGGATGGAAGATGAGCCTTCCAGTCCAGGGCAGCATTATTGACACGGCAGCTATTCGGGAATGCGGAAGTGATGGAGGGAGCGGGACAAGCCCGCTCCCTCCGTCAATAGCCCTTGGTTTCCGTCAGAACGTGAACTTCACTGCCAACCGGATTGTGCGGCCGATCTGATACCGGTTCGGCAAGCCATACCCGCCACTCACTGTCAGAGGCCCGCAAACACCCGTTGGGTTCGCCTTCGACGGGCAATTGATGTTCGTGGGCGCCGAGTTCGACAATGCAGTAAGGTTGTACGGCTGGAAGGTGGCCTGATAGAACGGCGTACCATTCGCAAGCGTCAAACCACCGGGCGCGATGTAGTTGAAATTGAAGCCACTGTCAATCGACTCGTTTACCGCCGTCACCGCGCGTTCATTGAACAGGTTTTGCAACGTCGCTGAGAACGACAGCACTTTCGATTCAGACAGCTTGTAGTTTTGCTGCAGGTTGAAATCCGACTGCGTATACCACGGCGTACGCTGAAGGTGCGCAGGGCCGAAAGTAATAAGACCGCTGGTTGGATCTTGAGAAACGTCAACCCAATTTCCGCGACCCACTACGTTGGTGGAATACCCGCCGCCAGCCAGCCAGTAGAGAGGAAACGCAGAGCCCACATCCATGAAGCTGGTCTCGGGCGAGCCTTGGTAAAGGACCTGGAAGAGTCCCAGGTCAGTCGTGAATCGGCGCAGCCAAGGCAGATCGTAATAAACATATCCCTTGAACGCATTCGGGCGGTCCGTTGGCAGCAGTCCACTCGAAGACTTACCGAACGAATCCCAGGAGAACATAGGTTCGTCGAAGGCGCGGCTGTTATTGGGGGCGTTGCGGCCTCCGCCCCCGTCCTCTTGCATGGAGCTGGTTAAGCCCGAGTAATTACCCCACAGCCTGCTCCAGGTGTAAGAGAACATTCCGTTCCATTTCCTTGACGTCTCCGTCAGGCGTAATTCCACACCGTCGTAGTCGCGCTGCGCCGGAATGGTCGCCGGACAGTTCGAGCAAGGTGAAAACCCCGGCTGCCCGGAACTAAGCCCATACAGGAAATTGTAGAAACCGTTGTACGTGCTGTTGATACCTTGGCCGGGGTTGACGATGACAAAAGTCTCGCCGATGCTGGGATTAGCCAATGACGAATCTTCGATTACGTGGTCCAGACGCCGACGGTCATAGCGGGCCTCGAAGGCGAGTGTCGGCGCCAGTTGGTAGTCAATCCCAAGCGTCATCTCGTGCTGCTTGTACGGTTTCAGTCCAGGGGCCACGCCTTCTTCGGTCAGCGTGCAGGTCGCACAGGTTGTTGGATTGGCGCGGAAATTCTCATTCTCCAGGAAGGTAATTCCAGCCGGTACGGAGCCTCCAAAATTCGCCAGGCTCGCAGAGTTTGCGCCAACTCCGCCACAATACCGGCCGTTGCTGAACATTGGGGCGATCGATGCGACATTCGCCGTGTTCAGCGCGTAAAAACAATCGTTCCAATATTGCCCGCCGAACGAACTGATCGCCAGGTTCAGTTTCATCTGGTCATAGAACTGTCCATAACCCCCGAAAATCTTGATAGTTCCACGATGCGTAGGGTCCCATGCGACCCCGATGCGGGGCGCCACCTTGTCGCCCCAGCCAAAATCGATCGGATGGCTGATTCCACCCGCCGGTTGATCTTCGGCGGGCAGATATTCCTTTTCCACGCGCACTCCGAGGTTAATGGTCACACCGTGGGCGATCGACCAGGAATCCTGTGCGAAGAAACCGTGGTTGTAGCTGGTGGCAGTTCCCTGAGATCCAACGTCCTGGATGGCTATGTATCCGTACTGGCCCGAACACTGCCCGTACGTGTTGATGAGTGGTGCGCAATTGGCAACGCCGACCGCACCGAAAGGCGAGTACGCTGACCCCGCCCCAACGTAGTAATTTACGCGCGGCAGGTTATAGTGCTGCGAGATGTCATTGCTCAGCCGATTGAGCTGATAGCCGAATTTGAAGTTGTGCGTTCCTTTCCAGCCGCTCTTGTACCAAGCCAGGTTGACGTCTCCCTGGATCGCCTTATCTGCATTGCGCTCCGTAAAATTGCTGCTATGCGCGAGGTTGAAGTGACCCGTGGGTTCCTGGAGAGAAGCCGGCAGCGGATTGCCGAAAACATCCGTTGTCCCGATACCGGAAGCTTCCCAAAGTGTCAGAGTACCGGTCGTCGGAAGCCCGAAGTCATGGTAGTTTTCAAAATAGTAGCCAAACCGACCCGTCAAAATCAGTCGCGGAGTCAGACTGTAGTCCGCGCCTACATTCGTCGTCGAATTTGGTTGCGTAAAGCCGATGTTATGCGAATAACCCGCCGGCGCTATGGACGAGCTGGCGTTGAAACCACCGTTCAGGGAGTCCGGAAATGGCAGGTTTTCCCCGTACTGCTTCTGGAGTTGGTACAACCAGGAAGCATAAACGCGGAGTTTTTGCGATACTGCGGCGTCGATGCGGGCATTGGTGAAATAGGTCCGCGAGTTCTGGCTGAAGTTCACCACCCCGAGATTTCCCAACCCTCCCGGTTGGTTATAGTTCACAGCACGCTCGTCGTTCTGAATCCACGGGTTGAACCCTACGAAGAAAAAAATCCGATCCTTCAGGATCGGTCCACCCAAGGTGAATCCCGGAAGTATGTTGGAGTAATGATCCTCCCTCGCCAGATACTCCTGGAACTGTGGGTCGGTCTGACCCCAACTCGTGGTGGTTTGACTGGAGAGTGGGTTGTAGCGTGCGATCGGAAACAACGGGTTGGCGTCCATCCCACTATTCTCAAAATCACTGAACACCGTGCCATGGTACTGATTCGACCCCTTCCTCATGATCACGTTGACCACGCCACCCAGTGCGCCGCCATGTTCCGCCTGGATTCCCGAATTCTTGATTTCCACTTCTTGAACGAAATCGAAGGGCACGTTGGTATGCGAGTAGCCGCCGATCAGATTCGCGGTTTCTTGTCCCTCCACAAGATATGAATTCTCCGAGTCCGAACCGCCCCCAACGGAAAACCCATAGGCACCGCCATTGACAGTACCGCCCGGGGAAGAATTGCCATTGCCATTCCCGGTAGCGTTGACGTTGTCGGTAGCCCCCGCTGACATCGTGTTCTGTCCCATCAGTGGTTCGTTCCGCGCGGCTGGAGCAAACTGAATCACCGACTGGAATGACGTTCCATGGGGGATATTGTTAATCACATTTTCCGTCACGTTCGTCGTCGTAACATTGGTCGTGACGTCAATTACGGGTGCCGCGGAACTCACTTCTACCACCTGCGACGGCTTGCCAATCTCCAGCGTGAAATCCAGGCTGGGCAAGTGACCGACCTCCAGGGTCAATTCGCGCTTGGCGGTTGCGAATCCGCCGGCCGTCACGGTTACTTTGTAGTTTCCAGGGGGCAGGTTCGCGAACCGGTAATAACCACTGCCATCGGTGCTGACTTCTTTATCCCCCACCAGCGTGTCTGCCGTCACGGTCACCTTTGCATTTGGAATCAGCGCCCCGGATGGGTCTTTCACCGTGCCTTGTAATCCACCGGTCGTTTCCTGCGCCGACACGCTGCTGGCCATGATTGTCAATAGCACGCTGAAACACACGAGCAGTCTTGCTGGCCCCCACCCCTTTTTCTTTATGTTGCCGAATGCCAATAATTGGCGCGCCACGCGACCCGCACTCACTGTCAAGCTGCCAACTGCGCCATCCCATCTAGAGCAATGCATTCAAGCCTCCTTGCGTTGTGAGGAACACAAATGCTGGTCACAAATGCAAGAGGGATACCACTTTCAACTGCGCGAGTCGGCGTCTGTTTTCAAAGGATTGCGATGGATATTCTTCCGCGGCTATGAATTAACGGAAGGGAGGAAAATTTCTTCGATGCTGACTTTTTGTCGTCTTACGGCAAGGATTTGTTGTCCTGAAGTTCATCGTTGTTGGATGATAACGCTTGGAACGATGTGTCGTAAGAATCCAGAAATCTGTAGAGTCCGCGCGGGATGGCGGCCTTCGACAAAGCTGGGAGGGCACGGATATGCAGTGGTCCGCGTCAGCAACGATGACCTGGAGACTGAATTTGTCTGCATCGAGCGCCATGATGATCAGCTTGACAGCGTAAGCAAAACTACAAACACCCTGTCATGGTGACCAACGCCCGCGCGGAACCGTGCGCTCGGCATAGTCGAATCCATCCCGTGGAGAATGATGATTACCGGGGGGAAACCCGAGGATAATTGGCGATAAATCCGATTGCACTCATCGTGGTGTAGAGTCAAGCCATGATAATGAGCCCCAAGACTGCCGCTGTGAGCGAGAGCAAGCTCAAAACGATCAATCTTCGATTTTTGTCGGTCGTCCTCTTGCTAACTCTCGCAGGCAAAGCCGCCGGACAAGATAAGACCATTTGGCGTGCTTGGGAAGGCGAGAGCAAGCTTATCGTTGTCACGACACCGGATTGGAACGCGGTACAAGGAACACTCACACGATATGAACGGCGTCACGACGTATGGGTAAAAGTCAGCAAGGCGATTCCCGTCGTTGTCGGACGAGCGGGATTGGCGTGGGACCCCATGCTCACGCGACAGAATCCGGACCGCTATCCTGGGCCGATCAAGCACGAAGGTGACGGGCGTTCACCGGCAGGGCTTTTCCAGCTCAAACGGGGAACCTTTGGGTTTGCGAATGAACTCCCCGGTTCGCACATTTACATGCCGCTGACACCGACGATCGAATGCGTAGACGATCCCAACTCACGCTACTACGGCCGTATTGTCGATCGCGCAACCGTCGATCAAGTGGACTGGAAGAGCTCTGAAAAGATGCGGTCGATTCCGGAGTATCGGTGGGGAGTGATTGTGAACTACAACCTGGACAAGCCGGTTGCTGGAGATGGGTCAGGTGTTTTCCTTCACCAGTGGACTGGTCCCGCCAGCACGACGGCAGGATGCACAGCTATATCACCCCAAAATATCGAGGATCTCGTTCGGTGGGTAAACGGCGATGTGCGTGCCGTTCTCGTAGAGCTTCCCGAAATCGAATACCGGCGTCTCCGTTTCCACTGGCAGCTTCCCTGAGTGCGTGAGGTAATATCCCCATAGCACTCATTGCTACGTTGGGGAACCGTAAGCGGTGCTGTGATAAGAACGTGATAGTTCTACGGTCAGAACGCAACGCTCAAACTTTCGCGGTGTCCTCACAGATCTGCGCCACACTCCCTCCCTCGGCCGCGCGGCGATTGACTCGGACCTCATTCTAGATGGTAGGCAACGCAGACTGGGAGCCATCCTGCTCTTGTACTACAAAATGTATAATGTGATACAATTGGGGAATGAAAGCGAATGTGCAAGCCCGATTGGACCGCAAGTCTCAACTGGCGTTAGATGAACTGGTCCGCCGCCTGGGCTGGAGTCCATCACGAGTGGTGCGCGAGGGATTGCGACTGCTGGCAACATGCTACGGCAGGCCTTCGAGAACGAGGGTGATCGGCATTGGGCGGTTTGCCTCGGTGGTTCCGGATTTGGGCTCTAACAAGAAACATCTGCGAGGATTTGGCCGGTGAAGCCCACGCTTCTTGATAGCGGTGTGATCGTGGGGCTTTTGGATCGCAGCGAGTTGCACCACTCCCGCTGTGTCGCGGCTCTGGAAGGGCTTGAGGGCCCGCTCGTGACTTGCGAAGCCGTGATTGCCGAGAGTTGCTACCTGTTGCGGGAACTGCCCGGGGCTGCCGAGACAATATTGGAAAACGTAGAGCGTGGAATATTTCAAATTCCTTTTCAGCTTTCCCGCTCGGCCAATCTGGTACACAATGTCATGCGCAAGTATCGTGATTTGCCCGTGGACTTTGCCGATGCGTGCTTGGTTCAACTGGCCGATGAGCTCAACACGGGCGACATCCTTACTCTGGACCGGGATTTTGAGTCGTATCGTTGGCGCAAGACTCGTCCCTTCCGCCTGCTGATAGCGTTGGGCTGACTTGTTACTCGGCAACTACTCTATAGATTTTCCAGACCTTCTCGCTAGCCGGAGCAGTACTTCCGCCCCAGTTCTCACTTCGTGCCTGCCGGTTCGGGCGGCGGGATTGAAGTGGGCCATGGACCCGGTGCAGTGCATGCAGCAGTTCGCGGCACGCGTGGAGTTCTGAGTTAGGCAACATTCAAACACCCCCAGTCGCTCGGTCTATGGCAGCAGCCCTGGAGCGACTGAGGTCATGAAAGCCGCCCGCTGCTGAGCGCCCCATGACTGGGCGGATTCTTCATTGCCAACCCCCGCCCAGAGCCTGATACACCTGAACCAGGGCAAGCAGTTCATTGCCCTGCGCTTGAGCCAGCCCGAGTTCGGCCGAAAATGCATTCGTTTCGTTCGTCAAGACTTCCAAGTAATCGGTCGTGCCAGCTTTGAAACGAACCTGCGACAAATTCGCGGCATCGCGTGCAGAATCCACCAGGTGCTCCTGCTGAACTCGGAACTCCCGATCTTTGCGGTATGCAATCAGCGCATTGTCAACGTCGCGAAACGCGTCCTGGATTGTTTGCTGGTAGGTCAGAACCATTTGCTCGCGCTGCGCCTGGGCCAAGCGAACATTGTTCTTGAGCCTTCCGCCTTCAAATATCGGCTGCGTGAACGACGCCGCCATGTCCCACAGCCCCGCCGGCCCGGTAAAAAGATTCGTAAGCGCGGGGCTCTCGTAGCCGGCGGATGCGGTTAATGAAATCTGCGGGAAGTACGCAGCACGGGCCACGCCGATCTGGGCGTTGGCAGCGATCAGGCTCTCTTCCGCCTCGCGAACGTCTGGCCGACGTTCCAGCAGCGACGAGGGAAGCCCCGCCGGAACTTCTGGAGTGTGTGGCTCTTCCGTCAGCCGCAGTCCTCGCGGCACCTCTCCTGGATTTTTTCCCAACAAGATATTGATGGCATTTTCCTGTTGGGCGACTTGGCGCTCGAAGTCGGGGACCTCGGCAGCGGCAGTGTACACCAGTTGTTCGGATTGCCGGACATCCAACAGTGAATTGATTCCATGCTGCTCAAGCGTTTGCGTCAACTGCAGAGAATCTTGACGCGAACTCAAGGTACGTTTGGAGATCTCCAGCTCTAGATCCAGTTGGCGAAGCTGAAAATACGAACTGGCGACCTGTGCGACCAGCGTGGCGATTACTTCCTTTTGCGCCCACTCGTTGGCCAACAGGTTGGCTCTCGCCGCTTCGGTTGCGCGGCGATACTTGCCCCAGAAGTCCAGATTCCACCCTGCCGACGGACCAATTTCGCCCTGTGTGACTTCGTAAGAAGGAATTGGGCCAATTCTGGGACTTTGGATGCTCGTGATATTCCCGCCGCCGGTGACGGACGGAAGCTGATCTGCGCGAGTGATGCCGAGTTGCGCCCGAGCCTCGAGCACGCGGGTCGCCGCTATACGTACGTCGTAGTTATTCTTGAGCGCTGTGCGGATCAGGTCCTGGAGTTGGGAATCCCGGAAAACTTCCCACCATCTTTCGTCACCCAGGGAAGCTGACGCCGTATTCCCGCTCGAGGAACTTCCAGCCTTCGACGATTGGTCGGCAAGCACCGCATCACGATAAGTCACCGGTACGTCAACGCTCGGGCGTTTGTAATTCGGCCCTACGGCACAGCCCAGGAGACCAGCCAAACTCAGCATGAGAAACATCGCAGCAATAGCGTTAAAACTTTTCATTTCAATCTCCGTTCGCCTCTTGCAGCGCGTAGGCCGGTCTTTCTGAAAGAACCGGCTTGCGGGAAGAGCGCAGAAAAGCTATCCGGTCCAGGACCTTCTCCTGGAATTCCTCCAGGTAGAGATAAATTGCCGGCGTCACGAACAGGGTGATGAACTGTGAAACGATCAGGCCGCCAACCACAACCAAACCCAAGGGCCGCCGCGACGATCCGTCCGCCCCGTAGCCCAGGGCGATCGGCATCGCCCCCAACAATGCGGCTGCGGTGGTCATCATGATCGGACGGAAGCGTTCCATGCTCGCATCGTGAATTGCCTGATCGTCAGCGATGCCCTGGCGCACGCGCTGGTCTGCGAAGTCGACAATCATGATCCCGTTCTTCTTCACAATGCCCATCAGCATGAACATGCCGATGTAGGCATAAAGTGAAGCCTCGGCATGGAACAGCCAGAGCGTCAGCAATCCACCCAGCAACGCCACCGGCAACGACGAAAGCACCGTGATCGGATGCAGATAGCTTTCGTACAAAATCGCCAGAATCACATACATCACAAACACCGCCACCAACATCAGGATGGCCAGATCCGAAACCGTATTGCGGAAGGTCAGCGCCTCGCCTTGCAACGAGCCTTGAATGCTGGGCGGCAAAATCTGTTTGGCTGCATTTTCCACGTACTCTGTCGCCGGACCAATCGCGTAACCCGGCTTCAGGTTGAAGAACATGGTCACGCTCGTGAATTGATTAATGTGGTTGACGGCTTGTGGCCCAATGACCGGATGCCAACTGGTGACCGCATTGAGCGGAATCATCCGCTGGCCGTCATCGCTCTTTATATAGAGCTTGCCCAGATCCTCGGGCGCGGAGCGCTCGTCGTCAGCCACCTCCAGAATTACCTGATACTGATCAGTCGCCTTCTTAATGAGGTAGCTGTAGTTCTGTGAGTACGCGTCATGCAAGAGCGACAGAATTCTCGTCTCCGATACGCCGTACAATTTGGCCTGATCGCGCAGAATATCGACCTGAAGATTGGGCGTGTGATTGTAGAGGTCGGAGTTCACGAACAGAAATCCTGGATACTGGTGCATCTTCGCCATCAGTTTCTCGGCGGTCGAATACACCTCGTTGGGATCGATTCCGGAGAGCGCGAAAGCAAACTGGCCCTGCGCATTGGCGGTCGCGCCAGTGCTGATTTCCAGAGCCGGGTTGGGTTGAAGAAACGCCACCACCCCGGGAATGGAACCGGCAATTCCTCCCATCAACTGTCCGGCCACTTGCTCGATCGGCGGGCGTTGAGATGGATCCTTGAGAAACGCGATCAGGAAGGCCTGGTTCGATCCCAGAAACGCGGCATTCCCGCTCATGGTGAAGGTGCTGCGCACCGCAGGATTCGCCTTCATGATCTTTTCCGCCTGGGTTTGAAAGGCGTGCATTTGCTCTGGCGAAGTCCCTTCCTGCGCTACCATCACCCCGCGAATGAACGAACTGTCACCCACCGGAAGGAATGCCTTTGGCACAACGTAAAAGAAGTAGGCCGTTCCCACCAGGCACACAACCCAGATGGCAGCCGAGATCCACCGGTTTCGCAGGAAGAACCAAAGTTGATGGCCGTAGATGTCCAACACGCGGCGTTCGATCGCTCCAAACGCCCGCTCCATCCACGTCTTTTTCGAACCGGCTCCGCGGTTGCTGAGCAGCCTTGACGTCATCAAGGGCGTCAATGTGAGCGAAACCAGGCCGCTGGCGATGATTGAGATCACTATCGTGATGGAAAACTCACGGAAAATACGTCCCATCAGTCCGCTCATAAAAACCAGCGGAATGAAGACCGCAGCCAGCGACAATGTCATCGCCAGAATCGTAAAGCTGATCTCCTTAGCCGATTCCAGCGAAGCGTCGAAGGCGTTGCGGCCTTCTTCCATCAAGCGCACCGTGTTTTCGAGAAAAACGATGGCGTCATCGACAAGAAAGCCAATGGCCAGCGTCAATGCCATCAGTGACAAGTTATCGAGGCTGTAGCCAAGGATGTTCATTGCGATGAAAGTCAGGAGCAACGAGAGTGGCAAGGCCACTGCGGGAATCATGGTGTCGGCCGCACGGCCAAGAAATATAAAAATCACCATGACTACCAGCGCAAAAGCGATGTATAGCGTGGTCTGGACATCCTTAATGCCGCCCACAATGGTCTGGGAGCGGTCGTATGCCGGTACGATGAGAACCGAACTCGGGAGTTGCGATTGGATGTTCGGCAGAATCTCGCGAACCGACTTCGCAACTTCGACAGCATTAACGCCTGCGCGCCGAAATACAGCAACGACGACAGTTGCGCCCGGCTGCGGATACCCGCGCACCCAGAACCGCATGTCAATGCGCTCGTCCTGCACGCCTTGCCGGGCACTGGCAACGTCCTTCAAGTAGACCGGCGCACCATTGTTTTGCCCAACAATCAGTTGGTTGTACTGGTCGGCGGTCATGAGCTGCCCCTGCGGCTGCAACAAAAAGGTCCGGTGCGGTCCATCAAACTGGCCGGCTCCGGTATATGCCGTACCGTTTTTGATTGCGTTCGTCAGATCTTCCAGCGTGATGTTGCGAACCGCCATCGACGAGGGGTCCGCCTTGATGCGCACCGCCGATTGCGTTCCGTACACGGCAACTTGACTGACTCCGGGCAGGATGCTGATGCGCTCGCCAACTTGCGTGTTCGCGTAGTCGTACAGTTGCCCTTCCGTGGCCGTGTCGCTGACCATGGCGATGTACATGATCGGCTGATCATTCGGGTTTGTCTTCGTAAACGTGGGAGGGCTGGGAAGATCAACTGGCAGCTGACCCGAAGCGCGGGTGATCGCGGCCTGCACGTCCGTTGCCGCACCGTCGAGGCTCTTGTTCAGATCAAACTGCAGAACAAAGCTGGAGTGTCCCTGACCGTTGTTCGACGTAACCAGCTCCAGACCCGGAATCTGCATGAACTGGCGTTCCAGGGGGGTTGCAACGTTGTTCGCCATCGTCTCCGGCGTTGCACCCGGATAATTGACCTGCACCTGAATAACCGGGTAATCGATTGCCGGCAGATCGCTTACCGGCAGGCGAAAATATGCTGCAACGCCGAACAGAATGACGGAGACAGTCAGGGCTACGGTCATTACGGGACGCCGGATAAAGACTTCCGAGAGATTCACGACTGTCCTCCTTGGGTCTGCTGGCTGTTGTTACGGCTGTTTGCATCCGACAAAGAAGCCGCAACCCGTACCTTGCCGCCGGGTCGAACCAACATTTGGCCGGCGAGCACGATGCGCTCATCCGGGGCAACGCCTTCCATTACCACAACCTGGCTGCCCTCTCGCTGGCCCAACTTTATGGGGCGGAGTTCGGCAGTGTCATCGGACTTGATGACGTAGACGAATGGCCCCTTCTGGCTGATCTGCGCGGCCTCATTCGGAATTAAAACCGCTTGCTTCTGGGTGTTCAGTATGAGTTTTACGTCCACAAACTGTCCCGGCCAGAAGTGATGATCCGCATTGCTCAGGGTGGCGCGGAGATTCACCGTGCCGCTGCCGTTCTGCACGGCATTGTCGAGAAACTCGACGCGGCCGATGCGGGCAGCGGAGTCTGGATCAGAGGGAAGGCGAACAGCGGCTTTTAATCCGCCGCTCGCCATCTGCTTTTGGACCGAGGGCAGATCGCTCTCGGTGATGGTGAAGTTCGCGTAGATCGGATCGACGCGCTGGATGGAAAGCAGGGACGTGGAATTCGCCTGCACCACGTTGCCGACATCGACGAGACGAGCGCCCGCGCGGCCATTAATCGGCGAATGAATGTAGCAATACTCGAGATTGAGCCGGGCCGTCTCGAGGGTTGCGGCGGCGGACTCGACCATTGCCTGGTCGACATCGACGGCATTTTTCTTGGTGTCGTAGTCTTGCTTGGAGATGGCGTGCTCGCCGATGACTTCTTCGTCACGCGCAAATAGGATCTTCGCCAAATCGAGCGCGGCCTTGGACTGAGCGAGCACTGCCTGCGCGGCATCGACCTGCGCCTGGAAAGGACGCGGATCGATTACGAAAAGAAGCTGGCCCTTGGCGAGATTCTCGCCATCCTGAAAATGGCGCTCGACGATGCGGCCTCCGACTTGCGGAGTGACCGTAACCGCTTCGAAGGCCGTATTGTGGCCGATCTCGTCGAGATAGCGCGGTTCATCCTGAATGGTCGCCTTCACGACCGAGACTAGCGGAAGCGGCATGGGCGGTGCGGCCTGGACGTTGCCTTTGCTGCATGCGACGATCGCGGCCAGCGAGAGTAGCGCGCCTGCCAGAAGCAGATGTTGTTTGCGAAACATGGTTCTCCCCACAGTCTTTTTGTCTTGCATTGCATTCCTCACCCACCGCGGCTGAAGCCGCGAACAAAATAAGAAGCGCTTATCGCAGCGCTAAAGCGCTGCCCCACCCAAAAGCCCTATGCCGGAGCGGCGAGGTGTGTCATCACCTCTTTGGCGTATGCCGCTCCGGCGTCGGCCAGCGATGCCTCCGTGGCATCGATGCCCGCGAGCTTGCGATGCAGCTCGGGGCGGCCTCCGATCTGTTGCAGCGCGTGAGTGCGCGCCGAGACGAGTTCGTGCACCGAACAGTCGAGCAGGCGCGAAGCCTCGTGATTGGAATAGTGCGCCGCGGGCGGTCCGTCTTGTGGGTCGACTCTCGAGTTAGCTGTCGCGCCCATCTCCGGCCGCGCTTCCAATTCATGAGCCGGGCGATGAGCTTCCGGCATTGCGAGCGCGGGCCGCGGATGGATCATGCGGATCGCGTTCGTAATAATCGACCGGCGAGCCCAGGATTGTGCCCATTCCTTG
>Ga0335078_10008432_pt1 | contig 15328 bp, 9 predicted proteins | sample Lox_Sample_32_FD_206711 | JGI IMG/M metagenome (GOLD analysis project Ga0335078, IMG submission 206711) | Soil microbial communities from Loxahatchee National Wildlife Refuge, Florida, United States - Lox_Sample_3.2 | ecosystem: Environmental > Terrestrial > Soil > Wetlands | place: USA: Florida... | reverse complement strand
GTACTACCACCCGCTAGGCCGGCGCGGCATGGCCATGGGGTGGACGCCCGCCACCGGCTTCGGCCAGGTGACGGACATACCTGCCGCCACTGAGCACGCTAATTCAAGCCTGCTCCTAGGCGTGAACATCGAGACTAAGGAAGCCGTCGGATCCCTTGACCAGATGCTGATCCCCGGAATCGGGTTCGCCATCGTCGGTTACGCTGACCTGGCCCAGACGTACGGAATCCCAGGACAATATCAGGACCGGCTGATCGTCGATGCCAAGAAGGCGGTCTCGGGACTTTGCCGGAGCCGGGGGATCTACTACCTGGAAGTGGCCAGAACTCCGGATCAATTTAGCGCGCTGATTGAGCAGGGGGCGCAGATGATTCTTTACGGCGGGGTCCACGCTTTTGCCGCCGCCGCCGCCGATTCGGCAGTGCAGGCTCTGGAGAAACTACGGCGCGGATGAGGAGGCACCCATGGCTCAGCCAGGTCACGACGAGGCAGCGGCGCCAGGCCTTCTGGGCACGCTGAGCTTCTCCGAACCAGAACTGGCACACGACCCCTACCCGGTGTATGCGCAGCTGCGTGCCGAGCGCCCGGTGATCAGGACCGAGGGGCGCGGCGGTTTCTGGATCCTCTCCCGGTACGAAGACTGCCTCTGGGCGCTTGGCCATCCCGAGATCTTCTCCAGCAGGCAGACGACGGTTCCCCCGCTCGCCGACGCGATCGGCCTGATGATTCCATCGAACCTCGATCCGCCCGAGCACGGCCTGTACCGCCGCATCCTGCTACCGCTGTTCGCGCCGAAGCGGGTCGCGAGCCTGGCTCCGATCGCTCGCGCCGCCGCCCGTGAGCTGCTCGAACCGCTACGGGACGCCCGTCAGTGCGAGTTCATCGCCGAATTCGCCATCCCCTACCCTTACCGGGTCTTCCTCCCGTTCATGGGGCTGCCCGCCGAGGACATCTCGCTCTTCCTGGACTGGGAGGAGGAAAGCCTGCGCCGGCAGGCCGTCGACGTTGAAGCGGCGATCATGTCCGTCACGGTGACCCGGCCAAAGATCATCGAGTATTTCGCGGACGTGCTGCGGCGCCGGCGAACCAGTCCGGAGGGCCCGGATGACCTGATCGGCGCGCTTGTCCGGGCCCGGCATCCCGATGACCGGCTGCTGTCAGAGAATGAGCTGCTCCGGATGTGCATCCTGCTGTTCCAGGCCGGCTTGCACACCACCACCGATGTCCTGGGCAATGCCATGTGCTACTTGTCCCAGCATCCGGCGGAGCGGGGCCGCCTCGCTGCCAGCCCCGAGCTGATGCAGACCGCGGTCGAGGAGTTCCTGCGATATGAGTCAGTGTCGCCGCTCGGCCGCGTCACCACCCGCGAGGTTGAGGTTCGCGGCGTAACCATTCCGGCGGGCGAGTTCGTCGCGCTGCTCGCCCCGGCGGCCGACCGCGATGAGGCTGAGTTCCCCGACCCGGACACCGTCGTCCTTGACCGGCATCCGAACCGGCACTTCGGCTTTGGTGCCGGAATTCACCGATGCCTAGGCGCCCACCTCGGCCGCCTAGAGGTACGCATCGCCCTCGAGGAAATCCACTCCGCGCTGCCCGGCTACCGGCTGCTGGAAGGGACCCGGCCGCAGCGGCACGTGGGCTTCCTGCGCGGTACAGACGAGCTTCATCTGGCCCTGGACTCATGACAGAGCGCGACGGACCGCGGCAAAGGCGACCGCTAAAAGGGCTGGCCGGAACGATGCGACGCCGTTATGTCCCGTGCCACAGGGCTGGCGTCGCTGCCTCGACCCTGGGTCGACGCTCCACCCCAGATCCCGTCACCTAGCGAGAGCGTCTGTGCCGCTGCCAGTTCCTGGCCGCTGATGAGCCGGGACGCGGCGCGACCCGAGGATCAGTCAGAACACCGAAGATCTCGAAGTGCTCCGAGGCGATGAGTTCGACTTCGAAGCCGTCGACGTGGCTGAGGTAGGCGGCGCAGTGGTGCTGGCCTCCGGCGTGAGGATGTCTTCTGGGAGGAGCAGCGTCCAGCCGCGTGCTGGTGGCGCTGTGGTAGGGGGCATCGACGCTGGCTCGGCTGTGCGCGTGGAAGGCGAGATGGCTCATCCCTGGCCGGAGCCGGTCGTGGTCGCTGGCGGTCAGGGCGGGTGACTGCTCGCCGAGCAGCCATCCCCACTGCTCGTCGGGGCGGGCCAGGTCGGGCACCGGTAGGCCGACGTGATGCAGGCTTCCTGCGCGGACTGGTTCATGCCGCGGCTCCCGCCGGTGCCTGATCAGCAGGCCGGGTGCCTGTTCGTTCCATGAGCCGCCCGCTGGCGAAGGCCCCCCGGCGCGGACGAGGGTCCACGAGATGGGGCCGGTGACGGTGGCGCGGGCGGCTGCGAGCGCACAACGCAGCTTGAGTAGTTCGGGCGGCGGAAGCAGCCATTGCCCCGCCCGCCCCGCGTAATACGGTCGGTCGCTCGCGTCAATGACGCCAAGCGTGACGCCCGGCTGGCTGGGGCAGGTAAAGGCCAGAAGAACCGTCCCAACTGTCTCTTGACGCATTACCTGTATCCAGTATACGGTTAGCGTCACGCTGTATACCGTATATGGGCAGTTCACCGGCAATGTCGTCGTTGCCAGCTTGCGCAGTTAGCGCACGCGCTGACCGCGCCACGTACCCACTTGCTGGGCCTTCATTTAACGGCATCTAGGAGGGGCGGATGGCCCTTAAAAAATGGCTAACAGTGTTCGTAGGAGCTGGGGCCCTGATGATCGCGACGGCCTGCGGCAGCTCAGGTCCCAGCTCGTCCGGGGGCTCGTCATCGGCTCACACGCCGCAGACCGTCGTCATCGGTGATGTGACAGATCTGACCGGCGCCGGCGGCCCATTCGGCCAGGCTGACGTGCAGATGGCCCAGCTGGCGATCAAGGACGTCAACGCCTCGCAGTCGAAGTACCACTTCCAGCTGGTCGTCAAGGATGACCAGTCAACGCCGCAGGGCGCCGTTACCGCGATGCAGCAACTGCTCACTACGCCGCACCTCGGCGCGATCATCGGCGGCGTGCTCACCGACAACGTCGCGGCCATGATGCCGTTGATCAAAAAGTCCGGCCTGCCCGCTGTCATGACCGTCCAGGGCCTGCCCGGCCGCGGCCCGAACGTGTTCGCCACGGTCGTGCCGACGAACAACCTGCAGCCACTGACGGTTACCAAGGTCCTCGTGCCTAAGCACGTGAAGACCTTCGCGGCGATCTACCAGCAGGAGTCGATCCTGACCGCCAGCCTGTCCGATATGAACACGGCGGCCAAGTCGGCAGGCATCCAGGATGTCTACCAGGCAGGCGGCCCAATCACACAGACGAGCTTCGGCACCCAGGTCAGCATCGCGCTGTCGCACCACCCGGGCGCGATCTTCCTGGACTGCTTCCCGAACGTCAGCGGAACGATTGCCGCGCAGCTGCGCTCACGCGGCTACAACGGCTTGCTGATCGGCCAGGCAGGCGTCAGCAACGCCGCGTTCTCCGCGGCAGCCGGGAAGGCGGCGGCCGGCGTCGTCGTGCCAGTGCAGTGGTCGCTGGCCGGGCAGAACGCCAGCTCCAAGAAGGTCGTTGCCCAGTACACCAGCACGTACCCCAAGGCACCGCCCTTGTCCTTCGACAATATGGGCAACTGGGATGCCATCCACATCCTGCTGCAGGCGATCGACGCAGCGGGCAGTACCAGTCCCGCGGCCGTCGTAAGCCAGCTCACATCGCTGACCTACAACGGGGTCATCGGCGACAACCTGAAGTTCAGCCCGTCGACCGGCATCATCACCTCCTCTGGCTACCTCGTCGAGTACGACGCCTCAGGGAACCAGTCGGTCTATAACGGCTAGCGGGACCGCAGTGACCAGGACGACGCCGGGCGCGGGCCAGTGACCGCGCCCGGCCCGTCGTTCCCGCGGCTGCCCCGGCCGACGAGCCTGTCCGCGCCGTTCTGGGCAGCGGCGGCCCGTCATCAGCTCGTCATCCAGCGGTGCCGCGACGACGGCCGTTATGAGTGGACGCCCCAGCAGGCATGCTCGCGGTGCCTGCGCGAGACCCTGGAGTGGACACCGGCATCCGGCAGGGGCACCGTCTATTCGTTCTCGGTCGTCACCCGCCCGGCGGTGCCGGGGCTGGCCGTCCCCTACATCGTCGCCATCGTCGAGCTCGCCGAGGGACCGCGGATGCTCACCCGGCTGCGCGGCCTGGACCCGCACGACGCCCGGATCGGCCTGCCGGTCCGCGTGGCCTTCGAGGACGCGGACGAGCTGGCGCTCTACCTGTTCGAGCCGGCGTGACCGGGCTGGACGCGGCACGGATCGTCGGGGTTTGCACCACGCAGCAGGCCCGCAGCCTGCTGCCTCGCACAGGGTTCTCGGTGGCGCTGGAAGCGCTGACGGGGGCGCTCGCCGACGCCGGGCTGACGGTCGGCGACCTGGACGGGATCTGCTCGGATATCAGCGGCTGGCCGCCCGGCAGCCCGCAGCTGTCAGCCGACATCTACTGGTCCCGCCAGCTTGGTCGGCCGCTGCGCTGGCCGATGCGCTGGCCGGGGGCCGGAGTCGGGATCGCCTCGATGCTCGCGGCCGCGAGCGCAATCGGGAGCGGGCTGGCCAGTACCGTCGCGCTGGTGTCCGCGGGCGTCCGTGAGCCGCATCCCGGCGCGGTAGCGCCGTGGGCCCGCCCCGCTGATGAGTTCACTGACTGGACCGGCTCGTACACGGCCGTGCAGTACGCCCTGGCCGCCCAGCGCTACCTGCATGAGCACGGCGAGACCGCGCTGGAGGCGATGGCCCTCACATCGGCGACCATCCGCAATTACGGGAGCATCAACCCAGGCGCGGTCTATTACCACCGCGGCCCGTACACCGCGGCTGATGTGCTCGCATCCCGGCCGGTCGCCTCCCCGCTCACCATGCTGATGTGCTCGTCAGTCAACGATGGCGGCTGCGCCGTGGTCCTCACCTCGGCCGACCGTGCCCGGGACTGCGCCAGAAGCGGCATCCGGGTCCTGGCCGGCGCGGCGCAGTGGCCGTACCCGTCCTATGCGGAGGCACCGGTGCTGGACGCGGTCCCCGATGCCGGTCGGTTCGCATCTGACGCGCTGGCCAGAGGCGGGGTACGGCACTGCGACATCGACGTGGTCGAGCTCTACGATCACTTCGCCATCGGTGTGCTCATGCAGTTCGAGCTTTACGGGTTCTGCGGCCCAGGTGAGGCGGCCGACTTCGTCCGCAGCGGCGTCATGGGCCTGGACGGCCGTTATCCGACCTGCACCGACGGCGGGTGCCAGTCTTTCAGCCACAACGGCAACCCGGTGCTGTACCAGCTCGCCGAGGCCGTCCGGCAGCTGCGCGGTGAGGTCGCTGACGACTGCGCCGGGCCGCACGACCACCGGCCCGGCCACTGCCGCGCCGTCCGGGCCCCGCAGATCGCCCTGGCGGCGAATCCGGGGCCGCCGACCTGCGGCGGCACCTTCGCGGTCCTGGCCCGGGACTGAGCCGGTGCCGCAGCAGAACGGGCAGCCGGACGACCGGCCCGCCGGGAGGGCAGCGGGCCGGGCGAGCAGCATGCTGGCGGCGCTGCTGCGGCAGGCCCGCCCGGCTGGCCCGGCCGGGCACCAGGTCGTGGCCGAGCCGTTCGTGAAGGATTTCCTGCGGAGCCTGGGCATCCCGGTCGTGCGCGGCGCGACCGCCGCCAGCGTCAGCGGGGTGCTGCGAGCCGCTGACGGCCTGCGCCCGCCGCTAGTGCTGAAGGCCTGGGGCCCGGGCATCGTGCACAAGACGGAGGCCGGCGCCGTGCGGCTCGGGCTGAGCCCAGGCTCGCTGGCCGGGCATGCCCGCGAGATGCAGCGGGAGCTGGCCGCGCGGAACCTGACGGCCGAGGGATTCCTGGTCGAGGAGCAGGCGGCGGCCGGCGTCGAGCTGCTGATGGGCGTCGTGCGCCGGGAGCCGCTGGGCTGCATCGCGCTTGTCGGCCTCGGCGGGGTGCTGGCCGAGGCGCTGGATGATGTCGCCGCCCGGCTCTGTCCGGTCGGGCCGGGCGATGCGGCCGAGACGCTTGGCGGATTCCGCGGCGCTGTGGCCCTTGGATCGTTCCGCGGCCGCGCCGCGAGCAGCACCGCAGCAGCCGCCGTCCTGCTGGCCATCGCCGGCCTGGGCGGCGCCGCTGAGCTGCTCGGCAGCCGGCTCGCCGAGCTGGAGTGCAATCCGGTGATCGTGAACCCTGACGGTGCCGTAGTTGCCGACGCGCGGCTCGTGCTGCGGGACGCGGGGGCGCCAGGCGTCCAGCGGCCACGGCCGGCGCTGGATTCAGCCAGCCTGTTCCGGCCGGGCAGCATCGCGGTGGCCGGCGCATCGGCCACCCGGACCACGATCGGCAACCGGGCACTGCGTCGCTACCGGTCGTTCGGCTGGACGGCCGGGCTGTACGCCATCCACCCCACGGCTGCGAGCATTGACGGGGTACCCGCCGTGCCATCGCTCGCCGACATCCCCGGCGGCGCCGACTACCTGCTCGTCGCGCTGCCGGCCGCGGCGTGCCCGGCCTTCCTGCGCTCGGCGGCCGGTCACGCCCGGGTCGCTCAGGTGGTCAGCTCCGGCTTCCGTGAATCCGGCCCGGCCGGGATGAGCCTTGAGGCAGAGCTCACCGAGGCCGGGCGCGATGCGGGCGTGCGCTTCCTCGGCCCGAACTGCCTCGGTGTCTACGCTCCCGCTGGCCGGCAGTCGCTCGCCAGTGCCGCTCCGCGCGAGCCCGGCGGGCTGAGCGCGGTGCTGCAAAGCGGCGGGCTGGCCGCCGACCTGATCGCGCTCGGCGCCCGCCGCGGCCTGCGGTTCGCCAAGGTCATCTCGGCCGGGAACGCAGCCGACGTCAGTGTTGGCGAGCTGGCTGGCCTGCTGGCCGACGACGAGGACACCAGGGTCCTCGGCGTGCATGTCGAGGGCTGCCCGGACCGCGAACTGGCCGCCGCGCTGCGCCGCTGCCGCGGCCGCCGGCCAGCCGTCGTGCTGGCGGCGGGGGCGAGCACGGCCGGCGGTCAGGCTGCGGCGTCGCACACCGGCGGCCTGGCCGGCGACGAGCGGACCTGGGCGGCCTTCGCCGCCTGGACCAGCGCGACCGTCGTCCGCACCCTGGAGGAGTTCGTCGCGGTACTGGCGCACCTCGACCGGTACGCGGGGCTGCCGGCACCGGTCTCATCTGCCCTGCTGATCGTCGGCATCGGCGGCGGCGCCTCCGTGCTGGCCGCTGACGCCTGCGATGCCGGGGGCCTGCCCGTCACCCCCCTGGGCAAGGCGGCCCGCCGCCGCCTGGGCCGGCTCCTCGGCGGCGAGGCGATGACCGCGAACCCTGTCGACGCTCCGGTCTACCAGGGCGCACCGTCCCGGCTCGCCCGCGATGTCATCACCGCGATCGCGGCCGAGCAGCCCGTGAGCGACGTCTTGCTTCACGCCGATGTCGCCATGTACTACCTGCTCGGCGCTTACTCCGCTGCCGCGCCGGGCAGCACCGCGCTGCTGGCGGCCTTGGATGCGCTGGCGGCGCTGCCCGAGCCGGCGCACCGGATCGCGCTCGTGCTGCGCAACCTGGATGCCGCGCCCGGTGCCGACGCCAGCCGTCTGACCGAGCGGGCAGCGCGCTTGCACATCCCGGCATTCCGGACGTTCGGCGAGGCGGTGGCGGCGATAGCCGGGCTGCGGCGGTTCGACGCTACCCGGGCCGGCCGGCATCCTGAGCCTCCGGCCGGCTGACCCGGCGGCGCCCGGCCGCTCGCAGGTCGGCTGGGGCCCTGCTAGCCCGTCCCCTCCGGCCCCGGCCGCCGGGCCCAGTCCCGTACCTCATGTTTCAGCACCTTGCCGGTCGGACCGCGGGGCAGGCTGGCGACCAGCAGGACGGCGCGCGGCCGCTTGTAGTCCGCGAGATAGCGCGCGCAGTGCTCGCGCAGTTCGGCCAGCGACGGCGCGCTCCCGTCGGCGGGCACGATTACCGCCGTCACGGCCTCGCCCCAGAGTGCATCGGGCAGGCCGATGACGCAGCACTCGGCAACGTCCTCGTGGCGTTCCAGGGCCGCCTCCACCTCTGCCGGGTAGACGTTCAGCCCGCCGGAGATGATCATGTCTTTGGTCCGGCCGTGCAGGTAGATGAAGCCCCGCTCGTCGGCGGAGGCCACATCGCCGGTCCGGTACCAACCGTCGGCCAGCACCTCGGCGGTGGCGGCCGGGTCGTTCCAATAACCGCTCATCACATTCGGCCCGGTCACGATCAGCTCGCCTTCGGCCTGCCCGCCCTCGATCCGCAGGCCGGCCGCCATGGCCGGAATGCCGACCGGCAGCTGAGCGGGCAGCGGGCCGCCGGGCGGCAGCAGCTCGGCGTGGTCAGCGCGGGTGAGCACGGTGACCGGATGCAGCGCCTCGCAGGATCCGTAGACACCGGTGAACACGTAGCCGAACCGCTGCACCGCCTCGGCCAGCAGCTGCGGGGACGACGGCGCGCCGCCGTAGGTGATGTTGCGCAGCCGGGCGGCCGTGGCTGGCTCCGGCGGCGGCGCGTCGAGCAGCATCCGGATCATGGTCGGCACAAGGAAGCTGGCCGTGCCGCCCAGATCACGCACCGCGTGCCAGAACTGAGCGGCGCCGAAGCGCTCCAGCGGCACGCTGCGCGCGCCCCGGATGAAGAACGGAAGGACCTTGGAGCCCGAGCCGTGGCTCATCGGCGCCGCGTGGATCATGCCATCGTCACCGTCCGGGGCGAACTCATGGAGCAGCATGTGGGTGGCCGCGGCTACCCGCGCTCCGTCCGAGAGGACCGAGCCCTTCGGCTTGCCGGTCGTGCCCGATGTATGCATGATCAGGCTCGGCGAGGATGCATCGGTCCCGGCGGGCGCGGGTTCCGGCCAGTCCGCCGAGAGGAGCTCCGCATAGTCGAGCACGCCGGGCTGGCCGACCGCGCCAAGCAGGACAATCGCCCGCAGCTGCCCGGGAAGCGCGCGCTGCAGCTCGGCGGCGAAGGCGGCCTCGGACGGCTCGGCGATGAGAATGGCTGCGCCGCAGTTCCGGAGGAAGGCGATCCGCTCGGCCGGCCTGAGTTTCGGGTTCAGTGGTGCCCGTACCTTGCCGGCGACGGCGATCCCGAAGTCGATCTCGACGAGCTCCGCCCGGTTGCCGCTGATCACCGCGACCCGGCTGACGGGCTCGGGATCGATGTCCTGGAGGCCGGCCGCCAGGGCCTGCGCGCGCGAGCGTACCTGCGCGAACGACAGCACCCGCCCGCGGCTGTCGCTGACGGCAGTCCGGCCCGGGTAGCGGTCGGCCGCCCGGCTAAACAGCTCGGGGATGGTACTCATCGTGCAATCCCCACTCAGACGCCAGCGCGCGCGTGATCTCGCCGATCGTCGCGAAGACCCGGACCGCTGCCAGCAGGCTCGGGATGGTGTTGACGCCGCTGCGCGCGGCCGCTGTGACCTCGTCGAGGGCGCGGCGCACGGCGGCGGGATCGCGTGCCGCCTTGACCTCACCCAGCCGCCTGACCTGCTCCTGCTCGGTGCGGGCGTCCATCGTGAAGGGCCGGTAGCCGGTCGGCGGCGGCCCGCCGTCCGTAAAGGCGTTGACGCCGACGACCGGGCGGCTGCCCTTCTCCACCGCCATCGCCTGGCGGTAGGCCTCGGACTCCAGCTCGCCGGCCAGCCAGCCGGACTCCAGGACGGCTAGCGCGCCGCCGCGCTCCTCGATGGCGGTCACGTAGCCGGTAATCGCATCCTCCAGGCTGGCGGTGAGCGACTCCACGTAGTAAGAGCCGCCGAGGGGGTCAGCCACGTTGCGGATACCGGTCTCATAGGCGGCGATCTGCTGGGTTCGCAGCGACAGCCCGACGGCCGACGGCGACGGCAGGCCGAGCGCCTCGTCGTAGGAAGTCGTCGCCAGCGTCTGCACGCCGCCGAGCACGGCCGCCAGCACCTGATAGGCGATCCGGACGATGTTGTTCTCTGGCTCCTGCGCCGTCTGCGGGCTGCCGAGCGTGTAGGCGAAGATGCGCAGCTGGCTGCTCTCCGGCTCGGCCGCGCCGAACCGATCCGTCATGAGCCGGGCCCAGATCCGCCGGGCGGCGCGGAACTTGGCCGCCTCCTCGAACAGGTCCTGCCCGGCCGACAGGAACATGACGATATGCGGCGCGACATCGTCGATGGACAGCCCACGGCCTGCGCAGCGGCCGAGATACTCCATCCCGTTCGCCAGCGCGACCGCCACCTCCTGCACGGCGGTCGAGCCGGCATCCCGGATGTGATAACCGCAGAACTGGATCGGCTGCCAATGCGGCAGGTTCCGGGCACAGTACTCGATGGCATCGACCGCGAACTTGGCCCCGGGCTCCGGCGGGAAAATGTAGGTACCGCGCGCCACGTACTCCTTCAGCACATCGTTCTGCAGCAGCACGCGGAACGACGACGCGGGATATCCCAGCCGCTCGGCCGCGACGACGAAGAAGGCAACGGCGATCGGGCCGATCGCGTTGGCGGTGGTGCGCATCTGCGCGATTTCGTCCAGCGGAATCCCGGTCAGCACGGCCTCCATGTCGGCGACCGTGTCCAGCGGGACGCCGACCCGGCCGACCTCCCCGGCCGACCGGGGGTCATCGGAGTCGAGGCCGTGCTGGGTGGGCAGGTCGAGCGCGATAGAGAACCCCCGCTGCCCCTGGCTGAGCAGCTCGCGGATGCGCAGGTTGGTCTCCTGGGGCGAGGCGTAGCCAGAGTACTGGCCCATGATCCAGGGCTGGTCGCGGTACATCCGCGGGCTGATGCCCCGGGTGAACGGCCAGCTGCCTGGCATGCCGAGCTCGGTCAGGTACCGATCGGCCTGGTCAGCAGAACAGCCGCCGGGAAGGTCCAGCGGGGTGTAGGCGACCTTCAGCGGCAGGCCGGACGCAGTCGCCGCGCCCGGGCCCCGGTCGGCTCCGTCGTGCTCGCCGGCCCAGCGCGCGAGCTGGCCCGCCGGATCGTCCGTGGAGGCGGCCTCCGTTCCGCCGTGGCCGCCACGCCGGCCGGCGGAACGGCCCGGCCGGCCCGCCTCCTCGTGGCGGCTGGCTGCGGTCATTGGTCGCCGGCCAGGAACTGGCTGACCACGCGAGTGAACCCGGCCGGGTCCTCTCGCGGGATGTAGTGGCCGGTCGCCACCCGGGCCACCCGTGCGTCCGGTATCACGGCCAGCATCCGGTCGACGATGCCCTGGTCGAGGAACGAGTCGTGGCTAGCCCAGAGGATCAGCGTCGGGCAGGCGATCCGGGCAGCTTTGGCCCAGAGCCACGGCACATCGCGCAGCCCGGCCGACCCGTTCATCCAGAACAGCTCAGGGTCGGCCTTGAAGACCCACTTGCCGGCCCAGTTGCGGCGCAGCGCGTACCGGGCCTGGATGGCGTAGGACTCGGCCGGCCAGCCGGGGTAGGCGTCCCGGAAGTAGCTGCGTGCTTGCGCCATGGTGGCGAACCCGCGTATCTCCGCCCCCGGCCGCAGCGTGCGGGTCGCGCTCGCCCGGGCGCGCAGCGCCGCCTCGCGGGACGTCTCGGGCCCGACGTCGGATACGACCAGATGCCGGATCGCGCGGCGGTAGGTGCCGGCGTAGGCAATGGCGATGCGCGCGCCGAGCGAATGCCCCACGAGGTCGAACGGACCGCCGATGAGGGCATCGGCCACCGCCCGCAGGTCGGTCACGAACGCCGCCGTGCGGTAGCCGTCGGCTGCCCAGCTGCTGTCACCGTGCCCGCGCAGGTCCGGGCAGATGACCCGGTAGCGACTGGCCAGCCGCCGGGCGACTGGCTGCCAGGAGTGCAGGTGGCTGTTCGCGCCGTGCACGAGCATCACCGGCGGGGCGTCCGGTGATCCCCACGTGCAGTAGTGGATGCGGAGATCGTCACGCACGGCCACCACGCCGTCGGTGACGGGCTGCGAGGGCGGCACCGGCTGCTACGCCGGACCGGCGGCGGCCGGGCGGGAAAGGCCCCCGCGGGTGGTCGGAATTGGATTGCGGCTGATCATCTCCGTGCCCGGCACCCTTCCTCCCGGCCTTGCCGGGTCACACAACCGACCTGTAAGCTCCCTGCTGTGTACAGTATACGGAGTAGGTTTTTGTGGGGTCAAGAAGGGTTAGGCTCGTTAGCTGCCGCTTTATCTGGATGGCCGTGCGGCAGCCCCGGCCAGCGGGCAAATCCCCAAGTCAACGAAAGGTCACGGCCAGGATGAGCGGCACGCACGCTGACGCCTCCGACCCGCGCATGCCCCTTGAGGGCATCCGCGTCGCCGAGGCCGCGACCATGTACGCCGGCCCGTTCGCCGGGCGCATACTGTGCGATCTTGGCGCTGAGGTCATCAAGATCGAGGACCCGCAGGGCGGGGACCCGGCTCGTCGGCTCCCGCCGCTGAAGGACGGCGTGTCGCTCGGCTTCGCCCGGATGAACGTGAACAAGAAGTCGGTCGCGCTGGACCTGCGCGCGGCGGCCGACCGTGACCGGCTGCTCGCCCTGCTCGGCAGCTGCGATGTCTTCATCGAGGGGTTCCGGCCAGGGCGGCTGAGTTCGTGGGCCCTTTCCGACGGCCGCCTGCAGGAAGCCAATGAGCAGCTGGTCATCGTGCACATCAGCGGCTTCGGCCAGGGAACCGCACGGCAGGGCCCGGGATTCGGCACCATGGCCGACGCGATCAGCGGGTTCGCCTATGTCAACGGCTGGCCGTCGGACCCGCCGACTGTGTCGCCGTTCGGGCTGGCTGACTGCATCGCTGGCATCTCGGCCGCGCTGTCGGCTACGGTCGGGCTCGTCCGCTCGGCCCGGCACGGCCGCGGATCGCGGGCGGACATCGCGCTCTACGAGCCGCTCCTCGGCGTGATGGGTGACCTCGTCGCCCGGTACACCGCGCTCGGCACCGTGGAGTCCCGCAGCGGCAACCAGGCGAACAAGAACACCTCGCCGCGCGGCGTGTATCAGACCAGCGACGGGCACTGGGTCGTTATCGCCGGCTCCTCGCAGAGCGTCGTGGAGCGGCTGTTCCGGGTCATGGGGCGGCCCGAGATGAACGACGATCCGCGGTTCGCCAGTAACGCGGCCCGGGTGCGCAACGACGAGATCGTGGACGCGATCGTCGCCGAGTGGATCAGTCGGCAGGCCAAGGACAAGCTGCTCGCCAGCCTGGAGGAGGCGGGCGTGGCGGCCGCGCCGGTGAACAGCGCGGCGGACATCGTGGCGGACGAGCACCTGCGGGCGCGCAGCCTGCGGCCGCTGACCGACCCGGTGCTCGGCCAGATCCTCGTTCCCGGGCCCGTCTTCCACCTCGATGACTGGACACCGGCTCCTTACGATCACCTCCCCGCGCTGGACGAGGACGGCGACCAGATCTGGGCGGCGGTAGCTGGCCGCGCCCCCGCCGAGCCGGGCAAGACCGTTGACCACCGCTGAGCGCGCGGCGCACCGCCAGCCAGCGCCACCTTTGGCCGGGCCCGTTGCCGGCCCGCCGGAACCGGCGGCGCCGTGACGGGCTTCGTCTGCGGGATCGACATCGGCGGGACCTTCACCGACTGCGTGCTGGCCGCTGCCGACGGCACCGCGATGGTGGCCAAGGCGGACACGACCCGCGAGGCGCCGGCCGGCGCAGTCATGACCGCCCTGCGAACCTGTGCGGCGCAGCTCGACACCGATCTGCGCGGCCTGCTGGCCCGTACCACCCGGGTTGTCGTCGGCTCCACGCTCGGCACCAACGCGGTCGTCGCCGGCGAGCGCGCGCCTGTCGGCGTGCTGACCAGCCGCGGCTTCGCCGACACCCTGTTCATCATGCGCGGCGGGCTCGGCCTGACCGCCGGCCGCCCGGCCGAGGATGTGCTGCGCCCGCAGCTCCTGCGCAAGCCCGAGCCGGTGGTCGCGCGCCGGAACGTGCTGCCGGTCGACGAACGGACCGGTCCCGGCGGCGAGGAACTCGTCCGGCTTGATGACGCGGCGGTCCGGCGGGCAGTCGCCGAGCTAGCCGGCCGCGGCTGCCAGGCGGTGGCGATCTGCTTTCTGTGGAGCTGCGCGAACCCGGCACACGAGCTGGCCGCGGAGCAGGTCTGCCGCCAGGCCGCTCCCGCGCTGCATGTGTCGGTGTCGCACCGGGTGAGCGGCCGGCTGGGTGAATACGAGCGCTTCGCGGCCACAGTCTTCAACGCGGCGCTGCAGACGACTGCCGGGGCGCTGCTCGGCGAGGTGGCCACCGAGCTGCGCCGCCACGGGCTGGACGCGCCGGTGCTGTTCTCAACAGGACTCGGCAGCGCGGTCTCCGCCGAGGTGGCCGCGGACCGGCCGCTGGACCTCCTCGGCGCGGGACCGGCCTGCGGCAACGCCGCCTCCCGGATCATCGGCCGGGCGACTGGCGAGGCCGACATCGTGCTCTGCGACATGGGCGGTACGACGTTCGACGTCAGCCTGGTGGAGGCCGGCGAGCCGGTACTGGCGCATGAGCACGTCATCAGCGGCTACACGATGTACCTGCCGCGGATCGAGGTCACCTCGATCGGCGCCGGCGGCGGCAGCATCGCCCGGACCGAGGACTCCGGCGGGCGGCCACTGCTGCGGGTCGGGCCAGCCAGCGCGGGCGCCGTCCCCGGTCCGGCCTGTTTCGGCCGCGGCGGCACAGCGGCAACTGTCACCGACGCCGACGTTGTGCTCGGCTACCTGCCGAGCGATCGCGCCGCACCCGGGCCCGGCGGGTTGTCCTGGTCTGCCGCCCGCCACGCCGTCGCCGCCTGCGGCGAGCCGTTCGGCTGGACGCCGGAGGAGACGGCGCTGGCCATCACTGCCGTGGTGGACGGGCAGAGCGCTGACCTGATCCGGGAAATGACCATCGCCCGCGGCATCGACCCGCGAGCCGTCGCGCTCTACGCCTATGGCGGCGCGGGCCCCGTGCACATCGGGGCAATCGCCCGTGTCGTCGGGGTCGCCCGGGTCTCCATCCCGCCCGCCCGCCTGTCAGCGTCCTGGTCGGCATTCGGGGCGGCGCGGGCGGAGACCCGGGTCGTGCTGACCGAGCCGGTCGGCGTCCGGGCGCCATGGCGCGCGGCCGCGCTCAGGCCGGCGATGACCGGCCTGGCTGCGCGGGCCGCGGAGCTGGCCGGCCGCTACAGCGGGGCAGGGGAGACGGCAGACGTCTCGCTCAGCGCACGGATCGCCTATGGCCTGCAGCCCGACGGCGCCATGCTGCCGCTGCCCCGCGCGGTCGCAGCCGAGTTCACCGACGAGGACGGCGAGAAGCTGCAGCTGGCGTTCTTCGACTGGCATGAGCAGCGGTACGGCCAGGGACTGGCCTACCGCA
>Ga0335078_10008430_pt1 | contig 15329 bp, 14 predicted proteins | sample Lox_Sample_32_FD_206711 | JGI IMG/M metagenome (GOLD analysis project Ga0335078, IMG submission 206711) | Soil microbial communities from Loxahatchee National Wildlife Refuge, Florida, United States - Lox_Sample_3.2 | ecosystem: Environmental > Terrestrial > Soil > Wetlands | place: USA... | reverse complement strand
CAAGGTACTGGTGCGGAAGTTGCCCGAGGGCGTCGTCAGCGGGCGCATCGTCGAGACCGAGGCGTATGTCGTCGGCGACGCCGCCGGGCACGCCTACCGGGGCATGACCCGGCGCAATCGTTCGCTGTTTCTCGAGCGGGGTCATGCCTATGTTTATCTCGCCTACGGCACCTCCTACATGCTGAACGTGTCGAGCGAGACGCCCGGGACCGGAGCCGGCGTCCTGATCAGGGCGCTCGAACCGCTCGAAGGTATTCCGATCATGCAGCTCAATCGCGGCATCGAGCACCTGCGCGACCTGGCGCGAGGACCGGGCCGGCTCGCCGCGGCGTTGCGGGTCGATCGTCGGCTCGATGGCCTCGATCTTTGCCGAGCCGGTCCGCTGTGGCTCGGACGCGGTAGCCGCGAACCCGGCGAGATCGGGCAGAGCACGAGGATCGGCGTTTCGCGGGATGCGAGCCGTCCCCTGCGATTTTATCTTCGCGGCAATCCGTTCGTCAGCGGCCCAAGATCGCTCAATATCCGTTGATGGCCCGCGAGATGCGGGGCTAGGACAACGCGACGAACGTCCCGTCGAGCGCCATCAGCAGCGTTTCGACCTTGAGCTGCGGCTGGCGCCGGCCGACCTCGCCGCGGAATTCGGCCAGCACCTTGCGGTGCGTCTCGGTTTCGACCGCGGGCGTGGCGATGCTGGCGTCGCCAAAGGCGATTTTCGCCGCGCCGCAGTCGCGGTGGTCGATCGCAATGACGCTCTTGATGTTATGCAGCTTGATCGTGGCGGCGAGATTCTCCCAGAACGTCCGATGCCATTTCTCGAAGGCCGGGGCGACGACGCCGATCGCCGCGCCGGCGATCGTGAATTTGCTGTACTGCCCGATCAGCCCATGGGTGACGGCGAACGAGCGCATCGGCTCCTGGAGGCGGGGGTCGATGCAGCCGAGGATCATCGCTTCGTAATCGCCTGCCGCGCGCACCAGAAACGGCCGCAGGGTCAGGGTCAGCGCCGCCGCGCCGGCGCCAAGGATGAAACCGCGGCGGCCGGGGATACCGCAGGTGCAGGGATTCGCCATGATCAGAACGGGATTTCGTCGTCGAGGTCGCCGCCGGCCGGGGCGCGACTGCGGCTGGGCGCGCCGGTACCGCCGCGCATCGGCGAGTCCCCTGCGCCCCTAAAGTCGTCGTCGTAATCGGCGCCGCCTTCCATCGCCCCGCCGCCGGTGCGGGCGCCGTCGAGCATCGTCAGCTCGCCGCGGAAGCGCTGGAGCACCACCTCGGTCGAGTAGCGGTCCTGGCCCTGGTTGTCGGTCCACTTGCGCGTCTGCAGCGCGCCCTCGACATAGATTTTCGAGCCCTTGCGCAGGTATTTCTCGGCGATCTCGACGAGCCGCTCGTTGAAGATCACCACGCTGTGCCACTCGGTGCGCTCCTTGCGCTCGCCGGAATTGCGGTCGCGCCAGCTCTCCGAGGTCGCGAGCCGGAGATTGGCGATCCGCGTGCCGTCATTGGTCGAGCGGATCTCCGGGTCGCGACCGAGATTGCCGACGAGGATCACCTTGTTGACGCTGCCTGCCATGGGGGCTTTCCCGACGTTGAAGGGTCAGGCCGCCATCTTACCAAGCCGGGCGGATGTTCCTACTTTATTCTTATCCCCGCTATCCACAGGACGCGCGCGCAACAGCCCCGTCGGCGGGACGAACCGCCGGCCGGGACGAACCGCTATTCGGCCGCCGTGTGGCTGAGCGACATCGCCTTGCCGTGCGTTTCGACCCCAAGGAACGCGAAGGCCAGCGCCACCAACAGCATGATCGCGCCGAGCATGGCAAAGGCCGGGAACACCGCGTCCGCCGTGGCTTTCGGGGCGATGATGTTGTCGCTGCCGGCGAGCAGCGCCAAGGCAAGCGGTCCGATGATCTTGCCGACGCCGTTGGCCGCCTGCCCGAGCCCCGACGAGCGCGAGCCGAGCCCCACCCCGTACTGCTCGACCGTGTACGGCGCGAGGTTGGCGAACCCGCCCTCGACGAAGAACGCCGACGCCGCGATCAGCAGGATGAACAGCGGAAACTCGCCGACCAGGACGTCGTTGTAGTACCCGGCCGCCACCAGGAGGACGACCGAGCCAAATCCGAAGACGATCCCCAACAGCCGGCGCCCCATCTTCGGCGCGATCAGCGAGACGATGATCTTGCCGATGACACCGGTGCCCGAAACGTAGATGAAATACTTGGCGGCGACGGCCGGCTCCACCTTGAGCGCCAGCGCGACGATGGTCGGCCCCCAGAGGTAATAGCCGTAGGCCGCCGAGGCGGAGCCGCCCCAGATCAGGATCGTCTGCCAGAACAACCGCGCGTTGACCGAATACAGCTCGCCCAAGCTGCCGCGCGGCTGAACCGCCGGGGGAACCGTCGGCAGCGGCACGGCGGAGACCGCCAGACCCAGTTGCTTCGCGGCACCGGCTTGCGCTTCGGCGAACCGGCCCTTGGCGGTCAGCCAGCGCACCGATTCGGGCACGAACGCCCAGACCAGCAGCCCGACGACGACGGCGACGAAACCGGTCATCGCAACGCCGCGCCAGCCGAACGCGTGCAGCAGGATCGCAGCGGTGGTCGAGGCGAGCAGTGTGCCGGCGCTGGCAAAGACGATAAAGAAGCTGGTCATGCCGGTGCGCCAGCGGGTCGGCGTCAGCTCGACAACGATCGTCAGCGCCGGCGTCACCCCCGCTGCCAGCCCAAAGCCGACGAGGAAGCGCAGGACCGCCAGACCGACCCACGCCCCGGTGGGCAGAAGCCCGATGCTGCCGGCACAAATGCCGCAAATCAGCGTGCCGAGCACGGTCTGCGCCTTGCGGCCGAACACGTCGCCGAGCGACCCCGACACGAGCGAGCCGACGATGGCGCCGATACCCGCGCCGTAAAGGATGAGCGCGCCCTGGCCGTAGGTCAGGTGCCATTCCGGACCGATCGCCGACATCACGAAGGCGATGAGGAAGAAATCGAAGAAATCGAGCACGAGGACGCCGGACATTATGGCGAAAATTCCCCAGTAGCGCCCGTTGAGCGGCGCCTTGTCGAACATCGCCAAAAGTTCGTCGGATGTCTGCTCGGCCATGGCGTCTCTCCCCTTTTCGAGCCCCGGTTTTCCGGCGCCGATCTCGCGCTGTGCGAGGCTTGTTTCGCGTCCCTTGCGACGTTAGCTAAAGTATCGGTCCCGCAGCGGATCGCGTCAACGCGGGCGGATCGCCCCATGGCGTCGCACACCGTCCCGCGCTAGACTCGCGGGCAATCACTCGAACCCGGTCTTATCGATGCAGTCGATCCGCATCCGCGGCGCGCGGGAGCACAACCTCAAGAACATCGACGTCGACCTGCCGCGCGACAGCCTGGTGGTCATCACCGGCCTGTCGGGATCGGGCAAATCGTCGCTCGCCTTCGACACGATCTATGCCGAGGGCCAGCGCCGCTATGTCGAGAGCCTATCGGCCTATGCAAGGCAGTTCCTCGAGCTGATGCAGAAGCCCGACCTCGATTCGATCGAGGGTCTGTCGCCGGCGATCTCGATCGAGCAGAAGACGACCTCGCGCAACCCGCGCTCGACGGTCGGCACGGTGACCGAGATCTACGACTACATGCGCCTCTTATGGGCGCGGGTCGGGGTGCCCTATTCGCCGGCGACCGGGCTGCCGATCGTCAGCCAGACCGTGTCGCAGATGGTCGACCGGGTGTTGGCGATGACGGAGGGCACGCGGCTCTACCTGCTGGCCCCGATCGCGCGCGGCCGCAAGGGCGAATACAGGAAGGAGCTGGCCGACCTGCAGAAGCGCGGGTTTCAGCGCGTCAAGGTCGACGGCAAGATGCTGGAGATCGACGCGGTTCCGGCGCTCAACAAGAACGTCCAGCACCACATTTCGGTCGTGGTCGATCGCATCGTGGTCTCGCCGGAGCTCGGCAACCGGCTCGCCGATTCGTTCGAGACCGCGCTGGCGCTGGCCGACGGGATCGCGATCGCCGAGGACGCGGACAGCGGCGCGGAGACGATCTTCTCGTCGAAATTCGCCTGCCCGGTATCGGGCTTTACGATCCCAGAGATCGAGCCGCGGCTGTTCTCGTTCAACAACCCGTTCGGCGCCTGTCCGGCCTGCGACGGGCTCGGCACCAAGCTTTATTTCGACGCCGACCTCGTGGTGCACGACGACAGCCGCAGCCTCTTCGACGGCGCGGTGAGCCCGTGGTCGCACTCGTCGTCGCCGTACTACACGCAGACGCTCGAAAGCATCGCCCGCCACTTCAAGCAGAGCATGCACACGCCGTGGCGCGACCTGCCCGAGAAGATGCGGCAGACGATCCTCAACGGGTCGGGGGCCGAGCCGATCAAGATGACCTATGACGACGGCCTCAGACAGTATTCGACCGAGCGGCCGTTCGAGGGCGTGCTGCCCAACATGGAGCGGCGCTACCGCGAGACCGACAGCGCCTGGGTGCGCGAGGAGCTGGGGCGCTATCAGGCCGCGCGGACCTGCGAGGTGTGCGAGGGCGCGCGGCTCAAGCCCGAGGCGCTGGCGGTCAAGATCGCCGGGCGCAGCATCAGCGAGGCGACCGCGCTGTCGATCCTCGCCGCGGTCGACTGGTTCGCCGGGATCGACGCGACCTTGACCCCGGCGCAACAGGAGATTGCCCAGCGCATCCTGAAAGAGATCAACGAGCGGCTGGGGTTCCTCAAGAATGTCGGGCTCGAGTACCTGACCCTGTCGCGCTCGTCCGGTACTCTATCGGGCGGCGAGAGCCAGCGCATCCGCCTCGCCTCGCAGATCGGTTCGGGCCTCACCGGCGTGCTCTACGTGCTCGACGAGCCGTCGATCGGGCTGCACCAGCGCGACAACGACCGGCTGCTGGCGACGTTGCGGCGGCTGAGAGACCTCGGCAACACCGTGATCGTCGTCGAGCACGACGAGGAGGCGATCCGCAGCGCCGACTGGCTGATCGACATGGGGCCGGGCGCCGGCGTCCATGGCGGCCATCTGGTTGCCGAGGGCACGCCCGAGGCGGTGATGCGCGCGCCCGACAGCATCACCGGCCAGTACCTCACGGGGATGCGGCAGATACCGATCCCGGCCCAGCGGCGCAGCGGCCACCAGCGGCAGATCCTTCGCCTCGTCGGCGCGCGCGGCAACAATCTGAAGGACGTGACGGCGGAAATTCCGCTCGGCACGTTCTGCTGCGTCAGCGGCGTGTCGGGCGGCGGAAAATCGACCCTGATCGTCGAGACGCTGTACAAGGCGCTGGCCAAGCGGCTCAACAACGCCCGCGAGCAGGCGGCGCCGTTCGAGCGGCTGGAAGGCGCAGAGTTCCTCGACAAGATCGTCGATATCGACCAGTCGCCGATCGGTCGCACCCCGCGCTCCAACCCGGCGACGTATACCGGCTGCTTCACCCCGATCCGCGATTGGTTCGCCGGGCTGCCTGAGGCCAAGGCGCGCGGCTACCAACCCGGGCGCTTCTCGTTCAACGTCAAGGGCGGGCGCTGCGAAGCGTGCCAGGGCGACGGGGTCATCAAGATCGAGATGCATTTCCTGCCCGACGTCTACGTCCAATGCGACGTGTGCAAGGGCAAGCGCTACAACCGCGAGACCCTGGAGGTGCTGTTCCGCGGCAAGTCGATCGCCGACGTGCTCGACATGACCGTCGACGAGGGTGCCGAGTTCTTTCGCGCGGTGCCGTCGATCCGCGACAAACTGGTGACGCTGCAGCGGGTCGGTCTCGGCTACATCCATGTCGGCCAGCCGGCGACGACCTTGTCGGGCGGCGAGGCGCAGCGCGTCAAGCTGTCGAAGGAGCTGTCACGCCGGGCCACCGGCCGCACCCTCTACATCCTCGACGAGCCGACCACCGGCCTGCACTTCGAGGATGTGCGCAAGCTCCTCGAGGTGCTGCACGCGCTGGTTGCGGCAGGCAACACGGTGCTGGTCATCGAGCACAACCTCGAGGTCATCAAGACCGCGGACTGGCTGATCGATCTCGGCCCCGAGGGCGGCGACGGCGGCGGCCGCATCGTCGCCACCGGCACGCCCGAGGAGGTCGCCGAGGTCGCGGAAAGCCATACCGGCCAGTACCTGCGGCCCTACCTCGCCCGCCGGCTCGCGGCGCCGCGGCGCATGGCGAGCAGCGCCGCGGAATAACGACCGCGCCGAGCCGCCCGGCTTCACAGCCTGTTGCACAGACATGGGCCGGTCGCTCTAATCGCGGCGGACCGCCAGGGGGGAGCGTTATGGTGCCGTGCGTTCGCTTGCTTCTTGCCGCCGCGCTCGGCGGGCTCGTCGCAGTCGCCGCGCAGGCGCAGACGCCGCCGGAAATCAGCGGGCGCCGCGCCGACGGCATCGTCGACCGGAAGCTGGTGACCTCCGCGATCGACATCTCCGGCGCTCGGTCGCAGCCGCTGCCGCAGCTTGCGATCCCCGGCGGGGCAGATGCCGCGATGACGCTGGCCCAGAAGGCGCCGAGCACGCCGCCCAGCACACCGCCGACCCAGCCGCCGAGCACGCCCACCGCGCCGCCGAAGCCGACCACCAACCTGCGAGACACCGGGAACCCCAGCGTCGCCCCGCTCAAATGGGTCGGCCTGGTGATGAACCAGATCAACGACAAGCAGTTCGACTACTGCACCGGCCAGTTCATCGCGCCGCGCGTCGTGCTGACCGCCGGGCACTGCGTCAAGGACATCGGCAAAGGCACCTGGCTCGACGTCAACAACATGTCCTTCATCCTGCAGTTCCAGAACGGCGAAGGCTCGCACGTCTACAAGGCGGTGTGCGCCGCCGCGCTCGATTCCTTCGCCCACCCCGCCGACTACGCGACCCTTACCAAGGACCAGCAGCAGGCGGCCGATCTGACGGCGCACCAATCCGACTACGCGATGATCCTGGTCGATGGCGACAGCCTTACCGGGACCATCGCCTGGCAGGGCGACTGGAAGGGCAAATGGCTCGGCGCGACGCGCATCGGCTATCCCGGCGACATCCTCAACGGCGAGATCATCCAGCAGGCGCACGGCATCGTCTTTTTCGCCGACGCCGTGCCGATCTTCGCGGCCAACGGCGCGATCACCTCGTACCCCAACCTCGTCGTCCACTGGCAGCGCAACACCAGGCTTACCCAGGGGTCGAGCGGCGGCGCCTGGATCGCCAATTTCGACCCGGGCGAGGGCGCGGGAAGCAACATCGCGATCTCCGTCAGCTCGTTCGTCCTCGACGATCTTGCCGGCGCGATCTTCGGGCCCTACCTGACGAGCGCGAAGATGAACGCGCTCCTGCAATTCGCGCAGAACGGCTGCCATGCCTGAGCGCGCAAGATCGCTGCGCGACTGCCCAAGATCGGCCATGTTTGTACAGGATATTGAAACGCCGTGCGGTCGCTCCGCGCAGCGGGTTTCGGGAGTAGGCTGATGACACGTTTGCCGGTCGCCCTCGTCCTCGTCGCGATTGTCGCTGCCTCGGCCGCGTTCGCGCAATCGACACCGCCGGTCCGCACGGCGACAGTCGACAACGTCAAGGTCAGCGGTGCCGCCGCGACGACCTCGATGAACACCGAGAGCACCGGCAACAGCATGCGGACCAACCTGATCGAGAAGTTCCTCGGCGCCGCCCCGAAGATGCCGGTGCTGAGCGTGCCCCCACCGGCCGATCCGAACAGCAAATAGACGGCCGCCTCAGGCCGCAAAGGCGGGCATCACCTCTGTTCTGAACAGCTCGACCGAGCGCATCGCCTCGTCGTGGCCGATCGTGCCGAACGCGAAGTCGCAGACAAAATAGGTCGCGGCCGACGCCTCGGTGACCTCGGCGATGTAGTCGCGCACCTGCGTCGGGGTTCCCGCGATCGCATGGCCGTGTGCCTGCAGCGTGTCCCATTCGGGCGGCAGCGAGGCGGCGAGCGGGAACGGGACGTGGTATTTCGCCCAAAGGTGCTCCATGTGCTGGCGCCACGGCTTGTAGCCGCGGCGCGCGATGTCGCGCGCTTCCGCCTCGCTGTCGGCGAGCACGATGTGGCGGTTGATGCCCATCAGCGGCAAATCGGCCTCGCGACGCCCGAGGCGCTGCCACTCCGACTTGTAGAGCTCGATGATCGCGCGCGCCGCCGTGGTGTCGCGCAGCGTCACGATATGCGCGCCGCGCTCGGCGGCCCAGGGAATGCTGTCCGGCCGGCTCGTCCCGTACCACAGCTCCGGATAGGGCTTCTGCACCGGCTTCATCGCGATCGGCACGTGGTCGAAATCGTAGAACTTGCCGTGAAACGTCAGCTCGTCCTCGGTAAGCCCGATGCGCGTCGCCTCGAACGCCTCGCGGAACTGCTCGGCTCCGGTCGCGAAATCGACGCCGTAGAAGCCGACCTCGATCGGCGAGATACCGCGGCCGACGCCGTAGAGAAAACGGCCGTTCGACATCTGGTCGAGCATGCAGACCTCGTCGATCAGCCGCAGCGGGTGGTAGAGCGGCAGCAGATAGACCATCGGCCCGAACTTGAGCCGCTGCGTGCGCTGCGCGACCGCAGCGAGGAACACGCTCGGCGACGGCGCGTAGCCGAGCGGCGTGTTGTGGTGCTCGGCCAGGTGATAGGCATAGAACCCGGCGCGGTCGTAGGCCTCGATCAGCTTGAGCCGGTTCTCGAAATGCCGGTGAAGCGGCTGCCCGCTATCGTCGAGATGGTCGAAAATCCCAAACTGCATCGGTCCCTCCGGTGGCGAGCGCGCGCCATCCGCTGATACTATGGCGACGACCGGCGCGGTGCCAGCGCCATGGGGCGCGCCGCGCACCCGATGAGAGGCTTCCGGCATGACTGATCTCGGCCTGACGCACGTCGCCTTCTCGGTGCGCGACCTCGACGCGAGTGTCGCGTTCTATCGCAAATACGGGGGGATGGAGGTGGTGCACGAGCGCGCCGGCGACGGCATCCGCGTCGCCTGGGTGAGCGACCGCACGCGGCCCTTCGCGATCGTGCTGATCGAGGCGGCGGATCGCCACGACACCCCGCTCGGCCCGTCGGGCCATCTCGGCGTCGCCTGCCCCGATCGCGCCACCGTCGACCGGCTGTGCGCCGCCGCCGAAGCCGAAGGGCGGCTGCGCAAGCCGCCGACCGATTCCGGCCCGCCGGTCGGTTACTGGGCGTTCCTCGCCGACCCCGACGGCAACACGCTGGAGTTGTCGCACGGCCAAGAGGTTGGGCTGACCGTCGAGCGGGCCGGCCACGGCTGACCGCGCGGCATGAGCGACCCGAACCGGTCCGCGGGAGTACCGCGCCGCGGCGCACCGCCGGTCGGGACGATCGTGACGCTGGCGGTCGCCGCGATCCTCTACGCCGGGATGATGGCCAATCTGGGCGATGTGCAAAATGCCGACACCGACGCGGCGGGCCGCGGCCTAGCCAGCGGGTTCGGCCTCGTCTTCATGGTCGCCGAGTGGATCGCGCTCGCGATTGTGCTGATGATCGGCGGGGTCAACGGCGCGATGCCGGCCTGGGCGGCGATCGTCGCCGCGATCCTCTGGCCGCTCTCGGGCTTTGCCGCGATCGCCGCGATCCGCCTGCTCGAAGCCGGCGGCAGCGCAGCGTACCAGCTGGTGCCGGCGCTGATCGCGCCGGTCACCGCCGGCTATGCGCTGTGGGCGCGCCTGCCGGCGCTGCACCGCGCGATGCGGCCGCTGCCGGTGAGCCTGGCCGCGTGGGGTGCGGTCGCGCTCCTCACCGCGGCGCCGTGGCTGGCGCGGGCCGGATAGCGTCCGCCCCGACCTGCGCTCATGCCGCCGAGACGATCGCGTCGCTGATCTTCTCCGCGGTCATCAGCGTCGGGAAGTTGGTGTTGGCGCACGGCACCGCCGGGAACAGCGAAGCGTCGACGACGCGCAGCCCGGCGACCCCGCGCACCCGCCCCTGGTTGTCGGTCACCGCCATCGGGTCGCTGTCGGCGCCCATCCGGCAGGTACAGGTGGCGTGCCACACTCCGATTGTTGCGCCGCGGATGAAGCTTTCGAGCGCATCGTCGTCGGTCATCAGCTGGTCGAAGCGGTAGCCTTCGACGATGAAGTTGTTGATGACGTAGCGCCTGAGCCATGCCGGGCCGTCGAGCAGCTTGGCGATAAAGCCGGTGAGCCGCCGGTTTCGCGCGTTGACGATGCCGACGCTGCGCACCCGCTCGGTGTAGCTCGCCGGAAACGGATCGCTGGTCGCCGCCTGCAGCGCCGCGCTCATCTGCATCGCGCCGAGCCTCCGGAACCCGTCCATCAGCCGTTCGAGGTCGCGCCGGTCGGAGAGCAGGTTGAACTCGACCATCGGCTCGGCCCGCCAATCGGCACTGGTCAACCTGACCTGCCCGGTCTCCGAATAGGTCTTGTAGACCGCGAGCAGCAGCGAGGCGATCTGCTCGCCGACCGCGTGCCACGCCGATTTGCTGACGCCGACCGCGAACATGTCGCCGGGCGGCGCGCCGCCGATCTGCGACGAATAGCGCAGCGCCAGCAAAATGTGCCGCCGCGTCAGGCCGTTGAGCCGCGCCTCCGGCCTCATGAACGACGAGACCGAAACCGACGGGTGGTCCATCAGGCGCTGGCCGACCCCAGGCAGGTGCGCGCGCACCTCGATGCCGAGATCGCGCAGCGGCCCGGCGGGTCCGATCCCGGCGCGCAGCAGATGCGCCGGCGAATGGATCGCGCCCGAGCAGCAGATCACTTCCCTGGCGCGAAACTCCTGCTCCCGGCCCTTGACGAGCGCCTTGACCCCGACGCACCTCGTTCCCTCGAAGAGCAGCGCCATCACTTGGGTCTCGGCCGAGATCGTCAGGTTCTTGCGCATCCGCGTGCCGTTGTCGAGATAGCCGATCGCGGCCGACACGCGTCGGTCGTAGAGGTTCGAGATGGTGATCGGGAAGTAGCTGTCGGGGACGAATTCGCCGTTCTGGTCCTCGACATAGGGGTATCCGGCGGCCTCGAACGCCAAAGCGACGGCCTTGGCGTGCCCGTTCCACATATTGGGGAAGATGCGGCGAACCGGGATGCGGCCTTCCTTGCCGTGCCAGGGTCCGTCGAAATCCATATCGCGCTCGACTTTTTTGAAATAGGGGAGCACGTCCTTCCAGGCCCAGCCGGCCGCGCCCTTCGCCTGCCATTCGTCGTAGTCCGACGGGGCGCCGCGGTTGGCGAGCTGGCCGTTGATCGACGAGCCGCCGCCGAGCACGCGCGCCTGCTCGTACTTGCGCAGCGGCGGGCGGATTTCCGGCTGGTTGTGCGAGACGATCTCGGTGTGGACCTTGAGGTCCTGCCAGTGGAAGCGTGGGTCGAAATAGGCCGTGCCCGGGTAGGAATCGAGGATCTCGGGCGGCACCTTGCCGTCGGGCGTATCCGGTCCGGCCTCGCACAAGAGCACGTTGTTGGCGCTTTTCGCAGACAGCCGGTTGGCCATGACCGATCCGGCCGACCCGCCGCCGACGATCACGTAGTCGTATTCCATCCCCCGCTCCCGTCCTTCATGTGCAGCGGGATGTTATCGGCTCGCTCGGCGCTGCGGCAAGAAGCGGCGCCCGCTACTCGACCGCGATTGTCACGACGTCGTGGATATCGCGAGCCCCGTTCTTATCGCCCGGCATCACGACGTGGAGGTTATCGAGCGGCTTGCCGTCGCGCTCGTACGCGACGAGCGCACCCGCATTCCCGAGATCGGGCGACACCTCGCCGGTCGAGAGCACGACGACGTAAGCGTCGGTCGCGGTGATGCGGATCGTGTGCCGCACGACCGCGTTGCGCGTCGCATCGTCGATCCCGCCGGCCGCCGCGATCAGCGACCATAGCGGCACGCCGGTATAGCTCGCCTTCACCTGGCCGTGTTCGGTCTGATAGGCGATCTCGGCATGCTGCGCCGGCATCTTGCGCAGATCGTCGAGCGTCCAGTGCTGGGGCTGTTTGACCTTCCCTTCGAGCGCCAGGGTCGGCGAAGGAGACGGCGACTGCGCGACCGACGGCGCGACGAACAGCAGCAGCGCGGCGACAAGCGCGGTGGCGCGCGACAGGATCGCCATCGCCGCTACTTCGCGACCATGACGTCGGACGCCTTGATGACGGCGATCGCCTCGTCGCCGACCGCGAGCGCGAGGTCGTCGACCGCCTCGTTGGTGATCGACGCGGTGACGACGACGCCGTGGCCGATGTCGATCCGCACATGCGCGGTGGTCTGGCCCTTCTGCACGGCGACGACCGTGCCGCGGATCTGGTTGCGCGCGCTCAGCTTCATCATCCGGTTTCCATCCGTTAACTTCGTACAAATATAGCGCATGACCCGCCGCACAGAACCCCGGCGCACGGCAGCGCCGCAAAAGGCCGGGACGGATCAGCCGCCGCCGATCTTCGGGATCAGCACGACCTCGCTGTCGGGCTTCAGCGGCGCGAGATAGGCGTCCTGGAAAATCTCGCCGTCGATCGCGACCGCCATGCCCTCGTCGATCTGCTTGCCGAGGCCGGGGTAGCGCCGGTCGAGCTCGACGATCATCCGACGCACAGTGTCGGCCTCGACGTCGAACTCGGTCTGCCCGCCGGTGAGGCGGCGCGCGGCGATGCCCGTCATCACGACATGGGGCATCGCCGCTCCCGCAGCTACTCCGCCGCCATCCGCGGCGGGTTCAGCTCGTCGAGCGTCGCCCGCACCTTGGGCGGCGACATCGGCAGATCGCGCATCCGCGCGCCGATCGCGTCGGCGATCGCGTTGGCGACCGCCGCCATCGGCGGCACGATCGGCACCTCGCCGACGCCGCGCGCACCGAACGGATGGCGCGGGTTCGGCACCTCGACCATCACCGTCTCGATCATCGGCAGATCCGAGGCGACCGGGCAGCGGTAGTCGAGGAAGCCGGGGTTATCGAGCCGGCCTTGCTTGTCGTAGATGTATTCCTCGTTGAGCGCCCAGCCGATCCCCTGGGTGACGCCGCCCTGCATCTGCCCCTCGACATAGGAGGGGTGGATCGCCCGGCCGACGTCCTGCACCGCGGTATAGCGCAGAATCTTGACGTGCCCGGTCTCGCGGTCGACCTCGACATCGCAGATATGGGTCGCAAAGCCCGGGCCGGCGCCCTGCGCGTTGATCGACACCTCGGCGCTGATCGGCCCGCCGGTGCGGCCCGACTTGATAGCGATATCCGCGAGCGACAGCGGCTCGAAACTGCCGGCATTGGCGCCGGCCGGGAAGGCTTTGCCGTCCCGCCATTCGACCGCCTCGGGGCTGATGTCCCAGATCGCCGCGGCGCGCGATTTGAGCTGCTCGACCACCTTCTCCGCCGCCTGGGTCACCGCCATGCCGGTGGCGAAGGTGACCCGGCTCCCGCCGGTGAGGAAGGTGAAGCCGATCGATGCGGTGTCGCCGACCACCGGGCGGACCCGATCGTAGGGGACGCCCAGCACCTCGGCCGCCATCATCGCCATCGAGGCGCGCGACCCGCCGATATCGGGATTGCCCTCGACGACCGTCGCGGTGCCGTCCTCGTTGATATGCACCGCCGCGCTCGACTCGCCGCCGATATTGAACCAGAACCCGGAGGCCACGCCGCGGCCCTGGTTGGGACCCAGCGGGGCCTTGTAATGCGGATGGTTGCGCGCCGCCTCGACGGTCTGGACATAGCCGACATTGACCAGGGTCGGGCCGTAGGGCGTCTTCGTCCCGTCGCGCGCCGCGTTCATCTCGCGCAGCGCCAGCGGGTCGATGCCTAGCTCGCGCGCGAGCTCGTCGACGCAGCTCTCGACGCCGAATGACGAGTTCGGCGCGCCGGGCGCGCGATAGGCCGCAACCTTCGGCCGGTTCGAGACCACGTCGTAGCCGGTGATGTGGACGTTATCGAGGTCGTACATCGCGAAGGCGCACATGCAGCCCGGGCCCACCGGCGAGCCGGGGAACGCCCCTGCCTGGTATTTCAGCACCAGCTCGGCGGCGACGATGCGGCCCGATTTCTTGGCGCCGATCTTGACCTCGATCGTGCCCCCGGCCGCCGGGCCTGTGCCGCGGAACACATCTTCGCGGCTCATCACCAGCTTGACCGGCCGGCCGGTCTTCTTCGACAGCGCCAGCGCAACCGGCTCGAGATAGACGAGCGTCTTGCCGCCGAACCCGCCGCCGATCTCGGCCGGGATCGCCCGGATATTGGCGATATCGATATTGAGCAGCTTGGCGCAATAGGCGCGGACCATGAACTGGCCCTGGCTGGAGCTGAAGACGGTGCATTGCCCGTCGCTGCCCACCGCAACGACGCAGGCATGCGGCTCGAGATAGGCCTGATGCACCGGCTTCGTCGTGTATTTGCGCTCGATCACGACCTCGGCCTCGGCGAAGCCCTTGGCGATGTCGCCCTTGGTGAAGGTGATCTTCTTGGCGATGTTCGACGGCCTGGTTGGCTTCGGCTCGACGCCCTGAGTGAACAGATCGTCGTGCAGGATCGGTGCGTCCGGCGCCATCGCGGCCTCGACGTCGATCACGTGCGGCAGCACCTCGTACTCGACCTCGATCAGCTCGACCGCCTCTTCCGCGGCCGCCTGGGTGGTTGCGGCCACCGCAGCCACTGCGTGGCCGTCATAGAGCGCCTTGCCGCGCGCCATGCAGTTGCGCGACAGATCGCGGAAATTCATCGGCCCTTCGCCGACAAAGGCTTCCTCGTTGGGGATATTGGGGAAATCGTCGGCGGTCACGATCGCGTGGACGCCGGGCACCTTGAGCGCCTTGGCGATATCGATCCTGACGATGTTCGCATGGGCGTGCGGGCTGCGCTTGACCTTGCCCCACAGCATTCCCGGCATCGTCATGTCGGCGCCGAAGCTGGCGCGGCCGATCACCTTGTCGACGCCGTCCGGACGGATCGGACGGGTGCCGACGACTTTCAGGGCTGCCTTGTCGAGATAAGACATCTGCTACTCCATCAGAGGAATTTCGTGTCGCCGCGCCGCCGGATGGAAACCGCCTACCGGCCGGCCTCGGCGCGCATCACCGCGGCGGCGTCCATCACCGCGCGCAGCACCTTGTCGTATCCCGTGCAGCGGCAGAGGTTACCCGCCAGCCACAGGCGCGCCTCTTCCTCGGTCGGATTGAGGGTCGTGTCGAGCAGCGCCTTGGCCGCGACGATGAGGCCCGGCGTGCAAAAGCCGCACTGCAGCGCGGCGTGCTCGAGGAATTTCTGCTGCACCGGGTGCAGCGTGTCGCCGTCGGCAATGCCCTCGATCGTCGTGACGGTGCGGCCCTCGGCCTCGACGCCGAGCATCAGGCACGAGCAGACGATGTTGCCGTCGACGATGATCGTGCACGCGCCGCAATCGCCTGAGCTGCAACCTT
>Ga0335078_10008429_pt1 | contig 15330 bp, 2 predicted proteins | sample Lox_Sample_32_FD_206711 | JGI IMG/M metagenome (GOLD analysis project Ga0335078, IMG submission 206711) | Soil microbial communities from Loxahatchee National Wildlife Refuge, Florida, United States - Lox_Sample_3.2 | ecosystem: Environmental > Terrestrial > Soil > Wetlands | place: USA: Florida... | reverse complement strand
ATCACGTACGCCAGATGGCGCGACTCCACCTTGGTGTTCAGATTCTCTTTGCTCTGCCCGGCCAGCTGCGAGCTTGCTTGGTCCACACAGATCACCTCCGCTGTACTCGCCGGCAACTTGGGCAAAACCTGCTGTTGCGTCAGCAGCACCGGCGCTGCAGCGTCTTGCAGCATGAAGGCCAGCCGCTCGGCCGGATAGCTGGGATCCAGCGGCACATAGGCACCCCCGGCCTTGAGCACCGCCAACAGCCCCACCACCATCTCGACCGAACGCTCCATGCACACACACACCAGAACCTCAGGACCCACACCCTGTTGCTTCAAGTAATGCGCCAGTTGGTTGGCCCTCTCATTCAACTCGCGGTAACTCAACTGCGCCTGCGATGAGGCCACCGCCACTCGCTTGGGATATTTCTCCGCCTGAGCCTCAAACAGCTCCGCCACACAGCGATCCTCCCCATACTCCACCCCCGTCGTATTCCATTCCACTAGCATCCGAGAGATGTCTTCTTCGCTCAGCATTTGTAACTGGGAGATGGGAAGGTCGGGATGGGTGACCGCACACTGCAACAGACATTGAAAATGCCCGATCAGGCGCTGAATCGTCGTAGCATCCCAGAGATCAGTGTTGTACTCCACTCGCCCATGGACTTGGTCGTGATCTTCCCAGACATAGAAGGTGAGGTCGAATTTAGAGATTCGCGACTCGATCTCGAGCGGATTCACCTGAACTTGGCCGAGTCTCAAATCGTTCAGAGAATTGCTCTGTGGAGCCAACATGACCTGATAAATTGGCGTCCGACTCAGGTCACGATCCTTTTGAACTTCGTCCACCACAATCTCGAAGGGAAGGTCTTGGTGCGCATATGCTCCCAAGCTGACTTCCCTCACTCGATTCAGCAATTCGCGGAAGGAGGGATCGCCCGACAGATCACATCGCAGCGGAAGCGTGTTGACGAAGAAACCGATGAGACTTTCGCTTTCCACACGCGTGCGGCCGGCAACCGGCGAACCTATGATGATGTCCTTCTGCCTGCTATAGCGATGCAGCAAGCAATGGAGTGAAGCCAACAGGCCCATAAACAAGGTGGCGGATTGCTTCAAGCTGAGAGACTTGAGCGACGCCGCAATCGGGGCCTGCAACAAAAACCGCTCCGAAGCACCTTGAAAACTCTGAACTGCGGGGCGGGGGCGATCGGTGGGGAGCTCGAGCACAGGAAGCGGTCCGGCCAGCACTTGTTTCCAATAGGCGAGCTGTTTGTCAAGAACGTCGCCTTTCAGCCAATCGCGCTGCCACTGCGCGAAGTCCGCGTATTGAATCGAGAGGGGCGGAAGCGCAGAAGGCTCGCCTCGACAGCCGACCTCATAGATCGCGGTGAGATCCCGCAGCAATACGCCGATTGACCAATCGTCGCTGCAAATATGGTGCATGCTCACCAGCAAGATGTGGTCGCACTCGGACATGCGCAACAGGGAAGTACGGATGGGCGGACCCGCAGCAAGATCAAACGGCTTGCCAGCGTCTTCGACGATTAAGCGAAGCGCTTCTGTTTCGCGCGCTTCCTCAGGACTGACACTAAGGTCCACAACCGGGACTTCGAGCGACAGTGCGCCTTCGATGCACTGCATCGGAGTACCATCAACGGTCGTAAATCGCGTATGCAGCGCCGCATGGCGCGCAACAACCTCTTTCAAGCTTCTCTTCAACCCGTCCACCTGCAGGTCCCCACGAAGCCGCAGTGCAAAGGGGAGGATGTAAGTGGATAAAGTCGGCTCCATCTGGTGCAGAAACCATAGCCGCTGCTGTGAAAAAGAGAGCGGAAGCGGGACATCGTGCGGGAGCGTCGGGATGGAATCGACCGGGACCCCCTGTCTCGCTTCTCGAGCCGCGTCGACCGCATGCGATAAATTCGCAACAGTAGGCGAACCCAAAACCGTTCTTACGGACAGATCGACCTGAAATGTCTGCGCCACACGAGAAGCAATTCGCATCGCCAGCAAAGAGTGGCCGCCCAGTTCGAAGAAATTGTCATGGACGCCAATTTCTCGGATCTTAAGCACGTCCATCCAGATCGCAGCGATTACGTCTTCTGTCGGAGTGCGCGGCGCGACCGAGCCGTTTGTGGGGCTGGTGATGAATTCCGGTGCGGGCAACCGGCGGCGATCCAGCTTTCCATTGGCGCTCAGGGGCATCGAGTCCACCTGGACGATTGCCGACGGGACCATGTAGTCGGGCAGCTGCTGTCTAAGCCGTTCCCGTAACTGTTGAGAGGTAACCGACGAGTCTTTCGAGACGAAATAGGCAACCAGCCGCGTATCCCGTGGCTGGTCTTCGCGAGCCACCACGACGGCTTCGTGCACTCCCGAATGGCGCATCAGCACCGCTTCGATCTCGCCCAATTCGACGCGAAGCCCGCGAATCTTGATCTGGTAATCCAGCCGACCTAGGAATTCAATCGCTCCGTCGTCGCGATAGCATGCTAAATCGCCGGTTTTGTACAGCCGGCGCGTTGCATCTTGGCTAAACGGATCCGCGATGAATCGCTCCTTGGTCAGTTCCGGACGATTCCAGTAGCCCCTCCCCACGCCGACGCCCCCGATGTACAACTCCCCTGCAACTCCAACGGGCACCGGGTTCATTGCCTTGTCGAGAATGTAGATTTGTGTATTCGCAATCGGGCGCCCAATCGGCACCAGTGTTTCCTTACTTCCCCGAATACATTGCCAGTATGTGACGTCGATGGAGGCCTCAGTGGGCCCGTACAAGTTGTGAAGCTCCGCGTTCTGCAGGGCAAAAAATTGTTGCTCTAGCTCGTGCGAAAGAGCCTCGCCGCTGCAGACCACCCTCCGCAGGGAGTCGCAATGCTCCACTCCCGGCTCCTGCAGAAACACCTGAAGCATCGAAGGTACGAAGTGCAATGTCGTGATTTGTTGCGAGCGGATAGTTCTTACCAAATACCCAGAATCTTGATGGCCGCCTGGGCGTGCCACCACCAAAGTCGCTCCCGCCAACAGCGGCCAGAAAAACTCCCAAACCGATACATCAAAACTGAAAGGCGTCTTTTGCAGAACTCGATCTTCGGCTTTCAAGGCATACGTTTCCTGCATCCACCACAGGCGGTTGCACAACCCCCGATGCGTGTTCATCGCCCCCTTGGGAAGCCCGGTGGACCCCGAGGTATAAATAACGTAAGCCAAATCATCCAGACTCGCGCCGTCCGAACTGTTCTCGCCGGAACACTCTGCAATTTCTGGCCAATCTCGATCTAAGCAGACAGTTGGCGTCCCATGCTGCGGCAATGCACTTTGCAAATGCTCTTGTGTCAAAACCAACGGCGCCCGTGCGTCCTCGACCATGAACGCGAGGCGCTCTCTCGGATACCCTGGATCGAAAGGTACGTACGCGCCGCCCGCCTTCATAATTCCGAGCAGACCAATCACCATTTCCAGAGACCGCTCGGCGCAAATGCCGACCAGCGATCCCGACTTCACACCGCGAGCACGCAAATAGCGCGCCAACTGATTGGCCGAACGATTTAGCTCAGCGTACGTGAGCTCCTGGCCCTCGAAAACGACGGCCACCCTTTCGGGGACTTGTGCAGCTTGATCCTCGATAAGCCGATAGACCGGCACTTGCGGATACTCCGCCTGCGTGTCGTTCCATTTCTCGATCAGCGTGCGGCGCTCCGTCGCATCGAGCATGGGAAGAGAACCAACGGGCTGGTCTGAAGTCATCGCTTCTAGGAGCTTCTTGAAATGCCCCAAAACACGCGTCATGGCATCGCTGTCAAATCGCGTCGTGTCGTAATGCAGGGAAATCTGCAATTCCTTCCCGGGACTCACGAGCACGGTCAAGGGATAACTCGTTCTTTCCGCGGACTCCGCGGCCTTGATGCAAATCGATGTGTCGTGTTGCTGGACCAGATCCGGATAATTTTCAAACACCAGGATGCTCTCGAACAGAGCCTGGCCCCGTGGGACTTCGCTCCATTTCTGTACTTCTGCCAGCGGGCTTGTTTCGTATTCGAGGAGATCCGCCTGTTGCCTGTGCAGTCGTTGCAAAAACTGGCTGAGAAGCTCATCGGCTTCTACGTTCACGCGAATCGGCAGAGTGTTTATGAACAAACCGACCATAGACTCCACGCCGGGCAGTTCCAAAGGCCGGCCAGAGACCGTGGCGCCGAAAACGACGTCGCTCTCACCGCTGTAGCGGCTTAGCAGCAGCGCCCAAGCTGCGCGTCCTAAACTATTGAGCGTTACTTTCGCTTGCCGTGCAAAAGAGAGTATCTGGGAGGTTGCCGACGCAGGAATGTTTGACTGTAGAGATGAGTACGTTCGAGATTCACCGTCCGGCAGCTTGTGATCCAATCCGAGATTCGTCGGTGCCGTAAATCCCTTCAGGTACTGCCTCCAAAAACGTTCCCCAGCAGCAAGGTCACGACGCTTTAGCCATGCCACATAATCTCGGTACGGCCGCGGAGTCGGTAGGTTTAAGGTTTTGCCGCGAAGGCCAGCATCGTAGATCGCGAACACCTCTTTCAGGACTAGAGGAATGCTCCACCCGTCCAACAGCAGGTGATGAAAGCTCCACACGAACCGCTGGGCAGTGTCCCCCGTTTGCATGAGCGCGAAACGCATTAACGGCGGCTTGCTCATCTTGAAACGCTGGTCGGTGTCCTGCTTCAGGAAGTGCTGCAGCTCCACTTCCTGTTCAGCGGCTGACAGATGTCTCCAGTCCAATTCGAGCCAGGGTATGCTGACACTACGGTGGATAACCTGGACGGGATGCTCGACGCCTTCCCACACAAAACTTGCGCGCAGTGCCGAATGCCGCTCCACGACTCGTTCCCAGGCGGCCTTGAATGCGGCAACGTTCAATTGCCCTTCCAAGATGAAACTGACACGCTTGAAATACTCGCCCGCTTCCGGCGAATAGAGCGTGTGAAAGAGCATGCCCTCCTGCATGGGAGACAGCGGGAGGAAACCCTCGATCTTCGTCATTTCGGTTGTCATTCGATGGGAGCCCGGGATGATCTTTCGGTCTGGATTGGGGACGCGAGTAGTTCCACAAACAGAAGTGCGATTAATCGCTCGCCATCGCCTTGTCGATTGCCGTGGTGATGCTCGCGATTTGAGCTTCCGTCCAATTGAAATCTGCGTGATTCGGAGCTGACGCTTCGCCCGCCCTATCGGCTCGTTCCGCAGCGATCGGCAGATCCTGACCCACCAGGGCGGCAAGTTCCGCGACGGTCTGTCGTTGAAAAGCCTGCTTGATGGAGAGATCCAGTCCGGCCTGTCGGGCGCGCGAAATCATCTGGAGGCTTACGACGGAGTCGCCGCCCAGCTCGAAGAAATTGTCGTTTACGCCAATCCGCTCAATGCCTAGCAATTCTTGCCAGATCTCAGTGAGTATGTGTTCCGCTCTCGCCGTCGGGGCTGCATAAGAGGTGCTAAGATTCGGCCTCTCGTGTGCCGAGGGCTGCGCTCGTTTGCTAAACAGTTCGAGCACTTTCTCGGTCGACAAAGGCCGGTGCTGTTCAACCCTGGCTTGCCACTCTCGGGTTGAAACGACGACGACCGGCAGGCGGCTGGAGAGAATCCTGCGAAACACCTCGACACCTTCGGCAACGGTCATGCCGTACCTCGCGACCTCGTTCGAAAAGTCGGCATCCATTCCCGCGCCTTCGAGCCCCTTGGCCATTCCAGTGTTCTGCCAACTGTCCCACACGATCGATACCGTCCTGGTGCGCCACCGCGAGCGGCTTGACTGCGCAAAGGCATCAAGGAAAGCGTTGGCGGAACAGTAGTCGGCGCTCCCCGGCGCGGCCAGAAGGGAACGCTGCGAAGAGCAGAGCACGACAAAATCGAGCGGCTTGTCTTTTAGGCTCAGAAAGAGGTTGCGCGTTCCCGCCACTTTCGGAGCGAACACATGATCGGCCTGTTCGCGTTTCAACAACGGAATCAGCCTGCCGCCGGAAACGCCCGCTGCGTGGATCACGCCATGCAATGTGCCGAAATGGGCTTCGGCGTCGGCGATCATCCGCGTGGTCGCTTGCGGATCGGAAAGATCCGCGCTGAGAAGCAATACCTTCGCGCCCAATGCTTCGCATTTTTCAATCGATCGAATCTTGGAAGATACTTCGCTGTCAGGACGCTCGTTCAGCCACTCGGGCCACAGCCTGCGCTCGGGAAATTCGCTACGACCTACGAGCACCAAACGTGCCTGCACCGACGCCGCGAGATATTCGGCTAATGCGAGACCTACACCGCCTAGGCCACCGGTAATGACATACGCCCCATTTTTTCGCAGGCAACTTGGCGATTCCTCGCAATTCCAATGCACTGGCTTGATGCGGCGCACCCAGCGGTAAGCCCCGCGATGCGCTACCACGTCGTCATCAGAATCTGCAAAGCACTCCGCGAGAATCTGGCGTTCTGATTCACTGCGCTGAGCGGCATCGGCAGGTACCAGGTTAAGGTCCACCATGCGGCACCGGATGTCGGGATACTCGGCAGGAATTACGTTGCAGATTCCCAGCAGGGTTGCTCTTTCCGGCACCAATTGCTCGTCGCCAACGACTTCATGCAGGTGACTGGTTACAACCGTGAGGTCGATCGGATTGCCATCCATCTCGGATGCGAGGGATTGGGCAAGATACAAGAGGCTGTAGAATGGCAGAGCATCGTCACTTTCTGGCGCTGTTGCGGACGAGCCGAACATGGAAACATTCCACAGGTGAACGATCCGCGTAGGCGTTCTCCCCTGTTGGCGCAGGTCCCGCAGAAGCAACTTATAACTGTCTGAATTGGCGGACGGAACAACGTAAGTTCTCTCGTCCAGCCGGACGTATTCAGGTCCTGGAATCACGCAAACCACGTCTTGATGAGCTGCGCGCAGCTGTTCCGCGAGGCCCTCGCCATAGCCATCGGCGCTTTGGAATACCAGCCAAGACTCAGTCTTTTCGAGGCCGGTGAAGGTCTGCTCGGAGTAGATGGGCTGAGATCTCTCCCAAGAAACCATGTAAAACCAATCGGCAACGTCGGTTTTCTTCTGCGGAGTGACGCTGGCTTCGGCGAAGTCCGCTGCCGGTTTTCGTTTGCCCAACTCGATCGAGTAGCGCTGGCGCTCGAAGGGATAGGTGGGCAGTGCCAGGCGATGCCGCTTCTCTCCGCGATAGTACCCTTCCCAATCCACTGCCACCCCGCTCACCCACATACGCCCCAAAGTTCTCGCTATCCGCTCCTGGTCCGTGCCCGTCTCCTGTGCACTGCGCAAACTCCCGTATACCTCCCGCGCTCCCTGCCGCCGCGCCATGCTCCCCAGCACATTCCCAGGCCCCACCTCCAGCAGGATCCAGTCCTGGCACAGCAACTCCTTCACGTTCTCCCCAAACCGCACCGTCTCCCGCAAATGTTTCACCCAGTACCCCGGATCCGTCGCTTCCTCCTCCCGAATCCACGTCCCCGTCACATTCGACAGATATCTCTTCCGCGGCGCCTTCAGACCAACCCCCTGCATGACTCTGCGAAATTCCTCCAACACTCCGTCCATCATCCCCGAATGAAACCCATGCGACGTCTCCAGCCTTCGCCCTTCCACTCCCCGCGACTTCAGTGCCTGTTCTAACTCCTCGATCCGTTCCTCTCCCCCCGACACCACCGTCAACCCCGGCCCGTTCACCGCCCCAATCCACAACCCTTCCCCCAACATCCCTCGTACCTCTTCCTCCTCCAGCGGCACACTCAACATCGCCCCCCGCTCTACCTCCTGCATCAACCTCCCACGCTCCGCTACCACCTCCAGCGCCTCTTCCAACTCCAGCACCCCTGCAACTGTCGCTGCCACATACTCCCCCACGCTGTGCCCCGCCATCACCTCCGGCTCCACTCCCCAACTCCGCCACAACTCCGCCAGCCCCCACTCCACTACAAACAACGCCGGCTGCGTCACCCGCGTCTGCTTCAGTTGTTCCCGCGCCCGTTCTTCCTCTCCCGCCGCCGGGTACAACACTTCTCGCAAGTCCATGCCAAGCTTGTTGCGCAACTGCTCTGCGCAGCGGTCCACTTCCTCGCGGTACACTTTCTCCCGCTCGTACAACCCCCGCCCCATCCCCACGTACTGCGCTCCCTGCCCAGGAAACAAAAACCCTATTCCCCGTTCGCCTTCCGCTACACCTGTGAATACTCTCTGGTTCGCCTGTCCTTCCAGCGCCGCCTGCGCCTCCTCCCGCGTCTCGCACACCACCACCCGCCGATGCTTGTACCCGCTCCTCCCCACCCCCTGCGTGTACGCCACATCCCCCAGCTTCTCTCCCTCGTTCCTCTTGATGTGCTCCCCTAGATTCGCCGCCGCCGCTTCCAATGCCGTCTCCGTCTTCGCCGATACCGGCAATACCTGCCAGGGCCGCGATTCCCCGCTCGCCTCCCGCTCCGGCGCTTCCTCCAACACCACGTGCGCGTTCGTCCCCCCAATCCCAAACGAACTCACTCCCGCTCGCCGCGGCCCTCCGTTCGCCTTCCACTCCTGCAGCTTCGTGTTCACATAGAACGGACTGCTGGCAAAATCGATCTTCGGGTTGGGCTTCTCATAGTGCAGGCTCGGCACCAACTCCTTGTGCTCCAACTGCAGCACCGTCTTGATCAGCCCGGCGATTCCCGCAGCCGCGTCCAAATGTCCCACGTTAGTTTTTACCGATCCCAACGCGCAATACTGCCGCCCTTCGCTTGTGGCGCGAAAGGCCTGCGTCAGCGCCGCCACTTCGATCGGATCCCCCAGCGGCGTCCCCGTCCCATGTGCCTCCACGTAAGAAATCGTATCGGCGGTGACACCGGCCATGGCTTGCGCTTCGGCGATCACTTCGCTCTGCCCCTGGATGCTCGGAGCGGTAAAGCCGACCTTTTGCGAACCATCGTTGTTGATCGCCGAGCCTCTGATGACCGCCAGAATCTTGTCTCCATCCCGAACCGCGTCTGACAACCGCTTCAACACCACAACCCCGGCACCGTTCCCATCCAGTGTCCCTTGTGCTTTGGCATCGAACGCACGGCAGTGGCCGTCGGGAGACATAATCGAGCCTTCCTGGTACAGGTAACCCGATTTTTGCGGCACCTTGACGGAAACGCCGCCGGTCAACACGAGATCGCATTCACCGCTCAACAGGCTCTGACACGCCATATGAACTGCCACAAGCGACGTGGAGCAAGCGGTTTGCACGGTCATGCTCGGGCCTTTCAGATTCAACTTGTAGGAAACCAGCGTTCCAAGGAAATCCTTGTCGCTGGAGATCATCACTTGATAGCCGCCGACCGGCTCTATGGCAGCCTGATTTGAAAGCAGATTGTTCAGGAGATAGGTGTTCAGGCTCACGCCCGCGAATACACCGATGCGGCCCTGAAAGCGGTCGGGCGAGTAGCCAGCGCTCTCCAGAGCTTCATAGGCGCACTCGAGAAAAATCCGCTGCTGCGGATCGATGATTTCTGCCTCGCGCGGACTAAAGCCAAAAAAAGTAGCTGCGAAGGACTCCGGGGCATCGAGAATTGCTTTGGCACGAACGTAATTTGGACTGTGCAGGTGGGCTGGCTCGACTCCCTCAGCCAGGAGTTCATTTTCGGAGAAGAATGAAACCAACTCGACGCCATCGCGCAGTTTGGACCACCAATCGTCGAGGTTCTTACTCTGCGGGAATCGGCCAGAACAGCCGATCACAGCAATTTGGGAATCGCACTCGTCTCGGTTCATGAAATTCTCCTGATCGCGCGAATCTGAAAGATTAACTCTGCAATCTGAGTTGCCTGGTTCGATTCAAAGCCAGCCGCCGGCTTTGCGCGCGGTCTTGGGCTTTATCGAAAGAAACCTGTTTCGCTTCTCCCTGACTTAAGAATTCAGCCAGCGATTTCACCGTCGGGTAGCGAAACAAATCGAGAATCGTCAAAGAAGTGGGAAGCGTTTTCAGCAAAGCGCTGTGCACCTGAACCATCAGCAAGGAATGCCCACCAAGATCAAAGAAGTTGTCATCTCTTCCCACACGCTCCACTTTAAGCAGGCGCTGCCAGATCTCAGCAACGCTTGTTTCTACTTCGTTGCGTGGGGCAACAAAGCGGGTATCCAGTTCAGGACGCGCCTGATCAGGTGCCGGCAGCGCGGCGCGATCCACTTTTCCGTTGGGCGTGCGCGGAATGGCTCCAAGAGCCACAAACGCCGAAGGGATCATGTAGTCAGGCAACCTCTGCCGAAGATGGCTTCGCAAATCGCTGACGGAAGGCTGCGGGTCTCGACTGGGAACAAAATAACCGACGAGCCGCTTGTCGTTCTTTGCGTCCTCGCGTGCAATGACCACGCAATCGCCGACTCCCGGGAACTGCCGCAACGTAGTCTCAATTTCTCCCAACTCAATCCGGAACCCGCGAATCTTCACTTGGTGGTCGACGCGACCGAGGCATTCGATTGTGCCGTCCGGCAAATATCGAGCCAGATCGCCGGTCTTATAGAGGCGCACGCCCGGGGTTTCGCTGAATGGGTCGGGAATAAACCGTTCCGCCGTCAGTTCCGGCCGGTTCCAGTAACCTCGTGCCAAGCCATCGCCGCCGATATGCAACTCGCCCGGAACTCCGATGGGCACGGGATTCAAGCATTTATCGAGAATGTGAATCTGAGTGTTTGCGATCGGGCGCCCGATGACAATCGGGTCCTTTTCATTCGCAATCCGATGGATGGCGGACCAAATGGTCGTTTCCGTCGGACCATACATGTTCCAAAGCGAACTGCATCGGGCTAAGAGCTGGCCGGCCAAATCGGGTGCCAGCGCCTCGCCACCGCTGAGGATTTTCAGGCCTGGATTTCCCATCCATCCAGCCTCGATCAACATGCGCCACATTGCAGGAGTGGCCTGCATCACCGTCGCGCCGGACGACGAAAGCAATTGCGCAAGCTGTGCTGCATCCAACGAGGTTTCGCGGCTGGCAATCACCATGCGAGCCCCAACCATTAGTGGCATACACAGTTCCAACACGGCGATATCGAAAGATAGAGTCGTGACCGCCAGCATGACGTCCGATTTTGTGAATCCAGGTTCCGATCGCATCGACTCCAGAAAGTTCACTACGGCACGGTGCGTGATCTGCACGCCTTTGGGCCGGCCCGTGGAGCCTGACGTATAGATGAGGTACGCCAAGCTGTTCGACGTCGCCGTGGGGATAGGAACTTCGCCTGCCTGTTCGATCCGTCTCCAGTCGTTGTCTACGCAGATCGCCTGCACATCGGTGCCGGCCAGAATTTCCAGCAGTCGGCTCTGCGTTAGCACAAAACGCATACCGGAGTCCTCGATCATGAAAGCAATCCGTTGCTGCGGATACGCGGGGTCCAGTGGCACATAAGCCGCTCCGGCCTTCAGGACGCCAAGAAGCGCAACGATCATGGCAGGAGAACGATCCATCAATATGCCCACTAGGGTTTCGGAACCCACGCCAGCCTGCTGGAGGAAACACGCGATGCAGTTGGCGCGTTTGTTTACCTCTGCGTATGTAAGCGGCTCCTGCTGGAAGACAATCGCCGTCGCTTCCGGAGAGGCGGCGACCTGTGCTTCGAATAGTTGGTGGATGCACTTATCTGTAGGATACGGAGCAGAAGTCTCATTCCACCCCTGCACGATCCGCGCGTGTTCCTCCGGACTCAGAAGCGAGAATGAGCCAATGCGGCGATCAGGACTGGCCACGATGTTTTCGAGAAGAATCCGCCACGAGTTCGCCATGCGGCGAACCCTTGCAGCGGTGAACAGGTCAGTGTTGTATTCGATGGCAAATTGCAAACCTGCCTCTGTTGTTGCAGCCTCCAGAGTAAAGTCAACCTTAGAAACGCTGCTGGCAACGTCCACAGGAGTTAAGACAAGTCCGGGAAGATGGACCTCAGGCAAAGGCATATTTTGTAGAGAGAATAGGACCTGGAACAGCGGCGGATAACTCAGATTGCGTTCCGGCTGCAGTTCCGCGACGAGCTTCCCAAAAGGAACATCTTGGTGTGCATAAGCCTCAAGCGCTTCTTCTCGGACTCGGTGCAACAGTTCGCGAAAAGTCGGATTGCCGTGCAGATCGGTTCGCAGGACTAGCGTATTCATGAAAAGTCCGATCATCGACTCAGTCTCCGGACGGCCTCGACCGGCGATCGGCGTGCCTACAATCACGTCTTCCTGCTCCGTGTAACGACATAGCAATGTCTGAAAAGCGGCCATGAGGGTCATGAAGAGGGTGACGCCTTCACGCCGGCCCGTTGCGTTTACTTCCGCGAGAAGCGACGCGGGCACTTCTGCCGGGCACCGGTTGCCGCGGAAAGTTTGTACCGCCGGGCGCGGGTAATCGGTAGGCAGCGCGAGGATAGGCAGCTTGCCACTCAGCCGTTTATGCCAATACGCGAGCTGCTTTCCCAACACATCGCCTTGCAACCAACCACGCTGCCATTCCGCGAAGTCGGTGTACTGAATCGGCAACTCCGGCAGATTGAGTTGTTTTCCAGTGGCGAAAGCCGAATAGAAAGCCGAAAACTCACGGAAGAAGACTCCCATTGACCAGCCGTCGCCGATGATATGGTGCGTGGTGATCAAAAGGATGTGTTCGCCCTCGGTCAAGCGAATGAGCGTGACATTCAAAAGCGGGCCACGCGCCAAGTCGAACGGACGCACAACGATAGTAGAGACTAATCGGTCCGCTTCGGCTTCGCGCTCGACCGGATCGAGGTTCGTCAGATCGAACGTCACCGGAGAAATATTCAAGGCGCTGGCGATTACCTGCCGCGGCTCGCCATTATGGGCTACGAACGTCGTGCGCAGGACCTCATGGCGCGCCACGATATGATTGACAGCCTTTTCTAGCGCGGCCACGTTCAGCGCCCCGCGAAGCCTCACGGGAGTGGCCATGTTGTACGCACCTGTTCCGGGTTCCAATTGCTGTAAAAACCAAATGCGCTCCTGGGCAAACGATAGCGGCACATTTCCCTGTTTCGCAGCGCGCGGGATTCGTTCGGAGACGCTGATGCCTTCTTGTTTGAGCAAAGATTCCACCAGGCCGCGGCGCTGGTCGTGGGCCGTACCGCCAAGTTCAATTTTCATGGGTTCGCCTATTTAGGTTTAAACAGAATTTGCTGAGAACGCGTCTTTCTGCTGAAGAATGTTGGAAATGTCGGAAGCAGACATCTGTTCGACCGCTACCATCACCTGTGAAATTTTCTCTACACGCCCCGGCGTCAAATCCTGCGCGACCACACTCTTCGTGAACTGCGCCACGGTTGCTCCCTCAAACACATGGCGGAGGGTCAACTCAACTTGGAACGTCTCGCGCACGCGAGAGAGTAGTTGTATCGCCAGAAGCGAGTGCCCGCCCAGATCGAAAAAGTTATCGTGAACGCCGACGGGCCGGATGCCAAGCAATTCCTCCCATATTCCGGCAACCACACGCTCCACCTCATTGCGCGGCGCAACATATTCGCAGGACAAAACAGGGCGGGGATGGGCGACGGACACCTGGGGCTTGGTTGGCAAGCTCGCTTGGCGCACCAAATCGGGGATGGCCACCTGCCGTAGCAGCTCCGGAAGGTCTCGTGTGGACACAAGGACCTGCGACAAGTCTGACTGCAAAATACGGCAGAAAGCCTCGACACCTTCCGAAGACGTGAGCCCGTGCTTGAGATCTTCTTCGCGGTTCTTTTTCAAATCTGCTGGAATCTGTGTGGCAACCGCCATTCCAACTTCACTCCACGTATCCCAGTTGATGGATACGGTCCGTTCGCCGGTTCGCAAGCTACGCTCCCGAGCGAATGCATCGAGGTACGCATTCGCAGCGCAATAATCCGCCTGTCCGAGGCCACCGACCACGGAAGACAGCGAAGAGCACATAACGAAGAAATCAAGCTTGATATCCGCGAAAAGCTCATCAAGAACGCGCGCACCACGCATCTTCGGCGCAAGGACCTGGGCGATGGTCGCCGCGTCTTTATTCTGAATGATACCTGCGCCCGCCACGCCCGCCGAATGGATGACTCCGTGGATCTCGCCGAACTGTTGCCGAGCCCGAGCGAGAACTTCTTGCATTCGATCCCGATCGGCCACATCGCAAGACTGTGCCAAGACTTCTCCGCCCATCGCTTCAAGATTACGAATTGCACGAATCCGGCTGCTGATCGCGTCTTGCGGATCATGCTGCGCGATCCAATTGTCCCAGTCGGCCCGCAAAGGTAGAGGCGAACGCCCAAGCAGCACCAAACGGGCGCCGACCGTGCGCGCGAGATATTCGGCAAGCACAAGACCGATTCCGGTAAGCCCTCCTGTAATTAGATACGTTCCACGTTCGCGAACCGCCAGAGGCACGTCACCTGTCGCGAGGCGAACAGGTTCTGCGGTTTCCACCCAACGATGAAGCCCACGCCAGGCGACTGTTGAATCCGGCGTGCTGGCTAACAATTCCCGGAAGATTAGCGTCGAAAGGCTATCCGCTGTGCTTGTATCGCTTAATTCGACGTCGATACTTCGGCACTGAATGTTCGCGTACTCTTGCGGAATAACCTTACACGCTCCAATGATTAGAGCTTTATCGGGGCAAAGAGTCTCGTCACCCCGCACTTCGCGGAGGCCGTTGGATACGACGCTGATCTGCAGAGGATCATGCGAATGATTCTCAAGGGCCCGCGCTAAGCACAGAAGACTATCGAAGCCGCGTTCCTGTACAGGTGTGTCGGCAAACTGCCCTTTCGTGACCATCCACAAATGGCAGATGAGCTGCGGGACTTGATTCCGCGCAGCCAAATCACGCAAAAGCGCGTCATAATCGCCTTGAGAATTGGGTCGTATGGTGCAGCGGGAATTCGATTCCCGCAGAAATGATTGACCGGGCTGAACCTCGACCACCTCAGAGCCAGCTTGGCGCAATCGCTTCGAAAGTTCGCGACCCACACCGAATTCATCAAGAAAAACCAGCGAATTTACACCTCGCACTTGCGTCTCCGATACGGTATTGGGAAGCGCAGATCGCTTCCAAGAAGGGAGGTAGAACCAATCGGAGATGTCAGATTTCTTCTCTAGCGGCGCCGAGTTCGCCGTGGCCGCTGGCAATTTTGCTCCATTCCATTCCACCCAGTAGCGCTGGCGCTCGAAGGGATAGGTGGGCAGTGCCAGGCGATGCCGCTTCTCTCCGCGATAGTACCCTTCCCAATCCACTGCCACCCCGCTCACCCACATACGCCCCAAAGTTCTCGCTATCCGCTCCTGGTCCGTGCCCGTCTCCTGTGCACTGCGCAAACTCCCGTATACCTCCCGCGCTCCCTGCCGCCGCGCCATGCTCCCCAGCACAT